>Ga0181517_10002774_pt1 | contig 17376 bp, 15 predicted proteins | sample PEATcosm2014_Bin_31_FD_119748 | JGI IMG/M metagenome (GOLD analysis project Ga0181517, IMG submission 119748) | Peatland microbial communities from MTU Mesocosm Facility, Houghton, MI, USA - PEATcosm2014_Bin01_30_metaG | ecosystem: Environmental > Terrestrial > Soil > Wetlands > Peat | place... | reverse complement strand
GTCTCTGGCCGGCGAGGTCTCGCTCGGTGTTGTCCCACGCTGCGATGGCGCTTTGTACCATCGACTCCAGCTCGTCGGGGAGGCGCTGTTGGGGAGGTACGAGCAACTGGCGGCCGGCCTCGAGCGCCTCAGCCAGCTGTCCGCGGGCTAAACGCACGGCGATGAGAGGCCAAAGACAAAGCCAGTACCACGAGTACGATACGACGTTCGTCTCCCAAAGTTCGAGTGCCTCGGCCGCCAGGGTCACCACGTCTGCTGGCGGCCCGCTCTGCCAGGCGACCCAGGCCTGGGTGGCCTTGGCCGCCGCCACGTACTCCGGGTACGATGCGGCATCACCCGCCGCCATGGCGAGCGGGGCAAGTACGCGCACCGGCTGGTCGAGCTGGGCGGCGATACCTTTGGCCACCTTCAGGCCCCGCTCGGCGTCGGTGTCGGCGAACGCCTTGGCCAGCTGGCGGTCGACGCTGGCGGCGTAGCCCTGGGGCAGGTAACCGCCCACGTTGCGGCGTTTATGGAGTTGGCACCGTTGCACCAGGGCCCGGTCGCCGAAGACCCGTTGCACGCCGGCGGCCAGGGCTTTGGAGCCGTCCAGGACGAACAGCACGCCCTGGTCGCCGACCTCACCGCTGCCGTCGGTGCGTACCGCCCGGGGCCGGCGCACCGGCACCGTCCGGCTCCCCAGCACGACCGAGCCCGGGGCGCTGCCGTTGCGCTCGGCCGCCCGCTCGGGGTCATGCTTGCCTTTCGGCCCGACGACGCGGGCCAACTCTTGTTCCATCATCTCGGCGATCACGACCAGGCCCGTTGCGCACGAGAACGCCATCAGCCCCTCTTTGATGGCGCCTTGCAGGTCGGCGATGTCGAGGTCCGGCCGCACGGACAGCTTGGCGACCCTGGCCGCCTCAACCTCCCGCGCCGCAGCCGGCATGACGGGTATCTTCTTGTTCATTGGTGGTGGTCCCTTTCTTGGTTCGGATGTCTTGGTGGACGCCCGAATGCCTACCAGATGGCAGGAGTCAGGCGGGGGACCGCCACCTCAACTTCCACAAGGGTTGGGACAACCTCGTGAGATGCCATCAGAAAACCTTACCCCTGCGGCACTTATCCAAGCGGACGACGCCGTGCTCCTATTGGTGGACTGCCAACCAGGTTTGTCCCTGACGGCCGAGAGCCGTCCCCACCAGATCCTGGTAGACAATGTGACGGCGCTGGTCCGAACAGCGAACGTCTTTGGTATCCCCGTGGTGACCACGACCCTCCGCGACCGAGCGTTCAGCGGTCCGGTGTGGCCGGCCATAGCCGACCTGCTCCCCACCCCTCCCATCGAACGCCATCTCCTGAACGCCGCCGACGACACCAACGTGACCGAGGCACTCACCAGGACAGGGAGATCGCAGATCCTCATTGCCGGAATCCTGACTGAGGCCTGCGTCGCATTCCCCGCCTTGTCCTTGCGGGCTCGAGGCGTCGACGTCGTCGCCGTGGCCGATTGCTGTGCGGGGATCAGCCCCGAGACCCACCAGTTGGCCCTCGACCGGATGGCGGTCACTGGGGAACGGTTGGCCAGTTGGATCCAACTCCTCCTCGAATGGCAGCTCGATTGGACCCACACCGCCACCTACGCCGGAGCCACCGGAGTGCTTGCCGACTTCGGCGGCGCCTACGGGCTCGCCCTCCAGCACGCCCGTGACATGTTGGCGAGTCCGGCGGCCGCACCCGTGGTCCACCAGTGAACCTTCTGAAACGAAGTTCCGATGGTGCACAGGGGTCCCTGGCACACCGGTCTCGATTGGGATGGATCCTGTTGAGAAAGAAAGCTCTACCTACGCGTAACTCGAAAATAGGAGAATGCAGATGAGCACCATTACGACTACCGACGGCGTGGAGATCTTCTACAAGGACTGGGGTTCGGGCCAACCCATCGTCTTCAGTCACGGCTGGCCGCTCTCGGCTGACGACTGGGACACCCAGATGCTCTTTTTCCTCAACCACGGCTACCGGGTCATCGCCGCCGACCGGCGCGGGCATGGCCGCTCCTCCCAGACGGGCGACGGTCACGACATGGACCACTACGCCGATGACCTTGCCGCAGTGACCGCGCATCTCGATCTCCACGATGCCGTCCATGTGGGCCACTCGACCGGTGGCGGGGAGGTCGCCCACTACATCGCCCGGCACGGCGAGAGCCGCGTCGCCAAAGCAGCGCTCATCAGTGCGGTTCCCCCGCTCATGGTGAAGACCGACGCCAACCCCGACGGCCTGCCCAAGAGCGTGTTCGACGACCTGCAGGCCCAGCTGGGCCGGACACCGCCATAGTTTGAGACGAGAACTCGGCGACCATCGGGGTGACAGCCGTATCGTGAGGGAACGCCCCTCGGCCCACCAGTTGGAGACAAGCCTGCTCCCATCAGCGGCGAGCCGAGTAGCCAGGCGTCGAGAGGTTATGACGGTATGGCACCACCCCCAGTCCCGCCATGCGGGGGCGACGACGCGTACCCGGCGTAACCGTCAACAAGCTCCGTCGTCGTACCGAGCCACCGACCCGTCGGATAGGGCCAAGCCCAGCTCGGCCACTTGGCCGGCGGCCACCCGAGCGGAGCGGGCCAGGCGGTTGAGCTCGGCCACCGTGGCGTTGTCGACGGCGACCATGAGCGAGGACCTGCCCGCCACGACGTCCGCTTTCCCGCGGGAGCCGGGATCCTGTTACAGGTGTTCTGCACCTTCCATGGCAACAGGGCCGTTTTGCCGCCTCGGCCCGGTCCCCCACCAGTTCTCGGGCGGCCTGGGTAACAAAGCCGTCGCCCGGGTAATCCGTGACCCCGAGGAGGTGGGCCCGCCGGCTGGCGTGCTCGATGGCGAACAGGACGTACAACCGCTCGACGTACAACCGCTTGAGGAGCACCGTGTCGACGATGAAGAAAACGGTAGCCAGGATGCCCTTGGCCTGGGCTCTCAGGAACCCGGCCCAAGTCGGGCCTCGGCGCGGTGCCGGCCCAAGGCCGTGGTGGCGGAGGACGCGTCGGACCGACGTCGCCCCGACCCGGATGCCGAGCTCTCGCAGCTCGCCCTGGATGCGTACGCAACCTCACGTACGGTTCTCAGGTGTGGCTGCTGGTCGTCGTCGCTTCACGTGACCCGGGAACTGCGATCATCGAAAACGACAACGGTCTTGATGCCCTCGTAGTTGACGGCACTTTCGAACGCGTCGATCGCCCGCTCCAGCGTGGTTCTTGCCGTGATGAACGGGGACAGGTCGACCCGGTCATCGGCGATCAGACCGGCTGCCAGCGAGAAATCGGCTGGACCGGAGCCAAAGGTCCCCAGCAGGCTGACCTCGTCGTAATGGATGCGGCCCAGGTCGACCGGCGCAGGACCGCCGGCCGGCATGCCGGCGAAGACATTCACCACGCCACCTGGCTTGACAAGAGCCAGACCAGTCGCCACAGAAGCGGAGCTGCCGACACAGACGGCAACCCCGGCCGCACCGACGCCCGTAGCCCGGCGCACACGGTCCGTGATGTCGTCCACCCGCGCATCGAGGACTATGTCTGCCCGCGGCCGGGCAAAGGCGAGGCGGGCGTCGGTCGCTCCGACGAGGACGATCGGAGAGGCGCCGTAAAGCCGGCCGAGCTCTATGTGGAGCTGACCCATCGGACCGTCACCGAGCACGAGGAGCGAATCCCCCCGGCCAAGGTTCAACACGTCAAAGCCGTGGACCACACAAGCAAGCGGCTCGACAAGAGTCCCAACCGCAAACTCCACATGGTCCGGGAGCCGGACAAGGCCGTGCTCGACGATCGGGCCGGGGACTCTGACCATCTCGGCAAAGCCGCCCGGCTCGGGTCGGATCTCCATGAGGTGCGGGCACAGTGTGGGTCGTTTGGAGAGACACACCTCGCACACGCCGCACGGCAGGTAAGGCGGGACAGCGACGCGGTCGCCCACCCGCCACTTCGTACCTGGCCGGTTGTCGCCGTTCGCTACTCCGGCTAAAGCCACTATCGTCCCCGCCATCTCGTGGCCCAGCACTGCCCCGGGCACGATCCGCGGATGGCCGCGCCGGTAGGTCTTGACATCCGTCGCGCAAAGGCCACAGGCTCCGATGCTTACAAGGGCGTCGCCCGACGAAAGGGTCGGGGCCGGGACATCATCGATCACGAGCCGACCTGGCCCCAGGTACCGCAACGCCTTCATGCTCGGTCTCCAAATGCTGGGGCCTCCATGGCGGCGGACTGTAGCAATTTCCGGGCCGGCCGGAGCACCCGCAACGCCCGGGGGCGTAGCGTGATCTCGACGCGATCGCTCTCGTCGAGCGCGGCCAGCGGGTTACCGTCGGCGAGCACGACAGCGCCGGACCTGACCCCGTCTATGACCAACCGATGGTCGCTGTCTAGGCTCGTATAGGAACAACGAACCGGCCCCATGGTGGCGACGGCCGAGGCGCTCAATTCGACTCGCGCCAGGGGGACGTTTGAGATGATGCAGCCGGCGGGCAGGCCGACCCAGCTGCTCAGGCAGACCCCGCCAGTGACAGCTTTGCCCGTAAACGCAGACGACGTGAAGCCGGCGACCACCCCGCCAACGCTCCGACCCCGCGCTATCAGCACCGCACCGGCCCCTTTGTCATCATCGGGACTGCGGGTTTTCCGGACGACCGTCCCGGGCCGGCCGATGGCTCGGGGACGACCTGGTCGACGCTCTCCCTGCAGGGACGCCACGGCATCGAGGTCGCGGAGACGTCCCCCGAGCGTGCCAACCAGGGTCGTCCCGAGAACGACGTCGTTGAAGGCGAGCGCTGACTTGCCGGCGTGAGTGGCAACGAGAGCGGGGACGGGGCGAACCTCAAGGTGCCGGCCGTCGAGCCCGTCCAAGTCAGCGCTACCGCAGGTCATCAACTGGCCCGCATTCATCGAACCGGTGCCGATGCCGCATAAAGCCGGCGCGTCAGGGCGGTCAACGATGGCTGCGGCGACATCGGCCAGCGTCCCGTCGCCGCCGATGACGGCGATGACACCAACGCCCCGCTCCGCTATGCCACGGGCAAGGGCCATCGTCTGAGCCGCGCCATGCTGATCGGGGACTGGGACCACAACCACAGTCCACCGCTGAGAGTCAATGAAAGCCGCGCCCAGCTCACCCGGCCCGGTTATCACACGTCCCGCACCAAGGGCCTCGAGCGCCAACTCGACCAAGCGGCGGTCCGCTCCGGCCCCGGCGGCCCGGTTAACGATGAGGCCAAGGCCGCTAAGCCACAGCGGCGCAGTCATCTCGGGCCGTCCTCGTCGGCCCCGATCTCATGACAGACCACGGGCCGTCCTCGCGATCACGTAGCCACGACCGGGACCCACACCTGGTACGTAGCTCGTCGATAGATCTCCCTATTGGACCAAACACCGGCGCGGTAGCTGTCCGTTGCACTATTGCCGGCTTCATAAAACGGCAGCAGCTGGACCGAGCCACCTGCCTCGGCTTTCGCATGGCTGACTGTACGATAACGGCCGCCGTCGCCGAAAGCGAAGCCGGTGCCCGCCACAAGCCGGGCGGTCCGGACCTCGAGCCGGTTGGACGGTCGGCCGCCGGACCGGCTACACCTGACCGTCTCCATTCCGGGCGCGACCTCGACAGACAGATCTTCGAGCAAGCGGCCCTGGGGCAGCAATGCGACATCAGCGGCATATACAAGGGGGCCGCGGACAAATGCAACGTGTCCCGAGTTGCCGGCCGCATCGCTAACAATCAGGGGCTCCATCTCAAGAGTGAACTCAACTTTAGCCCCTGTTTGCCACTCTTTGGTTACACTCACGTAACCACTTCTGCCTACGTCCCCTTTGTGCCGGACGCCGTCTACGAGCAGCGTCCAACTCTGGCACCACCCTGGCTTCCGGAAGCGGAGCCCGAACGTCGCCGGTCGCTGGAGCCCCAACTCGAGCCTCACCACGCCGTCAAAGGGGTACTCCGTGTGAACTTCGATCTGAACCGGCCCGATATTCTCCATTTCGACTGTGGCCGAGAGAGGCTCGAACAGATCGACGAATATGTTGCCATCCGCCACGCCGAGAGCGGCTCCGGGCAACATGCCCATTGCCCGCGACCCGCGCGACGGGCAGCATTCAGGGTCAGTATGTTCACGGTACCGCTTGTAGTCCCGCAACCCCACGTAGTAAGCCCAACCGCGGCCATCCTCCGACTGGGCCGCCAGCAAGTGATTATAGATGGCACGCTCGGCCGGTTCGAAGTACTTGGCGTCCCCTGTTAACCGGTGAAGCTGGAGGCAGAAATGCACCCACGCCATTGTAACACAGGTCTCGCCTATATCATAGTAGCCGTCGTTGGGAAGAACGGCATCACCAAAATACTCGCCCACACTGGCGGAACCAGTTATGTAGAGCTGTTTTTCGACAATATCAGTCCAGGCTGCCTCGACGGCGTCAAAGTAACGTTGCTCGTCCGTTTCGCGGAACAGCTCGACGACGCCGATCAACGTAATGAGCATCTCCAATGCCTTGCGATTGCCTACAGCGCGCACGCCGGCACCCCTCGTCAGGGCGCTCACCGTCTTCGGCCCGCCGGGCGTCTCCCAGTCTTCGTCAACCAACCACTTGGCAAAGGCAAGGTACCGGTGGTCGCCGGTACGGCGGAACAACAATATGATCGGCTCGAGCACAGACGATGAGGCCATACCGCCGTGGTGACCGGTAAGCGACACACTCGCTTTTCCCGGGCCGAAATCTGCCAGTACGCGGTCAGCGATGCGGCGGGCCGCCTCCAGGGCGTATTGCTGTTTTGTCACGTCGTAATAGACAAGTAGGGCCATTATATTGTGGGCTTGCATCCACATGTCCCACGACTTCCACCGGTCGTCGGCAGAATACGTCCCGAGGTACCCATCAGGACCTTGGGTGGCCAGCCACCTGGCGACAACTCTCTCAACCTTCTCTAGGAGGGGGCGGTCGTCGGCGTCCTTGGCCATTACCGAAGCGGCGGCGACCCAGTTTGCTATGAACTCGCCTTGCCAGTCGCTCACGGTCTCTTCTGGCCGAGGCGCCATTCCCCTCGGGTAAACCCAGAATAGTTCTCCTCGCGGCGCCCTCAGCGGCGCTATCTCTTCGTAGTACCGCAGGGCCGTTGACCCGGTGGGAACGACCGGCACCCCACGTTCGTAAGGCCACAGAAGGTACTCTTCGTCGTGAGTGACCATCCGATTGTCCCTACAAGCGTCAAGCCGAGAGCCGAGTAGCCCCTGGAGCCGCACTGAGCCGTACCCCGTTGTTGAGAGCCGATCCTGCATGGTGATGAACCCCCGTTACCTTCGGTCATGGCCGAAGCTCTTTTATGACTGTGCTCTTTCGTGCAAGGCCGGCCGGCCCGATCCGGCCAGCGCCTCACTCACCCGCATCGTCCGGTCAACTAGGTCCGAGATCCGGACGCCCTCGAAACCGAAGATGGCGCTGTGGATCGAGTCATGGAGTGGGTCCGTCCAGTGCGCCGGTAAGGCACCTCTGCCGTGAAGTGCCCCAAACACCGAGCCGGCGGTGGCACCCGTGCAGTCGGTGTCCAGGCCAGCTTCGACCGCCAGACCTATCGTCCGGCTGAAATCCCCCTCACCCCATAACAGCGCCGCGGCTACGACCTCGGCGTTGTTGATCGTGTGGACCCAGTGGTAGCCGGCCAGGCGGCCCTCCATCGACGTCATGGCTTCGTCCCAGGATTTCCCGTTCCTGTGAGCGTCCATTGTCGTCCGCAGGGCCTCGGCCAGGCGCGAGCGGGCCGGCACCACGGTCAGAGCCGCTTCGAGGGTCTCTTGGGCTGACGTGGACGAAAGGGCGGCGGCGATGAGCGCGGCCGCCCACATTTCTCCATAGATACCGTTCGCTGTGTGCGAGAGTGCGGCGTCCTGATAGGCGAGGCGCGCTGCCGTTGCGGGGTCGCCGGGGGAGACATAGCCAAACATGTCCCCCCGGATCAGTGCCCCGATCCATTCGCGGTAGGGGTTGCGATGAGTGGCGGTCGAGGGCGGCTCAAGGCCGTAGATGAGGTTGCGGTAAGCGACGCGCTCAGCCGTGTAGACCATGGTGAAGGGCAATGCCAGGAGCCACTCGGTGCCGACGTCAGCACTGGTGAAACCGGGACCGTACTTCTCCAATATGCGAAGCGCGAGCATCGTGTAATCCGTGTCGTCGTCTCGGGCCATGCCTTGGACACGCCCTCTGGTGGCGTCTCGCCAAGAGGGGTGCAGCCTGAACCCCGCCGGCATCGGGTCGAGCGCCGGCACATAATCAGCCAGGGGGAAGGCGCCGGCCAGTTCGAGGTAATGACGCAGTTTTTGCCTGCCCCAGCCGCCCTCGACGGGCTTGCCCAGGTTGCACCCGGCACAACGCCCGAGCCACGCAGCATGGACCCGGTCCCTGAGCACCTCGGCAGGCGGGCGCCGGCCTGCCTCAGAGCCCGGTGCCAGCGCCAGGATCTCGTCGAACGCCGACGGCTCTTCGTAGGCCCAGCCCGGGCACAGGCTCGTCTGGTCGAGTTCGCCATAGAGGCGCTCGATCTCGCTCAGCGGACCCTGGGAGCTCTCAAGCGCGGCGCGTACTTCGGTGGCGAGCCCGTCGATGGCGTAGCCACTCTCGGTCCGCTCAAGAAGCTCGTCGCTCAGCAGCTCTCTTAGGTCGAGTGCATCAAACATCTACCTGCTCCTTTTTCCCTGGTAACTAGTGGGCGGCTCTCTGATTGACGAACGAAATTGGGACAGTCTGGCTACGCCGACTGGCGCTTTCTCAGCTCGAAGTCGATCTCGACGTCGAACGGAGGCGCGCTCGCGCCGCCGACCCGGTCGAGGAGGAGACCGGCGGCCGTGTTACCGAGGACGGCGGCGGCGTGGCCGACCGTCGTGAGGGCAGGACGAACAAGCGAAGCCACGTAAATATCGTCGAAGCCCGCCACTGCGAGGTCCTCGGGTACCCTGAGCCCACGGGCCTGGGCGGCTTCGATGGCGCCCAGGGCCATAAGGTCGTTGGCACAGAAAATGGCTCGGGGGGTTGTCCCGTGCTCCAAGAGCTCGACGAGGGCCTTCGCTCCTCCGGTCATCGAGAAGTCACTGTGGACCACGGGCGCCATCGAACTGCTGAGCCCATGCCGGTGCATCGCCGCCCGGTAGCCGGCGCAGCGCGGACCGGCCGGGCCAATGCCGACAGGACCGGCGATATGGGCCAGGCTGGTGTAGCCGGCCTCCAAAAGATATGTGGTCATTGCCGCCGCCGCTCGGAAGTCGTTCGTATGGACGTGGTCGAAGCCCCGCGCCCTGCCGATGACCACGAGCGGCACCCGGCGCGCCGTGATGGCCGAGAAGTCCTTCGAGTTCAGGGTGAAGTGGACCACCACGAGACCGTCGACCTCACGGTCCAGGAGCTCGGCCACGAGCTCGCGTTCCTGCCCGGGATCCCCATCGGTGTTGCAGACGACGGCGTGGTAGCCACTGGAGCCCAGCCGGTCCTGGACGCCGCGGACCAGCGTCGGATAGAACGGGTTCGAGAGGTCCGGCAGGACGACCCCGACGAGGTGCGACCGCCGTGTGCGCAGTCCGCGCCCGAAGATGTTGGGACGGTAGCCGAGCTCTGTGACCACCTCGAGGGTACGAGCCCGCGTCGCCGCCGCCACGGGCCGGCCGCCGTTGAGGACCTGAGACACCGTTGCGGTGCTGACGCCGGCCAGCCGGGCAACGTCCCGGATGGTCGCCCTTCGACCCGTGCCGTCCATCAATCCTCTTTCACCCACAAAACGTTTTGCGGACCGACGTTGTCAATGTTGCCCACCTCGGACAGCCCGTGTCAAGTCCGGTGCGGCCTCACGTACAACACCCGTGCGGGCCCGCCCGTCCGAGCGTGGGCGCGCACACGGGCAGCGGTTTTTCGCCTAGGACAGCTCGGGACGGCCGACGCTTACTGCGTACCGTCCCTGTGCCCAAGCCCGGGGCCGGGGACCTTAGCCACCCGGGTGACCGGACGTGAGGCCCGGCACCGTATTGAGGTCCTGCAAGTACCGTGAAGCTTTTTCTCGAGCGGTACGGGACAACTGCTCCGCCACGACGGTGGCCGAGGTCATCGCTGGCGCGCCCAGGCGGTCGGCCCAGGGCGCGGGCACAGGGCGGGCCCCGTTGTTCGCTCCGCAGATTGCGCCAACCATACTGGCGATCGTGTCCGCATCCCGACCGAAGTTTGCCCCGTACTCAACGGCACGCACCAGGTCGCCATCAGCCAACATGGCCAGCGCAAAGGCGGCGGGAACGGTCTCGCGGGAATCGCACATGATCGTCTGACGCCAACGAGCGTGGTACTGCAGGCGGAATTCTTCGTAACCACCAGAGCCTTCCGCCAATTTGAGGGCGTCCCCGATCAATGAACGCATATGGCTGCCACTGACGGGGTGCAGAGCCTGTAGGGCAAGGGCGGACGCCTCGGCCACGGAAGTGCCGGGCCGCAGCCCGGCCGCCACCGCCGCCGCCACGGCAGCAGCCGCGTCCTGGCAGTAATCGACGTCGCCGACGTGGATCAGGGCAGCCAAAGCGTAGGCCTGGGCAGCGGCCTCGAAAGGGTGGCCGGCGTTGACCAGTCCCACCGGCCAGATGGCCATGGCGGAGCTACTCGAAGGCATGTTACCTGCCGCGACCCGGCGGGGCAACCAGCCGTAGTGGAGCTTCTGCATGGTATGAAGCACCGACAGGAAAAACTTGTCCCGTTTGTCACGGACCAAGCCACTCTCCGCCACCCACTGTGCGGCCCAGTCATCGGCGCACGCACGACCATCAGTAGCGATGAGGGCGTTGGCAAGCAAGGTGGCCATGAGCGAATCGTCGGTGCCGTCGCCGGCGAAGTCGCTCACCCAGCCGAACCGCTGAGTGATTTCGAGAGGTTCCAAGCCCTCGGTGGGCGCGCCCATGGCGTCACCGACCCGAGCACCGACCACTACGCAAAGAAAACGGCGTGTCAGCTCATCCAGCATCGTCGGGTCAATATTACGCCTCACCCGTTACTCAACTGGCTCAGCTTCCTCCGAGTGGCGACCGGTCCGGCCGTTCAGCGTACCTCGATTACCCACTCGCGGCGGGCCACTAACTCGCCTATGACCGCGCCGCCGGGTACCTCGCCGGCCACGAGCAGCCCGCCGCTCGTTTGCGGGTCAGCCAAAAGGAGCTGATCGACACCACTTACCCCGGCGGCAAAAGTGGTGTGAGGCAGCACCCAGTCCAAATTGCGCCGCGCTCCCCCGCTCACGAACCCGGCCTCCGCCGACTCCCGAGCGGCTTCGAGGTACGGCACTGCCGCCGAGTCGACCACCGCCGTAAGCCCGCTGGCCCGGGCCAGCTTGTAGAGGTGACCGAGCAGCCCGAAGCCCGTCACGTCGGTGGCGCAACGGGCCCCCGCCGCCAGGGCCGCCCGGGAGGCCCGGGCGTTGAGCTCAACCATCGTGGCTATGGCATCTGGGAAAACCTCGCCTGTCCGCTTGTGCCGGTTGTTGAGGACGCCGGTCCCCAGCGGCTTGGTCAGTGCCAGGGGCAAGCCTGGTTCACCGGCGTCGTTGCGTAGCAGTTGGTCGGCCCAGGCGAGCCCGGTGACCGCCATCCCGTACTTGGGCTCGGGGTCGTCGACGCTGTGACCTCCCGCCACAGGACAACCTGCCAGCTTGGCCACGGCGAGCCCACCGGCAAGGACTTCGGTCGCCATCTCTGTCCCCAGCACCGCGGTCGGCCAGCACAGCAGATTGACAGCGATCAACGGTGTACCGCCCATGGCATAGACGTCCGACAGTGCGTTGGCGGCCGCGACCCGGCCCCAATCGAACGGGTCGTCGACGACCGGGCTGAAAAAATCGGCCGTGCTGATGAGGACCTGGTTACCGGACAGCCGCACGACTGCAGCGTCGTCGCCGTGGTCCAGCCCGACTATTACCCGAGGAGCCCACTGATTGCTCAGGCCCGCCACCATGCGCTCCAGTTCACCGGGTGGGACCTTGCACGCGCAGCCACCGCCTCTGGCCATGGCTGTAAGACGCGGGCCGCGGGCGAGCGAGCTGTCCAGGTGGACCACCCAAAAAGCCTAACACCGGCCGCCAGGTCGAGAACCGGGAGCCAGTCATGCCACCGGCCACCGGGCAGCGGGCACCGGCATCTGAAATTATGATCGTGATGACCGGCCCAATGCTCGGGGAGGCGTTCAGACGTCTGGTGACTCTCCTGGTCTTCAAAACCAGTGGGACCTGCGTGCGGGTCCGGCGGGTTCGATTCCCGTCCGCCTCCGCTAGGCCGCGGGCCAGCGCGGAGCTGCAACACTGCCCCGGTCGTCTATGAGCGACGATCCGCGGCGCCAGGTCCCCCCCACCAACGACCTATTGGGCGATGACCGGGTGGCCGCCGCCCTCGAGCATTGGGCTCGGCCCGTCGTGCTGGACGCGGTGCATGGTGCCCAACAGGCCGTGCGCGACGGCAGGGTGGCGGGCAAAGACAGCGTCGACGAGGTGCTCAGGCGGCTCCCGTCGCGTCCGACGAGCATGCGCCCCGTCCTCAACGCCACCGGGGTGGTCGTGCACACGAACCTCGGCCGGGCCCCCCTGGCGCCCTGGGCCGCACAAGCCGTCGTCACCGCCGCCGGGTACGTCGATGTCGAGTTCGATGTCGACGACGGGACGCGCCAGGAGCGCGGTTCGGGGGCTCTGCGGGCCTTAGGCGCGGCGATACCCGAGGCTGGCGGCGTCGCCGTGGTCAACAATGGTGCGGCGGCTCTGCTCCTGGCATTGAGCGTGCTTGCCGCGGGACGAGAGGTGATCTGGAGCCGCGGCGAGATGGTGGAGATCGGTGACGGCTTCCGCCTGCACGACTTGGCCGTGGTCACCGGCGCCCGCGTCCACGAGGTGGGGACGTCCAACCGTACGACGGCGGCCGACTACGCCGCCGCCATAGGTCCTGAGACCGGCTGTCTGCTCAAGGTCCACCCTTCCAACTTTCGGGTCGAGGGTTTTACTTCGCAGGCAACTGTTCGGGAGTTGGCTGCCCTTGGCCCACCGCTGGTGGTGGACGTCGGTTCGGGACTGTTGCGCCCCGATCCGCGGCTGCGCGACGAACCCGATGTCGCCACCGCGCTCCGGGATGGCGCGCATCTCGTGACTGCGAGCGGCGACAAACTCCTCGGGGGCCCTCAGGCGGGCATCCTCGCCGGTGACGGGGCCCTGGTGCGCCGGCTCCGACGTCACCCCCTGGCTCGGGCCCTGCGCGTCGACAAGTTGACGCTGGCCGCCGTGGAGGCTACCTTGCTCGGCCCGCCGCCACCGGTCTGGCAGGCCATTCGCGCCGATCCCGCTCATCTGCGGGAGCGCTGCTCGGCGTTGGCCGCGCTCGTCGGTGGCGAGGTGGTTTCCAGCGCAGGCGTTGTGGGCGGCGGCGCAGCGCCGGGCGTAACTCTGCCAGGCTGGGCCGTCGCTCTGGACGAGTCGTTGGCCCGACCTCTCCGTCTCGGCGACCCGTGCGTCGTCGGCCGGGTGGAGCGTGGTTTCTGTCTGCTCGACCTGCGCTGCGTCCCGGAAGAGGCGGACGCCGCGCTGGCCGGTGCGGTCTTGCGATGTATGTGATCGCCACTGCCGGCCACGTCGATCACGGTAAGTCTGCGCTGGTACGGGCGCTGACCGGGATGGAGCCGGACCGCTGGGCAGAGGAGCGGCGGCGGGGGATGACCATCGACCTGGGCTACGCCTGGACTTCGCTCCCTTCCGGGGCGGAACTGGCCTTCGTCGATGTCCCCGGTCACGAGCGCTTTATGACCAACATGCTGGCGGGCGTCGGACCTGTTCCTGCGGTGCTCCTGGTTGTAAGCGCAGACGAAGGGTGGTCCGCCCAGACCGCTGAGCACGTCGCCGCCCTTGATGCACTGAGTGTTCGTCACGGCGTACTGGTCGTGACCCGGAGCGACCTGGCGGATCCCGCGACCGCTCTGGCCGGCGCCAGGGAGCACCTCTCAGGGACAAGCCTGGAGACCATCGAAGCAGTGGCGGTGTCATCGCTCACCGGCGTGGGCCTGCCCGAACTACGTGCCTCTCTGGACCGATTGGTGTCCCGGCTGCCGCCGCCCGCCGCCGATGGGCGGGTGCGGTTGTGGGTCGACCGGTCGTTTTCGGTCCGCGGCTACGGCACGGTCCTGACGGGCACCCTGGCAGCCGGCACGGTGGCCGTCGATGACTGCTTCGAACTCGGCCGGGAGACCGTCTCGGTGCGCGGGGTGGAGATGCTCGGCCGTCCCGTGCCACAAGTCGCGGCGGCGGCGCGCGTTGCGTTGAACCTCCGGTCGGTCCCACGTGAGAAGGTCCGCAGGGGTCGGGCGCTGCTCACGCCCGGCGCCTGGCATCTCGCAGACGAAGTGGACGTCCTCTGCCCCGCCGGTACGGGGGGACGCATGCCTCACCAGCTCGTCCTGCATATTGGCAGCGCGGCCGTACCCGTAGATGTCAGAGCCATCGGCCCGCATTATCTTCGACTGCGGTTGCGCTCGTCGCTGCCCCTACAAGTCGGGGACCGGGCCGTGTTGCGCGACCCCGGGATGCGCCGTGTGCTAAGCGGAGCCGTGGTACTGGACCCGGCTCCTCCAGCGATGACCGGGCGGGGCGCGGCAAAGGCCCGGGCCCAACAACTGGCCCGGGTAAGTGTGCTGCCCGACCTAGCCGGGGAGGTCGAGCGGCGTGGCGTCGTTTCACGGGCGCTGCTCACCCAACTCGGCGTGGCCCGGGGCCCCTTGCCGTCCGGGGCCGTGGAGGAAGCCGGCTGGGTCATCGGCGCGCCCGTCTGGCAGCGCTGGCAACACGAGCTCGAGCGGATGGTTACAGACGAAACTCGCCGTCCTAACCGGCTGGTGCGCTCCGGCGTCGCCGGCGCCGAGGTCGTGCAGAGGCTCGGCCTGCCCAACCCGGCACTGCTGCCGTCTCTGGTCGGCGGCTGCCCTGGTTTGGTCCTCGCCGGCGCGGATGTCAGGCTCCAGGGCCTCCGCCGGGCCCTCGACCCGGGGTTAGCCGAGGCTTTGGCGCCCCTGCTGGCCCTTTTGGAAAGCTCGCCCTTCCGTGCCCCCGAAGCCGCCGAGCTGGTGGCGGCCGGAGCCGGCGGCCGCCAGCTGAGCGCGGCGGCGGCCGCCGATGTACTGCTCGTGCTCCCCGGGGGGATCGTGTTGCGCCCCGACGCCCCTCAGCGGGCCGCCGGCATTCTGGCCCGGCTTCCACAGCCGTTCACCCTGTCCGCCGCTCGCCAAGCGTTGGGGACGTCACGCCGCGTCGCCCTACCCCTGCTCGAGCACATGGACCGGCGCCAGCTCACAGAGCGCGTCGACGAGACGCACCGGACCTGTGTGAACCTGGGCCCTATGGGCACGGCAGCACAACCCAATCAGATAGACCGACAGAGCGCCCGGTCATAGTTCGCGGCACTCGTAGGCGCGGTATACACGGGAGTCCTCGGTAACCTCGGCCGGCCCGGCTATGGCAAAACCGAGGGTCCGGCCCTCGGTCAGCTGGTAAGTGACGGCCCAACCCAAGTCTTCGTCGTACCAGAGGTCGTCTGGCCTATTTGAAACCAGGTCGCTGACCCGCTCCCGGTAAGCAGGATGGCGCGATACCAACCTCATGATCCGGAGCAGCCGCTCGTACTCAACACCTAGCTCGCCAGCAAACTGCTGGCAGTCACCACCCGGTCAGCGATGGCCCGGCATTTAGCCACCACCTTCCAGGCAAAGAGCATAAGCCCGGCATCTGGGCATACCGACCACAATAGCCGACGACCCCGCGCACTCCATGGTCCGACCTAGCGGCTCCGGTACCGCCGGACGAGTTCCCAAACCGCCGGCTGCGTCCGCATGGGTGCTAGGCCTTGCATGATGAGCCCGAGATCGTCGCAGATCATCTCGCCGATCTCATAAAAAGCGGAACGGATGCCACCGGCGCGGTGCGCGGACAACACTAGGTCCTCCATACGGCGCGCCCGCGAGTCAGCCGGGACCGGCTCTTTGGGCCACACATCTATCGCAGCCCGGAACCGGCCAGCCGCCACCCGGTCGAGGAACGCGTCGAACTCGACGACCGCCGCTCTGCTCACCAGAACGACACAACACCCCGGCGCGACCCGGTCCAACCGGGCGGCGTCGAGAAAACCTTGGTTCTCGATCGTCACGCCGGCCAGAACGAACAAGAACTCCGAGCCGCTCAGTATCGCGTCCAGCTCCGCCGGCACCGCGCCTGCCTTCGCAATGACACTGTCCGGTAGCCAGGGGTCGTAGATGCTCACCTGGCAGTGGAAGGGGACCAGCAAGGGCAGGAGCGCCCGGCCCAGCGACCCGAAACCGATCAGGCCCACACGGGCCCGGAACAAGGACACCACATCCGAGTTACCCGCTAACAGGTAGCGCTCAGCACCGGCGCGGAAGCGACGGTCCGCTAGGGAAATTGCCCGCCCGAGGTCCAGCGCCAGGCCTAGAGCGAGCTCTGCGACCGCCTCCGCGTACGCAGGACCGCAATTGAGGACGTGGACCCGCCGCTCGAAGCAGTATTCGTAGTCGATATTTTGCTTGAAGTTGCCCCCGGAGTTGAAGATCACTTTCAGCTTGGGCGCCCGCTCGAGACGGTCCCTTCCCAGCGGCATCACGCCGACAATGGCCACACACTCCCCTAAGTGCTCTTCGAGTACCTCTTGATCGAGCGGGCCGCCCTCCGGCGCCGAGACCACCTCGAACTCTTGTTGCAGCCAGACGGATCTCGCCGGGGTGAAGAGCTGATCGTAGGTGTACGGGTACGGGTCGACGATCACCAGTGGCCTGTCCCCGCCCCCACCCTCGATCGCTGCCACTCCGCGCTGCTCCGCTAGCCCTTGAGCCCGCCGGCCGCCAGGCCCTGGACGAACCGTCGCTGGAGCAAGATGAAGAAACCCACGGGCACGCAGCACACGACCAGACCGCCGACGGAAATGTCGGCGAGGTTGGACGAATAGATCCCCAAGAACCGGTAGTACCGGACCGCCACGGTCTGGACGTTGGGGTTGGTCAAGAACGTAACTGCGAAAAAGAACTCGTTCCAGCTCCACACCGCGATGATCACGGCCAGGCTCACCAGCGCCGGCCATGCCATCGGCACCACAACCCTGCGGAAGACCTGGAGCTCGTTGCAGCCGTCTACCCGGGCCGCCTCCTCGAACTCAGGGGACAGCGAGATGAAGAACGACCGCAGCAGCAACGTCCCAAAAGGCATGTAGATGCCCCAATAGATGAAAATTAGGCCGAACAGGTTGTTGTTTAGGTGCAGGTGCACCCAGGCAATAAAGAGGGGCGTCAGGAACAGCTGGGCCGGCAGTGTAAGGCCTATCAACAG
>Ga0181517_10002772_pt1 | contig 17384 bp, 10 predicted proteins | sample PEATcosm2014_Bin_31_FD_119748 | JGI IMG/M metagenome (GOLD analysis project Ga0181517, IMG submission 119748) | Peatland microbial communities from MTU Mesocosm Facility, Houghton, MI, USA - PEATcosm2014_Bin01_30_metaG | ecosystem: Environmental > Terrestrial > Soil > Wetlands > Peat | place... | reverse complement strand
TGGTGGGAAGTGTGCCGGCACGGTTCAATGTTACGGCTACGGCAAAACTACGGGGATTTCAGGGTATTTCAATTGTCAGCCTGCCGGAATTCCTGAAGAGAATAAAAGTTAGGATTGTTTGATAGTCTGGCATCGGGAGAAATTAAAGCCTGCGGCTAAAGCCGTTGCCGAATTCGTTTGAGCCTGATTTTTAGAAGGCGATTAGAAGTTTAATCGCCTGCAACGACTTTGGCCGCAGGCTTTATTCCGCCTCACGATTCCTGAATTCGCGCCGACTGAAGCCGGGAAGGTTTTTGGTTCCGTGGCACCGATTTACCCGCCTCACGATTCCTGAATTCGCGCCGACTGAAGCTTGAAAAGTGGCGGCAGAATTTTACTTCACGGCTGCCGCCTCACGATTCCTGAATTCGCGCCGACTGAAGCAAGCTGGCGCCCGTTCCCTTGGTCAGGTTGTAATTCCGCCTCACGATTCCTGAATTCGCGCCGACTGAAGCTAGCGAAGTGTCATTAGCTGACGACGATGTAACCCTCCGCCTCACGATTCCTGAATTCGCGCCGACTGAAGCGAATTGAACATAAATAGTTCATAGTGTTCAATACACCGCCTCACGATTCCTGAATTCGCGCCGACTGAAGCCAGCTTGACCGCTTGCCCCAAAGCGTCGGTATAGGCCGCCTCACGATTCCTGAATTCGCGCCGACTGAAGCACGAAGGATTTGTTAGAATTTTCATATTAATTTTCCGCCTCACGATTCCTGAATTCGCGCCGACTGAAGCAATCGGCAGCACCGCAGATTGCGGCTGGCCACAATTCCGCCTCACGATTCCTGAATTCGCGCCGACTGAAGCGCCGGAAACGCCGCTGGTTTGGACAAACGGCAGCTCCCGCCTCACGATTCCTGAATTCGCGCCGACTGAAGCCAACCACTCGGCCACCATTGTTGTAGGCCAGCCACCGCCTCACGATTCCTGAATTCGCGCCGACTGAAGCCCTTCACGACCACCAATCTTGCCTATCCGCCGTCGGCCGCCTCACGATTCCTGAATTCGCGCCGACTGAAGCTCCTGGTCGAGGAGTTGGGCGAAGTGGCGGCGGCCCGCCTCACGATTCCTGAATTCGCGCCGACTGAAGCGGGGTAAACGTGATAAGCATAAAGAAATTCCGATGCCGCCTCACGATTCCTGAATTCGCGCCGACTGAAGCTTTATCGGCACGTCACAGAGTCTTACTACAGGGACCCGCCTCACGATTCCTGAATTCGCGCCGACTGAAGCCGTTGCACTTGTAATTGTTGAAGTGATGAAGAAATCCGCCTCACGATTCCTGAATTCGCGCCGACTGAAGCGGTTAACCCCCGCGTCCAACAACGAAGAACCAACCCGCCTCACGATTCCTGAATTCGCGCCGACTGAAGCAAATGCGCGGCTGAAAAAATTCGGCCAGAGATTGCCGCCTCACGATTCCTGAATTCGCGCCGACTGAAGCTAGCGCGTCCGTGTGGCGCGGCTGACCGTGCGCTCCGCCTCACGATTCCTGAATTCGCGCCGACTGAAGCCGAAGAGCGTGCTTTAGAATTGGGTGGCATAGAGCCGCCTCACGATTCCTGAATTCGCGCCGACTGAAGCGTCGTCGGTTTCCCAAACATTTTGATCAGTCCGGCCCGCCTCACGATTCCTGAATTCGCGCCGACTGAAGCCGGGCATCAGCGACAAGTCCAACACCGCCGCCCTCCGCCTCACGATTCCTGAATTCGCGCCGACTGAAGCAATTTTATGAGTCCGACTATGTAGCTTTCGTCAAGCCGCCTCACGATTCCTGAATTCGCGCCGACTGAAGCTGGCTCAAATCGTTGGGCATCACTTGCGCACTTTCCGCCTCACGATTCCTGAATTCGCGCCGACTGAAGCACCGCGCAGATGGACTGGTCCACCGCCGCCTCGAACCCGCCTCACGATTCCTGAATTCGCGCCGACTGAAGCAGTTCTCGCTGAAATAAAGGCGGCCAAGGCCGCGCTCCGCCTCACGATTCCTGAATTCGCGCCGACTGAAGCCCGTCTTCTCGGCCGTCGGCGCGTTGGACGACGCCCGCCTCACGATTCCTGAATTCGCGCCGACTGAAGCTGATGGAGAAGGGCGCCACCTTCAAACAATTCATCCGCCTCACGATTCCTGAATTCGCGCCGACTGAAGCTTCGCATCGCGCTGCCAATCCCCGGCAGCTACACGCCGCCTCACGATTCCTGAATTCGCGCCGACTGAAGCACGTGAGTCCGATCCAATAAAAACATGAACACCAACCGCCTCACGATTCCTGAATTCGCGCCGACTGAAGCTTGAGCCACTAAATGTAAGTGCAACTGTGTCTTGAGCCGCCTCACGATTCCTGAATTCGCGCCGACTGAAGCAATTTGCCGAATCATTTGTTGAGCACACGGCCGACCGCCTCACGATTCCTGAATTCGCGCCGACTGAAGCATCGGATTCCAAGACAAAAATAAACCCACCAACCTCCCGCCTCACGATTCCTGAATTCGCGCCGACTGAAGCTCAATCAAGTTGGCCTGAATCGCCGCCGCCCACATCCGCCTCACGATTCCTGAATTCGCGCCGACTGAAGCTATGACCGCCGCACGCTGTGTAATGAGCGTTACACCCCGCCTCACGATTCCTGAATTCGCGCCGACTGAAGCCTGGTTTGCAGAAACGCCAAGCTGCGCCCATGTCCGCCTCACGATTCCTGAATTCGCGCCGACTGAAGCTCGGGGACTGGCGACGTTTGAATGGCTCTCTTGCCGCCTCACGATTCCTGAATTCGCGCCGACTGAAGCGGAAATGTTTGGGGTGGGCGTGAGCGCCACAGAAAGCCGCCTCACGATTCCTGAATTCGCGCCGACTGAAGCCGCCGGGGCATTGCCCGTGGTCGCCGCCAGGCACTCCGCCTCACGATTCCTGAATTCGCGCCGACTGAAGCGACAATAATCCGAACAGTCCTGACACGGGCATCGCCGCCTCACGATTCCTGAATTCGCGCCGACTGAAGCGCCGAGAGGAAATTCCTTTGTTCGCTCCGGTCAAGCCGCCTCACGATTCCTGAATTCGCGCCGACTGAAGCCCCACGAAGCCGCCGCCATCGGTTGACCGCAAAAGGCCGCCTCACGATTCCTGAATTCGCGCCGACTGAAGCTTTTACTGGCACACGGTATCCGACAACCATTTGCGCCCGCCTCACGATTCCTGAATTCGCGCCGACTGAAGCTTCCCCGCGAGGATGTCCGCAGCGCGGGCAGCGCCCGCCTCACGATTCCTGAATTCGCGCCGACTGAAGCACGGCCTCGCCGTTCGCATCCGGGATGAGCGACTGCCGCCTCACGATTCCTGAATTCGCGCCGACTGAAGCGAGCATTTGGTCGGACAGTGACATTTACAGTCCACCGCCTCACGATTCCTGAATTCGCGCCGACTGAAGCATTGATGACGCCGGACTGGTTCAGGATGTCGGGACCCGCCTCACGATTCCTGAATTCGCGCCGACTGAAGCGATTAAACTCAATGCCCTTTGCGCGGAGGTTTCGCCGCCTCACGATTCCTGAATTCGCGCCGACTGAAGCTAAACTAAAGGTGGAAATACTAAAGTGCATCAAGCCGCCTCACGATTCCTGAATTCGCGCCGACTGAAGCGGAAACGATTTGAAATCAATTTAAGAAAAAACATGCCGCCTCACGATTCCTGAATTCGCGCCGACTGAAGCGCGATTTTGCAGCTTGGCAACTGCGGCATGAACGCCGCCTCACGATTCCTGAATTCGCGCCGACTGAAGCTTCGGGAATGTCAAAATCGCGCTGCAAGGTGTCATTCCGCCTCACGATTCCTGAATTCGCGCCGACTGAAGCTTGTGCGCGATGATCCAGATTCGTTCCCTGATTTCCGCCTCACGATTCCTGAATTCGCGCCGACTGAAGCTGGTCGGCTGCTGGGTTGATTTGGAATTCCTTGCACCGCCTCACGATTCCTGAATTCGCGCCGACTGAAGCTCACCCCTGCCGCCAGCCTTATTTTCCGCCGCAGTTTGCCGCAGTTGGCGAGCGGCAAGGCATCGCAGCTTTTCAGATGAGTATGTCGGCAGGGTGATCATGCGTGAGAGCTTCGCTTTCAATCATTTACATAATGCGAGCGTCCTTGCGGCCAAGCGCCAGCATTTCAGCGCTCGCGCCGCGTTAGCCGCAATCAGGCGCAGTCGTTCGCGATTTCAAAAATCATGTCAACCCAATGGCGGAAGGTTGATGGTCGGTGGCCGTAGCCGGGTTCATTCAACGCCTTTCAGAAAAAGTTGCAAGTCTGAAAATCAAATAATCGTCACGCGCGAACGCACTTCGTAGGGCAATCCCATTGCTTCAATGATTAAGCTGGCATCTTTTGAAGTCGCACCCAGCGAGACAAATAAAACCTGGTCCTCGTCGTGGTTCAACAAGCCTTGAAGTTCGGCCTTCAATTTTGCCAAACGCAAATCGTCCAGCGGACATTCAAAAACGGAGTATTGCAGGCGCACGCCAAAACCCTCCAGCGAGCGTGCCACTTTCCGCAACCGTTTCGGGTCGCTGATGTCGTAGCTGACAAGATAGCGGAGCCGGCTCATCGCGTGGTGAATCCGTGATAGGTCAACGCCTCGCCGCGCACGAACCGCCACAACTGCCGCGCCTGCACCTCCAGCATCCGGCGATATGCCATTTTGTAGCTGAATTCCGGGTGGCTCACTTCCGCGTCCAGCCGGCGAAACCATGCTTCCCAAAATGGTCGGCGTCCCCGGTCGTTCAAAAAAGTTCCGTTCGCGCTGCGGATGAAATCTTCCGGGCCAAGTTCGCCGCGATTGATGAGGCTGATCGCCACGCTGTCGGCCACCAGGGGGCGAAATTCCTCCATCAAATCCAGCGCCAGGGCCGGGCGGCCATAGCGCGGCTGGTGCATGAAACCAAGAAACGGGTCAAGTCCGACCGAATAACAAACGCCTGTGAGTTCCTTCGCCAGCATGGAATAGCCAAGCGAAATTAGCGCATTCACCGGGTCGCGCGGCGGACGGCGATTGCGTCCGCGCCAGTCGAATTTCCAGTCGTCGCGCTGTTTCAACATGGACTCGAACTGCTCGAAATAAAGCGCCGCCGCGCTGCCTTCGATGCCCAGCAACGCCGTCAAATCGCGCGCGGATTCGGTCGCGTCGCGAAAGCCGGACATTAAGCTCAACACCCGTTCCGGCGCTTCGCCATTGCGCATGAGCATCACGCGCTGATTATGAATTTTGGCGCGGATGATTTCCTTCGCGAGTTGCAAACGCACGCTTGGCAATTCAAACAGCCGATACTGGCCGCGCCGCGCGTCCACGCCGCTGGCCGGCAATCCGCCCAGCATTCCGAGAAACCGTCCTGCCGGTGAAAAATAGGAAACGTCAATGCCCAGTTCCAGGCACGTCGAAACCGCCTGCGCCGTCATCTGCACCGCGCCGTAGCAATAAATCGCACGCACTTGCTGGCCGGGCAGTTTGCGCACGTCCTCGCCTTTGACGCTGACGAGCAATTCATCGCCGCGCTGGCCGATCTGCGCGCCGGGCGTCTGCACCACCAGCACCTCGCCGTCGTCGCCTTCCGGTCGCGGCGGCTGCAACGTCGGTTCTTTGTCCCTGGATTCGGCGGCAAAATCCAGCGCTTCCAAAATCTGATTCTTGACCGCGTCTTCCGCTTGCCCGATGAAACCGAATTGAATCTGCGCGTCGCTGTCCGTCGGCTTGCGCCGTTTCGACCACCAGAACGATTCGTTCGGCAGACAAATCGGATACGCGGAGCAATACAGGCAGCGCGCGTCATTTTTCAACGGCGGCGGGCAGCTTCCGCTCCTGGCAACTTGCTTCGCGTCGGCAATTGCCGTCCGCACTTTCTCAAAAAGTTCCTCGGTGAATTCCACCGGCACGCGCCGTTTGTCGGCCGCGTAATAAATCGCGCCGCGAACCGCGTTCACGCCATGTTCGCGCAACAGCAGCGCGTGCGCGGCCACCTGCATGGCGTCCGGCTCTTTCGCCTCGCGTTCGCCCTCGGCACCGCGCCGGGCCGAGCCGCGTTTGTAGTCAATGATCTCCGCGCCGTCCGGCCCGCCTTCCACAATGTCCACCACGCCGATGAGGCCGAGCGATTCGCTTTCCAGCCGCAGGCTGCGGAGCTTCGCGCCTTCCGGCAAACCAAGTTCCTTGGGATCGTCCAGCTTGGACGGCGCATCCACGTTGCGATGGACATGGCTGCCGGCCACCGTGTCCGCGTTCTCCTGAAAAATGTTTTCAACCCACTGGAAATAAAACAGGCGCGGGCAATAGATGAAGTTGTGTAGCCGACGCACCGGCAACGGCGGTTGCGATTCCAGTCCGCCTTGGGTTTGAACCGGGGCGTCGCTCATGGCTCACATGGGGATGTCGTCCTCCTCGTCAGGATGAAGATTATTTGCAGGCTCTTCGACAACGACCCCAAATGTTTTCAGGCGCGCTTGGTTGATTTCTCGGCAACGCTGCCAAGCTAGCTTTTCATTCACATATTCCCAGAGCTTTTCACTGCTTGTAACTGTTTTGAATGAACAACCATCCCTCAATACTGAATCAGAAAAGACGTTCGCGGTATCTACAAGATAGTATTTCTTCTCCTTCTCAATCCATATCTGCCCTAACAATTCGGCGCGGTTTCGGTGAGCCAATGCGCGAAGGCCGATGCGGTAAGCAGCATTGAGATCGGCTTGGAAAAGCGATGAATCTTTTCCAAGCGACACAAAGAACTCGCCGCCTTTCTTTGGCAGTAGCAATGTTTTTCCATTTGGGAGTTTATCAAGCCAGGAAAGAAATTCCGCTTGCCAGCCATTTGATTCTTCCATCGCTTTTCTTTTCCAGAACGAACGGCGCGTGTCGTCCTTTCGCACTTCCTCGGTGCGGAAACCAGCACTGTGATCTTTTGCGCTGAATCTTGAAGTGAATTTGGGATCAACAAGGACGATTGGCAGTCCAACCAATTCACAAAGCTCGCCAAGAATCTTATGCACGCGCCGGTGTGACCATGATGTGAGTTGCCGGTTTTCGCGTCGGCCTTGTTTGGCAGAAGTTTTGTATGCAGTAAGATTTTCGAGCGCGATAAAATTTACCGGGCCGCGTTCCAAGCAACGATAGACGCCATGCAAAGATTCAGTTTGTTTTCGCTCCTGTTTGTCTGCCGGTGGTGGCGCAAGTGTAACCCCAAGGGCGATTGCGAAAATTTCGTGAGCAATTTGCTTGGCTCGATCTTCGCGGGCGTCATCCATCGCTTGCCGGCAGTCTTCAAAAGGTTCGGGCACAATTTCCCTGCGCTCAATTTGTTTGTGGCGGCAAAGATGATTTAAGGATTGGGCCAACTGCCTTAAATCTTTCAATTGGTTAAGCCTTGCCAGGCTGACACCGCGCTGCCCGGCAAGCAGGGCTTCGGGTCGGGGTTTTGAGGTGTCCAGTTCCATTCTGTGCCAGTCATTCTCGCAAGGTTTCCAAGACCAATGGCCACGACGCCACGGCAAGACGCGGTCTGCGATACGCGGAAGCATTAATTTAAAACAATCCAGATATTCGCCAGCCAACTCGCCGACACGTTTTTTGAGGTTCTTCGTGTCGCTTTTGAGCGCTGCGAGTTCAAGTAGCGGATCGCCTTCGCGAAGGCCGCCGATAATTTCAATTGCCGACTGGAAGGGCTTTGAATTTTTTTTGTTGCCAAGCTGTTCCGACCAGCGATTTAGCCGGAAAAGTTGTGCGCGGACTCGCTTCAATCCCCAAAGCAATTCGTCATTCTGTTCAGGAAAGGAAAGTTGTGTTTTCCAATTTGGCCGACGTTCAATGATGTCGAACCCTTTGGTTTTGAACGTGGCAAAATACTTTTCGGCTTCGCTCGTCTCCTCGTCTGTTGCATTGCGCCCGCCACTTCCTGACAATTCCGGCAAGAAAGCATGGGTTGCGGTTTGAAATTCGATTTCGCGATTTAGAGCGGAAAACTTGCGGCAAAGCGCGTTGCGCTTATCTGTTGGTTGCTTCAGTTCCGCGCGGATTTCGGCTTTTTCAGTTGAAGCAAATTTTCGCCAGCCCCAGCGGTCTTCTCCAGAAACGCGGACAATGCCATTTGCAATCGAATGAGTGAACCAAGCGGGTTTTTCAGAATCAGGATTCAACCGGTGGCGAAGCCGTGTTGTGTTTGCGGCCTTTTCTTTATTTGTGGCCTGGAGTATTTGCCAAGCGGCACTGTTTGTCAGGCCAAGATCAGCCGCCAGACATTTTACTCCACCGCTTTCTAGCCAAGGGAACTTTTCGGCTTCGGATTTTGGCCAGCGCAAACCGGCTGCCACCCATTCATCATTTAATTTTTCCATCCTCGGTGTAAATGGCATTTCTTCGGCCCAAACTTTTCTCAAGGTGTTGTTGTCTAATGCCGGCTCAAATACCAACTGGATGTTTTCTTTGCAGCGCGGAGCAAGCCGCACTGAAGCCCCGGCAAAAGTTTGTTTATCGCTCGGCCACTTGCGCATTTTTACGAATGCTCGCAACACCGGCGGCATCCAAGTTTGGTCTGGCTCGTCTTTGTCCAACTTTTCGTTTTTGCTTCGCAGCCCATCACGCAACAGACGCGGAGACCAGAAGTGAATTTTGATTTTTATCTTTTCTTTTTTATCTAAATCAAGCGCGTCGGCTTCAAACGCAAATGGAATTTCCACGGCGCTTGCTGTTAGGTGTTCCTTGTTATTCGTTTCCGACCAGCGGAAAAATCGTGGCGACAAGGTAGCATGAGCCGGTGCGAACAGACGCGCGGTTTCCAAGTGCGTCTTTTCCTCGCCGGCTTCGACATATTCGGACCAAATTTTCAGAGGATCTTCATCTGCGTGATTCCAGATGTCTCGTTCTTTTACGAGCAGATCAAACAACGGCGCGCTGCCGAATTTTTCCCGCATCCGTTCCTGCATACGATTTTTTTGCTTTATCAAATCGTCTGCCGAAACATCAGGTGATTTTTTGATGGTGTCACGCCACGCGGTTCGGACTTTGGGCCACGCTTTTAAGGTGCGTTCGCGAATAGCGTAGGGAATTCTTTGTCCATTTTCATCTACTGCGCAGTCCGGCAGTGCATCGGCCAAAGTTTCAGTAATTCGCTCAACCGCCTGCAATCTTGGATCGGATTTTTTTTGCTTTTTGATTCTGTCAATGGTTGCATTGGCAATCGCCAATCGGAGTTCAAACTTGCGTCCGCGAACGATGAATTGTCCGATTTTTGTAAAAACTTCACTGAATGCCTGCTTTTCAAAATCCGGCCAGATGCCTTGGCCGACTTTTTCGTCATTAAATTTCCCTGCCCAAAGGTCGCAAAAAAATGGAAACACCGGACGTGCGACTCCACCGGCCATCCGGGCAATGAAAGCCGCGTCGGGTTTGGCCTTTGTTGTAAATTCCTCCTTGATCCTCCCTTGGTTGAACAAAAGGAATGCTTCACGAAATCCGTCTAGGTCAGGCTGCAATGAAAAGAGAATGGCTGCCTTCAAATCATAGCCACCGCTGCCTTTCCGAGTTGGCTCTGTCGTTGGCAAATCCGTTTTTGGATTGTTGCACCACGTCGTCAGCGGTGTTTTCTGCTTTTCTAGTCGTCCGGCCAATTCTGTCAACTTGGTTTCCTGTTCAACTGTCTTGGCGTCTTTCGCTTTTTGTTTGACCTCCGCGACAAGTTTTTCAAGGCACTGAACGATATTTTTTCCAGCATCTTCGCGCGACCAAGCGCTTGAGCTTTTATCAGTTTTGAAGAAAAAAACATCCGCCCATTTCAAGTGCCCGTCTTCATTTGCCTTCTTCGTGCATTCGCTTGCGTGATTCCGCTGTTCCGCAATAACGTCACGCGGAGTCACTTTGGTTTTTTGAGCGCAGAGGTTGACCAACGTGCTGCCAAACAAATCTTTTGCCTTTCCTTTCAAGGATTCTTCAACTGGTTGATCCGGGTCTGTCAGCTTCATCGCCGTGTCAGTTGCTGATTCAAACAACTGTTTCAATGCCTCAAGCCTTTGCTTTTCCGAAGCCTTTGAACCAGTCATGCTGTTTAACTTGCGACGGAATTCCTCGAACGAAGCATTCTTTTTACATCCGACAAGCACACACACGTATTCAAAAGGGCGTTTCCATGTGCCTTGTCGGCCAGTGTATGATTCCCAACTCCGCTCAATGGCGGAGCGATAGTCACTCCAAATTTCATCCTCACAGTTGTCGGGAACTTGCGCCGCAAAAGCAGCGAGCAAATAATTCACATCAGTCTGAAACAATTCGTGATGCTGCCAGAGGAGTGATTGCCATTTTTCGCGTGCGATTTTTGGATCGGGGTCGAGCGGTTGCCACAGGTTTTCCTTGTCGCCCGTAAAAGTTTCAACCTTGCTGACGCGGCCTTGGTAGATGCGATTCATAATTCTTTCCCGGCTGAATTGACTTGAGTGGGGCAGTTTTACTCCTAATGCAAACGCGCGGCGAGAATTATTTGCAGCTTTTCACGCCGGCCAATTTGCCGCCGGGCGGCAGAACGGGTGTCCAGAGGTCGCCGACCTTTGGCGCGGGTGCGGGCTGGCGCAAAGCCCGGCCTGTCTCCGGTGAATTACGGCTGCGGAACGAAGCGGCAGAGAAGCGGATCAACGGCGGGTGCAAGTCGTTGTTGACCGCGCAACGGAGCGAAGTGAAGCAGGCCGGAAATCGCCGGAGTCAGGCACCCTGGGCGGCGCACAGTCTTTTGGTGTGACCGAGTCGGCGACAGTCAGCCCGAAAGTCTGTGCGCCGTGGGGATTGACCAATTTGACCTTCGGCGTTAGGTTTTGCTTATGCCAGCGGCAACACAGGTTGAAAAGAATCTTCGGACAGCCATGCGCGATGCGTTGCGCATTCAGGATCGTTTCGTGCCGGAGCCATTGTTTGCCAGAACAGGTCAGGGCTATCTGAAAAGCGAAGGCGTTTCAACCCTTCAAAAGATCAAATCAAATCTCCGCCGCAAGGCTCTGGCCAAGGCCAAATGAAGAAGCACTGGTTGAAAGATTGGCCGTGGCAAACGGTGGTGGCCATCAACGCGGGGTTGTGCAAGGAAAAGAAGGCGCTGCACAAGCCGACTTCCGACGGTTGCGCCCCGGCGCAAAAGTTGTGGGAATCCGCCAGCCAGTGTGAATTGACCCTCCGGGAAACCTTGGACCTCTGCCGCCGGTGTCACAAGCTCGCGCCGTTTTGCTTTTACAATGGAAACACGTTTGCGGCCATTGGCCGGACGATCATTCAGGATATTCTTCGCAAAATGCCGCCCGTGAAGGCACAAGGCTTGCGCAGTGTGGTGGGACATTACATTGCCGGCACGGCTGGCGCGGACGAATTAGCAAAGGCGCTGGAAGATTTGAAGTGATTTGAGCAGCAACCGGGAAGTTTCATTCGCGGTCAGGACGCACGCCAACCGATGACGCTCGGTCGCGCAAGGTTTGTCCTGGCGGTGTCGGATTTGAAAACCAGTTCTGCGAGCGGGGGACAGGGCGCGGTGCTGGTTTCAAATTTGACACGGCCGGTCCTGCATGGGGTGAGCGTTCGCGTGGTTGGCATCCGGCTTGGCCTTCAATCAGCAAGATAGATGACAAGCACGGGAACGCGAGCGGGGGAAAATCTGATACTGCAATCTGATACTACCCAGCCTTTTTTAGCCAATTTTGGACGATTTGTGAAAAAGTCGAAATTGATAAAACCCAATAAATACGGGCCTGGAAGAGGTGTGATGAAATGTGCAAAACTGCATTCCTGAATTAGGAAACCGCTGCTCTATCCATTTGAGCTACGGGGACGAACGGACCACGGCGAAAATACCCTCGCCGCCGCGAATGGCAAGCCCTGGCCATTTCCCTTTTCCGCCGCGCCGCTTTCAATTAACTTGCCGCCATGTTCACGCCAGCCGACTTGTTTGACCTCAACCAGACCGAACACGCCGTGATTTTTGCCGGTTGCAAATTCGCCTGGGACGCGCTCGGGAAAATCGAGGGCCACCTCGCCGCCAATCTGAAACCCGAACTCCGCAATCAATGCGAAGGCCGCGCCTTCATCGGCGAAAAGGTCTTCATCGGCGAAGGCACCGTCGTCGAGGACGGCGTGATGATCAAAGGCCCGGCCATCATCGGGAAGAACTGCCGGATCCGCCACAACGCCTATCTCCGCGAAAACATCATCCTCGGCGACGGCTGCGTGGTCGGCAATTCGTCCGAACTGAAGAACGCGCTGCTATTCAACGGCGCGCAGGTGCCGCATTTCAATTACATCGGCGACTCCATCCTTGGCCACAAGGCGCACCTCGGCGCGGGCGTGAAGATTTCCAACGTCAAGCTCCTGCCCGGCAATGTCGAGGTGGAGGTGGACGGGGTGCCGTTCGACACCGGCCTGCGCAAATTCGGCGCGCTGCTCGGCGATGGCGCGGAGGTGGGCTGCAACGCCGTGCTAAACCCCGGCAGCATCCTCGGGCGCGGCGCGGTGATTTACCCAAACGTTTTTTGGCGCGGCATTTTGCCCGCAAACATGATTGCCAAGAACAAGGCCCAAATCGAAGTCGTCGTCAAACGGCCGAGGGAAACGAATTAAACGCAAAGCGCAGGCAAGACCGGTTCGTATAATCGGGATTGCGGCGCGGACTGAAAAAGGCGGACGGTTGCCCGTCCGCCTTTCGTGTAAGGATTAAACTCCGCTCAATACCGGTAGTGCTCGGCCTTGTAGGGGCCTTCCACCGGCACGCCGATGTAATCCGCCTGTTTTTTCGTGAGCTTGGTCAGCTTCACGCCGATTTTTTCCAGGTGCAGACGGGCGACTTCCTCATCCAGCTTCTTGGGCAGGCGATAGACGCCGACCTTGTTTGTGTCGCGGTTCTTCCACAAATCCAGTTGCGCAAGGCACTGGTTGGTAAAGCTGTTGGACATGACGAAACTCGGATGGCCGGTGGCGCAGCCAAGGTTCACCAGCCGGCCTTCGGCCAGCATGTAAATGCTGTTGCCCTTGGCGAAGGTGTATTTGTCCACCTGCGGCTTGATGTTCAGCTTCGTGACGCCCCTAGCTTGGTTCAGCCGGTCCACCTGGATCTCGTTGTCGAAGTGGCCGATGTTGCAGACGATGGCCTGGTCTTTCATCTTCGCCATGTGCTCCAGCGTGATGATGTCGCAATTGCCGGTCGTCGTGACGTAAAGGTCCGCCTCGCCGAGCGTGGCTTCGGTGGTCTTCACTTCAAAACCTTCCATGGCAGCCTGCAAAGCATTGATCGGGTCAATCTCCGTGACGATGACACGGGCGCCAAAGCCGCGCAGCGAGTGGGAACAGCCCTTGCCGACGTCGCCGTAGCCGCAGACGCAGGCGACCTTGCCGGCGACCATCACGTCGGTCGCGCGCTTGATGCCGTCGGCGAGCGATTCGCGGCAGCCGTAGAGGTTGTCGAATTTGGACTTGGTGACGGAGTCGTTGACGTTGATGGCGGGCACGAGCAATTTGCCCTGCTCCATCATCTGATAGAGACGATGGACGCCGGTGGTGGTTTCCTCGGAAACGCCCTTCCAATCGGCCACGACGGAATGCCAGAAACTGGGACGTTCCTTCGCGACCTTTTTCAGAAGCGCCTTGATGACGGCGACTTCGTGGTTGTCGCTGGGCGTGTTGACCCAGGTGTCGCCGTTTTCGAGTTCGTAGCCTTTGTGGATGAGCAGCGTGGCGTCGCCGCCGTCGTCCACGATAAGCTGCGGGCCTTTGTTGCCGGGATGCGTGAGCGCGCGGAGTGTCAGGTCCCAATATTCTTCCAGCGTTTCGCCCTTGTGCGCGAAAACCGGAATGCCCGCCGCGGCAATCGCAGCGGCGGCGTGATCCTGCGTCGAGAAAATGTTGCAACTGGCCCAGCGCACGGACGCGCCGAGTTCCACGAGCGTCTCGATGAGGATGGCCGTCTCGATGGTCATGTGGAGCGAGCCGGTGATGCGGACGCCCTTGAGCGGCTTGCTCGCGCCGTATTTTTTGCGGATGGCCATAAGGCCTGGCATTTCGTGCTCGGAAACCTGAATGGTCTTGCGGCCCCACTCGGCAAGGCTTAAATCACGGACGGAAAAATCGGTTTTCTTCGCGGAAGTTTTTTTTGCTGCCATGGTCGTAAATCGTTAAATGGTTGAATCGTGAATCGGTTTTGCGCCGAACCGTTGCAACGATTTGTCGTTGCAACGATTCAACACCTGTTGATCAAATCGCCTTCAGCAGAGCTTCAACCTTGTCCGCGGCTTCCCAGGTCAGATCCTTGTCGTTCTTGCCGAAGTGGCCGTAGTTAGTCGTCTTGCTGTAAATCGGGCGGCGCAGGTTGAGCTGCTCGATGATGTCCGCCGGCTGGAAGCTGAACACCTTGTTGACCGCTTTGACAATTTTCTCGTCAGAAACCGTTCCGGTGCCGAAGGTGTCCACATACACGCTGACCGGATCAGGATAGCCGATGGCGTAGGCAAACTGGATTTCGCATTTCGCGGCGAGCTTCGCGGCGACGATGTTCTTGGCGACCCAGCGGCCCATGTAGGCGGCGCTGCGGTCCACCTTTGTCGGATCCTTGCCGGAAAATGCGCCGCCGCCATGACGACCGGAACCGCCGTAGCTGTCCACGATGATCTTGCGTCCGGTCAGGCCGGTGTCGCCCTGCGGTCCGCCGACGACGAAACGGCCCGTCGGATTGACCAGAAATTCCGTCTTGTTCGTGAGCAGCTTCGCGGGGAGAACTTTCTTGATGACATTCGCGATGATGAATTTCTCGATCTCCGCGTGCTCGACATCCGCCGCGTGCTGCGTGGAAATGACGACGTTGGAAATGGCCACCGGCCGGCCGTTTTCATAAACAACGGACACCTGCGACTTCGCATCCGGGCGCAGCCAGGCGACCTTGCCGCTCTTGCGGATCCGGGTCAGCTCGCGGCCGAGGCGGTGCGCGAACATGATTGGCGCGGGCATCAGCTCCGGTGTCTCATTTGCCGCGTAACCGAACATCAGGCCCTGGTCGCCGGCACCCTGCTTGTCGGTCTTCTTGCCCTTGGCCTTGCGCGCGTCCACGCCCTGCGCGATGTCGGGCGACTGCTGCGTCACGATGACGTTGACAAAAACCTTGTCGGCATGAAACACGTCGTCGTCGTTGACGTAGCCGATTTCGCGGATGGCCTTGCGCGCGATGGCGACGTAGTCCAGCTTCGCCTGGGTGGTGATTTCACCGCCGATGATGACGATGTTCGACTTCACATAGCATTCGCAGGCGACGCGGCTGAACTTGTCCTGCGTGAAGCAGGCGTCCAGCACCGCGTCGGAAATGGTGTCGGCGACTTTGTCCGGATGGCCTTCGCCGACGGACTCCGATGAAAAGATGTAACGGTTGCTCATGGAATATTTTTTAGTTCACGCCAACAACATATTGACGTATCAAGATTTGATGATATAAAAGATTCCAGCGGCGTCAAACGGAATTTTGAAAAAATCGCGCCGCCAAAACTAACATGACCTCAACCTTGAAATCTCTCCGCGCCTTGTCCGACCCGACGCGGCTGCGCATCGTCGCGCTGCTGGAGAAGGACGAGCTTTCGGTCAACGAGCTTCAGGAGGTCACGCGGCTCGGGCAGTCGCGCATCTCCACGCACCTCGGCCTGCTCGCCGACTGCGCGCTGGTGAAATCGCGGCGTGAAGGCAAGCGCACGTTTTACAAACTCAATCCCCAGGCCGATTCCGTCGCCAGCGAATTCATCCAGCTCGCCATCCGCGGCTCGAAGGAACTCGCCGAGCACGGCGATGACCAGATCAATCTCAAGCGCGTGCTCGCCCGCCGCAAGGAGCAGGCGCAGGTTTTCTTCAACCAGGTCGCCGGCCGTTTCGACCGGGTTTACGGACCGGGCCGCTCGTGGCAGGCGTTTGGACATCTGCTGCTGCGCATCCTGCCAGCGATCACCGTCGCGGATTTGGGTTCCGGCGAAGGGTTGTTGAGCGAGCTGCTCGCGCGCCGGTGCAAAAAGGTCATTGCCGTGGACAACTCGGAAAAAATCGTCGCGTTCGGCGCGGCCAAGGCGAAGAAGAACGGCCTGAAAAATCTGGAGTTCCGCCGGGGCGACCTTCAAAATCCGCCGATTGAGGCTGGCAGCGTTGACCTCGTGATTTTAAGCCAGGCGCTGCATCACGCCGGAAACCCGGCGGAGGCGATTGCCGCCGCGCACCGGATTCTGCGCAGCGGCGGGCAGATTTTGATCCTGGACCTGCTCAAGCACAACTTCGACAGGGCGCGGGACATTTACGGCGACCAGTGGCCGGGCTTTGCCGAATGCGACCTGCACCGCTGGCTCGAAGCTGCTGGCTTCAAGAAAATCGAGATCAGCATCGTGGCCGCCGAGGAACAGCCGCCGCATTTCCAGACTATTTTGGCGGGCGGGGAAAAAGCGTAGCGGCGCATCGGCAGATCGCCGCAAACTTTCCGACTCGTGAGATGGCGGCTTTCTGCCGAAAGTCGCTACGCCGCAATCAAATTCACCATCTTCTTTGGCACGATGATGACTTTCCTGATGTTTTTACCGGCGATGAAGAGTTGAACTTTTTCCGATGCCTTCGCCGCCGCTTCAATTGCCGCGCTGTCGGCGTTGGCCGGAACTTTGATGACATCGCGCAGTTTGCCGTTCACCTGCACGGGGATTTCAATTTCACTCTCCACGAGCAGCGCCGGATCAAACTTCGGCCACGGCGAATAGGGCAGTGAGTTCAATGTTTCAGGTTCAATGTTCAAGGTCCTGCCATCGTCCGCCGCCGCGGCTTTGAACTTTGAACTTTGAACTTTGAACCAAAGTTCCTCCGCCAGGTGCGGCGCGAACGGGGCGAGCAATTGGAGAAAAGTTTTCAGCACGCTGACGGGTTTGGTTTCCCAAGTGATCGCGTCGTTCACAAAAACCATCATCGCGGAAATCGCCGTGTTGAACCGCATCGCGTCCAAATCCTCCGTGACTTTTTTGATGCAGGCGTGGAGCGTCCTCAACTGCGCCGGCGTCGCCGCCACGTCTTGGACCGCCGGATTGAGCTTGACCAAATTCAGCAGTTCTCCGTGTCTCTGTGCCTCCGTAGCTGTCGTTTCCGCCTGCTCAAATTCCGTCTCGGAATTTTCATCCACGAACAACCGCCAGACGCGGCCGAGAAATTTATAAACGCCCGCCACGCCATTCGTGTTCCACGGCTTGGTGTCCTGCAACGGCCCCATGAACATCTCGTAAAGCCGGAACGCATCCGCGCCGTATTCCACCAGCACGTCGTCCGGGTTCACCACGTTGCCGCGCGACTTGGACATCTT
>Ga0181517_10002771_pt1 | contig 17394 bp, 19 predicted proteins | sample PEATcosm2014_Bin_31_FD_119748 | JGI IMG/M metagenome (GOLD analysis project Ga0181517, IMG submission 119748) | Peatland microbial communities from MTU Mesocosm Facility, Houghton, MI, USA - PEATcosm2014_Bin01_30_metaG | ecosystem: Environmental > Terrestrial > Soil > Wetlands > Peat | place... | reverse complement strand
GGTCGTGGGCGACTCTGTCCTGACGTCAACCTGAAGGCGTAAATCTTCGATCAAACGCAGCGTTGTTGCCTCGCCCAGAAAGGTAAGAAACAGCCCAAGCAACTGCGCAATCAGAATGACTCCGGCCTCGCCATCTTCATCCGTGCCCGATTGGGATTCAACCTCGCCAAGCCCGCGCAAGCCGCCATGCGCCGTAACCTGCACCGCGCTGAGCCGGGGTGATTGCGACTTGGCCAGAGCCAGGGCACGAGAAGCGAGCGCCTGAAAACCGTCAGCTCCCACGGGTGAGCCGAGTTGCCGGCGCAGCCTCTCATAGACGCGGACAGTTGCAGGTTGGGTTTGCAGGGAGGTCGCATTTGCATCGGCCTCGCGAGCAACGAGGCTGCGGGCCAAATCGCGCGTCTTTTTTGGAGGAATCATCCGTTCCTTGCTTTTGCGCTACGCCTCGCTTTGAACGTGAAGCGTTTACCGCAATGATACTCTCGGGTTAGTGGCTCCGGCAGCGAGATTCACGGCGCGCGTCATCGGACTTTATCCTGGCATCGCGCGGTCCAGGAGACGCGAAAATATTCCTGGAAACATGAGCAAAATTGAACAGAATCCCACGCCGCCGGTGCAATCCTGCGCTAAACCCTTAGGAAAGGCGTATCCTTAAATCGGGTGTAATGGGTGCTTGGTCGAAAGAAGAACATCCGGTATCCCAAGCCTCCTGCTTGCTGCAGATGATTACTTGCTGATCATCCACACTGCCTTGTAAACCGGATGTGTCGCGCATTCTTGCGGCGGCTATCCTGCAAGGGCCGCAAACGGAAGGAGGCATTTCAATGGTTGAACTTGAAAAGCCCACATTTGACGCGGCGGCCTTCCTGGCGAGCGTCGGCGTGGGGAGAAGAATCATCCAATTGGCGCCTAAGCAGGAGTTCTTTTCGCAGGGAGATCCAGCAGATTCCGTTTTCTATCTTCAACAGGGACGTGCAAAAATCACTATTGTTTCGCAGGCTGGCAAGGAAGCCACCATCACGCTTCTCTCTGCGGGTGACTTTGTGGGAGAAGAAGCGCTCGCAGGAATGGTAGAGATACGTTTGGCCACGGCAACCGCCATTAGCGCCTGCTCCGCGCTCAAAATAGGGCGGGAAGAGATGCTCCGCGTGATGCACGAGGAGCATGAATTCTCCGACCTTTTCCTGAAGTTTCTACTGGGGCGCAGCATACGTGTTCAGGCCGATCTTGTCGATCAGCTCTTCAACTCCAGCGAGAAGCGTCTGGCTAGAATCCTGCTGTTGATGGCCGAGTTCGGCCAACCGGGCGAACCGGAACAATACATTCCCAAGATCTCCCAGGAAACCCTGGCGGAGATGATCGGCACCACCCGCTCGCGGGTTAGCTTCTTCATGAATCGATTTCGCAAGCTCGGCTTTATCGAATACAACGGCCGCATCCGGGTTCATAAGTCGCTGCTAAACGTCGTTCTGCACGATCAACTGCCGGAAGATAACGCCGAAAAACCACCTGTTTCCGGTATTCCGAAGGACCACGCAAAGACGCTGATCGCTTTCTGAGCACGATTGATCGATATTGATCAGCATTACGATGCTGTCAATGGAACACTTTCCCCATCCCTTGAATGATTTGCCTGGAGAGGTGAGAGATGCGCCAGCCGGAAGCGAGATTCTTCATCGTAGACGATGAAGAATCGATTCGAATGTCTTTGTCGCACGTGCTTTCCGAGATGGGATATCGTGTGCGAACTGCGGAAGACGGATTCTCCGCATTGGCGGAACTGCGGAAGGAAATCCCTGACATCCTTCTTTCTGATCTCAACATGCCCGGCATGTCCGGCTTCGAGTTGCTCCTAGAGGTTCGCAGCCACTTTCCTTCGATTCAGACGATCGCCATGAGCGGTGCGTTCTCTGGCGATGAGGTGCCTTCTGGCGTTGCAGCTGATGCCTTCTATCAAAAAGGCTGCGGTGTGGCCTCATTATTGAAGATCGTGGAATCCTTGCCGCGGTCGGGGCGAATACAGTCCAACGACCCAGCCACGTTGACGCACATCTCGATTCAGTCCCGCAGGCAGAGCGCTTCCGAAGAGGCGTAGGCTGCGATTGCGATGCAGACTTTGCCCGTCCGATCGAGGCGGTAACGAGTACGAACTGCAGGCTGGTCTTTCTTGACTGCCAGATCACCTAAAAACAGATCCTTAGACTTCAATTTTGTGCAAGGCCAGGAATGCTTCCAGCAAGACCCGTGGATTGTACTGCCCTTTGTACACTGCTGGCGGCTTTCGCTCCAGGCCAAGCAAAGAGTAGACCGCTGTTTGTGCGGAGCGGATAGAATATTCCACAGTGAACACCACATCGTCCGGGAGTTCGCAATACTGCCCGAGGAAGGCGAGGTTCTTCGTGCCTTCCGGCACGACCTGGGGACGATCTCCCTTGCCTCGGGGAAGAAACTGGCTGGTGATGAAGGGCATCATGCACGGAATACATATGCAGGCATCGAGGATTCGAGAAGCATGCGCTTCGAGCCGCAATTGGCCAATGATCTCCGCCATGATTTCACGTCCAGTGCATGCCGACATGGGCTTCTTCACGAAGTTGCCGGGTATATCGACGAACAGACCGTAACCCCAGAGAACCTGTACGTCCTCGGGCTGCCCGATGAAATGAGGTTGGTGAGGCAACACAATTGACGCTAGCCAGCTCGACTCCAGGAAGGTAATGAGTCCACCCTCTCCAGGGACGTTGCCTGTAAGGTCCAGGATGAGCCGGAAAAACGTGGGGTCGTGAAGCGTGGTTGTGAAAGACATCCACTTCGATTGCTCAACGTGGTTAGAAAAGTTCGAAGGACGGCCGAATTGCGCGTGTCCAGCTGCGATCTTTCCCCAAAGAGCCCAGGAACCGCCGTCGGATCTCTCAAGTAGCATCGCTGCCGAGTCCATTGAGCCAAGACTGGAAGCTTCGGTCATGGAGCCCAGTGTGACGATGACTCTGTCCTGGTCTCCGATAACGATTTCCTTGGGACAAGAACCCTCTTCGACGAGAATCGGCTCCACGGTAAAACCTTCATTGCCATGAACGAGGGCGACATCCGTAACGCGTGCGTTGAGCATAAAGTTCACACCACGCTCTTCGAGCCACTTCTGGAGCGGCCTCACCATCGAATCGTACTGGTTGTAGACGGTTCGCATGATGCCATGAAGCGCGTTGAAGCCGGAAACCATGTGGGCGAAGCGCGCCAGGTAGCGTTTAAACTCGGCTGCGCTATGCCACGGTTAAAAGGCGAACGTGGTACACCACATGCGCCAGAAATCTGTCTGAAAGAATGCAGGATCAAACTGATCGGAAATTGTGCTTCGTCCAAGGAGGTGCTCGGGCTCAAGTCCCAGGCGTTCGATGGCCAGAATATGACTCTCGCTCAAACCGAACCTGGGCGCATCGACCCTGTGTCCATCCCGAAAGAGGCGGGACTTGGAAGAGGTCTTCATGGTTTCGTTCCAATCAAAGATTTCCCGCGCTACTGTCCTGGTCCCATCGAGGGTAGGAATCGAAGAAAAGAGATCGTAGGTGCACAGATATTTGCTCTCGATCATGCGGCCACCCCTCATCACGTAGCCGTCATCGGGATTTCCGGCTGCATCCAGACTGCCGCCGATTCTGGATGATTCCTCGATGATCGTGATTGCGTGCCCCGGAATATCTCCGTCGCGAATAAGGAATACCGCGGCGGCAAGAGAGGCGATGCCACCGCCTACAAGATAAGTTACCGAGCTACAGTCTGGTCGAGTCATCGGGATCACTTCACACTTTCTTCGTGTCGAATGCAGCCCGCCGTGTCTATGCTCAGCTGCTCTGCGCGAAGGGCTGCCATAACACAGCGCGATTGTTGCTCCGTGATCTGGAAAGCACTGTACCCAATTGCACAGATCGTCGGCGATCCGTGATGGGAGCATCATGCCAAGTGCACTGGAATGCTTTCGAAAGCCAGAACAGGCTTTCAGCACTATATCCACTTCCTCCATAGCAGCCAGACCTTTACCGATTGCGTAAGGCACGCGTAGGCAAGCAGCGTGACGAGCAAGATAGGCCAATAGAGCCCCGGAAGGTGGACGAGGCCAAGCGAAGAGGCCAGTGGGGAGTATGGGAGCCACGCTCCGAAGGCCATGATGCTCAGTGTTGTGAGGGTCAGCGACCAGCTTGCGCGACTCTGTAGGAAAGGAATCTTATTCGTGCGAATGATATGGATAATGAGAGTCTGTGTCATCAGCGACTCGACGAACCAGCCGGTCTGAAATAACGGAGCACGAGAAACATCCCAGCACTTGAAGAGATAGAGCATGACAAAGAAAGTGGTGTAGTCGAAGATCGAGCTGATGGGTCCAATACAGAGAATGAACCGCCTGATCTCTCCGATGTTCCACGGGCGCGGATGCGCAACCTGCTCTTCGTCCACCAGGTCGGTGGGGATAGGCACTTGGGAAAAGTCGTAGAGCATGTTGTTGCTAAGGATTTGAATTGGAGCCATTGGAATGAACGGGAGAAAAGCGCTCGCTCCAAGCACGCTGAACATGTTTCCAAAGTTCGAACTGGCTCCCATCCGAATGTATTTGATGATGTTCGCAAAGACCTTTCGCCCCTCAATGACGCCCCCATCGAGCACCATCAGATCTTTCTCCAGCAGGATCAGATCCGCCGACTCCTTGGCGATGTCCACCGCCGTATCCACGGAGATGCCGATGTCGGCTGCGTGCAGCGCGGGAGCATCGTTGATTCCGTCTCCCATGAATCCGACCACATGTCCCTTGCTGCGGAGAAGGTGAACGATCCGCTGCTTGTGAGCAGGAGTAAGACGCGCGAAAAGCGTCGTCTTCTCCGCCGCATCCGCCAATTCCGCATCGGACATCTTCTCCACGGCCTCGCCCAGGAGCATTGGATCGGGCTCAAGTCCCACGTCCCGGCATACCTTGCGGCTGATCAGGTCGTTGTCGCCGGTGAGGATCTTCACTCCTACGCCGTGCTTGTGCAGGGCCTGGATTGCGATTGCCGCCGTACCTTTGGGTGGGTCGAGAAATGCAACGTACCCTTTAAGCACGAGGTCGCGCTCGTCCTCCTTTGAGCAGGACTGCTTCCCCGGTAGTTCCTTGACAGCTACGGCCAGAACCCGGAAGCCGTCGTTGCTGAGGTTCGCATATTCATCCCGCAACCCTTTCATCAGCCCAGGATCCATGGGAGACAGCTTCCCGTCCAACTCGAATTGAGAGCACCGGTGGAATATCTCTTCCGGAGCGCCTTTAGTGAGCAGGATTGGCTTACTTTCAGGAGTTTCCACCATGACTGACATCATGCGCCGCGTGAAGTCGAAGGGAATCTCGTCGAGTTTCTTGAACCTTTCGACCAGCGCTTTCCCATGAAAGTCCGAACTGTCCAGAATCGCCGTGTCCAGCAGATTCTTGAGGCCGGTCTGGAAGTGGCTGATGAGGTAGCCATCCAGAAGCACCTCGTCGGTTTCTCGTCCCGCTACATTGCAGTGTCGCTGCAGGACGACACGATCCTCGGTCAGCGTGCCGGTCTTGTCCGTGCACAGTACGTCCATCCCGCCAAAGTTCTGGATGGCATTAAGCCGCTTGACGATCACCTTCTTGCGGCTCATCGCGATGGCGCCTTTGGAGAGGCACACGGAGACGATCATGGGTAGCATCTCGGGGGTCAGGCCCACGGCCACGGCCAATCGCGAAGAAGAATGCGCTCTTCCAATCGTGTTTGGTAAAGCCGTTGATTAGGAAGACCAGGGGCACCATGACTGCCATGAGCTGGATCATCAGCCATGTGAAGCGGCTCAGACCGCGGTCGAAACTGGTCGGCGGCGCTTCTTCCGTGATCGAGCCGGCCATGGTGCCGAGGTAGGTGTTTACTCCTGTAACGACCACGACTGCGGTGGCCGTGCCGCTTTCAACACTTGTCCCCATGAAACAAATGTTCTTCAGATCAATCGGCGAATTGGAGGCATTGGGATCAGAATCATGGAATTTCTCGACAGGATAGGACTCTCCGGTGAGCGTACCCTGGCTCACGAACAAGTCTTTCGCCGTGAGAACCCGCACATCGCCGGGGATCATGTCGCCGGCGTTAAGATTGATGATGTCCCCAGGGACCAGATCGCGCAGCGGCATCTCCAGTGCCTTGCCATCCCGAAAGACGGTCGCAGTGACGTGGATCAGCGCCTTGAGTTTGGCCGCCGCTGCATCCGCGCGGGCCTCCTGCACGAAGCGCAGCGTGGCACTGAGCACCACCATGCATGCCATCACGGTCCCGGCGCGCGCGTCGCCCGTGGCAAAAGAAATCGACGAGAGAGCCGCCAGCAGAATTACCAGCGGGTTGCGAAGGATGATCAAGAGCCGCATAAACCAGCCGCGCCGGCGTTCCTGCGCAACCTCGTTCGGACCTGACGTGCGCGCTCGCTGTTTTGCCTCGGCTTGAGTCAGACCCTCGGGAGTCGTGTGCAGCGACTGAAGCAGTGCATCGCCGTTCTTCCCCGCCGCATCGAGAACAGCGGAGGAAACACGAATGTTATGTTCTTTTGCCTTCGCAGGAATTGGAGGTGCGTCCGAAGGCGGAAGAGTCTCTGCTGCGCCAGTGGTGCCAGAGCTCGCGTCTATGGGGTGTTTTTCCGATGCGTGACTCGGATCAGGCGTTGTCATCTCTTCGATACCTTTTCTGACCAGGCTTTACACTCCCAATTGGGGATACAAGCGCGCGCCGATAAGAACCAGGATGACCGTGGTGATCAGGATACTGCATAGTCGAGACCCAAGCCGAAGCTGCTCGCACTGCCGGCCAGCATTGAGGTGCGCAGGGCATCGACGACGTAGGTCAGCGGGTTCAGATGAGAAATGACTTTGAGCCACGCCGGCATAATGGTGGTGGGATAAATCGCGTTGCTGGCAAAGAACAGCGGCATGGTGAGTACCTGGCCGACGCCCATGAAACGTTCGCGCGTCTTTACGATGCAGGCGATGACCAGAGAAAATGTCGAGAATAGCGTGGCCGCCAGAATAACGATAGCCAGCACGTTGACGAGCGCCAGCGGACTCCAATTCAACTTGACCCCGAGCAGCATTGAGAGACCGTAAACGACAACAAGTTGCGAGAGCGTGCGGATACCGGCTGAGAAGCCTTTACCGAGCACCAGGGCAGAGCGCGGAGTAGGACTGACGAGGAACTTCTGTACGATGCCGAGGTCGCGTTCCCAGATGACGTTGATGCCGTAAAAAATGGCCACGAAGAGAACACTTTGCGCCAGGATGCCGGGAGCAATGAAGTCCAGATAGGGGATGTTGCCCGTGTGCATCATGCCGCTGCGTGCGAACACCTGCCCGAAGATGAGCAGCCAGAGCGCGGGCTGGAGGGCGCGAGTGATGAGTTCCGTGAAGTCGTGGCGCAGCTTGCGCAACTCGAACTCGGCGATCACAAACGTCTTGAAGACGAAGCCGTTTGACGTGTGAATGAATGTACTGCTCATAGATAGGGGGCTACCCAAGCCGCTGTTCTGTAGTCCGTTCGGCTGATACGTCGCGGATGGAGCCGCCAGAATCGAGCGTGGTGCCGGCATAGTGCACAAAGACCTCATCCAGCGTGTGGCTGCCGGCGCCCAGAGAGGCCTCTAGTTCCTTCAAGGTGCCAAGCGCAGCCAGTTTGCCCATGTGCATGATCGCGATGCGATCGCAATGGCTCTCGGCATCTTCCAGGTAATGTGTGGTCAGGAACAGCGTAGTACCGTAGTTGGTCCGCAGATCGACGAGATGTTTCCAGACCGCGTCGCGTGCAATCGGGTCCAGCCCGACAGTCGGTTCGTCGAGGAAGAGCACGCGCGGCCGATGCAGCGTGGCCTGGGCGATCTCCAGACGGCGGACCATGCCGCCGGAGTATTGGCCTACCAGTCGGTCAGCGTCGGCGGTCAGGCCCACGAACTCCAGTTGCGCGCGGATGCGGGCCGCTTGTTCTTTGTGTGGAATGTCGTAGAGCTTGGCGAAGATGAGCAGGTTCTCGTAGCCGGTGAGCGAGCCGTCCACAGAAACCGCCTGCGGCACATAGCCGATGACGCGGCGAACTTCCACCGGCTGAGTAGTGATGGAGAAGTCGCCCACGCGCGCCTCGCCCGAGGTTGGCGGCAAGAGCGTGGTGAGCATCTTGATGGTGGTACTCTTGCCGGCTCCGTTGGAGCCGAGCAAGCCGAACACCTCGCCGGCATTGGCAGTAATACATAGAGAGTCGACCGCCGTGAACGCACCGAAGCGACGTGTCAGGCTTTCGATTTCAACAATCAGACTCATTACCGTTGAATTTTAGACAACCGAGCGGTGTGCGCGCGGTTCACAATTGCACACATTGTTTGTCACCGCGGATTGAACAGGGATCCGGCATTCCGACACCTTGAAACTATGAGTGAAGAGGAACAGGTGTCCGGTCCTCTTCACTCATAGTTTCCGTCTCTTGTCAGCATTGCCTTCGCTTCATCTTCCAGCCGATCAGTGTTCCAGCCGCAATGCCTGCTGCGAATGTCGCAACAATTGCTTCAATCGGATGGCGTTTCACGCTTCTCTTCGTGTTATCAAAGAACTCCGCGACGGCATAGCCGCCTTGTTTCGCGGCACGTCGCGCCGATGCTAAGCCATCCTCAAGTGCATCAGCAGCGGCACATGCCGCGCGAGAAGCCTTGTGCGCAGCTTCTGAAGCTTTCTCACCCGTTTGTTCCAACACTGATTGCGCCATTATCTGCCGACCTCTCTCGCCTCTGAGTTCGATGTTGCTTCGCTTACTCTCCTACAGCCTTTTCAATCTTGCCGACAACGTTTTGCACTTTCCCGGCATTCTTTTCAGCCCTGCCACCAGCCGCCAGGTTGGGGTTGCTGGTAAGTTCGCCGGCCTTCTGCCTGATTGCGCCTTTGACTTCGTGAAGCTTGCCTGTTACTTTATCGGCCGTGCTCGGTTTCATCATGATCCTCTCCTCTGTTCGGTGGTTGTCTTCGATTCGTTGAGGTCCGTGGATGGTTCCTTGCGCCTTGACTGTCTGCGAGCAAGTAAGGGCCTCTTTGGGGAAGTTTTCCTGCCGCTGTAGAGCCTTGTATCGACCAGTATCCAATGATCGGATTGCTGATAACTGGTCGTAATTGCTCGCCGGGTAGTGCACAGGCGGCGGCCAGACCCAGGATGGCCTTGGAGAACGTCTGTCTGAAATGCACCGGCCTATGGCCTAGAGGCGCGGCTGACCTGATTGATGTGTGGATACCGGTGACCTATTTGACGTCGCAATCACCAAGGCACGAGCAGGCTCGTGCACCGAGGGTCTTCCATCTTCATCGACACACGATTGCAGCGAGGATCTTCGATCTCAAGCGCCACGCGATAGTGCAGGCTCTTGTACCGAGGATCTTCCACCTCAATCACCACTCCACTGAGCAAGTTTTTGCACCGAGGGTCTTCCGCCTCAAGCGCCGCAATCTTGCAACGAGGATCTTCCATCTTAATCACCGCGTCATTCGGCAGTCTCTTGCACCCGATCACTTCTTCAGCAAACTGAGACAAGCTTGTGGCGTTCTGCGGGACGCGGACTGTTCAATGTTGCACACTTCGTTCTGGTTTTAATTCAAACTTGGTGAACCCAGGCTCACCAGGGACCTTCCGACTGCTCTGCGCGGCTCGTAGTCACCTGCCGAGGTGGTCCTGCGCGGACTTGCCCGGCAGGAAACTTACGGCAGCCTGGAGAGTTTGAAGCCGCGAACATTCAAGCCCGGCAATGGAGGGATCAAGCGTTAAGCTGACTCCCCGAGGCTGCGCCAACGCGACCGTCAATCTGGATGCGGTTCCGGATTATCTACCGAAAGCTGATGACGATGTCAGGCTATGGACGACGGACCACACTCACCGCAGACGGCTGAAGTGGCGTAACGGCTTCGAGTGCAGAGGTACACCATTTCTCACCCGCAAACGCGCCCAGCTAGACCGTTTATCGGGCAGTCTGGACCATGCTTTTGAGACCCGAACCGATAACCTTAACCATTTTAGGGATTCGCGCCATAATACGTAGAATCAAGACATTAGAGCATGGGAACACAAAACCTAGCTCTGGGAACATTATGGGAACAATAATCCGTTTCAGGGGCGTTTACAGGGCTTGTGGAGCGACCAGAGCCTTGTAAATACAGGGTTCGCAAAACGGTCTTTTATGGTAGAACTTAGCCTGGACGCGCGCTTTGTTTTTGCGAAACCCAGATCTGCCCCGTCACTCCTCAACATTCAGTCTAGATCAAGCGGATGGAAAGAGGATGCGCCGTCCCCCTCACGTATCGTACCCAAGAAATATGAGCCCGCGTGGACTTTCCGAAGATCCAGCTTCACAAAGATTTCCGTGCGCGGACCCTGGATGATCGCGGCAGCAGCTACAAGTGCCTCAACTGAACTCGAACTCCGCTCTCTGCTTACAGTGACACGATAGTTGCCGGCCGGACTGTAGTAGGGAAGGATCAGGTGAAGATTGACAAGCTTTCGCGGAAGGGATGTCGGGCGTTCAGGTGAAGCTGCTTCTACGCTTCTCGATACCACGTCGCTGCTCAGATCAATCGTTACTGACACCTCAGCTTCGTTCGAGGCCGTAGCAGCCGATTTGCCGAAATGGATTTTCCAGCTGCAGACGGCGGCAACAGCCAGAGCGCACATGGACATTGCCGCCGCTCGAAATTTCCGGCTCAGAAGTAACGGTAGGCCGGTACGGGGAGAGGACGCTGACCGGATGGGAACTTGCTGGAGTTGCTCCTCCCGGATGCGGCGAAGCTCCATCAGTTCGCGGGTGCACTCCGCGCATTTCACGATATGAAGGTACTTGAGATCGGAAAGATCAAGCTTTCCTGGCGCCATCACAAAGGTGCTCAGCGTGTCTTGATCGAGACATCCGATCCGTTGGGGGTTCGGATAGTGTTCCAGCACGTATTCTTGCATCCTGGCGAATAAAAGGGTATCGTCTTCATCGTCGCTCGCGAAGTTGTGATGATTCTTCACGGGTTCCTTCCCGGGGCTCTCGGTCAATGCGGTCGATCTCTATGCGGCCCCTTCTCGAATCCTAGTCTCTTGCGGATACGCTCCATTTCACGCTCGCACCTCTTGCGAATTGCTTCTTTCGGTTTCGCTACTTCCTGTGCCACTTCGCTCCAGCGCCTGCGAGCGCCATACCGCAACAACATCGCAGCACGGAGATCCGCAGGCGTCTCCCGCAACATTTTATCCAAGTCCAGTTCCGCCTCAACAGCGGTGAAAGAGAGATCGGTAAATGGTGATAGAAGCTCGACCTCAGTCGCGGTTCCCCGGAAGCTAAACTTGTTGCCAGCGCGCCGTCTGCGCCTGACTTCGTTGCGATAGGCGCGTGCGAGGATCGCACGCGCCTCTTCGATGCCGACTGGGGACAGTTCGGCGAGATATTCTGCGGTTTGCTGAATTGCCAGCTCCATTATCTCGGAAGCCAGCGCTTCATCGCCTAGGTGCGTCGCAGCGATCTGGCGTGCCTCTTGCAACTCTAATCCGACAGCAGCACGTACGACCGGTGCAATCCACCGCCCATGTGGCGTGAACCCTATGACCCAGCAAAGGTCCGAAGGGGAAGGTGATGCCATAAGTCCGCCCACACCAGCGTTGTCAGGCAAGCCGTTGCCGTTCACGACTTGCCTGCGTTTACCGTCACATTACCTGAAAATGACGAAGATTTCCACATTTCTGGCGAATTTTCCACCTTGACATGTCCGTTTTTTGCGTTTTCGACGGCTTTATAGATGAAGGGCATTTCTTTCGTCTGCTAGCGATTCCCCACGCGAGGCATACATGGCAAGCCTTCCCCAATCCGCCGTCAGTTCTCTGGAGTGGAGTACTGAAGCCATGGCTTTAGTTGCCCAGGCCAAAGTTCTTTCTGGAAACAAGCTTGAACGGCTTGTCGTTCGATTGCAGTGCCTGACAGGCCGCAGCAAAGATAAATGCTGGCGATACGTTATCCAATACGGAATCAAAGAAGCGGTAGACCATCGTCGCTGGACTGAGGGGGAAATTGATGTTGTCAGGGAAGAGCTTGTGAAGCATTCCATCGAAGAGGTGGCGAAGAAGGTCAATCGCACTCCGAAGGCTATTCGTAGCTTACTGCAGAGGCATGGACTGAGCGTGCGCGAGATCCGGTGCGACAGGTTCTCGATCGAGAGCCTCTCAATCGCCCTGCGTGTTCGGAAGACCGAGATTCATTTCTGGATCAGGCAAGGTTGGCTCCAAGCCACGGTCGACCGCCGCGGTAGAAAACCGTCTTACATCATCACGCCTGAGGCGCTGACGCTTCTCTACAAGAATCACCTGCCCGAACTCTTGAGGCGCGGTAATCCGAACCAGCCACTATTTGAAGCCTATTTGCAGTACTGCTTTTCGCCCAAGCACACAGTCGGGGAACAACTGCTTGATGTACGCCGAGACAAAAAGGAGCGGGCCAGTTATGCGGCTCTGCATGAGCATAGCGCACTGGATGAGAAAGAGGAGGATGACGATGAAGATGATGAGGGAGAAGAAGGATACCGCATCGATGTCCCCGGGAATTTCGGAGCAGCAAAGGAAATCGAAGGTTTTAGCGAATGACCGCTGCGAACTCTGCGGTACGAGAATCGGCGTAATGAAGGCTTCGATTCGAGAAATTGCCGCGAATGTTGTGTGTGCAGGCCTGCTCGTTGCAGTGCTCGTGCCCACTTGGCGTCTTGTCGAGCGATGGACAGAGGAGCATGGTCACATGCCTCCTGAACGGCTGCTCTGGCAGGAACCGCTCGAGGAGTGGAGTCGTTGAAGGGAGATACCGCTCAGCGATGCGAGACCCTTCCTCACAGTCCTCCCGCAACCGCTCCATTTCCGCCCGGAGCTTCATGACAACCTAATGCAGATCCTCGACAGTGGGCAACTCGTCCTACACGGGCACCAGCACTTCACGCGCCACGCGGCATTTGCAATACCGATTGGCTTACATATCTCGCGTGCGTATTCCGCGACCAGGCCCTTATGGCTAGGAGAGCAACAAGCTGATCGTGGAATCATCCGGCCCGGTGCGGCTGGATTCTGAGTCGCAGCGCGGTCTATGCCTAGTCGGCCAAGGCCTTTTCAGATTTGGACCTGCGACCTTAGCCGAGGGTAGAACATCAAATACTCATGAGCGACCTCACCGAGAGCCGTACTGCGCTTCTATTTAAGCCCTTTACCATCAAAAACTTGGTCCTATCGAACCGGATCGTGATGGCGCCCATGACCCGTTCCAAGTCGCCGGGAGGCATCCCTGGACCGGAAGTAGCGGCCTATTACCGCCGCCGCGCCGAGGGTGGAGTGGGCCTGATCATCACAGAGGGGACCTACGTTCCGCATCCTACCTCTGGCTTCTATCCCGATGTGCCGCACTTCTATGGCGAGAAATCCCTGGCCGGATGGAAGCGGGTGGTTGAGGAAGTTCATCGGGCTGGCGGTAGAATCTTTCCCCAGCTCTGGCACGTAGGCTTGACACCGGCCGCGGATGGAACCATTCGTCCTGGCGCGATAGGTCCTTCCGGGCTCGCCAAACCCGGTGAGAAGGTTGCCGAGCCGATGACGCAGCAGGATATCGACAACGTGATCCACGCTTTTGGTGAAGCCGCTCGATCAGCACAGCGTCTTGGGTTCGATGGCGTGGAGATTCACGGCGCTCACGGGTACCTTCTGGACCAGTTCTTTTGGGATGGGACCAACCAGCGTACCGATGCGTACGGAGGCGATCTGGCCGCGCGCACCCGTTTCGCGGTGGAAGTGATCCGCGAAGTTCGCACCCAGGTGGGCCCAGAGTTCCCGGTCTGCCTCCGTTTTTCGCAATGGAAGCAGCAAGATTACAACGCCAAATTGGCGCAGAATTCCGCCGAACTGGAGCGGTTTCTTGCGCCTCTGACCGCTGCGGGCGTGGATCTGTTCCATTGCTCACAGCGCCGCTTCTGGGAGCCGGAATTTGAGGGCAGTTCGCTGAATCTGGCGGGCTGGACCAAGAAGCTGACTGGCAAGCCCACCGTGACGGTGGGGTCGATTACGCTCAATGAGGAGTTCACGCGTACTTTTCGAAGTGCGGAGACCGCTGCGGCGACGGGAATCGACGAGTTGCTGGAGCGCTTAGAGCGCGAAGAGTTTGACCTGGTAGCCATCGGGCGCTCGCTGATCGTGAATCCTTCCTGGCCGCAGGTCATTCAGCGTGGGGCGATCCATGAACTGCTGCCGTACCAGCGGGACATTCTGGCTCAGTTGGTATAGAACTGGGCCTCGGGCCATCACACAGAGATTCGGGAAAAGGAGATCTCTCCATTCCTTACCTGGCATGATCGACTGGCCTGACCCCGCGCCTGTTGATGAGCGACCGCGCCCAGACCGGCGCCACAACGGCAGTTCCAGCCTGCTTAGGGGGCAACTTGCGCTCCCAAAATGCTGTCATTACACTTACTGGTAGGAGTATTACTATGCAGATCACGAGCAAGGGCCAGGTGACCATTCCGCAGGCGGTCCGTAACCGGCTGGGCCTTCTGCCCCATACTGAGGTCGAGTTCGAGCTGGCAGGAGATCACGCGCGCATTCGCAAGGCCAAGCACGTGGCTGGCGCAGGCGTCAGAGGCCACAGGGTACTCGAGGCGCTCCGTGGTACGGCGGATGCTCGCATGAGCACCGATGAAATTATGGCACTGACGCGTGAAGCGGGTCACCGCCGCAGGAAAGACAAATGACACCGGCTCTGACCAGCTTGCCGACGCGTCTGCGCAACTGCCGCGGCGTGCTGGTGGACAGCAACATTCTGTTGGACATCGCTACCGATGACGCGAAGTGGAGCGATTGGTCCGGCAATGCACTCGCAGAGTGTGCCGAACATACGACGCTGGTCATCAATCCCATCATCTATGCCGAGGTGTCGATCGGCTATACGACCATCGAAGCGCTGAACGCTGCTCTACCCAGTAGCCTTTACCAAAGGGAACCGCTTCCCTGGGAAGCCGGGTTTCTGGCCGGCAAGTGCTTCCTGGCCTACCGCCGGCGCGGAGGTCTGCGAAACACTCCGCTTCCGGACTTTTATATTGGTGCGCACGCGGCAATTGAACACCTGGCATTGCTCACGCGCGACGTCGCGCGCTATCAAACGTACTTCCCAAAAGTCGAGATTCTCTCGCCCCCGAAGGATCTTCTCTAACAGCGAGCAGTAGCCTTTTGCGTTGGTTCATAGCAGGGGTATCTGCATCTTTTCGTTGAGCTTGGCACAAATCCGACGCAGCATCGCCGAGGAAGAGGCAGACGATCTCATACGAGTAATTCTGGCAGCGATACGAGTTGCGGCACAGGCATCAATTCAACGCCAAGTGGTAAGACGATCTGCGCGTAGGCCAACGAGACCTCATCCAACTCGCCGAAGTCGTATGTCATCCTCCTGCTCAATCCGGGACTATCCTACCGCACCATGGGGAATCAACGTTTTACAGGTGCGAGACGGAATGCTGCGCAGAAGACATTGGGCAGAATGAGATGCCCATTCGGGCTGGGGCCAAGTAGCTGCTCCGGGACGTCGCTCATATGTTGATTCCTTGGGTGGTTTTGCCACCGCGTCGTCCAGATGGTTTTCTGTTCCGTTGATCTCAACACCGAAAATAAGGCTCGCGACACAAGCCGCAGTCAAACTAGCCACCCAGCCAACCATTATTCGGGAAATAACGAGAGCTGCACACCGGCAGGTTTTCTCTTCAAGGGGCGCGCATCGTCGAACACGGTTCTGCCGTCCAGCGAAGCTGAGATACTGCGCTCGTGCGCGATGGCGGCATTGAAGTCGGCCAATGGTTGCCGTGTCTCTTCGACGGCACGGGTGAGTTGGTCCAAACGGCGGAAACCCTCAACTTTCTCAGCTTGTCCAAGGCGGGCTGCGTCCAGTGAGCGTCGCAGCACACTGAGCGATTCATCGTAGGTCTTGAGCGGAACAGGAAACGGATGGCCGTCCTTGCCTCCGTGTGCGAACGAAAACCGCGCCGGGTCGGAAAAGCGGCAGGGTGCGCCATGCACCACTTCGGCAATCAGCGCGAGCGACTGCAAGGTGCGCGGCCCCAAGCCTTCTACCAGGAGCAAGGATGCGAAGTCCCGGAGTTCCTTCTCATGCGCGACCGCAAGTACGGCGCCGAGCCGCTTCAAATCCACATCGGCGGGGCGAACATCATGATGCGACGGCATGACGAGCTTGCGCGCCTCCTGCAGCGAGGATTCAACAGGTTCGTGGGTAATCGTAAGCAACGCTTGCTGAGCGCTGGCGGCGCGCGCGTCGACCATGTTGAGGATCGTTCCCTGCGGCTGGCCGAGAATCGCCGTGTGGGGATCGGATACGAAGTCGCGCACGCTGGTCGAATGCCAGTGGTAGCGCCGGGCAAGGTGGCTCCCGGGATTCATCCCTTGCTGCACGACAGACCACTCGCCGGACTTGTGGATCACGAAAGAGTGCAAGTAGAGTTGAAAGCCGTCGGCAATGGCGTTGTTGTCCACGCGGGCGGTGAGCCGGCTGGTGCGGGCGAGTTCATCGCCGTTCAGCCCGGTCCGGCTGGAGAAGTCCCGTAGTTCGTCGGGTGTCCGGACAGAGTGCCGGCCGCGTCCACCGCAGATCGCAAAGCCAAGCTCCGAAAACCGCGGATTCAGCCCGCGCTTCAAGGCTCCCATGACAGACGTGGTGATGCCGGAAGAATGCCAGTCCATCCCCATCACGCAGCCCAAAGCCTGAAACCAGAACGGGTCACTCAAGCGGGTGAGGAATTCCGATGGTCCATACGCCTGAACGATCTGCTCGACGATGGCAGTCCCAAGCTGCGTCATGCGTTCGGCCAGCCAGAGCGGTACACGTCCACCGTGGAGAGGGAGATCGGCTGTGCCGGAACGTTTCACTCCTCTATTTTCGCTGAAAGAGATGCCGGTTGCAGAGCGAAAGCTGTTCCGCCAAACACATGATCAACGCCGACCACTCCGAGATTGGTAGCGGCCGGGTTGAGAACATGTACCTCGTTACCTGAATTCACTAAAGACGGCATCGTCCCAGACGAGGGGGCGAAGACGCTCACATGCATGGAAATTTGTGGAGAAGCGGGTGCGCAAATCGAATCCGACGCGATCCTGCGGGTGAAGGCCCCGCCCGGAAAAAGCATAGCGAACCGTTTGGTGGCGAGTGTTGCAGCTCTGACGCCTATAGGTCAATTTCGGTCGGCCCTGCTTAAGTTGGAGACGCTCTTCCGAGTCTGGGCCGTTTTGACTGTCTTCTTCGCCTTGACCTTTCGAGACCTGGAACTCGCCAGCTTACGCGGCGCCGGCTCCGGATCTG
>Ga0181517_10002770_pt1 | contig 17396 bp, 16 predicted proteins | sample PEATcosm2014_Bin_31_FD_119748 | JGI IMG/M metagenome (GOLD analysis project Ga0181517, IMG submission 119748) | Peatland microbial communities from MTU Mesocosm Facility, Houghton, MI, USA - PEATcosm2014_Bin01_30_metaG | ecosystem: Environmental > Terrestrial > Soil > Wetlands > Peat | place... | reverse complement strand
GCGTGACCGTGCTCGATATCGCCACGCGCAACCTGGTGGCCGTGGTCGAAGTTGGCCGCGAGCCGCGCTACATCCTGATCACGCCGGACAAGCAGTATGCCTTGGTGCTGAACGGAAAATCGGGCGACCTGGCGGTGATTCGCGTCTACTCGCTGGCGGTCACGCCCTCCGGAGCCGTGCGCCGCTATAAATCGGCGCCCCTGTTCACCATGTTCGGAGTGGGCGAGCAGCCCGTGAGCGCGGGCGTAGTAGCGCTCACTTAGGCCGCACTTACTTAAGCCGCTCCCGGCTAACTACCGGGTCACCAGGAAAACCGCGGTCTCCGCCCTCAGATTCGGCAGCCAGCTCAGCTTCCGCGAGCTCGCCAGGAAATACTGGCGTTCCACGGTGAGCTTTTCGAGAGCCGCCAGGTCCTCGAAATCGTGCACCGTGAGGAAGTGGATGTTAGGCGATTCGAACCACTCGTAGGGGAACAGCCGCGTCTTGGGCGCGCGCCCGCTGAACAGCATGGCCGCGCGCACCCGCCAGTGGCCGAAGTTGGGGAAGGCCACGATGGCACGCCGCCCCACGCGCAGCATCTCGCACAGCACCTTGCGCGGGAGGCGCGTCTCCTGCAAGGTTTGGCTGAGAATCACGTAATCGAAGGCCTGGTCCGGATAGCCGGCCAAACTCTCATCGATATCTCCCTGGTAGACCGAAACGCCGCGGGCGATGGCGGTCTGCACCTTGGCGCCGGACATTTCCACGCCGCGCGCATCCACTTGCTTGTTCTCGGCCAGCCACTGCAGCAGCCCGCCATCTCCGCAGCCCAGGTCCAGCACGCGCGCACCCGGCTCCACGATCTCGCCGATGATGGCGAAATCGCTGCGGCCCAGCACTTCGCGCACGAAGGTCTGTTTGGCGGCGATTTGCCCGCTCATGCGATCTTCTCGAACGTGCTCGCCAGAAATCCGCGCACCAGCTCGGCCTGCTCGGCCACATCCACCAGGAAGGAATCGTGCCCGTAATCGGAGGGCAGTTCCACATAGGCCACGTCGCAATTGCGCGAGCGCAGCACGCGCACGATCTCCTGCGATTGATAGCTGGGGTAGAGCCAGTCTGAGCTAAAGCTGATCACCAGGAAGCGCGCCGTCACGTTTTCGAAGGCCGCGGCCAACGAGCGGTGACCGCTGGTCAGGTCGAAGTAGTCCATGGCCTTGGTGATGTAGAGGTACGAATTGGCGTCGAACCGGTTCACGAACCGGCCGCCGCGATATCGCAGGTAGCTCTCCACCTCAAAATCCACATCGTCGAAGGCGTAAGTGAAGGTATCTTTGCCACGCAGGCGCCGGCCGAACTTGGCACGCATCGAATCGTCGCTCATGTAAGTGATGTGGCCCACCATGCGGGCCACCGCCAGACCGCGCGCCGGCGGCTGCCCGCCGTAGTAGTTGCCGGCGTTCCAATCGGGATCGGCCATCACCGCCTGGCGCCCCACTTCGTTGAAGGCGATCTGCTGCGCGCTGTGCCGCGTGGTACAGGCGATGGGAATGGCCGAAACCACGCGGTCCGGGAAAGAGACCGCCCACTCGAGCGCCTGCATGCCGCCCATCGATCCTCCGGTCACCGCCAGCAGTTTGGGGATGCCCATCCAATCCACCAGCATCTTTTGCAGCCGCACGATGTCGCCGATGGTGATCACCGGGAAGGACATGGCATACGGGCAGCCGGTGGCCGGATTGATGGAGGAGGGCCCCGTGGTACCGCGGCACCCGCCCAGCACGTTGGCGCAGATCACGAAATACTTGTTCGTGTCGAAGCCCTTGCCCGATCCGATCATGTTGTCCCACCAGCCCGGCTTGCCGTTTTCGGGGCCGATGCCGGCCGCGTGCGCATCGCCCGAGAAAGCGTGCAACACCAGGATGGCGTTGGACTTCTGCGCGTTCAACTGGCCGTAAGTTTCATACGCCACATCCACCGGCGCAAGCGTGGCGCCGCCATCGAGCGAGATGGAATCGAACCGCACGGTCTGGGTTTCTACAATCATCGGCGGGAGATTTTCATCATATCAGAGCGCGTACGGGCCCCAAGATTCTCGCTCCGCGGCCGGCGTTCCGGGCGGCACAGCCGGCCCGCGGCGGCTAGCTCGAAGTCCAATCCAGCTATATTTAAAGTTACATGTTTGGAATTCCGGTTCTGGCGGGGCTTCTGGCGGCCGCGGCCCTCGCGGCACCACGCGAAACGGTCGTGGTCGATACCGATTCCGGCATTTTCGGAGACGATGGCGCGGCGCTCGTCATGCTGTTGCGCAGTCCCTCGCTGGTAAGCGTGGCCGGAGTGACCATCGTGCCGGGAAACGTCTGGTCGGATGCCGGGGCCGGCTACGTGGCGCACCTGCTCGATCTGCTGAAGCGCCCGCAAATCCCGCTCTATACCGGAGCCCAAACGCCGCTGGTCCACACCGCCGCCATGGCTCGCGAGGCCGAGCGGCGCTGGGGAAAGCTGGAATACACCGGCGCGTTCGCGAACGCGCCTGCCCCCGAGGCGGTGCGCCGCCTGCACCGCGAGGAGGCCGTCCAGTTCCTGATCTCCGAAATCGAGCGGCACCCGGGCGAGCTCACCATCTTGGCCATCGGGCCGATGACCAACGTGGCGCTGGCCCTGCGCTTGAAGCCGGGAATCGAGACGCGCATCAAGCAGATCGTCTGGATGGGCGGCAATCTGAACGTCCAGGGCAACGCCTCGCCGGCCGCCGAGTTCAATTTCTGGTTCGACCCGGAAGCCGCGCAAATCGTGCTGCGCTCGGGCATCCCGCGCAAGGTCATGTTCCCGCTGGACGTCTGCAACACCGCCCAGGTCCGCAAAGCCGAGTTCGACCGCATCGCGGCCGTGCGCACGCCCGTCACCGCGCTGTACAGCCAGGATGCCGGCGAGCGCTATCCCGGCTTCCTGAAAAACCCCTCGGCCGTCGGATACTTGTGGGACGAACTGGCGGCGGCCTACCTGCTCGATCCGGGCTTCGTCACCCGTTCCGAGCCCCGTTACCTGGATGTGACCACCGTCTGGAGCCGCTTCTATGGAGCCACCATTCCGCTGGACCGCCGCGTGGCTCCCGACGCGACCCCGGTCGAGGTGGCGCTGGCGATCGATTTCAGGCGCGTTTTCGAGCTGTATCGCGGCCTTCTGACGCGCGCGGAGTAAACGACGGCTCGTGCGGCGCGCTGCCGCGCTTGCATTAACGGCCAGCGGCGATGTACCGTACGGATTCGGCTTGTTTCGAAAAGGAGTTCACATGGACCGGCGAAGCTTCGTGGAATCGATGGCAGGCGTGGGTATGCTGGCGGCCCAGTCCGGCGCCTCCGCCCAGGCGCAGGAAGCGGGCCGCAAGACCCGTCTGTACCGCTTGGATTATTTCTACTATCATCAGGGCGACCAGACCGCCCGGCTGACGGATTTCCTCACCGCCACGGCGCCCGTTATCGCTAAACACGTGCCAACCGTGGGCGTATTCTCGGCCGTGCTGGCGCCGCACGCGCAGACGATGCTGGTGCTAAGCGGCTACTCCAGCGTGGAGGAGATGGAAGCGGCCTCGCGCGCCGTCACGGAAGATCCCACCTACCGCAAGGCGCACGACGAGTTGGAGAAGTCTCCCGAGGGTTCCTATGATAGCTTGCAGCGCGTGCTGCTCCAGGCCACCGACTTTTCGCAGGAGGTCGTGCCGCTCGCCGAGAAGCCCAAGAGCCCGCGCTACTTCGAAGTGCGCATCTACCACTCGCCTACCGGCCGTCAGTTGGGCCTGGTCCACGAGCGCTTCGCGAAGGCCGAAATCGCCATTTTCCACCGCTCGGGCGTGCATCCGATTCTGTATGCCGATACCATCATCGGCCCCGAGATGCCGAACCTGACCTACATTATTCCATTCGCCACGCTGGCCGATCGCGAGAAGGCCTGGGATGCCTTCAACGCGGATCCGGAATGGGTCAGGGTGCGCAACGAATCGGTGGCGCGCGGCGGCCAGATCGTCAATTTCAACAATCTCTCGCTGTGGCGCGCCACGGCCTTTTCGCCGCTGCAATAGGCGCCGGACTGCCGGCCGAGCTACTCCGGGGCCTTGCGCCCCAGCACTTCGCGCAACTTCCGCGCCAGCACTTCGCGGCTGAAGGGCTTGGGCAGGAACTCCACGTCGCGGTCCAGCACGCCGTGATGCACGATCGAGTTCTCGGTGTAGCCGGAAAGATACAGCACACGCATACGCGGACGCAGGGGGAACAGCACTTCGGCTAATTGCTTGCCGCTCATGTTGGGCATGATGACATCGGTCAGCAGCAGGGCGATCTCGCCGGGATGCCGCCCGCTCACCGCCAGAGCCTCCTCGCCGCTGGCCGCCGTCAGCACCGTGTATCCCAGCTGGCGCAGAATCCGCACCGTCAGATCGCGCACCGCCTGCTCGTCTTCCACCACCAGGATGGTCTCGGCGCCGAAAGACCGGGCATCCAGCGCTTCGCCCGCGGACGCTTCGGAAACCGGCGCTGCCACGCGCGGAAAATAGAGCTTGAACGTGGTGCCCTTGCCCGGTTCGCTGTACACCCAGATGTCGCCGCCCGCCTGCTTCACCATGCCATAAACCGTGGCGAGACCCAACCCGGTGCCCTTACCCTTTTCCTTAGTGGTAAAGAAAGGCTCGAAGATGCGGCGCCGGGTCTCGGCGTCCATGCCCTGGCCGGTATCGCTCAGCGCCATCATCACGAACTCGCCCGGTTCCACGCCCAGGTGGGTACGCGTATAGTTCTCGTCCAGGCGCACGTTGGCGGTCTCGATGGTGATGCGGCCCCCGGTCGGCATGGCATCCCGCGCGTTGATTGACAAATTAACCACCGCCTGTTCGATGTGCGCTGGATCGGCCTTGACATTCCCGGCCTCCGGATTGAGCAACATCGTCAGCTCGATATCTTCGCCGATCAGACGCCGCAGCATCTTCTCGATGTTCCTCATCACCTCGTTGATGCTCATGACGCGCGGCTGGATCACCTGCCGCCGGCTGAACGCCAGCAACTGGTTGGTGAGCGCGGCCGCGCGATCGGAGGCTTTCAGAATCTCCTCGGCGTATCCGCGCAGCGGGTCGAGCGTCGAAACCTCGTCCAGGATCATGCGGTTGTAGCCGGAGATCACGGTCAGCATGTTATTGAAATCGTGCGCCACGCCACCCGCCAGGCGCCCTACCGCCTCCATCTTCTGCGAGTGCGTCAACTGCTCCTCGAGATGCTTGCGCTGGGTGATATCGGTGACGAAGGCGATGGCGAAGACTCCCTCCGGCGTCTCCACGTAGCTGAGGCTGACCTCCACGGGAAATTCGGTGCCATCCCGCCGGCGGCCCGACAATTCCATCCCGATTCCCATGTTGCGAACCCGCGGGTGTGCGAAATAGTCCTCCCGCTCTTTGGTATGCGCCGCTCGCCGCTGTTCCGGCAAAAGAATTTCGATGCGGTTGCCCAGCAGTTCTTCGCGCGAGTAGCCGAAAAGCTCCTCGGTCCGGCGGTTGGCCAGCACTATTTTCCCGCTACGATCTACGCTGACAATCGATTGCGTGGCCGATTCCAATAGCGCAATTACTAATTTTTCGCTCTGGTTCAGTATAGTGAGGTGGTCCTTGGCTTTCCCGGGCCCCGCCCCCGCAGACAAATCGCTTCCCGATGCGTCCATCCCGTGACGTCCCCTCTACTTGTATTTTCGAACGCCCGAGGTTTCTCATGCAAATTTTAGTTTGCGCTGTCACAATGGAAGTAAGCCCCCGCCAGGAGGGAAATGGAATGATCGATACGGTTCTGAATCTGCTTTTTCGCTGTTCCCACCGGCGGCTATCCCGGCCCGTATCGCCTCCCAGCAAGAAAGGCGTCTCCCAGGGGCCGGCATATGTCGTTTGTCTGGATTGCGGCAAGCACTTCGAATACGACACGCACGAGATGCGCCTGGGCAAGCGTCTGGACGACCGCGAAGGCGCTCCGGACCACGATCCGCTCGCGCCCGCGCCCAAACCGCCGCGCAGCAAGCTCAAGTTCGCGCTATGGGCAGGCTTGCCGCTGGCAGTCTTGCTAGGGTCGCTCCTGAAAAGCCGAAAGCCGCACGCGGCGGCTCCGAAGCCGCAGGCCCAAGCGAAACCGGCGCCCGCTCCCGAGTATGGCCGGGATAGCCGCGCGCCAAGCTAAAATCGAAGCATCTCATGCCCACCCAGGCCGATACGGCAGGTGCACGCAAGTTCTTCTCGCGCCACGGCACGCTTGCCAAGTGGCATCCTAATTACGAGTTCCGCCCGGGACAGGTGGAGATGGCCGAGGCCGTGGAATCGGCGCTGGCCGACCGGCGCCATCTCATCGTCGAGGCCGGCACGGGCACCGGAAAAACCTTGGCCTACCTAGTTCCCGCGCTGCTCTCCGGCAAGCGCATCGTGGTCTCCACTGGAACCAAGAACCTCCAGGAGCAGCTCTTTTTCAAGGACGTTCCCTTCTTGCAGCAGCATTTTTCGCGGCCGCTGAAGGTCTGCTACATGAAGGGCCGCGGCAACTACGCCTGCCGCCAGAAGATCTATGACGCCGAGAAGGAGCCGGTGCTGGCCGGCCTCGAGGAAGTGGCCGATTTCCAGGTGATCCGCGAGTGGGAGAAGACCACCGAATTCGGCGACCGCGCCGAAATCCGCACCCTACCCGAATCGAGCGCGGTGTGGGGCCGCCTGGACGCCCGCAGTGAGCTGTGCACCGGCCAGAAGTGCCCCAATTTCGAGCGCTGCTTCATTACCCTGATGCACCAGCGCGCCCAGGAAAGCGATATCGTCATCGTCAACCACCACCTCTTTTTCGCCGACCTCTCGATCCGCGACGAGAACTACGAGGGCGGCATCCTGCCCGAGTATCACGCCGTGGTGTTCGACGAAGCCCACGAGATCGAGGACGTGGCCGGGCAGTACTTCGGCGTCTCGATCAGTAATTACCGCTTCCAGGAGCTGCGCCGCGATATCGCCGCTGTGAGCCGCATGAAGAAGTTCGGCACCAAGGAGCTGGACCGCATCCTCGATCGCCTGGACGAGATCGCTATTCACTTCTTCGGCCTGTTCGGCGAGGCCGACCGGCGCGTGTCGTTTCAGGGCCGCGAGGCCTTCCGCGAAGAGAACGAAGAGATCTATACGAGCCTGCTGGCTGCGCTCGATCTCATTTCGTCGCATCTCAAGCTGCTGCAAAATCCGCCCGAAGAGATTCTTCCGCTCTTCCGCCGCACCGCCGAGCTATCCATGGGCCTGCGCTTCCTGCTCGAAGAGGACGACGAGAACTTCGTCTTCTGGATGGAGAAGCGCGGGCGCGGATGCTTCCTCCAAGCCACCCCCATCGACGTTTCCACGATCGTGCGCGAGCGCCTCTTCGACCGCGTGGAGACCGCCATTCTGACTTCCGCCACGCTGGCCGTCTCCGAGAGCTTCGATTACGTTTCGAAGCGACTGGGCCTGGAGAACGCCCGCAGCCTGATCGTCCCGGGCCATTTCGATTACCGCAAGCAGGCGCTGCTCTACGTTCCTCAACAGCTCCCCGAACCGCGCAATCCGGCTTTCTCGCGCGCCGCCGCCACGGAGGTGACGCGCATCCTGGAACACAGCCGCGGCCGCGCCTTCGTGCTTTTCACCAGCTACCAGCAGATGCGCCTGATCTACGACCAGGTCTCGCTGGAAATCGATTACCCCACTCTGCTGCAAGGAACCGGCCCCAAGACCGCGCTGCTCGAGGAGTTTCGCGCCACGCCCAATTGCGTGCTCTTCGCGACCGCCTCGTTCTGGCAGGGCGTGGACGTACCGGGCGAACAATTAAGCTGCGTTATCATAGACAAGCTGCCCTTCGCGGTGCCCAACGATCCGGTGGTTAGCGCCCGCATCGAGAGCATACGCAGGGCTGGGGGGAATCCGTTCTACGATTACCAGATCCCGCAAGCCGCCATCGCCTTGAAGCAGGGCTTCGGCCGCCTGATTCGCAGCCGCGCCGACCGCGGAGTTCTGGTGCTGCTCGACAACCGCATCACCAAGCAGCGCTACGGCCAGGTCTTTTTCGACAGCCTGCCCGATTACGGATTCACCACCAGCCTGGAAGACGTGGAGAAGTTTTTCAATGTTTGAAGTGACCATCGAAGAGACCTTCGCCGCCGGCCACGCGCTGCGGAATTACCGCGGCAAGTGCGAGAACGTGCACGGCCACAACTACCGCTGCCAGGTGACCCTGGAAGGCACCGCGCTCGATTCCATCGGCCTGCTGGTGGATTTCGTGGAACTGAAAAGGGTGGTGCACACGGTGCTCGACCGCATGGACCACCAGTGGCTCAACGATCTCCCTCCGTTCGATCGCCTCAACCCCTCCGCCGAAAACATGGCCAAGTTCATCTACGACCAGGTAAGCGAAGGTCTGACGCCGCGTGAGAACGTCCGCGTAGCCGGCGTGCGCCTGTGGGAAACCGACACCGCCAGTGCCACCTATCGCCCGTAGGATACCCATGAAGCTCTTGGTCTCCGTGATCTTCTTCGCCGCCGTCGCATCCGCACAGGAGACGGCCGCGAATCCGCTCGTCACCGTTTCGAAGAATATCTACGCCGTCGCCAAAGCCGACATCCTCGGCTCGGTCGACAAGATCCCCGAGACTCTCTGGTCTTTCCAGCCGACTAAAGAAGTTCGCACCGTGGCGCAATTGTTCGCTCACATCGCCGATGGCCAATACGAATTCTGCGGTGTGGCCTCTGAGGGCAAGAGCGTGGCGAAGGACATCGAGAGAACCCGCAAGACCAAAGCCGAGATCGTGCCCGCGCTCAAAGAGGCTTTCGCCTATTGCGACGCCGCGTACGCCAGGATGACGGACGCGAGCGCCGCCGAGATCGTGCCCTTTTCCAATATGAAGATCACCAAGCTCGGCGCCATGGACTACAACACGGCTCACACCATGGAGCACTACGGCAACCTGGTCACGTACATGCGGATCAATGGCATCGTGCCGCCCTCGAGCGAGCCGCGCGAGCCGGCGGGATCCAAGAAGAAGTAGAAGCCAGGTGATCGCAGAGAGATTATCGCTCGGGCTGCGTCGCTGGTGAGCTTCGCATCGCGCGCCGAATGCTACTCTTTAAACTTGTCCCGGCCTCCCCTCTTCAAGGCCTACCTGGCGCTGGCCGCCGTGTGCGCTTTCTGGGGCACCACATATCTGGCGGTCCGCATGGCGCTCGAATCCTTCCCGCCGCTGGTCCAGGTGTCGCTGCGCTACGTTCTGGCGGGCGGCATCATGCTGGGCTTGGCCATCGCGCGGGGCGCCTATCTTCCACGCGGGCGCGAGCTGCGGGACGCCTGCCTGGCCGGCTTTCTGACGCTGGGAGTCGGCAACGGAGGGTTGAGCTTCTCCGAGGTGCTGATCCCCAGCGGGATCGCCGGCCTGATCGTCACCATCCAGCCGTTCTGGATGGTGGGATGCGAAGCCCTGCTGCCCGGCGGGGAGCGCCTCCACGCGCCCACCATCGGCGGGATGGCCATCGGCCTGGCCGGCGCCGCGCTGCTGTTCACGCCCGGAGCCGCGGGCACGTACTTCAACCGCAACCTGATCGATGGCTTCCTGATCCTGCAGGTCGGCCTGGCCGCGTGGTCGTTCGGCTCCATCTACCAGCGCCGCAGGATCGGCCGGGCGCACCCCATCGTCGCGTCGGCGGTGCAGCAACTGGCGGCCGGGCTGATCCTGGCGCCCTTCGCCCTGCTGGTTCCCCAGCCGCCCATTCACCTGACCGTCCGCGGCGTGGGCGCTTTGCTGTACCTGGTGGTCGTCGGCTCGATCCTGGGATATAGCGCGTACGTTTACGCCATGGACCGCCTGCCAGTGGCCCTCGTTTCGGTCTACACCTACTTGAATGCGATTGTGGCGGTGGCGCTCGGCTGGCTGGTCTATCGCGAGCCGTTCGGCTGGCGGGAGACTCTGGCGATGGCGGTGATCTTCGCTGGAGTGGCCATCGTCAAGCGCTTTTCGCCACAGCCCGCCAGATAACGCGGATCACTCGCGTGCGCGCGTGCGCGGCGGCATCTCGCCGCCGATCAGCTTGGCGCCCAGCGCCCCACCGGCCATACTCAGGCAGGTGATGAAGACGAACAACTGCATCAGGAGCAGAAAAACATCCGGCCCGTTCTGCAGCATCTTCAGGGCCTCCACCATGCGCGGATCGGCGGTGTTGCGGAGCTGCGCCTGAAATATCTCGGCGCCTCCCGACACGTTGAAGAGCACCAGGAACCCGCCGAAAAACACGGCCACGATGGCATAAACCAGCAGGCCCGTGATCCAGCCGATGCGCACGCCCGACCGCACGTTAAGCAGCACGCCCGTGCGGCGCCGGTAGAGATACACCGCGAAATAGCCGGCCCCCAGCCAGAGAATCGCGTTCAGGAACGGAATCCAGCTCAGCAGGGCCGCCAGAATCGCTACCATCAAGGCCGTACGCACCGCCACGGGGTTGCGAAACCCGAGCGGCACAATCGGCGGCGCCGGCGGCGGCGCCGGCACAAACTCCGCAACCGGCGTCTCAACCGCGACCGGCACGATCTCCCGCTGCGGCTTTCCGCATTTGTGGCAGAACAGAGCGTCGGGCGGCAATTGCGCCCCGCAGGTACAAAGATCCGGCATGTGGCACCTTCAGTGTGACGCACACGGAGCACCCGAAGCAAGCCATCCCCGTGCGATGTACGTTCAGTAACGGCCGAACTCGTAGGCCGCTTCCAGCATCGCGACCACGTTTTCCGGCGGCACATCGGACATGACGTTGTGGATCTGGTTCCACACGTAGCCGCCGCCGGGCATGAAGATCCCCAGGCGCCGGCGCACGTCCTCGCGCACCTGTTCGGGTGTCCCGGAGGCCAGCAGCCCCTGAGTATCGCACCCACCGCCCCAAAAAGTGAGGTCGCGGCCGAATTCGCGCTTCAGCCGCTCCGCCTCCATATTCCGCGCGCCGGTCTGCACCGGGTTGAGGATCTCCACGCCCGCTTCGATCAGATCCGGAATCAACGGGTACACTCCGCCGCAACAGTGCATGAAGATGTGTGCGCCGCTCAGGTCGCGCGCGTAGTTATAAATCCGCTTGTGACGCGGCAGAAACATCTCGCGATAAGTGGCGCGTGACATCTGCGGCCCGGACTGCATGCCGAGATCGTCGCCCACCACCAGAATATCGACCGATCCGCGCACTTTCGGCAGAATCCGCGAGAGCGTTTCGAGGTGCAGTTCCGTAAGTCGGTCGAGGAACCGGGCCAGCTTGCGTTTCTCCGAACCCAGATACAGGTAGACGTTTTCCATGCCGAACAGAAACTGGCACCCTTCGAAAAGGTTGCAGCCTACCGCCAGCGAGACGGCGTACTCCGTCTCGTTGTGCAGACGGCGGGCGGCGCACGCGATCTCCTCCAGACGTTCATCCGTGGGGGGCGGACCCCAGGGCGGAGAAGCGATGGCGTTCCACGTGACCTGGCGCATTTTTTCGGGCAGCGGCTCGTAGTTATCCAGACCATCGGGGCCGGAAAGCGGCCAATAGCACTGGTCGATGAAGAGCGCGCCCTGCGGCATCTTTCCGATGACGGTTCCTCCCGCGTCGCGCACCAGCAGATCGCCGCCCGAGCGCTCCGGGCAAAACCAGGCGGGCGCCATGGCCGCGGAACCATCGGGGAGTTCCCACGGCTTCCAATCCCGCGGTCCGGTGACGGCGCGGCCCAGATCCACCACATCCACGTGGAAGCGATCCAGATACCAGGGGTCCGGCTGCGCCAACTGCTGGATCAGATCGTACACCAGGGTGGGCGGCTCGCCTATGCCGAGGTGCGCCTTCAGGCGATTGTAAGCGATCGCCATAATGCCGGTGGAACGCATGGAGCCATGGTCCAGCGGAACGCGATCCGGCTCCTTATGAGCGATCGCGGCCAATACCCGTTCGCGAGAGGTCATGCCACTCACCAGATACAACAACGCGCGCGTAAATGCAAGCCGGAGACTGGCCGGAAGCGGGTTCCTCCGGCCGCCTCTCTGCGCCGATTCGGACCGGTGGTCCGCTTTTACCCGCCGCGCTTCGCCCCGGCGCGAGTCTCGTGCAACATGGAGAAGTACGCCATGGGAGGCAGCCACGTGCAAGAGTCGCGACGGACAAAGACAATCGCCAACAGCGAACGATATCAGGCCGGAGTAATTCCCTACGCCAAGATGGGTTACTGGGAGCCGGACTACATACCGAAAGATACCGACATACTCGCGCTCTTCCGGATTACGCCGCAAGACGGCGTGGATCCCATCGAGGCGGCCGCGGCGGTTGCCGGCGAGTCTTCTACCGCTACCTGGACTGTGGTCTGGACGGACCGCCTGACCGCCTGCGATGTCTACCGCGCCAAGGCCTACCGCATCGATCCGGTGCCCAACGCTCCGGGACAGTGGTTCGCTTACATAGCTTACGATCTGGATCTGTTCGAGGAGGGGTCGATCCCCAATCTGACGGCCTCCATCATCGGCAACGTATTCGGCTTCAAAGCGGTGCGCGCGCTGCGCCTGGAAGACATGCGCATCCCGGTGGCGTATCTGAAGACCTTTCAGGGTCCCGCGACGGGAATTGTGGTGGAGCGCGAACGCCTGGACAAATTCGGCCGGCCGCTGCTCGGCGCCACCGTCAAGCCCAAGCTGGGGCTCTCGGGACGCAACTACAGCCGCGTGGTTTACGAAGCGCTGCGCGGCGGTCTGGATTTCACCAAGGACGACGAGAACATCAACTCCCAGCCCTTCATGCGCTGGCGCGAGCGCTTCCTCTGCTGCATGGAAGCCGTGAACCGGGCGTCCGCCGCCACCGGCGAAGTGAAGGGTCACTATCTCAACGTGACGGCCGGCACGATGGAGGAGATGTACGAGCGCGCCGAGTGCGCCAAAGAGCTGGGATCGGCGATTGTCATGATCGATCTGGTGGTGGGTTACACCGCCATTCAATCGATGGCTAAGTGGGCCCGTAAGAACGATATGATTCTGCACCTGCACCGCGCGGGTAACTCCACGTACGCGCGCCAGAAGAATCACGGCATCAATTTTCGCGTCATCTGTAAGTGGATGCGCATGGCGGGAGTGGATCACCTGCACGCCGGAACCGTGGTCGGCAAACTGGAAGGCGATCCCTTCACGGTCAAAGGGTTCTACGACACGCTGCGCGAGCCGCACACGCCCACGCGGCTCGAGAACGGCCTCTTCTTCGACCAGGAGTGGGCCTCGCTGCGCATGGTCATGCCGGTGGCGTCGGGCGGCATACACGCCGGCCAGATGCACCAGTTGATCCACTATCTGGGCGAAGACGTCGTGCTGCAATTCGGCGGAGGAACCATCGGCCATCCGCAGGGAATCGCCGCCGGCGCGACCGCCAACCGCGTGGCTGTGGAAGCGATCATTCAGGCGCGCAACGAAGGCCGCGATTACCTGGCCGAGGGTCCCGAAATTCTGGAGCGCGCGGCGCAATGGTGCTCGCCGCTGCGAGCGGCGCTCGAAACCTGGAAAGACGTGACCTTCAACTACCAATCCACCGACACGGTGGACTATGTCGCCATGGCGACCCCGACTTACTAGCGGGCAACCGCTCCCTTACGGTCGCGGCTCGGAATGTTTTACCGAGCCGCGACCGTAAGGGAGCGGTCGCCCGAAGCAATTACAAACCTTACTAACGGAGCCGCATATGAAGCTGACACAAGGTACGTTTTCCTTCCTTCCCGATCTCACCGATGCAGAGATCGAAAAGCAGATCGAGTATTGCCTGAGCAAGGGCTGGTCGGTCGGCATCGAATACACCGACGATCCGCATCCGCGTAACTCGCTCTGGGAGATGTGGAATCTCCCTATGTTCGATATCTCCGACCCTCAGGCGATCCTGCACGAAGTGAACGCCTGCCGCAAGGCCTTCCCTTCGCAGTACATCAAGGTCAACGCCAACGATTCCACGCGCGGCCGCGAGACGGTGGTGCTCTCGTTCATCGTCAACCGGCCCGCCCACGAACCCGGTTTCCGTGTGGACCGCCAGGAGGCCGCCGGCCGCATGGTGCGCTACACTCTGCACCCCTACGCCGCGGACCGCCCCTCCGGCGAGCGCTATAACGGCGCCAAGTAGGCCGGCCGCGAATTGGAGAATTCCATGAGTTCCACGCAATCCTTGCCGGGCACAACGCCCACCGCGGCGGAGATAGACGTCGACGCGGCCGCGCGCGAAGCGCTGATGGGCGAGACTCTGCGGTCGCTCGATGCCGAGCTGATCGGGCTTGCACCCGTGAAGCTGCGCATCCGCCAGACCGCCGCGCTGCTGCTCGTCGATCGCCTGCGCGCCCAGGCCGGATTCTCGGCCGACCCGCCTTCGCTGCACATGTGTTTCACGGGCAATCCGGGCACCGGCAAGACCACCGTGGCGCTACGCATGGCCAAAATCCTCCACAGCCTGGGGTACGTGCGCCGCGGCCACATGGTGGTGGCCACGCGCGACGACCTGGTGGGCCAGTATGTCGGCCACACCGCGCCCAAGACCAAGGAGGTGCTGCAGAAGGCCATCGGCGGAGTCCTGTTCATCGACGAGGCCTACTACCTCTACCGGGCCGATAACGAGCGCGATTACGGACAGGAGGCCATCGAGATCCTGTTGCAGTTCATGGAAAGCCGACGCGACGACCTGGTGGTGATCCTTGCAGGATACAAGGACAAGATGGACAAATTCTTCCAGTCGAATCCGGGGCTGCATTCGCGCATCGCGCACCACATCGATTTTCCCGACTACACGCTCGAAGAGCTCATCGAGATCGCCGAGTTGATGCTGCGGCAGCAAATGTATACGTTTGACGACAGCTCGCGCCAGGCCTTCCGCGAATACCTCGAGCTGCGCGTGCGGCAGGAGCACTTCTCCAATGCGCGCAGCGTGCGCAACGCCATCGATCGCTTCCGGCTGCGCCAGGCGGTGCGCATCGTCGGGCAGGGCGGGCGTATTTCCAGAGAGGATCTCGCGCGTATCGATGCCGCCGATATCCGCCAGAGCAGGGTTTTCCAGGGCGGCCCCAAAGGGGCGGCTGCGTGAAGAACGGCCGATCCCCGCTCCGGGGAGGCGAAGGAGTTGGTATGACGGGACGAAGACCGGTCATGCTGGGAATCATCGGCGACAGCGCCGCCGGCAAATCGACCCTGACTCAGGGCCTCACAAACCTGCTGCGCGCTGGGCACGTGACCCACGTTTGCACAGACGACTACCATAAGTTCGACCGCCACGAACGCGCCGCGCGCGGCATCACGGCGATCCATCCGGAGTGCAACTATCTCGATATCCTCGAGCTGCAGTTGGAGCGCCTGCACTACGGCCAGCCTATTCTCAAGCCCGTGTATGAGCACTCGACGGGCACGCTGATCCGACCCGAATACGTGCAGCCGAGAGAGTTCGTGATCGTGGAGGGGCTGCTCGGTCTGCATACGGTGGTCATGCGGCAGTTCTATGACGTCAAGGTGTTTCTCGAACCGCCGGAGGATTTGCGCCGCGTGTGGAAGATTAAGCGCGACACCACCAAGCGCGGCTACACGGCCGGGCAGGTGCTCTCAGAGCTCGAAAAGCGCGAGCCCGATTCGCGCGATTACATCCGCCCCCAGCGGCGGCACGCCGATATCGTGGTGCAGTTCTACCCGCCCGAAGGCAAATCGGCCGAGGAAACCAACGGCCATCTGAACGTGCGGCTTACCCTGCGCCCGACCATCCCGCATCCCGACATGACCTACCTGTGCACCGGCAAGGAGAACACCGGAATCCGGCTGATCCTGGGCCGCGATTCGGGCCGCCCCGTGGACATTCTGGAGATCGATGGCAGCGTCACGCCCGAGCAGAGCGCTTATCTCGAGGAGACGATCTGGAGGCACCTGCCGGGCGTGGACCCGATCCCATCGAACCAGTTCGGCGCGTATCAGGACCGCGGCGAGACCCGCCACAGCGACCCGCTGGCGCTAACGCAACTGCTCTTGACCTATCATCTGCTGCGGGAGCACGGAACCGGAGAGCCGCGCTTATTCGCGCCGCCCGTCGCGGCACTCGATCGCGTGCTGACCAGCCGCTCCGCCGCCGGACAAGGCGAAGGAGATTGAACCGCTCCGTTACCGTCGCGGCTCGGTATGTTTTCCCGAGCCGCGACCGTAAGGGAGTTCCCGCCCTCTAATGCAATCTGCAAATCAGTAACTGCCGCTCGTACACCATCTCCGGGGGCAGATGATTGTGCAGATCGATGAACAGCTCTTCGTGCCCGATGACCTCCGCGCGCCAGGCTGCCGGGTCGATGCTCTGCAAAGCTTCGAACTTCTTCCGCGGGAAGGCCAGCCCGTTCCAGTCGATATGTTCGTACTGCGGCAACCAGCCGATGGGCGTTTCCTTGGCCTTCGCGCGCCCGTGCACCCGGTCCACAATCCAGGTGAGCACGCGCATATTCTGCCCGAAGCCGGGCCACATGAACTCGCCGCTCTCGTCTTTGCGGAACCAGTTCACGTGGAACACCCTCGGCAGCTCGCTCAGGGAATGCTGCATGTTCAGCCAGTGCCGGAAATAATCGCCCATGTGATAGCCGCAAAACGGCAGCATCGCCATGGGGTCCCGCCTCACCTTGCCCACTTCCCCCGCCGCCGCCGCGGTCATCTCCGATCCCATGGTCGCGCCGGCGTACACGCCCGAGGTCCAGTTGAACGATTCGAAAACCAGCGGCATGGTCGTGGCGCGCCGTCCGCCGAAAACAATCGCGCTGATCGGTACGCCCTCGGGGTCTTCCCACGCGGGGTCGATGGTGGGGCACTGCGCGGCAGGCGCCGTAAAGCGCGCGTTGGGATGCGCCGCCTTGGCTCCGGTCTTGCGCGCGATCTCCGGCGTCCACGGGTTGCCCCGCCAGTCCAGGCACTCGGCGGGCGGCTCGTCGGTCATGCCTTCCCACCAGACGCCGCCCTCGGGAGTCAGCGCCACGTTGGTGAAGATCGTATTCTTGGAAAGCGTCGCCATGGCATTTGGGTTGGTCTTCACCGAAGTCCCCGGCGCCACGCCGAAGAAGCCCGCTTCGGGATTGATGGCGCGCAGGCGTCCCTTCGCGTCCGGCCGGATCCACGCGATGTCGTCGCCCACCGTCCAGACCTTCCAGCCTTCGAATCCTTTGGGCGGGATCATCATGGCGAAATTCGTCTTGCCGCACGCGCTCGGAAATGCCGCCGCCACGTACGTCTTCTCGCCCGCGGGGTTCTCGACGCCCACGATCAGCATGTGTTCGGCCAGCCACCCTTCGTCGCGAGCGATGTTGGAGGCGATCCGCAGCGCGAAGCATTTCTTCCCCAGCAGCGCGTTCCCGCCGTACCCGGAGCCGTACGACCAGATCTCCCGG
>Ga0181517_10002765_pt1 | contig 17420 bp, 15 predicted proteins | sample PEATcosm2014_Bin_31_FD_119748 | JGI IMG/M metagenome (GOLD analysis project Ga0181517, IMG submission 119748) | Peatland microbial communities from MTU Mesocosm Facility, Houghton, MI, USA - PEATcosm2014_Bin01_30_metaG | ecosystem: Environmental > Terrestrial > Soil > Wetlands > Peat | place... | reverse complement strand
TATATCAACTTTGGCGCAATTCCAAAGCCGGTGTTCGACGAAGACAAGAAAACCGTTTCGCTGGTGATCGACATCGACGAGGGCAAGCCTTTCTACGTGTCGCGCATCGAGTTCCAGGGCAACACGATCACCCGCGACAAGGTGATTCGCCGCGAACTGATGTTGGAGGAAGGTTCGGTCTACAACTCCAACCTCTGGGAGTACAGCCTGCTGCGCTTGAACCAGTTGGAGTACTTTGAGCCGCTCAAGGTGGATCAGGACTCGGAGGCCCACCAGGACGCCGAAGCCGGCACCGTTGACCTGTTGCTGAAGGTGAAAGAAAAGGGCAAGAATTCAATCGGCCTGAACGGCGGCATCAGCGGCCTTTCGGGAGCTTTTCTGGGAGTGAACTACCAGACCAACAACTTCCTCGGCCTGGGTGAGACGCTGAGCCTGCAGGGCAACCTGGGCAACACCAACCGCCAGTTCATGTTCGGCTTCACACAGCCGTATGTGCGCAACCGGCCGCTGAACGTGGGCTTCCAGCTATTCAATACCAAGTCGGACTTTAACGCTGCCAAGACATATACCACCAGCGTTGGGGCCTCAGCCAACTTGACCGCGGCGCAGCAGTCTCTGGCACAGAACTACAACCAGGCCTCTACTGGCTTCAACTGGTCGGTGAGTTATCCGCTCAAGCGGCATGCCTTCCAGCGCGTCGGTTTCACTTACAACCTGAACAAGGCAACCATTACCGCCTTCAGTACGGCATCGCAATCCTTCTTCCAGACCATCAGCTTCCGGTCGGGAATCCAGGGATCGAACGCGCTGCAAGGGATCATCACCAGTTCGGCTTCATTCAGCTACACCTACAACACCATCAATAATCCGATGCGCCCGCGCAGCGGCAAGGAATACACGGCCTTGTTCCAGATTGCCGGCCTGTATGGCAACGTGCGCTACTTCTCGCCACTGGTCGCCTACAAGCGCTTCACGTCGATGCACTACCTGACGCCCAATGCCAACGGACGCAACGTGCTGGGTATGCGTGCGCAGTTGGGCTACGTACAGGGTTTCGGCGGCGACGTGGCTCCTCCCAACAACCGCTTCTTTACAGGCGGCGAGGGAGACCTGCGCGGCTTTGATGTTCGCGGCGCCACTCCCTACGGCTATGTTCCGAATCGCATCTCGGTGCAGTTGACCAATCCGGACGGATCCTGCGTGCCGCGCGACCCAGCAAATCCGCAGCTGAATCAATGCATTCTGGTGCCACTGCCAACTTATGGAATTGCATCAATCGGCGGCGATACCAGTTTGACCACCAACGTCGATTATCGAATTCCCATCGCCGGACCGGTGATGTTCTCGTTCTTTGACGACTTCGGCATGGATGTGGCTCTCAACAAGGGGCAGCTCAAACAGAGCCCCGAGGGATTCGCCTCGTTGACGGCGCCCCTCTACGGTTGCCCGGTGTATAACAACGGCTCCTGCCAGGGCGGCATCCCGGGATCGCAGGTCGGGTTCGTTCGCGACATCAGGCCCATCGAAGGCGCCAACTTCGTTCCTCGTATGTCTGTCGGTGCCGAAATATCGGTGATCATGCCGGTCATCAACGCACCTTTCCGTCTTTATTTCGCATACAACCCACTGCGGCTGTATGAGACCCCGACTTGCCACAGCGTTTTGGGCGGGGGAAACAAAGAAAGCTGCACGGCTGAGCTGATTACCCGCGATATGTTCCCGCCGGGCGGCGCAGGTGACTACACCTACGCGGAGTCGATCCAGGCATACGGAGCGCAGTACCAGCTTCGCGAACCGCGCAAAACCTTCCGCCTGACCGTTTCCACAACGTTCTAGGCACAGGCGTTCACCGCATACCAAAGAGGGCCGCTCACCATGAGCGGCCCTTTTGCGCATGTGCCCTGAAGTGGGGCGTCCCAGGGGCAGGAAATTCAGCGTCCATCGCACCCTGCCTGCTGGCATCGGCAGCCGATGTGAGAGCCGCGCAAATCAGTGCGCCACGCGCAGATTTAACGCATTGATGGTTTGACGCTCCCAGCCAGCACTCCTATAATCCTGATAGTTCCTGCTGACGTCTCCGTCCGCGTCTTTTTCTGCCCCGTGCTGTTTTTGGGGGCATTCCGGGAAGGACCGTGAGGTTTCTCAGGAGGCACAGGCTTGGTTTCGTGCTGAAACGCGAACCGCCACACAGGAATTCCGAAGGAGTTTTAGACTCACATGAAGCGTTCGCTTGCACTTGCCGTCACGCTGGCCTCGGGTTTTGTCCTGAGCGCCGCCGCCCAAACACCGGCCGCCCCCGCGGCGCCTGCCGGTCCAGCCAAGATCGCCGTAATCGCCTTTCAGGCGGCGGTGGGCCAAACCAACGAATTTCAGCGCAACTTTGCCGATCTTCAGAAGAAATACGATCCGAAGCGCCAGACACTCAAGACCCTCAGCGACGATATCGACAACCTGACCAAGCAGTTGCAGGCCCAGGGCGACAAGCTGAGCGATGCCGAGCGCGCCAGCCGCGCCAAGACTATCGACGACAAGAAGAAACAGCTGCAGCGCCAGGGAGAAGACGCTCAGAATGACTTCCAGGGCGAGATGCAGGAGATGTACAACGGCGTAGCCTCGAAGGTTTACGACGTCCTGTCAACCTATGCCCAGGCCCAGGGCTACACGCTGGTACTGGACGTGAGCCAGCAACAGAACCCCGTACTGTTCGCCAACGAGTCGACGAACATCACCAAGTCGATTCTGGACGCGTACAACGTGAAGTCAGGTGTACCCGCTCCGCCGCCTGGCGCGCAGCAAAGCGCTCCTCCCTCAGCGCCCAAGCCGGCTCCCAAGGCTCCGGCATCGAAGTAGCCGCGAGTTTCAAATGTTCCGTAAGGGCCCCGCTGAGCGGGGCCCTTATGTTTTGGTGTGAAGCTCGGGAAGCGGCAGATTGACTGAGAGGCAAACGGCACCGCCCGAAGGAAGCTACTGTGGGAAAAAATGTGGAAATCTTTCACCATTCAAGCGAAAAAACCTGAATTTTCTCGCTTGCCAACTCGGACCGGAGTCTGATAAATGCGGCAAGTCTTTATATATCAATAGAAACGCGCCCAAGATTCGAGGTCCCAAGGGCGTACCGCAGCCAGTTTCAGGCCACGGGCAATTTGTGAGCTTTCCACAGTTGTTGATGAAGATCAAATGAAAGAGATGTGCAATGGATCACAAATGCGCGCCTACTTCTGCGTATCTTCGCCTATTCGGAGCACCGCCAGGAAGGCCTCCTGCGGAATATCTACCTTGCCAATGCGCTTCATGCGCTTCTTGCCTTCCTTCTGTTTCTCGAGCAATTTGCGCTTGCGGCTGATGTCGCCGCCGTAGCATTTGGCAATCACGTTTTTGCGCAGCGGGCTGACGGTCTCGCGGGAGATAATCTTGGCGCCGATGGCCGCCTGGATGGCGACTTCGAATTGCTGGCGGGGGATGAGTTCGCGCATTTTGGAAACCAGCGCCCGGCCGCGCTCGTAAGCAAAGTCCCGGTGCACAATGACCGAAAGCGCATCGACCGGTTCACCGGAAACCAGGATGTCGAGTTTGACCATGGGCGATTCCCACTCGCCCGCCAACTGATAGTCCAGCGAAGCATAGCCGCGAGAGATGGATTTGAGCCGGTCGTAGAAGTCGAGCACGATCTCGTTGAGCGGCAGTTCGTAGGTCAAGAGCACGCGAGTCTGCGTAACGTACTCGAAGTTGACCTGCTTGCCACGCTTCTCCTCGACAAGTTTGAAGATACCGCCGACATACTCCTCGTTGGTCAGGATCTTGGCCGTGATCACGGGTTCGCGGATGCTCTTGATGTTGGTGGGATCGGGCCAGCGCGATGGATTGTCCACCTCGAGCACGCTGCCGTCGGTGAGCGCGATGTGGTAGCGCACACCGGGTGCGGTGGTAATCAGGTCCAGCTCGTACTCGCGCTCCAGCCGCTCCTGGATGATCTCCATGTGCAGCAGGCCCAGGAATCCGCAGCGGAAGCCGAAGCCCAAGGCAACCGAGCTCTCCGGCTCGAAAAAGAAAGAAGAATCGTTGAGGCGAAGTTTCTCCAGAGCGTCGCGCAGCAGCGTGTGCTCGTGCGAGTCGACAGTGTAGAGGCCGGAGAAGACCATGGGCTTGATGTCTTCAAAGCCGGGAAGCTGTGCGGCCGCGGGTCTTGCTTCTTCGGTTACCGTGTCGCCAATCTTGGTGTCGCCGACATTCTTGATGGTTGCCGCGAAGAATCCGACCTCGCCGGCCTTGAGTTCGCCAATCTCGACCGGCTTGGGCATCAACACGCCCATCGACTCCACTTCGAAGGATTTTCCATTCGACATGAGCCGGATGCGCTGCCCCTTGTGCAGGGTGCCCTGCATGACGCGCACCAGCACAATCACGCCGCGATAGGCATCGAACCACGAGTCGAAAATAAGCGCCTGCAGTGGGGCATTGGGATCGCCGGTTGGGGGAGGAAGCCGGTTGACGATAGCCTCAAGCACTTCAGCAACGCCCTGGCCGGTCTTGGCGCTCACCGGGATAGCATCGGTGGCGTCCAAGCCAACAGCCTTTTCAATAGCTTCCTGTGTACGCAGGATGTCGGCCGACGGCAGATCGATCTTGTTGATGATGGGGATGATTTCAAGGCCGTGGTTGATGGCCAGGTAGGCGTTAGCCAGCGTCTGGGCTTCAACGCCCTGGCTGGCGTCTACCACTAGCAGGGCACCCTCGCAGGAGGCCAGCGAACGGGAAACCTCGTAGCTGAAGTCAACGTGACCCGGGGTGTCAATGAGGTTCAACTGGTAGGTGTTGCCGTCGTGGGCCTTGTACATCATCCGCACGGCGTGGGCCTTGATGGTGATGCCGCGCTCACGCTCCAGGTCCATGTCGTCCAGGATCTGGGCCTGCATCTCGCGGCCGGTGACGGAGCCGGTAAATTCCAGAAGACGGTCGCTCAATGTCGACTTGCCGTGGTCGATGTGGGCGATGATTGCGAAATTTCGAAGGAACCGAGCGTCCATTTGTGGCCTGGCATAGGAGGGATTTGTGCGCAGCAGCGCGCGCTCCCTCCATGGCATAGCTTATCATCGGCATAGTAACTTCTGCGGCTGGGGCATCTGCATCCTTCATGGGCAAGAATCGTTGGAGCTATCGTTTGTTCGGTGGGGCTCTGCTGGCGCTTTCGCTGGCGGGGTGCGACCCTTCCGCACCGGGCGGCGCCCACCAGGGCGCAAAGCCACAGGCCACCGCTCCTGCGCTACCCGCTCCCGCTCCTGAGCCGCAGGCCGCCGTCTCGGCATTGCCGCCCCAACAGAGCATTGAAGAGCGACGCGTGAAGCTCCTCATTCAGCAGGTGGAGGAGGCTTACGGCAGGGGCGAAGCCGACTACAAAAAAGGAAAACTGCCGGAAGCGAAGGTCGAATTTGACCGCGCAGTGGACCTGATGCTGCTTAGCGGAATCGACATCCATGGCAATACGCAATTGCAGGAAGAGTTCGACCGCATTGTGGATGCGGTAAACGCGCTGGAGACCGAAGCGCTGAAGCAGGGCAACGGATTTGTGCCCAAGGAAGAGGAGACGCCGGCCGACGTGGCCGCGGACGTCACGTTCGTGGTGGATCCGAATATCGTGGCCAAGGCCAAGGCCGAACTGGCCACCACCAAGTCCGATCTGCCCCTGGTTGTGAACGACTACGTGGCCGTCTACATCAACTTCTTTGCCAACACGACTAAGGGCCACAACGTGCTGCTGCATTCATTCCAGCGCGCCGGCCGCTACAAGACGATGATTCAGCGCGTGATGGCGGAGGAAGGCGTGCCGCAGGATTTGATCTATCTTGCCGTAGCCGAGTCAGGCTTTCAGCCGCGGGCGCTGAATCGCAAGTCGGGCGCCGGCGGCATGTGGCAGTTTATGCCCCACGGACCCTACGGATTGGCGCGCACCGCGTATGTGGATGAGCGCTTCGATCCGGAAAAGTCTACTCGCGCCTACGCCCGCTACATGAAGTTTATCTACGACCAACTGGGCGACTGGTACCTCTCAATGGCCGGGTACGATTGGGGTGCGGGCAATGTGCAGCACGCGGTAGAGAAGACCGGCTACGCCGATTTCTGGGAACTGTACAAGCGCAACAACCTGCCCATAGAAACCAAGAATTATGTGCCGGAGATTCTGGCGGCAATCATCATTGCCAACAATCCCTCGCAGTATGGGTTCGACGAAGTGACGCTCGATCCGCCGGTGCTTACCGATACGGTGACCATCAACTATTCCCTTGACCTGCGCCTGGCGTCGGACCTGGTAGGCGTTCCGGTGGACGAGTTGGTGGCTCTGAATCCCAGCCTGCTGCGGATGGTCACGCCGGAGGATGCGGCATTCGATCTGCATCTGCCCGCAGGTTCGGCCGCGGCGTTCACCGAGCGCATTGCGGCGATTCCGCCGTCCAATCGCAATTCATGGCGCTACCATCGCGTGGTGGCCGGAGACACGCTTGCGTCTGTGGCGCGAGAGTACCGCGTGGGCGCGAGCGAGGTGGCCGCCGCCAATCAGATAAGCGAGAGCGACAGCATAGGTGGCATGGAAGCGCTGGTGGTGCCGGTGCCGCCGGCCCCTGCGGTTACTACGCGGATGACGCTCTATACGGCCCGCAAGGGCGACACGCTGGTGACCATCGCGGATCGCTTCGGCGTTTCCCTGACCCAGTTGCGTCGCTGGAACAAGGTGATCGGCATCAAGGTGGAAGCGGGCCGCAAGCTGCGCGTGGCCGAGCCGGCGATGGCGCCGCGCACGTCGAGCAAGCATCGTCATGGAGCTGTCGCCGCAGGCGCAGCAACGCGTGAAGCAGCGCCGGAAAAGAGTTCGAGCGAGAAATCTTCAAGGCCCGCAACGCGCAAAAAATCAACCACTTCATCTCCGGGCGAGAAACACGCGCAGGCCTCAAAAGCCGCTGCTGGAGCGGGGAAAAGTGGTACACGCAGCAAGAAGGGTACCCATGCCACAAAGCCCGCCGCACATTCTTCTTCTCCTGCCCGCAAACAAAAATAGCGAGTTACCTCATTAACCACTTGTCATTTGGTGGTGTTTAAGTGCAAGCTATTGCTACAATAGCTTGCGCGGGCGGAGCGCACGCTTCTGCCGCGAGAAGAGCGAACGCGAACAAGGACAGCGGCAAGCCGCTGGAGGCAAAGGGATGGAAGAAGTCTTCAAGATGTACGCGAACAGTGACGGCAACCCGGAAATCGAACCGGCAGAACTAGACCCCGATCACGAAGAAAGCTTTGATGAGGACGAAGTAGAAATCTCGGGCGTTCTCACCTCCTCGGACGACGACGAAGTGGCCGCGGAAGAAGTCGCGGTCGTAGTCGTCGAAGAACCCATTGCGAAGCCGGCCGTCAAGAAGGCCGCGAAGAAGAAGAAGAAAGCTCCCGCAAAGAAGGCTGCTGCTGAGCCCGTGGCGAAGAAGCCTGCCGCGAAGAAAGCTCCAGCCAAGAAAGCTCCGGCCAAGAAGAAGGCCGCGAAAAAGATTGTAGCCAAGAAGGCTGCAAAGAGGTCCGCCAAGAGGCAAGGCAGTTCTGGCGCGCAGGGCGGAAAGACCACGGTCAAGAAGACCAAGGTTGCAAAAAGCGCCAGCAAACCCACCAAGCGAGGTAAAAAATTGGCAGTTAAGAAAGCAGCAAAGAAGGCTCCCGCCAAGAAGGCAGCGGCCAAGAAGGCCCCTGCAAAGAAGGCCGTAGCGAAGAAGGCAGTAGCGAAGAAGGCTCCTGCGAAGAAGGCCGCCAAGAAGGCAGTCAAGAAGGCCGCTCCGAAGAAGGCAACCAAGTAGTAGCGGCAACACGCAATACAAGGCAAGCAAAAGAGCCCGGCTGTGAGCCGGGCTTTTTTGCGCCTGAAAACAGGTAGTTGGCCTAGGCGGGTGTCATGGGCGGCTTGAGTTGCGCGAGGTGGTGGCGCTGGTGCAGGACGTAATCCTCAATGAGGAAGCGCAGCGTCACCGGAGCGTCGGCACCCACAACACAGCTTGCCTCAAGCCGCTCTTCAGGAATTTGATCCACTACCGCGGCAAGGATCTCATGCTCCACCGTCCACCAGCGCAGCAACGTCTCCCAGGATAGGGCCGCATAGCCGTGGGCAGCCACCCAAGGCTCCTGCGCGTAGTTGGGGCCGGCAAAGCGGCCCTCGGTAGCGGCACGCACAAATCTCTGCCGGTTATTGGTGGCGGAGTCGAGCATATGTCCGAGAACCTGTTTGCGCGTCCACCCGCCGGGCTGCCACGGTGTATCAGCAAGCTCGGGCGAAATGGCGAGCAGCGCCTGCCCGATCGAGTCGATCTCATTCCGGAAAATCCGGGCAAGCTGTGTGGGCATTTCCTCCTCCATCTGCGCATCAAAACCATGCGCGGAACCGTCTCTTCTTTTCTAAAGCGGAAGGGCCCCGCTTCGCGAGGCCCTTCTGCACCGAACAGTGAGCCTCTACTTGGGAGGCGTGAGGGACTTGTCCAGCGTTGTCGGGGGCTTGACGGAATCTGCCGTGGCCTTGCCGGCCGGGATAGCTGCCAACACCTGTGCGGAGTGGATCGAGGGGTCTACCTTGGTCCACACCTGGGCAATCTGCCCCTGCGGATTGATCAGGAACGTGTTGCGATTGGCGATCTTTATGCCCATATAGTTACCCAGCGAGCCGTATGCATTCACCACGGAGTGGCTGGGGTCGGCCAGCAAGCGGAAGGTAAGGCCCTCCTTGGTGCAGAACTGCTTGTGGCTGTCCGGGGTGTCAACGCTTACGCCCAGGATCACCGCGTTCTTGGCGGTGTACTGGCCTAGATCGCGCTGAAAGTTGTGAGCCTCAATGGTGCAGCCCGAAGTCATGTCTTTGGGATAGAAGTAGAGCACCACCCACTTGCCCTTGAAACTCCCCAGGGATATCTGGGAGCCATCCTGCGACGGCAGCGTGAAGGTGGGCGCAACCTGGCCCGGGGCGGGCAGCGTCTGATCGGCGGCGTGGGCGGTGGCAAACACGGCAACCAGCACAAGCGCGGCTGCAAAGGCAAACAGAAACGACTTTCTCACTTTGTACCTCCTGAAAACAGGGACTAGGGAATAGGGACTTAGGGACTGGGGTGCCGGGAACTGCATGAACTCAATCAACGGGTCGCAGCCGGGAAGTCCTGCTGCCAATCAGTATAGCCCGAGGCGGGCTAGTCCCTAAGTCGCTAGTCCCTTAGTCTCGGACACCCGGGGTAGCTACAATGGCAATCCCGGCCCGGTTGGCGCGCGTCAGCAGGGCGTCGCGGTCAAAGAGCAGGGTGCGCCCGGCCTCGATCGAAAGGCAACTGGCGCCGGCCGCGATCATTGCCTCAACAGTTTTGAGGCCGATCACGGGCACATCGAAGCGCATATCCTGTTTTGGTTTGGCCACTTTGACGACGGTCAGCTTGCGCTCAAGCGTTGATGCGTCCTCCTGGAGCGATGCCATCAGCAGTCCGGCGCGGGCAATGGCCTGGTCAGTGCCTTCCATGGCCTCTACGGCAACGCAGGCCTGCGCGGCCACCACCACGGTCTGCCCAATGTCGAAACCGGCCACCGCGCCAGCCACACCCAATCCGTACTCGATGTTCTTTTTTTCTTCCTCGTCCGGCGCGCGGGCGGTCAGCACGCCCTCGGTGGCCAGCAGCGGCTCAAGGAACGCGGTGGAGCTGATCAGTTCAATGCCCTCGTCGCCCAGCACCTTGGCCACCGCGCCCAGCAACATGTCGGTATTTCTTGAACGCAGATTCAGCAGCAGCTTGGCCAGCCGCCAGTCGGGCCGGATGCTCGAAAAGATTTGTTTGTGCTTCACCTGCCCGGCCATCACGGCGGCGGTGACGCCTTCCTTGTGGAAGAGCTCAATCAACCGCGACAACTCACCCAGCGAGAGCCAGGTGACGGTGATGCGTTCGTCCATCGCGGCCCGGTGATTGATCTCCGGGTCGGTCTCTTCGCGAATGGCCGCGACGACCACGGCAAAGCCCTGCGCCCGCGCCGCATCGAGCAGCAGGAACGGAAAGCGGCCGTTGCCGGCGATGAGGCCGAGCTTCATGAGGTCCGCCGCGGAACCGACTCAAAAACCGGTCCACCCCAAGGAGGGGTATTTGCTCCCGGAGGGAGCAGCGAGAATAGCCCAGGGTGAAGTCCGCGGTAGCGGACGGAACCCTGGGTAGGTGGCTCAAGAACCGGTCCACCCCAGAGAGGGGTATTTGCTCCCGGAGGGAGCAGCGAGAATAGCCCAGGGTGAAGTCCGCGGTAGCGGACGGAACCCTGGGTAGGTGGTGGCAAAAAAAGCAAAGCCCCGGAGGGGCGCCCGATCCCTCCCACGCCCATTGCGATACGATACGATTCTGCCATGTCACACACCTATTGTTGCTCGCTGTTCCATTGTGCCTTCTCTACCAAGGAGCGGCGCAAGATGATTGCCCCGCAGATCCAACCGCGGTTGTGGGCCTATATCGGCGGTACCGCGCGCGAACACGAAATGAAGGCGCTGGGTGTGGGCGGGATGGAGGACCACGTTCATCTTCTGCTTTCCCTGCCCTCGTCCGTGCCGATAGCTTCGGCAATGAGAGAAATCAAAAGCGCCTCTTCCCGCTGGTTGCACGAAACCTGCGCGATTGAAACATTTGAATGGCAAGAGGGCTATGGGGCATTCTCCATCGGATGGGCTCAAATGCACGATACTCTGGCATATATCGCGCGCCAGGAGGAGCATCACCGGAAGCGCGATTTCCAGGCGGAGTTCGTCGCCTTTCTTGTTAAACACCATATTGAGTATGACCCTCGCTATGTGTGGGGGTGAGATTCGGCCGTCCCTACGGGACGGTTCGGCTCTGTAGTACGCGTCTTCCCAGGGTTCCGTCCGCTGCCGCGGACTCCACCCTGGGCTACTTTCGTGTTCTCCCTCCGGGAGAAACGGCGGCGGATTTGTCTGCACCCGCATGTCGCCTTTCCACCTGATTCCTTGTCGGCAATTCCGGCACGATAACGGCTACTTGATCACTCCGCGCTCGCTGCGCTCGAGGAAGGCGACGAGAAGGGCAGCGTCGTCGCCGTCGATCTCTTTGATTTTCTCGAGAGCCTGCGAAGTATTCAACTTGGCGGCCAGCAGCAGGCGAAAGGCCTTCTGCAGCCGTTGCAACCGTTCCGGCGAGAATCCTCGTCGTATCAGGCCGACCTTGTTGATGCCGAAGGCCTTGTTTTCGCGACGCGATGAAGTGAGCGAGAAGGGCAGCACATCCTGCGTGACAATGGTGCCGCCGCCGATAAACGCATACTTGCCCACGATGCAGTGCTGGTGCACGGGGCAGAAGGCGCCCAGCGTTACATAGTCTTCGATCACCACGTGGCCGGCCAGCGTGGCGGCGTTGGCAAGGATGCAGTGGCTGCCTACCTGGCTGTCGTGGCCGATGTGCGCGCAGGTCATCAGCAGGCAGTTGGAACCCAGGCGGGTGACGCCGCCGCCGCCCACTGTGCCACGGCTGATGGTCACGTTTTCGCGGATGGTGTTGTTGTCGCCGATCTCAACCCGGGTCGGCTCGCCGCCATACTTCAAATCCTGGGGCGGCACGCCTATGGAAGAAAAGGGGTGAATAGTGTTGCCAGAACCGATGCGGGTGCGCCCATCCAGAACGACGTGAGAAACGAGAACGCAGTTCTCGCCCAGCACCACCTCAGGGCCGATGGTGCAGAAGGGGCCGATGGTGCACGAGGGCGGGACAACCGCTCCAGCCGCAATTACAGCGCTTGCATGCGTACTCACTCCGTTGTCACCGCTTCCTGGGCCGGTGCAGGCTCCTCTGCCGACGAGTGATGTTCAGGCACCCGGGACACTACTGCACAGGTCAGCGTGGCCTGGCAGGCCAGTTTGCCGTCAACGTAAGCATGGCCCTCGATGCGCCCGGCGCGGGTCTTCATCGACAGCACATCAACCTCAATGCGCAACTGGTCGCCGGGCGTCACCGGGCGGCGGAACTTGGCGCGCTCAATGCCGGTAAAGACCACCAGCTTCTTCTCGCGGTCGGGAATCTCGTGCATCATGATGATGCCGCCGGCCTGGGCCATGGCCTCAACCACCAGCACACCGGGCATGATGGGATAGCCGGGAAAGTGTCCCTGAAAAAACTGCTCGTTGATGGTTACATTCTTGATGGCCACCAGCCGCTTGGTCGGCTCAAACTCGACGATTCTGTCTATCAGCAGAAACGGATAGCGGTGGGGAAGAAAACCCAGGATCTCCTGGATATCTAATTTCATTCGCTGGCTCCAGAGAGCGCACGGACAGGCCGCTTCTCGCTCCTCTGGATTATAAAAGACGGATGACAGATTGCAGGTGACAGATTACAAACGGGGCCCGCGGTGGCGCCTCAAGGTAGGGGCCGCTCCGTCACCATGCCGATGTGCGGGGCTTTTACTGTCATCTGAAACCTGTCATCTGTTCTCACTTCTTGATGCGCCGCTCGGCCGCATTCACATCCCAGATGTCTGGCGCAAATTCCTGGTTGTAGTTCACATGATCGAGATACATTTGCCGGACCATGTCGTCATTTTTGAACCGGGTGATGTTGAACGCAGTGGGGAGCCCGTCCACAAGGTGATAGTCGTCGTACTCTTCGGCGTCGGTATTCTTGTCTTTGTAGAGCGGGTCACGCCACTGAAAGGTCCGCCGCAGAGGCAGGTGCGTCTGCGTATCCATCTGGATGGTGACCGCCTCATTCTGCGCCGAGATGAGCGTCACCTGATCGGCCAGGTGACGCTCGGCAAGCCGCTGGCCTTCATAGACGAGGATGGTCGCCGGGTCGTTGAGCCAGCTCTTGATCACCGTCTCAATGGAGTGGTCGCGGCGGCGGAGAAAGTCGTCCACCTGCTCCTGGGGCAGCGGCGCCTTGCCTTTGTAAGTCACTTCCATGCCGGTGCGGCCCACGTAGAGCTGCACCACGTCGCGATGCACGGTGTACTCGACGCGGTCATGATCGGGCCATTGGTGGAACTCCCAGAACCTGGTGGTCCCCAGATCCGGCTGGCCGTGATAGAAAACGGCCGCGTGTCCCTGCCGCACCTGGTTCTTCATGTGCAGCCAGGCATCGCCACCCATTGCCTTTACCATGGCGTCAAGGGCCGCACGGGCCTGCTTTGCGTTCTTTACTCCGGCATCGTCGGTTGTCTGTGTCTCGGTTGTGGGCGGCCAGGCAAATACCACCGCCGCCAACGCCATCAGAAGGACCTTGCGCATTCCGTTCATCCCCCAAGCCTGTCACTTCCGGTTCTTCCAATAATGCTGGGTGCCCCGGGTCTCGATTCTGAGACCTGGGGAACCGCAAATCCAATCCGGCCCACTGCGCGAGTTGGCGAGGGACGTTATTGTCCCGATAGCCTCTCACCCCGCCAGCACCGCCCCGCCATTCACGTTCAGTACCTCGCCGGAGATGAACCCTGCCAGCGGCGTGCACAAAAACAAGATCGGCCCGGCAATCTCTCTTGGGCTGCCAACCTGGCCCACCGGAATGGCAGCAGCAATCTTCGGACCGAGGTCCAGATCATTGAGCGTGGCGGCCGACATATCGGTGGCCACCCAGCCCGGCGCCACGCAGTTTACGCGGATGCCGCGCGGGGCGAGCTCGGTAGACAGGCTCTTGGTAAGACTGATGATTGCGCCTTTGGTAACGGCATAGTCGGCATGGTTGGCCTCGCCTCGCTGCCCAGCGGTGGAACTGATGAGCACGATGTGGCCCGCGGCTTCGCCTGGTGCGTGGGACTGCCGGTCAAACTGCGCCACGGCGGCTTGCACCAAGCCGAAGACCGAATCCAGGTTTACGGCTATGGTGCGTTGCCATTGCGCCTCAGTCATTGAGGCAATAGGCGCATCTTCAGGTGGCCAGATGCCGTGGTTGGCCACCAGAATATCCAATCGGCCAAAGGCGCGGACAGCGGCGGCCACCAGCGCATGTCCGTCGGCCGGGGTGGATAACTCCTGCCGGATGGGGACGCACCTTTCGGGGACGCCGCACTCGGCGGCCAGGTCTGCTGCCTGCATCGCTGCGCGATGGTAGCTGAAGGCCACCCGCGCCCCTGCTTCGACAAACAGCCGCACGGTCTCCGCGCCGATGCCGCGCGAGCCGCCGCTGATAAGCGCAACTTTGCCGTCCAGTTCCAGTGAGATACCAGCCATAGGGCTCAAGCTAACGCATTGCCTGATGTTGTGTCGAGGGAAGCGGCAATATCCCGGGCGATCAGAGAAGGAGACGACAGGCGAGCGCGATGACGGAGCACCTGCCTCAGACGCCGCGCAGCACGCGCGCGGGAAGCAGGAAGATGGCGCGGACGAGCTCCAATACGCCGCCCACTGCGATGCCTACCACGCGAAACGGCAGCAGAAGCAGCCACACAAACGGATAAAGAATCAGGGCAATCAGCGCCAGCGGCCAGCAAAGCACAAGCAGGATGCAAAACAACAGGAACTTCACCATCAAATCAGCTCCTCATGGTGGGTGAAACGCAGCGCCAAGAACCCGAACAATAATACGAGTTGCCGACAGGAGCGGTTCAACTCTTCTTTGCCTTGGCTCGCTCTTTGATCAGTTTCTTCCGTTCGCGAATCAGTTTCGTGCGCTCCTTCTCCGGCATCGCCAGTATGGTCTTTGTCCGCTTGGGCAGCTTTTCGTAGATCAGGGCATGGGCCCGGCGCAATTCATCCTCAATCTGCCTCGGCCGCAGGGTATCCCAGCGCTCCACCGTGACCCAATGAACCCGCGCCAGGTACGGCGAGGCGATGATGCCCTCGGTCTCCAGCAGCTCGTGGAAGCGCTCCGGTCCGCAGTGGAACCACAGGACGCCGGTTCCGGTGCCGTCCAGGTCGGTCATGGCGAACATCTTGCCGCCGATCTCCTTGTCACCGACAAAGTAGACGAGGTGATGGCCCCAGTTCAGCGTCTCGGTGACATGCGGCATCGCCAGGCAGATCTCGCGAATGCGCTCGTTGTCCATGCGCAGAGTTTAAGACGAAACAGTCGCGGTTGACATGCTAAACTTCGCGTGCCGTAATTTTGCAAATTGCCCCGTAGCCTTTTCTCAAACCGTGCGTGCCGGGGTCCGGCGCGCAGAACCTGGAGACGACAATGAGAAATCCGTACTCAACTGGCCTTTCCCCATTTACCCGGCGCGACTTTATCAAGGCAACCGGCGCCGCGGCCCTGCTGCCCAAAATCGCCTGGAGCGCTGGACGGCCTTCCGCCTCCAACCGCATCACCATCGGGATTATTGGTTGGGGCATGATGGGCCCGGAGAACACCAAGGCGTTCCTGAAGCAGGCTGACTGTCAGGTGGTTGCGGCGTGCGACATCCATACCGGCCATCTGCAGCAAGCCGTGGACACCGTCAATACCGCCTACGGCAACAAGGATTGCAAGCCGTATCACGACTACCGGGAGATGATTGAGCGCGACGATATCGACGCCATCATGATCGCCATCCCCGATCACTGGCACGCCGTGGTGGCCACCGCGGCGGCGAACCGCAAGAAGGACATCTACGGCGAGAAGCCACTGGCCAAAACCGTCGCCGAGCAGCAAGCTATCGTGCGCGCCGTTCAAAGGAACAACGTCATCTTCCAAACCGGGTCGTGGCAGAGATCGGTGCCCAATTTCCATAAGGCAGCCGAGATCGTCCGCAACGGCCTCATCGGGCCCGTCCATCGGGTGGAGGTGGGCTTGCCTGCCGGCCATCACGATTTCCCCGGCACCCTGCCTGCCCTGATGAAGAAACTCGCGACGCTGCCCAACAAGATCGACAGCCCGGCCGAGATTCTGCCCGGCACGCCGGCCTGGGACCTGGCCGTTGGCGAGCCGCCCGCCGAGCTGGATTACGATCGCTGGATCGGCCCCTCGAAGATGGAGCCCTACATTGAGCAGCGGGTCTACCAGAACTGGCGCTGGAATTACAACACGGGCGGTGGCCAGTTGCTTGACTGGATCGGCCACCACGGCGACATCGCGCACTGGGGCCTGGGCTTCGACCAGACCGGCCCGTCAGAGATTGAGGGCCACGGCGAATTCCCGCCACACGAAGCGGTGTGGAACACGGCCACCAAGTACATCGTCGAGTGCACCTATCGCAAAGAAGTTACGCACTATTCCAACGATGTCGGCATCACGCTTGCCGGCGGGCATCCGGCCATCGCCATGGGCACCAAGTGGATCGGGACCGACGGCTGGGTATGGGTGGATCGCGGCGCATTCGACTGTTCCAATCCCGAATTTCTAAAGGGCGACAGCCTGCCCGAAGACGTGCGCAAGACGAAACTCTATGAATCAGTCGAGCACCGGCGCAACTTCCTGGATTGCATCAAATCGCGCAAGCCGACCATCGCGCCGGTTGAGACGGGGCATCACTCGCTTCTGCCCGGCCACCTGGGCCTGATCTCGATGATGGTGGGGCGCAAGCTGCACTGGGACGTGGCCAAGGAAGAGATCATCGGCGACAGCGCCGCAACTGAATTGCTATCGCGCCCACTCCGCGCTCCGTGGAAGCTGAGCTGAAGCATCTGGTCGTGGTTTCCCAGGTCTCAAAATCGAGGCCTCCACCCCACGGACGAAGACCTGTCCGTGGGGGCCCCGGACCTGGGGCACCCGGCGAGCCAGCCGGCCAAACTTCCCCATTGGCGGTCATACGCCCGCAACTGAGCAAATTCCCCACTGCACTGTCATGTTGAGCGCAGCGAAACATCTGCGGTTGCCCTTCGTTATGTCCGAGTTTTGCATGGGTCTTCGACCCACCTACAAGAATGAAAATCGTGGCGAGCAGCTGATTTTCGACGGAGTCGGCGGTGATCCACCCCGCGAAATTCCTTTTTAGTCCCGAAGGGACGATCGATAATAGCCCCGGGTGAAACCCGGGGAACTGCGCCCCAAAAAACAATGCGCGCCCCGGAAGGGCGCGGCGATAGAGGTGAGTAATTTCTGGATTGGCGGTTACACACCAGGATCGTGTGAACCTTGGTCATTGTGAGCCGACAAGTTAAGAGTTGTAAAAGGTGCCGTTCCGGCGGGGTAGCGTCGCATCAACCAATTCGACGCGAAAAAGATTGCGAAGAAATTGAGTTGGAAAATGCTTCCAATTTCTCTTTGGCGGGTGGCCCATATCTCGACCAACCAATAGAGTTGGGTGGCCCAGGTCTGGATTTTCAGACCTGGGAAACCTCAGAAACGAGAATACGAAGGAACGAAAGGCGGCCGCCTGAGTTTCAAGGCTCCCACATCTCAAAGTCGAGATGTGGGCCACGCATTATAAAAGGGCGCCCCATTCCTGTAAGCTGCGGTTGCTGTGCTGAGCAGACAACCAAAGCCAACAGGGAGGAACACCCAGATGAATAGTGTGCGATATGTCGGGCTCGATGT
>Ga0181517_10002763_pt1 | contig 17428 bp, 11 predicted proteins | sample PEATcosm2014_Bin_31_FD_119748 | JGI IMG/M metagenome (GOLD analysis project Ga0181517, IMG submission 119748) | Peatland microbial communities from MTU Mesocosm Facility, Houghton, MI, USA - PEATcosm2014_Bin01_30_metaG | ecosystem: Environmental > Terrestrial > Soil > Wetlands > Peat | place... | reverse complement strand
GGTCAATCCGCATGCGGCGGAATATTGGAGTGCGCGGGATCTCCAGGAAATGCTCGGCTACAAACACTGGCGCAACTTCGAGAAGGCCATCTCAAAAGCCATCACTTCCTGCGAAAAGTCCGGCAACGATCCGGGGCATCACTTTGCGCGCGCGCGCAAACCGATCGTCGGCGGCAAGGGGGCCGTTCAGGAAGTCGTGGATTTCGATCTCTCTCGCTTTGCCTGTTACCTGATCGCCCAGAACGGCGATCCGCGCAAGCCCCAGATCGCCTTCGCCCAGAAGTATTTCGCCATCCAGACCCGTCGGCAGGAATTGAGCGACGCCGCTGTGCGGGACCAGGAGCGGCTGGAACTGCGCCAGCAGGTCACGCAGGAATTCAAGGCCCTGTCGGGCGCGGCCCGCGATGCGGGCGTGCAGAGTATCATGTTCGGCGTCTTCCATGACGCCGGCTACAAGGGGCTTTACGGCGGGATCGGCAGCGAACGGATCAAGGCGCGCAAGGGCATCCCGAAAAACGAAAACCTACTGGACCGCGCGGGCACGACCGAGCTGGCGGCCAACCAGTTCCGCATGACCCAGACCCGCGACAAGCTTGCCAGACAACGCACAAAAGGTCAGCAGCAGGCCATCGAGACTCATTTGCAGGTTGGCAAAGAGGTGCGCGAGGCTATCAAACGCATTGGCGGCACGATGCCGGAAAGTCTGCCGCCGGCGGAACACATCAAACAAGTGGAAAAGCGGTTGAAGGGATCAACGCCCAAACTCGAACTCGACGGTCCCGACGCCAAGGGTCTGGCCGGTAAATAAGGCAACGGCCGCATCGGCCGTCACGCCGCCCGCCGCGCATACGCATTCTCGAAGCCCCGCGGTATCATCGACCCACGGTCACGGAGGCTATTCATGGAAAGATGTCAGGTCGAGGGGTGTTCGCGCGACGTGTCCAAAACCGGCTACCAGTTCTGCCTGGACCATTGGAAGGCGGAGAAGGCCGGTCGCGTCGCGAAATGTGAGCGTTGCGGGCGATGGCACGAGAATGCCGGCAGACGCTGCAACGGATGCTCGAACGAGCCCGCCGGGGATGAGGAATCTCCCTCGGGATATCTGTCATCCACGAAAATCGGAGACCGGCTTGGTATATCGAACGTCAAGGTGAATCTGATTCTCGCTGAGCTTGGCTGGATCGAAAAGTACGTCAAGGGCTGGATTCCGACCGAGCGGGGCAACGCTCTTGGCGCCAATGTCCGGGAGATGAGGAACGGGACGCCATTTGTAGTCTGGCCGCCAAACATACTTGACAATCAGGCGTTCCGCGCGTCCATCGACGAGCAATCGACGACAAGAAAGCCCGCCGCCCAAGCCACCAAGCCCGTCGCCGCCAAAATCGATGACTTCCGCACCAAGTTTCCCGCCAACTTCCGCACCCAGGACGGCCACATGGTCCGCTCGCGGGCCGAATTGCTGATCGATAACTGGCTTTACATGCAGAAGCTCGTCCACGCCTATGAGCGCCGGCTGCCCATCGAGGAAGAGTGCTATTGTGATTTCTACCTGCCCGGCGGCAAGGGCGTCTACATCGAATACTGGGGCCTCGAAGCCGACCCGAAATACCGAGAGCGACAGGCCGCAAAGCGATCAATCTACGCCAAGCACGACCTTCGCCTGATCGAACTCGGCGACGCGGAGATCGAGCGTCTCGACGATGTCCTGCCGCGAATGCTGCTGAAATTCGGGATTGAGAGCACGTGAGACGGGGCTTTGTCGCCAACCTAAGCTAGCCAGAAACCCAGCATTGAATTTGGGCGCGTCAACTACATCCAACCGCTTGTCCGCGCCAGCGGTCCATCCGCCTGGGCGAAAAACGTCCGCGCTTCGGGGGACAGGATGACGTCAAACATCCGACCGCACCTTGCGCCAGTTCACGCCCTTGCCGGAGTTGATCGCCTTCTGGGCAACGGCCAGACGCCGGCCTAGCGGCGGCCGGTTTAGGAACTCGACATAGTCCGAAAGTGACTCAAGTCGCCTGGGCGGCAACTGATCCACGGCCTTCTTGATTTTCCGACGCAATTCCACTGTGCTCATGCCCGAATCATGGCAAATCCGCGCGCCGCCACGCGCAAGACCTTCCAGTGTTAAAGTTCGCTTCCGTCGAAAAGAAAGCCCTGCATGTGGTTAGTGCGTCCTGCGGCGGAACTCGGATAGGCGTAATTCGACGGTCCGCGGAATTTTTTGGATCCAGAAATTACTTCGTATTTTCTCCCCGGAAAATGCCCCGGCCGTCGGTGCCGACATAGACGCGGCCGATAACGGGCCGTATGTTCTAATGGGCCGTGAAACGCGGACATGGCCGGAAAAAAGGGGCGGCGACGGAAACCAGGTCGAAATCGGCCGGCCGAGAATTTTCTCTTGCGGAAGAACCACGGTTAGGTTAAAATCAGGTAATACGCAATGGATAACGGGCAATGCACAATGGATAACGGCCGGCGAGGGGTAATGGACGTCCGGCAATGAATAATGGACAGTTGACAATGGACAATGAATAGCGGCCTCCGGCAATTGTCAATTATGCATTATCCATTATTCATTGCCCGTACCCCCACCCCCCCTTGGTTGCATTCGGTTGCATTTGGGACGCGCTGCGCGAGAGAGGAGAACAGAGGGCACGAGACCTTCTGTCACCCAGTCACCTTGTCACCCAGTCGCCTTGTCACCAAGTCACCTTGTCACCCCTAGCCTCCACCCCCCCCTGCGGGACATCCGGGGACAGGGAGCAAGCCGGGGAGCGGGGGGAGAGGGGGAGAAAAATGCGCGCCCAGATTGGACCCGGCCGGGCAAAGTTCCAACTCCTGCGGGCGAAGTTCCAACTTTTTCGCGACATTCAGGGCACGTTTTGGACGCGATGTTTGGCGTAAACCGCGATAGCCGGCTGGAAACAAGGGTCGCCAGAGATGGAGACAGCGGCGCATTTGTGCCGTAAACATAATGCGGGAGTCCACTTACGAGAATTCTCAGGGCGGGAAGACTCGCGGCAGGCGGAGGCGCAACCTTCGACCCTTCGGCCGGCTCAGGTCAGCCAGACGCCCAGTGATTGCTGTTGACTGTTTCCAGTTGAGATTTCCGGCCTGACGTATTAGCGTGGTGCTTGTTCCGCGGAACGGGATTGGCAAAAGGAGCAGCACATGGGTGATCTTATCAGTAAGGCGTTACTCACCGGGTTGGGACTGGCAAGCTTGACGACTGAGGCGATCAAGAAGACGGCCGAGGATTTGGCCAGCCGGTCGAACCTGTCCGAGGAGGAAGGCCGACGGCTCTTCAAGGAATTGCAGAAGCGATCGGGCGAGGCGCAAAAGGCGCTGGAGAAGAAGGTGGAGAAGGTCGTGCATGAAGTGCTGGGGAAGCTCAACCTCACCACGATTCCCAAAGCCCAGCAGGCCGCCAAATCCGCCAAGGCGAAAGCCAGTCGCCCGGCAAAGCGATCACGCAGCGCCGCCAGGAAGGCGTAATCCGGCCGGCGGCAAAGACGCGGCTTACGATATGTTGCCTGGCCGAACCAGTCGCCGGCTCGTGGTGACGCCGACATCGTGCGCTGCATGGATGAAGCGCTGAATTTCGCATGAAGCTACAGACCGCCGCTCAAATTCCCGGTGAAATCGCCCGAGCGCAGGAGGTGGCGCGCGTGCTCATCACGCACGGCCTGGCGGCGTGGCTCAAGGGGACCGAATGGGAACCGGCCCGGCGGATGCTCACCAGCCATTCCGGCGAAGTGCTCACCGATCAGCCGTTTCCCGTACGCATGCGGCTGGCCCTGACCGATCTGGGAACCACGTTCATCAAGCTTGGCCAGGTGCTCAGCACGCGGCCGGATCTGGTCGGCGTCGAACTGGCTCACGAACTGGCACATCTGCGCAGCGAAATGCCGGCCGATCCGCCTGATGTGGTGGTCGCCACGGTGGAAAAGGAGCTGGGCCGGCCGATTGGCGAGTGCTATGCCGAGTTCGAGCGTCAGGCGACGGCATCGGCGTCGATCGCGCAGGTTCACAAGGCCACGCTGCACAGCGGCAAACTGGTCGTCGTCAAGGTGCAGCATCCCGGCATCGAGGGCACCATCCGCCGTGATCTGAATATCCTTACCGCACTGGCATCACTGGCGCAGCGGCGCGATGAGTTGAAGCGTTACGAGCCGGCCGCCATCGTGCGCGAATTCCGTCAGACCATGCTGCGCGAGCTCGATTTCCGCCGCGAGATGCGCAACCTGCTCCAGTTCCGCCAGAATTTCTCCGCCGACCAGACGGTGACGTTCCCCAAGCCGTACGCGGATCTGACCACCGGCCGGGTGCTGACGATGCAACGGCTCGACGGAATGAGCATCGGTGATACCGAGCACCTGAGGCAGTCGAATATCGACGGCGACGCCTTTGCCCGCCGGGGCGCCGGCGTGTTCGTGCAGATGATCTTCCGCGACGGCTTCTATCACGCCGATCCGCATCCGGGGAATATCCTCGTGCTGGCCGGGGAGCGGGTCGGCATTCTCGACGGCGGCATGGTCGGGCGGATCGACGATGAACTGCGGCAGCGGATCGTCGAAATCCTTTTCGCCGCCGCCGATCGCGATGCCCCGCGACTGGCCGACGCGATCGCCGTCACCTGCAAGGCGCCGGTCAATCTCGACCGCGACGGCCTCAGTGCCGATCTGCTCGAGGTGTTTGCGCAATACGGCCTGGAAACGGTGGGGCAGTTCGATATCGGCGGGGCGCTGACGGCGGTGACGCGCCTTATCCACGAATACAACCTCATCATGCCCAGCCGCCTTTCCATGCTGATCAAGTGCCTGATTATTCTGGAAGGCACGGCCAAGGGACTGAGCCCGAAATTCAATCTGGCCGATTTGCTCGAACCGTATCGCCAGCAGTTTATGTTGCAGCAGTTTTCGCCCCAGACATGGCTGCGGAAGATGAAGAAGATGCGTCGCGACTGGACGGTCCTGGCCGAGGCCGTCCCGCGCAACGCCAACAACCTGCTCGAACAACTGCAAGCCGGCACATTCTCGATTCGTGTGCGCCATCCGCGGCTGGAGTCATCGATCAACCGCGTGGTCTACGGCCTGTGCGTCTGCGCCCTGATGCTGTCGTCGGCCCTGCTCTGGAGCCGGCAGGTTCCGCCGACATTCGACGGCGTGTCGATCCTCGGCGCCGCCGGATATGCGGTTGCCGCGTTCCTGCTTGCCCGGCTGGTGCTGTCGATTCACCGCATGGAAGAGGCCCGGCGGCGCGAGGAGGAGTGAGGGCGCGGCGGGAACGGCGAGTGGGGGAGCAGCGGAGAAGGGGAGCGGCGGAGAAGGGGTGACAAGGTGAGGGGGTGACAAGGTGACCGCATGCACGTCACACGAGTGCCGATTTCAGCGAATAGCGTCGGCAAGATACCTGTGCCGGCATGGAAGCGATGATGCGAGTCAGAAAGGCCCGTCCGCCTTATCACGCGGTGGCGCTTTCACGCGCTCCCGTCAATGCAGGACGATCCGAATGGCGTAGAGAGCGAGCAATATCACCGCCGGCCCTAATAGCCCGATCGGGACCGCGACGAAAGCGGGTGTGCCGATCCGCCAGCGCCAATGACGAATTGTTAGTGCCAAACAATACAATCCGGGAATTGCAATGACCGCCGCGAACTCCCACGCTCCCGGGTCGTTAACGTGTCCATCGATGCGGATTTGCAACGGTGTATTCAGCCATAGTGCGAAAACCAATCCAACGAAGATGCTGGCCGCGAAGGCCAGCCAAAATGGAATCCGGTTCGCACGCGTAGGACTGTTTTTCAGTGATTCGTATTCAAGCTTGTACATGGTAAATGGTGATTCTCGCGCGCACCTTGCCACCTGTTTGAATGCGCCACGCAGCAGACCGGGACAGGGGGTGCAGCCAATTGTCACCGCCACAGGTCAGTCCACGAGATAGTCTGGTGACGATGAGCGATACCAACAAAAACCCCCTTCCGGCACGGAAGGGGTTTAAGAGCGGGTGAACGGGGTCGAACCGTCGACATTCACGTTGGCAACGTGACGCTCTACCACTGAGCTACACCCGCGATAGCGCGATATGTATTTTATCGTCTTTGGGGGGCGGAATGCAAGGGTGAAGCAACGATTCTGGCCGCGAAAATTTGCAGCGGTGTGTTGACAGGGGGCGAGTTGGTCGATTAAATGGACTGACTATGACGCGGATCGGACTGCTTTCGACACTTCTGGCTCTTGGCCTTAGCGGGCTTATCGGGCGGAGCGTGCGATCGTAGGGAACGCGGCAGAACTGGACAAAAACGCACCCTGCGATCCGACGATCGCGGGGTTTTTTTATTGATGTGCGTGGCCCGTTTGGGCGGAAATGGAGAGCGGCGATGGACAACGTAAGAATCTTCGACACGACGTTACGGGACGGTGAGCAGTCGCCCGGCGCGACCCTGCATCAGTCCGAAAAGCTGGAAATCGCCCGCCAACTCGAAGCCCTGGGCGTTGATATCATCGAGGCCGGGTTCCCTGTCAGTTCCGATGGGGATTTCGAATCCGTCAAGGCCATCGCCGGAGAAATAACCAGGAGCACGGTGGCCGGACTGGCGCGATCGACGCCGCGGGATATCGAGCGAGCGGGTCTGGCGGTGATGGGCGCGGCCCGGCCGAGGATTCATATCTTCTGCGCCACCAGCAAGATTCATCGGGATCACAAGCTGCGCAAGGGGAAGGAAGAGATCATTCGCATCTCGGTGGAATCGGTGAAGCAGGCGGCGCAGTACACGAAGGACATTGAGTTCTCGCCGGAGGATGCCAGCCGGACGGAGTTGGAGTTTCTGGAGGAGATCGTGCAGGCCGTGGTGGAGGCCGGCGCGACGACGGTGAACCTGCCGGATACGGTGGGATATGCGGTGCCGCAGGTGTACGGGCAGATGTTCGCGCATCTGCTGGCAAAGCTGCCGATACTGCGCGAGCGCGGTGTGGTGCTGTCGTCGCATTGCCATGACGATCTGGGTCTGGCGGTGGCGAATTCGCTGGCGGCGGTGGAGAACGGGGCGCGGCAGGTGGAATGCACGATCAACGGGATCGGCGAGCGGGCGGGGAATGCGTCGCTGGAGGAAGTGGTGATGGTGCTGAAGACGCGGGCGGATCATTACAACGTGGGGACGCGGATCGACACGACGAAGCTGGTGCCGACCAGCCGGATGGTCTCTTCGCTGACCGGCCTGACCGTGCAGCGGAACAAGGCGATCGTGGGGGAGAACGCGTTCGCACATGAATCAGGGATTCATCAGGACGGCATGCTGAAGAACCGCCAGACGTACGAGATCATGGAACCGGCCACGGTGGGGATCGCCAAGAGTTCGCTGGTGCTGGGGAAGCACAGCGGCCGGCATGCGTTCCGCGAGCGCGTGGTGATGCTGGGTTACAACCTGAGCGAGGAGCAGGTCGAAGTGGGATTCGGGCGGTTCAAGGCGCTGGCGGACAAAAAGAAGGAAGTGTTCGATGAGGACATCGAGGCGCTGATCGACGAACAACTGGAGCGGCACGCCGATCTGTGGCAACTCGCGGGATTGCAGGTGATGAGCGGCACCGGCTCGACGCCGACGGCCACGGTGACATTGACGGACAATTCGGGAAAAACGGTGCAGGACGCGAGCATAGGCGACGGCCCGGTGGATGCGATCTACTCCGCCATTCAACGCCTGACCGGCGTGCATGCGTCATTGGTCGATTATCGCATCCGGGCCGTGACGCGCGGCAAGGAGGCGCAGGGCGAGGTGCAGATCGACCTGGAACACAACGGCAAGAAAGTCCGCGGCCGGGGCTTGAGCACGGACATTCTCGAAGCCAGCGCCAAGGCGTACCTGGCGGCGATTAACCGGCTGAGGAGCCATGCGGAGCGAGATCGGGAAGTGACGCAGGACGCGGCGGTGTGAGCGACGACGAAAATGGAGATCGGCGCCGGCTGGGCCTATAAACAGGATGCGTGGTAATGGTCTGGCAGCCAAAGGCGTTGGATGTCTGCCAGGACTGGTCGCAAATGGAGGTTGCGTTTGCGCATCGTGGCCGCACTGCTCAGCGTGGCGTTGATTGTCTTGATCCTCTTCGAGGGTTTCGAGACCGTGGTACAGCCACGGCGCGTGACGCGGCGCTACCGGATTTCGCGGCTGTACTACGAGACTTGCTGGGTGGTTTGGCGCTGGGCGGCCGGAGGGCTGCTGAAGAAATCCAAGCGGCGGGCCGCGTTTCTTAGTGCGTTCGGACCGCTGTCGCTGCTGGGAGTTTTCACCACATGGGTCATCGGACTGGTCGCCGGCTTCGCGATGCTGCAATGGAGTCTGCGGGATGCGGTCTCGGTCAACGCCGGGCCCGCCGGGGTGGGCATCGGAACCTACCTTTATCTCAGCGGCACCACGTTCTTTACACTCGGTTATGGCGATGTGACGCCGGCCACGCCGCTGGGGAGGATGTTGGCGGTGGCCGAGGCAGGGCTGGGATTTGGATTCCTGGCGGCGATCCTGAGTTATCTGCCGGCGCTGTTCCAGGCCTATTCGCGGCGTGAGGTGAACATCTCATTACTGGATGCGCGAGCCGGTTCGCCGCCGAGCGCATCGCAACTGATTCTCCGCGCGGCACGGAACAGCAGCCTGGGCGCGCTGGATTCGTTCTTGGGCGAATGGGAGCGTTGGGCGGCCGAGCTTCTGGAGAGTCAACTGTCGTTTCCGGTGCTGGCGTATTACCGTTCGCAGCACGACAACCAGTCGTGGCTGGCCGCGCTGACGACGGTGCTCGACGCGTGCGCCTTGATGATGACACAGGCACGCAGTGAGAACACATTTCAGGCGCAGGTGACATTCGCGATCGCGAGGCACGCGGCGGTGGACCTGACTCTGGTGCTTCGCGCCAAAGCACCCGGCCCCAGCGGCACGGCCGAACGGCTGGCGGCGGAGCAGTTTGCCGAGTTGCGCCTGGTGCTGGAGGCGGCCGGCGTGCCGCTCCGTGATGTGGCCGGCGCGGAGGAATCGCTGCGAATGCTGCGCAAGACGTACGAGCCATTTGTTCAAGGGCTGGCGGAACGACTGCTGCTGACCGTGCCTCCGCTGCTGGCCCAGGAGGGCGTACCGGACAACTGGCAGCGCAGCGCGTGGATGAAGCCGGCGCCGGGCATCGGCGCCCTGCCGATGGCGACGCCCAACGAGGGGCATTTTGGGTAGTGTCCATCGTCATGAGAGCACAAGACGCCCGCGAAGGTCTCGTGGCCCGGCGTCGATCTTCAGTGGGAGGATCACCCAGAAAGTGGACCCCTGGCCGGGCTCGGAGATCACGCCGATCGTGCCGTCCAGGAGTTGGGTGAGTTCCTTGGCGATGGCCAGGCCCAGGCCGAAGCCGGTGTGTTCGCGCGTGACCGATCCGTCGGCCTGGCGGAATTTCTCGAAGATGATCTGTTGCTGGTCGGGGCTGATCCCCTGGCCGTGGTCGGTGACGGAGATGCGAATGTGATCGACGTCGGGGCGGTCGGCGGCAATGTCGATGCGGGAATTATCTGGCGAGAACTTGATGGCGTTGGAGAGGAAGTTGTAGAGGATCTGCTGCAGCTTGGCGGGATCGGTGTGCAGGATCGGGACATCGTTGCCCACGTTGGAGAAGATCGTCAATTGCCGCGGCTCGCACAGGGGTTTGAGCACATTGATCAGACCCTCGAAGAGATCGCCAAGGCTGAGCGGTTCGGAGCGGACTTCCATGCGGCCGGCTTCGATTTTGGCGAGGTCGAGCAGATCGTTGATGAGATCGAGCAAATTGCGGCCGCTGGTGAGGATGTTCTGGACCCAGCGAGTGCTCTTGGGGTCGGCGCTGTTGGCGTCGCGGAGCAGGTCGGCAAAGCCGAGAATGGAATTGAGCGGGGTGCGCAATTCGTGGCTGACGTTGGCGAGGAATTCGCTTTTGAGGCGGTTGGACTCAAAGAGGGCGACGTTGCTGGCGGACAGTTCGCCGAGTTTGACGTCGAGGCCCTTGTTGATCGAGCTGAGCTGGTCGGCGTTCTGCTTGAGGTTGATGAGCATGGTGTTGAAGGTCTCGGAGAGCTGCTGGAATTCGTCGCCGGTGTTGATGTCCGAGCGGATATTGAGGTCGCCCTGGCTGACTTTTTCGGCGGTTTCGCGGAGCACGCGGACCGGTTCGAGGATGAGCCGCGTGGTGATGAGATAAAAGACAAGGATGGCGAGCAGGCCGGCGATGAGTCCGGCGGTGAAGATGAACAAGCGGTTGAGGAATATCTGGCCGGAATCGATTTGCGAGGGGATATCGACGCTGACGATGCCAAGGAGCAGGCGGGCGGAGGGTGAGGAATCGACGAGAGAGGCGCCGGCGGGCCGGGTTGCCGGGGTTACATCGGGCAGCGTGTGGCATTGCAGGCAGGAGGGTTCTGCGTTGAGGCGGATGGCATAGCGATAGCGTGCGATGCCGGCTTTGGTGTAGTTCTGCATCTGGGGGGCCAGATCGGGGTCTTTGAGGAAACCCTGTATGGCTTGCTGTTCAAAGCGAGTGAGAGACGCACGAGGCGTGTCGACACGGAGCAATCGGGCGCCGGGTCGCGCGGGGGATGGGGCGGTGGCGGGCTTGGTTGTCGCCAGGGATCGTGCGTCGGCCGCTTGCGTGTCGCTGGTGGTGGGTTCAATACGGACATGGCCGGCGACCGCGTCATCGGCAAGAGTCTGGGCCGAGCGCTGGTTGATCTGATCGGTCAATTCCTCCATGCGCCACCAGGGAACCAGCAGGGCCATGCCGATGATCATGGCGACGGCAATGCCGAAGAGGATTTGAAATTTGGCAGCCAGCGAGATGCGGAGCTGCCGAAACCGCTTGAACATCACGGTGAATTGTAACCAATTGGCAGCCGATTACCCGTTGTCGGAGATCGGATGACAATGGCATGATATAATTGGTGCTCACGTATGGCGCCGCATTAAGGACAATTGAGGCGACCCTATGGCCAATGGCGGACACGTTTTGATTGTCGAGGACCAGGAAACCGAGCGCAAGGCCCTGGCCGCGATTTTGAAGGCCGAAGGCATGACAGTCAGTACGGCCGAGAGCGCCGACAAGGCGGTGGGGTACCTCGATGAGAATGTGGACGTGGTGCTCAGCGATCTCAATCTCGGTGAACTGAGCGGGATGGACCTTTTGCAATTGTGGAAACAGAAACGGCCGGATGCAAAGATCATCCTGGTGACAGGGAGCACAAGTGTGGTGACGGCCGTCGAGGCGATGCGCGCCGGGGCGTTTGATTATGTGATCAAGCCGGTGAACCCGGTGGAGTTGGTGTTACTGATCCGGCGGGCGATCGAATCGGCCAACAAGGACAAGGAACTGGACAACCTGCGTCAACGCCTGGACCAGAAATTCGGTCTGGAGCAGATCGTCGGGCAATCGCAGCAGATGAAGGGTGTGTTCGACCGGATACGGCGAGCCGCGCCGGTGGACAGCACCGTGCTGATCCTGGGCGAAAGCGGTACGGGCAAGGAACTGGTGGCGCAGGCACTGCATCACAACAGCCCGCGCAAGAGCCGGCCGTTCGTGCCTATCAATGTGGCAGCCGTCCCCTCGACGCTTGTGGAAAGCGAATTGTTTGGGCATGTTCGCGGGGCGTTCACGGGGGCAACGGACCGGCGGATAGGGCGTTTCGAGCAGGCGGACGGCGGGACATTGTTCATCGACGAGATCGGTGATTTTGAAATGGCGCTGCAGGCAAAGCTGCTGCGCGTCCTGGAGACATTGACGCTCACGCCGGTTGGCGGGCACGAGGACCGAAAGGTCGACGTTCGCGTTGTGGCGGCAACGAGCCGCGATATTCACAAACTGTTGGCTGAGGGGAAGTTCCGCGAGGACTTGTTCTATCGCCTCAACGTGATCAGCATCAATTTGCCGCCGCTGAGGGACCGGCCCGACGACATACCGCTGCTGGTGGAACATTTCATGAAGGAGATCACGTCGACGCGGCGGATTACGCCGCGGCGGGCATCGCCGGACGTGATGCGGCGATTCGTGGCGTATCGGTGGCCGGGTAATGTGCGAGAATTGCGAAATGTCCTGGAGAGCATGGTGGTTCTGGCGGATGAGGAAGTCCTGACGGAAGAGGACTTGCCGGAATCGCTCATGCGGTCGGGGGCAGATGCTTCGGCATCACCGCCGATCCCCGCGGGTATGACGATGGAGGAGCTGGAAAAACTGGCGATCGTCAAGGCTTTGGATCAGGCTGACGGGAACCGCACGCGTGCGGCGGGGAGGTTGGGGATATCGGTTCGAACGCTGCAACGCAAACTCAGGCAATACGGAGTGGAAAGCCGCACCAGGTCATCCGCGGACGACGTCTTGACGCAGTGATGTCAGATCGTCGTGTTGTCGGACACGATGTCGTGTTACAGACCCGATAAGCCGGATAGATGTGACAGAATGTCGCTGGCACAGTCTTTGCCTGCCTATCATTCGTGAAATGGCGCTCAACACGCCCAGCATGAAGGAGATAGTCATGGCAATAGGCGTTCATGTTCCCGCGGATGGTCAATTCGTCACACTCCAGTCGCATCCTTCCGCCGGCAAACCGGTCAGCATGTTCGTGTTACAGTGTCATGCATGTGGTTACGAGCCAGAAGATTGTGTTCGCCCGCCGCGACTCTGTCCCAAGTGCCACAGCCAATCCTGGGACCGATTTGCCCGGCCGGGGAGCATCCTGGCCAACGCTCAGAAATACTCCATTTAGGGAGCCGGAAGCTACGCACGTTGGTGTCGGGGGCGGCAGTCCCGAAGATGAAAACCGGTCAAATTGGCGGCCCATCTTGCCAGTTTGCGTGGCGTGAAGTACATTTCTATCCCCGGTGCGGACGGTAGGGACGTTTTTTCCTCTCCGAGCCGGAAGCCACAGATTTCCCCGGAGACCTTCAGCATGTCGCCAGAATTTCGACGCCGCGGCCACCTGTTCACCAGCGAATCCGTCACCATGGGACACCCCGATAAGGTGGCCGACCAAATCAGCGATGGAATTCTGGATGCGATTATCGCCAAGGATCCCAAAGCTCGCGTTGCCTGCGAAACGCTGGTCACCACCGGGCAGGTGATCCTGGCCGGTGAAGTTACCACCACCGCCTACGTCGACGCCGCACAGATCGCCCGCAAGACCATCAAGGATATTGGATACACCCATCCCGACATCGGCTTCGATTTCGAATCCTGCGGCGTATTGACCTCGATCCATAGCCAAAGTCCTGACATCGCCCGTGGCGTCGACCACGCCGAAGACGACGACGATCAACAAGGCGCCGGCGACCAAGGCCTCATGTTCGGTTACGCCACCGACGAGACACCGCAGCTCATGCCACTGCCCATTCACCTGGCCCATCGCCTTGTCGAGAAGCTGGCCGAGCTTCGCTTCAAAGGGAAACTCCCGTGGCTTCGTCCCGACGGCAAGAGCCAGGTCACCGTCGAATACGTCAACGAGCGCCCCGTGCGCGTTCACACCGTTGTCATCAGCACCCAGCACGACACCACCATTCTCGACAAAAAGACCGACACCATCAGCCAGAAGGCCAAGGAAGCGATTATCGAACAAGTCATCCGGCCGGTCATTCCCAAGAGGCTTTGGAACAAGGACATCATTTTCCACATCAACCCGACCGGCAAGTTCGTCGTCGGCGGTCCCAACGGCGACACCGGCCTGACCGGACGCAAGATCATCGTGGACAGCTACGGCGGCCGGGGCGCGCACGGCGGCGGCGCCTTCAGCGGCAAGGATCCCAGCAAGGTCGATCGCTCCGCCTGCTACATGGGCCGTTATATCGCCAAGAACATTGTGGCTGCCGGCTTGGCGGATTCGGCCGAAGTGCAGCTTGCCTATGCCATCGGCGTGGCCAATCCGGTCTCCGTCACCGTCAGCACAGAAAACACCGCCCGCATCCCCGAGGACCAGATTTCACAACTCATCCGCGAGCATTTCCCACTCACCCCGCGCGGCATCATCCGCCATCTCAGTTTGCTCCGTCCGATCTACCAGACCACAGCCCGACACGGGCATTTCGGGCGTGAACCCGGCTCCGATGGCCCCGGCTCCTTCAGTTGGGAAAAAACCGACAAAGCCGCCGCCCTGGCCAAAGCCGCCGGTGTCGCGATGCGCAAGACAAATTGAGCTGGTTGCGTGTCTCCGATCGCAACCAGTTGTGCGGCCAGTGAGAATGACGGATGCGTGCTCCGGTGGTATGCCGTGCCGTCCGGGGAAATCGGCTCGTCTGAAACCTCGCGCGGCATCGAACGTCAGGGCATCGGCCCCTGCCGCTTCCACGCGTCGCCCGGTCGACTCTTCAGACGTGCGCGCCAACGCAATTACTGAGCTTCCCGCAGCCGCGCCTGCACGTTGTCCAGCACGTTCATGAAATTGATGTAGCTGTCGTACGGGCTCTCGTAGGGGCTGAAATACTTATGCACCTCGGCGTCGGCCCAGTGCTTGGTACACATGTAGTAGAAATGGTCGCTGCCGGTCAGCCGCCGCCAGTCGTTCAGCAAAACCTGGTCGCCTTTTTCCTTCAGCGGGCCTTCCAGCTTGTACAGCTCGTGCAGTGCGTTGGATTGCATCGCATTGCCCAGCCACGCCGACAGGTCGCGCTCGGTGTCGGCCCAGGAAATCATGTGGGCCACGTCCAGTTCGCCCAGCGGCTCGAACCGGTCGCAGATCTGGCTGGGGGTCAGGAAACTGTTGTCGCCGTTGCGGAGAATCTCGCCGGGCAAGTGCCGGAAAAAATCGAAAATCCCCGTCTCCTCCCACTGGTGCTCGCCCAGCGTTTCGTAATCCATGAACAGGTTGCACACGAAACCGTTGCCGTTGATCTGGTTCACCCACTGGGCGAATTTCTCGGCTGTCAGCGGCCACTGTTCCCATTTGCGATTCGAGAACCGGAACGCGATGTCGTCGCTGAGCCGGTAATTCTTCAGCAGCAGCTTCAATCGCGGCGCGTGCGGCGGGCGATACACGTAATTGGGGCTGCGCGACCCCAACACCTGATCCGCCCCCTCGGTCAACGCGGCGTCAAATCCCATGTGCGTCACGAAATGCGCCAGGTCGTTGTTGTAGATCAGCTCCGTATTGCGAAAGACGCGCGGCTCCTGCCCGAAAAGATCCTTCACGGCCCGGCGGTGCTGCTCGACCTGGGCGCGGAATTCCTCCCGCGAATAAAGGAACGACAGCGAGTGGTAATAGGTTTCCGCCAGGAACTCCACGCACCCCGTGGCCGCCAATTCCCGAAAGGAATCGATGACCTCCGGCGCATGTTCCCGAAGCTGTTCCATCGCCGTGCCGGTGATGGAATAGCTGATGCGGAAGCGCCCCTCGTGGGCCTTGATCGTCTCGAGCATCAACTGATTGGCCGGCAGGTAACACTTCCGGGCGACCTTGCGGATGATCTCGGCGTTGATCCGATCGTCGAAATAGTGCTTGTCCGTGTCGAAGACGCTGTATCGGCGCAGCCGGTACGGCTGGTGGATTTCAAAGTAAAAACAAACGCAAGCCATTCGTGATCCCTCGGCTTGGCCAAACCGTGAAAAGAAGGCATTGTACGCGCCGGCCGCAATGAATCCACCCCGCGGCAGGATCGATTTGATCGCAACGTCTTCCCGCCGCCACCAGCTCCTGCCCAAAAATGGCTTTCACGATCGGCCGCAGCCCTCCACTGATCGGATCGGCAACCGCGTCACCGGCGATCCATCGCCGGCATCCCGCCGTCGCTCGATATGATGAGCCAACTGCGTCAATTCCGTCCGCCGCAACCGCCCGATCGACCGCGCGCCATCCAGCGACAGCCGGGCCAGCGCGCGATCAACTTCATCGCCTGCAATTCCCAATCTTGCCGCGTTACCGGCCAGGCACAGCCGCAACGCCCGGTGCGGGTGCAGATGCTGCAATTCCGTCAACTGTTCCAATACGCCGGCCGACATTCTGTCGCCGGCGGGGCGCGTCAGGTTCCGCATCCGGAATGATCCTCCAGTGTTCACGGCCAACTCTATGCGCGCCGCCCGCAAATGGAAAGGCCGGGCCAATACCCGACGCGTCATTTCTTTCAAGACTGGTTTCAAGACCGATAGGCGTGCGCGTGGCATGACCGGCGGATTGGCCCTTGTTCCCCCACCCCGCACCGATCACCCCGGCGGCAACGGCTCCGCCGGCGGGTCGGTTTCCGGCGGTTTCAAATCCTTCCCCGGCAGCCTGTGGCGAGTCTCGTCGAGCGGAATCGGTGTCCCGCATTCGGGGCAGCGCTGGCCGGGCCGATGAGCGCGAAGGTCGTAACCGCACTTGGCGCAATGGCCTGCCGCGATACGCCTTTTCCAACGCGGCCATAGCAGCGCGGTACTTATCGCGGCCGAAAGGAAAATGGCGTACACGACGGGCACTCGAACTTGGGTTCCGCCAGTGTCGGATTGCATCAAGACCGCCTTGCCCCATGCAAAGCCGGTCCTGACAACCGTCACGCCGCAGAACCGGAAGACTTGGGCCGCCGGTTCCTCCGTAGCCAGGGGTTCAGGCGCGGGCAATCGACTGTCCGCGAAGAATTCGCCCCCAAGTTTAAGGCTCGGGAGGTACTTGTAGGTTAAGAATTCGAGGCAGCCGTCATCGTATCTTACACCAATCGCCTTATTGATCGGGCGGTCGCGGTAGGTCGCTTGATAGCCCAGGGGGGTGCGGAATGTATGCAGGTCTCCCCCGAAGCGGTGGCTCACCTCGAATCCAAAGTGCTTGCCACCGAGGACGTGAATCAACAGTGTCGCGCAGACCGCTAGGGCCAATACCCCCAGCAGCCAGCGGCCGACCGTCGTTAGCCAGTGCACGAGTTGGAGCGCTTTGCCCAAATGACTATTGCTAGCCATGAATTTCCTTTCTCGGTTGCACATGACTGAAAAGTTCTCGGGAACGAAATAAAGGTCCCGCGAACCGTTAGATGCCTTTGCCACTCGGACCCGTGCGTTTGCGCCATCCGGCCGGGCGGCCGCGGGGTCGCAGGGGCTGCTCCAGGGCCAGGGCGCCAGCCGTCTGTTCGACCCACGCCGCGCGGCCCACCGGACGGTTGCGCCTGATCGCATCGCATCGCTCCCGGAGGATTCGTCTATCACGTGGTCAACCGCGCCAACGGCCGGCTGCGGCTCTTGCGCACGGACGACGACTTTCTCGCATTTTACAATGTCTTGCTCCAGGCCCATGCCCGCCATTCTATCCGGATTCCGGGCTGGTGTCTCATGTCCAACCACTGGCTTCAGTAGCGCCCGTCAATCCGGCGAGCATCGCGGCGGCGGGGTCGCAAGGCTTGGGGATGGCAATTCAGCCCCCGGCGCCAGCGGCCCGCGACATTTCGGCCAGGCGATTTTCCTCTTGCAAAGAGCTTGGTGTTCGTGTAATG
>Ga0181517_10002762_pt1 | contig 17432 bp, 12 predicted proteins | sample PEATcosm2014_Bin_31_FD_119748 | JGI IMG/M metagenome (GOLD analysis project Ga0181517, IMG submission 119748) | Peatland microbial communities from MTU Mesocosm Facility, Houghton, MI, USA - PEATcosm2014_Bin01_30_metaG | ecosystem: Environmental > Terrestrial > Soil > Wetlands > Peat | place... | reverse complement strand
TTCCTTTTCTCCGCATATCGCGACGCGATGATTTACGGTTATTACCTGAACGGCGAATTCGACTTTTATGGTCCCTCGACGCTGGTCGGTTCCGGCAACGATCTGGCCGATTTTCTGATGGGACTGCCCGACGATTTCCAGGAGTATCCCAACGCGCCCACCAACATCCGCTCGCATTCTTTCGCCGGCTACGCGCAGGACGCCTGGAAAGTCACCTCACGGCTCACCCTGAACTACGGCTTACGGTACGAATACAATCAGCCCAAGTATGATACGCAGGGCCGCTCGTTCTCCTTCATTCCCGGATTGCAGTCGACCGTGTTTCCGGACGCTCCGCTGGGGCTGGTGTTCCCCGGCGACAAGGGCGCTCCGCGCGGCTCGAACTGGCCCGACCGCACCAACTTCGCCCCGCGGTTCGGCTTCGCCTGGGACGTCTTCGGCAATGCCAAAACCAGCGTGCGCGGCGGCGCCGGCATCTTCTACGACATTCTGAAAGCCGAGGACAATCTTCAATTCAACGGGCAGGCGCCGTTCTTCGGTTCGGCCTACCTGACGTTCAGCCCGCCCCCCGGCGGGTACGTATCCGATCCCGGAATTCTGTCCAATCCGTTTGTCGCCGCGGACGCACCCAATCCGTTTCCATCGAAACCGGTCAATCACCAGGTGGATTTCGCCAGTGCCGGCGACCTGCCCATTGGCGGCGGCAATCCTTTCTTCGTGGATCCGAATCTGAAGACTCCCAGGATCTACCAGTACAACCTCTCGCTGCAGCAACAGTTCGCCAACAATCTGACGCTGGAGTTGGGATATATCGGATACGTCACGCACGGGCTGACCGGATTGACGGATATCGACCCCTTCAAGCCCGGCAGCGACACCCGCATTCTGGATCTGCAGCCCGGACCCGGACTTGACGGCGCTTACACCTTTATGAACGAGTTTCAGAATGTCGGCCGCGCCAACTACAACGCGTTGCAGACCAACCTGACGAAGCGTCTTTCGGATTCGCGATTCGGCAACACGTTTTTCACGCTAGCCTATACCTGGTCTCATGAGCTCGATAACGAGTCCGGCTACCGGCAGCGCAACAATTTCGTGCCGTACTACAACCACAACCAGTTCTGGTCCTCCGGAGACGCCGATATCCGGCAGTTTCTTTCGCTATCGGGCGGCTGGGAGTTGCCCTTCCAGAAGCTGACCACGCACGCGGCATGGTTCACCAGGGGCTGGACGCTGTACCCAATCGTCACATGGCGCGCCGGTTTCCCGCTGGATGTGATGGCGAGCCCGGGCGCTGAGTCTTCCATCTCCAGCCCCGGTCCATCCGGCGCCGGCGATATCCAAGTGGTGCGCTCCGACCTGGTCGGCGCGATCCAGTATCTCGATCCCGGGGCCTTTCGAACCATCAATGTCACCACCAACGGCTCGGGCGAGCAAAGCGGCAATTACTGGTTCACGCCGAACAGGTTTTCCAACGCGCGCGAAGTGGCGCTCAACACTGAAGCCACTACGGTGAACCCCGCCACGCTGCTGAATCAGTTTACTTACGGGACCCTCGGCCGCAACGTGCTGCGCGGCCCTGGCGCCTTCAACGCCAATCTTTCGATGGCCAAGACGTTCCGGCTGCGTGAGACGGCGGAGCTGGAATTCCGCGCCGACGCATTCAACCTGTTTAACAACGCGGAATTCGGCAATCCGGATACCAACATCGGCGACCAGAGTTTCGGCCAGATCTCCAGCACCGCCGACCCGCGCATTATGCAGGTGGCGCTGCACTTGAAGTTCTAAGGACAGAAGACAGGAGTCAGGAGTCAGAAGGAGAACGCCCGACGCCTTCCGACTTCTGTCTTCTGACTCCTATCTTCTGACTTCTCTCTGCACTCACTCCACGCGAAATTGGATGCTGCGGGCAGCTTCGCCCTCGGCGGAGTCTTTAACAGTGAGCTCTGCGTGATAGGTTCCCGGCGGAAGGGTCGCCACGGGCAATCGGAGGGCTACCGGAATCACGGAGTTGCCGGACTTAGCCAGAGCGCTCAAATCGATATCGCCGGAATCCCACTTTTGCTCGTTGCTCTGCACGTCGAGCAGCCGCAGATGCATCGTCAACTGAAGCGGCTCGGGGCCCTCGGTGGGCGGCGCGTAGACCTCGAAGTAGGCTTCGGCGACGCCGGTCTTAAAGAAAAGATCGGAGCCGGAGACGGTGATCCGGTTGCCGCGGAAGATCAGCGGCCTTTTCCCTTGGTCGGTCTCCTCCTGCACGGCCTCTGGCGACGTCGGTTGCACGTCGCGGCTGAGCGCGATGGCGCTCAAACTGAGTTGCCCGGCGTCAAGTGGCTCGACGGACAGCGGCGTTTCAAGCACACCGAAGCGACCCTTGGCGGTGCGGAAAATCAGCTTGAAGTTGTAATTGCCCGGAGCGATCCTCAGTTGGTGCTCGTAGCGGAGCGGACGCCGCAGAAAATCGTCGAACTGCTGGCGGTTGTCGAAATCGAACCTCACCGTATCGCTGAACCGCGCTGCCACCGCGCCGCCAAGGTTGTATGCCAGGCCGAGCACGTCCATCGAGGCGTGCAGTTTGCCGTTCGCTTCGGCGGGATCGAGAGCCGGAGATGGAATCTCGATCGTCAGGTCGACCCGCGCCACGCCGCCGGCCTCATAGAAAAAAGGCGCGGATGCCGACGCCGCGGTGTTGCCGGCATCCGGCGAAGCCGCCAGATTCGCCAACTCGATCTCTAGCGGGCTGGCCGACCCCACGATAGTCTCGCGGACGTTGCAGTACAAGTTGCGCCCGCGCACCTTCACATCGGACCGGTCGACGGTGATCTTCAACGGGTGGCAGCTTCCTTCCGGAGATTCCTTCGGCACGTAAGCAAGCGTGTAGGATTCGTCCTGCTCGCGGGCCAGCACGTTGAAAACAGCGACCACGTCATTGCCGCGGTTGAGTTCGTGGCCGCCGGTTGCGTCGGCCAGGCTGAGCGCCCACGCTGGAGTTCTGGCCCCGACCTGCCCTTCCACCGGATAGACCGAGACATCCGCCTTGCGAAACTCCAGTTGCATCCCCTTTGGATCGGTGAGCGTTGCGTCCCTCTCGAGTGTCGACGATCGCCGGCTCGGGCGCTGGTTCTTTTGGGACACGATGCGGGGAGGTGGCTGCGGCTTTTGGCTGGCAGCGTTCACCGGCTGCGGGACATGAGCGGCGAACAGTGCCACCACCTTGTGGCCGGGCACCTGGGCCAGGTCTTTCGCCAGTTGGGAGTAGCTGTGCGCCCGCACGTCGCCATACGGATCGGGGACGTGGCCGCAGCGAGTGACGTTGGGCCACACGCCAAGTGACTTCTGAAGCTGGCCGACATCGGCCGTGAATTGCGCGGCGATGGTCATGCACCCCGGCGTGTAATAGGCGACCGACATCAGCCGGTTGGGGCCGGCATTGTCGGCGACGAATCTGATGGCGGCCTGCTGGATCCATTTCTGATCGTCGGCGGACTCCCAGCGGTTGGGCCTTCCATCGAATAGCAGGAGGAAGTGCTGCTGCTGGCTGATTCCCGGCGCCGCCGGCCCGGTGTGAGTCTGGAATCCGGTGATGGTCTGTTCCTTGGCATCCTCGAAGACGCGGAAATCCTTCGCCGTCAGGCCGTGGACCGGTTCGTCTTTCTTGCTGGTTACGACGGCATCCACCAGCACCAGGCGCGCTTCGGTTTTGAGTTGCAGGTTCGCCCCACCCGGAGCGCCGGATCCACCGGTTTGCGCCAGCAGCGGAACGAACAGGCACGATAGCACGGCCACATACGTCGCGGGGTTGCCATATCGCGAAAGCTTACTCTTCGAGGTTTTCATGGGATCTCCACTACTCCGTTGCCGGCGGCCATTTGCTGGCCTTCGGCGTCGCGCACAACCACGCGAATCATATAGGCGCCGCTCTTGACGTCGAAGTCGCTGTTCACGGTGACGCCGAGGGCGCGGCGGCGCTCGAGATTCTCGTCCTTCAAGCGAAGCTCCACCACCTTTTGCGTCCCCTTGAGGTAGTTGCCGTTGCGATCGAAGAGAGCGCATACCAGGGTGACGTCGTCGTGGTTCCGGTCATCGCTCTGCTTGCGCAAAGGAAGCTGCCGGATATCGAGGTGGGTTGTGACTTTCACCTTGGCGTCGTCGGCCGTGGTTTTGTAAAACTGCGTGTGAATGTCGATGGGAACGTCGCGCAGTTCATCGTGGGAGAACACGGCCTCGCCGATTTCCCGCTTGGCGGTCGCTTCGGCGTCCTCCACATGGGACGGCGCCCAGTAACCCTTGCGGGCCTGCACCGACAGTCCCTTGCCGTTCGCCAGCGTCACCTTGATCTCATGGTACTTTCCGTCTGGTTTCAGATCCTTCGGATAGAAGCCCAAATAATAGACGTACTCGGGCGGGTTAGCCAGGCGGTTGAATTCGCCCAGCAAATCATTGCCGCTAAGGGCGGTGCCGCCGGTCGAATAGGCCAGGGTGCCCAGGACCAGCCCCTGGGAGGTGGTCTCGTCGTGGTTGTACCTGGCGACTTGCTGTTCGGTCTGGGGATTCGTCAGCCGGCAGCCGGGTACTTCGCCGACTGCGTCGACGGTGTAGACACCGCGGGCATCGAGGGTGTTGATGATAACGCCCGAGCGGGTGGCACGGTCGATGGATTCGCTGAGCTCCCTCTGCAAATCGTCGGGGAGGTACATACCGGGCGATGCGAGAATCATGATCCGGTCACCCGGCATGGAGCCGAGCAGCCGCACCGCGTTGTTGAGGATGTGGAAAGCATTTCTGGCGTCGCCAACGCCCTCATTGGCGACCATGCGGAGATTGGACTTGGCGATATCGACAGCGGCGGCTGCGGCGGGTCCCGACATTTGAAGGCAATCGGCAGTTATGGCGATCTGCATCGCCAGTTCCGGCGAAGTGGGGTCCTCACCTTCGCGGTTCACCCAAGTGTCGGCAACGAAGAAGCTGGCTGGAGGAAAATGCGTGCGGGGCGGCACGGGCTTCACCTTCATCAGGGTGTCGCGGAATTTCGCCAGGTCGTCGGTGAATTCGAGCGACACGTTGCCGGAGAGCGTGAGCAAGGCTACGCGTTCTTGCGGCGGTATCCCCTGTTCAACATATTTCAGGGCGGCCATGCGGGCGTTCACCAGGTCATCGAGCTTAAGATGCGCGTCATCGAAGACAAACGCGATGAAGCGGGTGGGAACCACCAGCTTGGAGACTTCGGCGGCGGGTTCGCCCGGGACAGCCGGCTGGGCTGAGGATTGCGCGGCTGGTTTGGGGACAGCGCTGCCCTCGATCGAGAACTGCGTAATGGACTGCGGCTTGCCGCGATCGGTGACCTGGAAATCTTCTTTGTGGAAACTGCCGATTGTGTGTCCCTGCTTGTCGCGAACCACCACGGGCACGCGCACCAGGTTCACACTGGATTGAAAGGTGGGCGTCTCCTCGCGAGTGGTAACCTCGCCGGTCTGGGTTTGCGCCGCCAGCGCGGCGGCGAGCACAAGGAATGCTGCCACCCCGCTCCACCGTGGCGTGCGCATGCCTGCGTGCCTCAGTATTCCTGCCGACGTCCGGCGCAACAGGGTGCAGATGCGGCGCGTGCCGCTTCTGCGTTGGCTCTTACTCTGCGAGGTTTTCATGGGATGTCCGCTACTCCGTTAGCGGCGGCCATTTGCTGACCTTCGGCGTCGCGCACAACCACGCGAATCATATAGGCGCCGCTCTTGACGTCGAAGTCGCTAATAACGGTGACACCGAGGGCGCGCCGGCGCTCGATATTCTCGTCCTTCAGCCGAAGCTCCACCACCTTCTGGGATCCCTTGACGTAGTTGCCGTTGTGATCGAAGAGGGCACACACCAGGGTGACGTCGTCGTGGTTCCGGTCATCGCTCTGCTTGCGCAAAGGAAGCTGCCGGATATCGAGGTGGGTTGTGACTTTCACCTTCGCGTCTTTAGCCGTGGTTTTGTAAAACTGGGTGTGAACGTCGATGGGAACGTCGCGCACTTCATCGTGGGAGAACACGGCCTCGCCGATTTCCCGCGTGGCAGTCGCGGCGGCATCCTCCAGATGGGATGGCGCCCAATAACCCTTGCGCGCCTGCACCGACAACCCCTTACCGTTTGCCAGCGTCATCTTGATCTCGTGGTACTTTCCGTCTGGCTTGAGGTCCCTGGGATAGAAGCCCAAATAATAGACATACTCGGACGGGTTAGCGAGGCGATTGAATTCGGTCAGGAAGTCGTTCTGGGCGAGAGCGGTGCCGCCAGTCGAATAGGCCAGGGTGCCCAGAATCAGCCCCTGGGCGGTAACCTCCTCATGGTTGTATTTGGCGACGTCCTGCTCCGTCTGGGGGTTTGTCAGACGGCAGTTGGGGACCTCGCCGACTGCGTCAATGGTGTAAACGCCGCGCGCGTCGAGGGTGTTGATGACAACACCCGAGCGGGTGGCGCGGTCGATGGATTCGCTGAGTTCCCTTTGCAAATCGTCGGGGAGGTACATACCGGGCGATACCAAGAGCATAACCCGATCGCCCGGCATGGAGCCGAGCAGCCGCACCGCGTTATTGAAGATGTGGAAGGCATTACGGGCGTCGCCAACGCCCTCATTGGCGACTCGGCGGAGAGTGTCCGCGGCGACTGTTCCCGCTTGACCCTCCAGCGCTCCCGCTGCCTGAGTTGGAGCGCTGCCACCGGCTCCCAGGCTGAGGCACTCGATGGTAATGCGGGTCTGCATCGCCAGCAGCAGCGAAGTGGGGTCCTGCCCTTCGCGGTTCACCCAAGTGTCCGCAACGAAAAAGCTGGCCGGTGGGAAGTGCACGCGTGGCGGAACGGGCATCACCTTCATCAGGGTTGCGCGGAACTTCGCCAGGTCATCGGTGAAGTCGATCGACACATTGCCGGAGAGCGTGAGTAAGGCCACGCGTTCCTGCGGCGGTATCCCCTGTTCAATGTGCTTCAAGGCAGCCGCGCGGATGGTGGTGAGGTCTTCGATTTTGAGATGGACGTCATCGAAGACAAATTCTACGAAACGGCTGGGCACCGCCTGCCTGGAGGCAGCGACGGCGGGCTCGCCCGGGATCGCCGGTTGGGCTGGCGCCGGCGCGGCTGATTTGGGGGCGGCGCTGCCTTCGACCGAGAACTGTGCAATGGACTGCGGCTTGCCGCGATCAGTGAGTTGAAAATCTTCCTTGTGCAACGTGCCGACCGTGTTGCCCTGCTTGTCGCGAACCACCACGGGCACGCGCACCAGGTTCACACTGGATTGAAAGGTGGGCGTCTCCTCGCGAGTGGTAACCTCCCCGGTCTGGGGTTGCGCACCCAGCGCGGCGGCGAGCAGAAAAAAGGACCAACAGTGCATGATACTCTCTTTCCGCGGGAATCCCGGCGGCGCGGGTTCTTTGAGCGTGGGCGCGCTGCGGCCGGCCCACTGGTTCGAATTATAACGTTCTCGACCCGCCGGCTGGCTCGGAAGTTGCTAGCCCGATAGGGCCATTGGACCGGCGGCACGGTGGGCAAAATCTGTCGGGAATGTTACAGCACGCGCGGACCTACTTGTGGCGAGCGTGCCGTAACGAACTGACAAATAAATAGGCTACTGGCGCGCCCGGAGAGACTCGAACTCCCGACCTACTGGTTCGAAGCCAGCCGCTCTATCCACCTGAGCTACGGGCGCGCGCTACCGCAATTCTAGCAGGGACTCGGCGAGGCAATCCTGCCTCGCATGCGTTACCGCTCGGCGACGACGGGGTTGACGAGTTCGCCGAGGCCTTCGATCTGAATACGTACCTCATCGCCGGGCTTGAGCCAGCGCGGCGGCTTGCGGGCGAAGCCTACGCCGGCGGGCGTGCCGGTGGCGATGATATCGCCCGGCTCCAAGGTGAACACGCTCGATAGATACGCGATGAGTTGGGGCAGTTTGAAGATGAGGTTGCTGGTGTTGGAATCCTGCATGGTCTCGCCGTTGAGGGTGAGCGAAATGCGGAGATTGTGCGGCTCGGCGATCTCGTCGGCGGTGACGATGGCGGGGCCGAACGGCGCGAACGTATCGAACGTTTTGCCAATCATCCACTGCGACGTGGCCATCTGAAAATCGCGGGCGCTGACGTCGTTGAGGATGGTGTAACCGAAGACGTAGTCGCGCCAGTCGTTTTCCGCCACGTGGCGCCCGCGGCGGCCGATCACCACAGCGAACTCGGCCTCGTAATCCGGCTTGGTGGAGTTCCGGGGCAGCACGATGGGCTGGCCGGGGCCGATCACCGCAGTCGGAAACTTGGCGAACATGGTGGGCACTTCCGGGATGGCGAGCTTGGATTCCGCGGCGTGGTCGCGGTAGTTGAGCCCGATGCAGATCAGCTTGGGCGGGCGCGGAATAGGCGCGGCGAAGGCGAGCCCGGCCGGGTCCAGGCCATGGCTCGAAGCAGGGTCGCTGATCCAGCGCCGCACTCGCTCCTGGGCATCGGCGCCGCCTGCAATCACCTCGAGCAGGCTGGACAAGCCGGCGCCCTGAATCGGAATCACCCGGCCCTCGAGAAGCACGCCGGGTTCCGTATAGCCATCCCGCTGAATCGTTACGAAGCGCAATTTTCCGTATTCTCCGCTGGAATTGTAGCATTGCGCGCGTGCTCGGTCTGCTATGATTGAGACAACCGACTTTTCTTGAGCCCGGCCGGGGTTTTCCGTCCAGCGCACCCAAGAGAATCGAATTCCGCACGATCGAGGGGCACTGGGAAAGCAATGAGCATTCTGTGGATGTTGGTGATCACTCTGGTGATCCTGCAAGTCTCTGTCTTCTGCACTACAATTTACCTGCACCGGGCGAAAACCCATCGCGGGTTGGAACTGCACCCGGTGGTGGGCCTCCTCATGCACCTCGAGCTCAGTTTGTTCACCGGCTTGGTGCCGCGCGAGTGGGCTGCCGTGCACCGCAAGCATCATCATTTTTCCGACGCGGAAGGCGATCCGCACAGCCCGTACATTTACGGAATGTGGACGGTGCTGTTCGGCAACTACTTCCTCTATCGCAAGGTGACCAAGGACGCGGCGGTGGTGCGCAAGTACACCCCGGACTGGAAGGAAGACGCGATCGACAAGCTGCCCTTCATGCACTACGCGGCGCTGGGTGGGATCGCCATTTTCATGCTGATGTTCGGCGTATGGTGGGGCTTGACGGCGTGGGTCACGCACGCGGTGTTGTACGTGCTGCTGAACTCCTCCGTCAATAGCGTCTGCCACTGGGTGGGTTACCGCAACTTCGACAACAAAGCCACCAACCTCAAATCGATCGCCATGCTTACGGCGGGCGAAGGGCTGCACAATAACCACCACGAGTTTCCGACTTCGGCGCGGTTCGCCTGGCGCGGGCATGAGATCGACCCGGCGTGGCCGGTGATCCGCGCGCTCGAAACACTGCACCTGGCGCGGGTGAAGGCTCTGCCGGCGGAGCGCGTGGCGGCGTAAGGGGTTCGCGCAACGCTTTGCAGGGACGCGCCCCGCAAGCGGGCGTCGACAAAGCCCAGCAAACCCTCCCCTCCCCGTTGTAAAATAAACGGTTTAAGGACATCTCCAAATGCAGAACACGCTGTTGACGAAGTTTATTCAAAAGAACGTCCGGGACGATGTTCCGACGTTCCGGCCGGGCGATACCATTCGCGTCCACGTCAAGATCAAGGAAGGCGACAAGGAACGGCTGCAGGCTTTCGAAGGCACGGTCATTGCCCGCAACAACACCGGACTCGGTGAGACCATCACCGTTCGCAAGGTCAGCTTCGGACAAGGCGTGGAGCGTATCTTCCCTGTGCATGCCCGCATCATCGACCACATCGACGTTGTCCGCACCGGCCGCGTCCGCCGCGCCAAGCTGTATTATCTGCGCGACCTGAAGGGCAAAGCTGCCCGCCTCCGCGAGCGCGAATAGCGTTTCAGAACCCATGCGGCCCGAAGCGGCGTGTGGCAAAATCCGTTGTCAGGCCACCATCGAACGCGAGCTGCGCACACGCGGCTTTCACGGCGTGGCGGGCGTGGACGAAGTCGGCCGCGGCGCGCTGTTCGGGCCGGTAGTGGCGGCAGCCGTCATTCTCTCTCCCGACCGCCCCATACGCGGTCTCAACGACAGCAAGCTGCTCGAGCCGGAGCGCCGCGAAACGCTCGCTGCGCGCATCCGCGACCGCGCGCTGGCCTGGGCCGTGGCCGCGGTCGATGCCGCCACCATCGATTCCATCAACATCTACCAGGCGTCGCGCCAAGCCATGCGGATGGCCGCGGAGCGCCTTAGCCCCGCCCCCGATTTTCTGCTGGTGGACGCCGTGTCGCTCGATGTGGATGTGCCGCAGCGCGCACTGATCAAGGGCGACGCCCGCTGCCACGCCATCGCCGCCGCCTCCATCGTGGCCAAAGTCTGGCGCGACGAATTGATGCGCGTGTGGGACGCCGTTTTCCCGGCTTACGGCCTGGCTTCCCACAAGGGCTACGCGACCCCCGAACACCTGCGCGCCCTCCGCGAATTCGGCCCCACGCCTTTGCACCGCCTGAGCTTCGATCCCGTGCGCGCGCACGCACGCATTCTGTTCGATGGCGACCGGCAAATGGAACTCTTCGAGACGGCGGCCGCCGTATGATGCCGCCCTCGCCGGCCCCCGCGCCGCGCCCGGTCTACCGCTGGTACCACATGCTGGGATCGGCGGCGATGATTGCCGCGTGTACCGCCATGGGCCTCTTCCTGCTGGTTTTTCCCTGGAGCGCGTTCTGGGAGGCGAATTCCTACGTGCTGCAAGTGCCCGCCATTCAGGACTACTGGTCGAGCCCGTACCTGCGCGGCGCGGTCAGCGGATTGGGAATCCTGAACCTGTTTTTCGCGCTGGTCGATCTGGTCCGCTTCCGCCGTTTCTTCGAGCCCTAAATGCGCCGCTTGCTGCTGCTGGTGGTTGCCATTATCGTCTACGGTTCGCTCTACCCCTGGCAATTCGCATTCGCCGGCCGTCCCGAACCGCTGACGGTTCTGCTTCATTCCTGGCCGGCCGTGTGGGACCGCTTCGTAATGCGCGATCTTGTGCTCAACGTGCTGCTTTACATGCCGGTGGGCGCGGTGGCCTGTCTGGCGTGGCTGCCCCGCTTCCCGCGCGCCGCGGCGGCGGCCGCCACAGCTTTCAGCTTTGCGCTTTCGCTCTCCATGGAGTTGCTGCAGAATTACGTTCCGGGCCGCGTCACCAGCCTGTCCGACCTGACGACCAACACCCTGGGCGCCGCGGCGGGAGCTTGCCTGGCAGTTGCGTTCGCGCCTGAAATCATGCCGCCCCTGCGCAGCCAGGCGCGGCGCGCATCGCCCGGCGCCATGTTTCTGCTTGCCTGCTGGGGCTCCTACCAGCTTTACCCGTTTTTCCCCATCTTCAGCTCTACTCATTTGCGCCAGGCGCTCCACGCGCTGATCGTCGCGCGCAGCCTTTCTCCCGTCGCGGTATGGGCCGCCGCCGCGGAGTGGTTTGCCGCCGCGCTTGCGATGGAAGCCATCTGCGGACGATGGCGCACGTCCTGGTTGGCCGGCGCCATGCTGGTTTCCGCGCTGCGGATCTTCATGCCGCCACGCTCGCTCGCGCTGGATGAAGTGGCCGGCGCTGCCCTTGCGCTGCTTGCCTGGGAGATCCTGCCGTCGAGGCGTCGCTTGGGGGCAGGAGTCTGGATGGCGCTGTCGGCAATCCTCCTGGTCGAGCTGGCGCCGTTCCATTTCACCCGGCAGGTGGCTCCATTTTCCTGGATTCCTTTCGGCGCCTCGTTCGAGAACGAACGCTGGGCCGCGCTGGTGATCCTGCTGAGAAAAACCTTTCTCTACGGTGCCGCCATCTGGCTGCTGGTCCGCTCTGGGTATGGGTACCTGGTGGCTGGCGGCGCGCTGGCCGTGGCGTTATTCATACTCGAAACTGTCCAGCGTTACCTGCCTGGCCGCACGCCCGAGATCACCGATCCCCTGATCGCCTTGGTGATGACCACCGCACTATGGGCGGTCGGCGGCCGGCGCCTGCCGCCGGCGGTAGAATAAGCCAGGAGCGAGTCCATGCGATCAGGCATTGCCATCCTTTGCTTCGGCTTCGTTGCCGGAGCCGCTGAGATTCCGGCCGGAGCGCATGTTGCCTTACAGTTGGTCAACGCGGTCGACACCCGCACCGCGCAGGTGGGCGATTATGTTTATCTGCGCACCGCCAGCCCCATCGCCGCCGGCGGCCAGATTCTGGTTCCTGTCGGCAGCTATGTGCAGGCCGCGGTGTCGCGCGCCCGCCGCAGCGGGCGCGTCAGAGGGCGCGCCGAGCTGGCCATCCGCATCGAAACCCTCATTTTCCCGGAAGGCAAGGAAATCCGCATCAATCCGCACTTGAGCTCGGTGGACTCCGCCGGTTCGGGTCAAAAGGTGGATTCGAGCGAGGGCGACATCAAGCAGGCCTCGGGCCACGATGCGGATGCCGAGCGGATGGCCACAACGGCCGGCGCCGGAGCGGCCATCGGCGGCATGGCGGAGCGGTCCTGGTCCGCCGCCGGAATCGGTGGCGCAGCCGGTGCGGGCGTCGGCTTGGCCGTCTTGCTCCTCACCCGCGGCAAGGAAGTGGCACTGCGCCAGGGCGCCACCGTCGACGTGGTCTTCGATCGCGCCGTTCCGCTGGACTAACCGATGTCTCGCACGGAAAGCCTTCGAGGCGCACTTCAGAAAGCCCGGTACGAGGACATTGATGGCCGTTTTTCCGCGAAGCCATTCTCGTTCACGCTGGGTCCCTGTTGTGAATTGCGTGGTGATCGGCCTGCTGTTGCTCGGCGGATGGAGGGGCACCAATGCTGTTTTGATCGGGGTGCTGGCATGGGCATCATTATCGAACGGCGCGGTAGTGCTGCCAGCGCGCTGTTCAATGTGGTTCCGTTTATACCAGCCCTCCACAGGTGGTGGCGCGACCGAAAAGACGCGGTCCCGCTGGCGGATTGGATGAGGCCCATTGCGGATCACGACGCCATTGATGCCACGGATACCACGACGCGCTCGTCCCCCATCTCCCCCCGGTTTGGTTTAGTATGGATCTTCGGCGCCTGGCATCGTGGCAGGCCGCAATATCGGAGCCGCGACCGTTAGGGAGCGGTCGGATCAGTTACTGAACGGTCCTAACGGGCGATGCCCTCCACTCTCGCCAGCGTCCAGTTCCGCATCAGGGTCCCCGCCGTGGCGCACGCACTCATGCGTGCCGTGTCGGCACTCGTGCCGACACCTCTTTTTGTCCTGTCGCTATGTACCTATGCCCTGGCCGCCCAGGACAACGGAGCCATCTCCGGAACGGTGCTCGACGAAGCGGGCAATCCCGTCCCCTTCGTCGAAGTCACCCTTCGCGGCGACCACAACGATTGCCGCCGGTCGATGGCTGCCAATTCGCGCGGGGCGTTTCGCTTCGCCGATCTCGCCCCTGGCCCGTACACCCTCGTCCTGATTTCGCCGGCCTACGGCATCGGTGTCGCGGCCATAACCGTCGAAGCCCGCCAAACGGCCATACGGTCACTCGGCTTCGAGAGCCCGTTCCCGTACGGCTTCGAAGACATCGTCTATGGCTACCTAGCTTTGATTCACGACCAGGCCGAAATCGCGCCCGGACAGCAGGGCAGCGCCACCGAAGGCTCCGGCCCGTACGCCTCCCGCGCCAACATGAGCTTCAACGCCAACGGTCAGCGTGGCCAGAACAACAACTTCCTGCTGGACGACGTGGACAACAACGATAAGTGGACCGGCAGCGCAATCCTCAATCCTCCGGCCGAGGCGATCGCCGCGGTGAGCCTGCTGGATGGCTACATTCCCGCTGCGTCGGGCCACGCTACCGGCGCCAGCGTCAGCGTGTATACCCGCTGCGAATTCGAAAAACTGCACGGAAGCGCGCATGAGGAGTTCCGCAATTCCGCTCTCGATGCGCGCAATTTCTTCGATGGCGCCAGCAAGCCCGCCACGACTGCGAACCAGTTCGGCGGCAACCTGGGCGGCCCTGCCGGCAAGGGTGGCTGGTTCTTCGCCGACCTGGAAGGGCTGCGCTCGCGCCAGGGCCTGACCGTAATCTCTACCGTGCCCACCGCCGCGGAAAAATCCGGCGATTACGCATTCGCGCCAATCTACAATCCCTTCACCATCGCGCCCACGCCCTCCGGCATCTTCGAGCGGCAGCCGTTCCCGAATAACCAGATTCCACCGAGCTTGTTCTCACCGGCAGGCGAGACGTTATTGGCCTTGTATCCCGATCCGAATTTGCCCGGCGTCGCCGATGACTACCGTTACTCGCCATCGGCTCCTCACAACGCCGCTTGGGTCCACGGCCGCGTCGGCAAGGTCCTATCCGGGAGCCACCGGTTGTTCGTGTCCGCCGAATACGAACACGAGCGCGACCAATCGCCCGGTGCGCTTCCCGCGCCCGCCGGGCTGTCGCAAAGCAGCCTGGGCAGCGACATCAGTCAAAACGCGGACAATGCCACCATGACCTCCAACGCCTGGGATGCCGTAATCACTGAGGCCGCGGCGCTGAGCGCCTCGCTCGTCAATGAATTCCGCGCCGGCGCTGTATCGCTCCATCTTCAGACGCAACCGCTCGATCAAGGAATGAACTGGTCAACTCTCCTCGGAATTCCGGGCTTGAGCGCCGCCGGCCTTCCCGCCGTCAGTCCCACCGGCTTCACTTCCCTGGGAGCCGCCGGCGCGGCTCCGTTCGGGCTCCGCATGTCGAATTTCCAGTTGGAAGACACCGTTCGATGGACCACTGCGCGGCACGCCTGGCAGTTCGGCGTGCAGGCGATCCGGCGATTCGCCGACGGCGATGCGAGTAATGTCTCCAGCCGCGGCAGCTTCTTATTCACTCCCGACTACACCAGCCAGGAAGGTTCCGCCGCGCCGTCGGGCGATTCCATCGCGTCGCTGCTCGTTGGGTTTCCTTCCGAAGTCGAGCGCGATGTGCAGTTCTCTCCGTACCACCTGCGCGCCTGGGAGCTTTCCGGATTTGTCAGTGACCAGATCCGCTTGGGCCGGCTGACGATTCAGGCCGGCCTGCGTTATTCCCTCTATCCGCCGCTCACCGAGGCCGCCGGCCGCATGGTGAACTTCAATTTCTCCAGAACCGCTCCGGCGCTCGACCAATTCGCGGGTCAGACTGATGTGAGCGAGTACGCCGGGCTGGGATTCAACAAACGGGCGCTCGGGCCGCGGGTGGGCTTCGTGCTCGATCTTTCTCCGAGCGGCTCTACCGCGCTGCGCGGCGGATTCAGCACGGACTACGATTCCGGGACCTACCTCGCGGAAGGCATCCTGGCGCGCAATCCGCCTTATGCGTCGTCGCTGGATATAATCGACGGCACCTTTCAGCTCGGGGCCAATCTCACCGCCGGATTGCCCGCCCCAGTGCCGGTCTCGCTCCTCAACGCACAGGCTCTTAATGCGGCCCAAGGCAGCGTCAACGCTATTCAACCCGAGAACTACACTCCGTATGCGGACCAGTGGGACCTGTTCCTCGAGCGCCGCCTGGGATCGCGCCTGGTCTTCGAGATCGGCGGCGCAAGTTCGATGGGCATTCATCTGGAAGACGCGTTCAACGCCAACCAGCCTTTCCCGGCACCGACGCCTTATGCCACGTTGCGCTACCCGTACGACCCGTATGAGTCGCGCATCACTTATCTGAACCTCGGCGGAGGCTCGACTTACTACGGTGGACAAGCCAGACTAAGTGGCCAAATTCGCCCTGGTTTGATGATATTGCTGAGTTACTCACAGTCCAAATCGGTGGACGATTCGGTCGCGCCTTTTAGCGAACCGCTAAGCCGGCCGGGAGCGCCGCAGGACACTTACAACGCGCGTGGCAATCGCGGGCTGTCTCCTTTTGACATCGCGCAGCGCGCCGTCCTGACCGCGCAGTATGGACTGCCCCACATGACAAGCCGCGGCTGGCTGGCGGCCGCCACCCATGACTGGCGCTTGAGCGCCATGGTCACGCTGCAAACAGGCTTCCCTTTTACGCCCGAGCTGGCGGTCAACAGTCTGAACAACGGCGGCTTTCAGCTCCCCAACCGCACCGGGAACGGCGCCCTCCCCGCGGACCAGCGTTCCTACCTCAATTGGTTTGACTCGAGTCTGGGAGCGCTGAACAGCGCGTTCCAGGTCCCTGCGCTCTATCAATACGGTAACTCCGGTTTCGACATATTACGCGGGCCGGGACTGGCTAACATGGATGCCGCCGTAAGCCGTATCTTCCGGCTTCGTGAGAGCCTGCGCCTGGAGACTCGCCTCGCCGCCACCAATCTCCTGAATGACGTGAACTTCGCGCTGCCCAACCGGTTCCTCGGAGTCGAATCTTCCGGCGTTATCAGCCACACTGTCACGCCATCGCGCCAACTCCAGCTGGCCCTCCACGTGGCATGGTGAGCAGCCAGTGACTCGCTGCCGGCTGGCCGTGTTGGTGGCGTGATTTGTATTAAGCTCACTGATGTGAGCAACAGATCTACGGCCTTGCTGGCGCGCAGCGTGGTCTGGGGCTTCGGGCTGGCGGTCGGCCTCATCGCGCTCGGCGTGTTCCTCACCACCGGGTCCCTGGGCGGGCTCGGGAGCATGCTTGGCCCCGCCCTGCTGTACCTGCTGCCGGCCGTGGCGCTCCAGCACGGGATGGAACGGCCGATGCGCCAGTGGATGGGTCGTGCGCGGCCTCCCATGGATTGGGTCGTTTTCGTCGGCGTCAAGCTTGTCATCGCCGGGGCAATCGCGGCAGCGGGTGGCTCGATGATGCTGATGATCGGCTTGGCGCACCGCTGGGGCGAGCTGTATCAGGCAAACCGGATCGTAATCGTCGTCTTCGTCGCGATTGCCTGCGCCATTGAAGTATACGCGAGCACCCGCAGCCGCCTCGAATCGCGCAATCGCCAGCTTGAGGAGCGAGTGGAAATTGAAAGCCGCGCGCTCCAGCTTCATCAGGAGGATTTCGAGCGCGCCCGCGAAATCCAGCAGGCGCTCATGCCCACACAGTTGCCGGAGATCCAGGGATGTGAGATCGCCGCCGGTTGCCAGGCCGCCCGCATCGTGGGGGGCGACTACTTCGATGCCATTCGCCTCGGCGACGCCCGCGCGGCCATCGCCATCGGCGATGTCGCCGGCAAGGGCATGGCGGCCGCTCTGCTCATGTCCAACCTGCAGGCGATTGTGCGCGCCTTCGCTCCCGCGCTTGCACCCGATGAGTTGTGCGCCAAAGCCAACCAGCTCATTGCCGGCAATGTGGCGCGGGGCAAGTATATCACCTTCTTTTACGCCGTGATCGGTGCGGTGCACATGCTGTCGCGGCCAAATAGAAAGTTCCGCTTTGAGCCAAGTAGAAAGTTCCTCTTGACAACCGCAAGGTTGTAAGGATGGAACGAATCGCGATGAGCCAATCGGAACGGGACGACCTGCACTGGCT
>Ga0181517_10002761_pt1 | contig 17447 bp, 12 predicted proteins | sample PEATcosm2014_Bin_31_FD_119748 | JGI IMG/M metagenome (GOLD analysis project Ga0181517, IMG submission 119748) | Peatland microbial communities from MTU Mesocosm Facility, Houghton, MI, USA - PEATcosm2014_Bin01_30_metaG | ecosystem: Environmental > Terrestrial > Soil > Wetlands > Peat | place... | reverse complement strand
GGCGGCGACGTCCTGGCCGTCGATCGTCGCCCGCCCGTCGCTCAGCGCGTAGAAGCGCTGGATGACGCCGAGGATCGTCGACTTGCCGCCGCCCGACGGGCCGACCAGGGCGGTCGTCTGGCTGGGCTCGGCGACGAGATCGACGCCGTCGAGCGCGTACTCGCCGGAGCGGTAGGCGAAGCGGGCGCCTTCGAGCGCGACACGCCCCTCGCTCACTTTCAGCGCCGGCGCGCCCGCGTGCGCCGCTTCGCCCGGCGGCGAATCGAGCACATCGTAGATCTTGGCCGCGCCGACCAAACCGCCCTGGATGTCGACCGGAAAACGGCTGAGCCGTTTGGCCGGCTCATACGCCAGCAGCAGCGCGCCGAGGAAGGAGACGAACGAGCCGGGATCGGCGTGCACCACGCTCACCCGCCAAGACCCGTAATAGATGGCGAAGCCGATCGCCAAACCGGCGAGGCAGTCGGCGACGAAAGTGGTCAGACCGGCGCCCACCGCGATGCGATTGGCGGAGCCCTCGACGCTGCGAATCGCAGTCGCCATGCGCGTGCGCATTTCCGTCTCGAGACCAAAGGCCTTGACGATGCGGGCGCCCAGTACCGTCTCGGCCATGGTCTGCATGATGTCGGTCGAGCCCTGATAGGAGCGCCGGGCGAATTTGCGCACCCGGCCCAGGATACGGCCGATGAGGTAGGTCAGCGGAGGCAGGACGCACAGGGCGCCGATGGCGACGATTGGGTCTTGATAGATCATCACCCCGGCCATCCCGACGACGGTCAACGCGTCGCGCGAAGCGCTCTGCACCACGACCTGCAGCGTGTCGCGCACGCCGTTGGCGGCGATCGCCAGTCGGGCGATGAACTCGCTCGAGTGGCGGTCCTGAAAGAAGATGAGACTCTGGTTGAGCAGTCGGTCGAACACGCGGCGCTGGGCGGTGGCGACGATGCGGTTGCCGATGCGCGCCAGGATCAGCATCGAGCCATAGGTGGCGACGCCGCGCAGCACAAAAAGACCGACGGCCTCGAACGCCATCAGTCGCATTTCGCCGAACCGCTCGACGCTGACCAAGCCGTTGACCACCGGCTTGAGCAGAAGCGCAACGCCGGTATTGGCGAGGGCGATCAAGCCGAGCAGCACGGCGCTCAGCGCGTAGCCCCATTTGTGCTCGCTGCCGAAATCGGCGACCAACCGCGCCAGCATTCGCGCCGCGCCGACTTGAGGCTGGCTATCCGTCCGATCGAGCATGGCGGCTTGCTACAATGGGCGGACGGAGAGGGAAAGCCGGAATCGGGAGGTTTTGTCCGCCACGCCTCGGCGCGGCGGTAGAAACGTCGTGATTGGGGAACGGAAGCGAAATCGCCCGGCTCGTCAGCGACGCGCCGCGCCCGGCGGGCGAATTGTGCGCGGCCGCTTGTATTCGACCACGACCGCGCGGTTGCGCCCTGTCACCAGCGTCGAACGGCCACGCGAGAGATGGGCCTGTTTGGCCGCCAGCGCCTTGACCTCTTCGACCGGCGCGCCGATCAGCGACGCGGCGATCTCGATCCGTTGAGCGAGATCGTCGGTCATGCTCTCGGCGGCGATCAAAGCTTCTTCGATCGTCGGCGGATCTTTGCGAACGCGCCGCGCGCCCCATTTGGTGTGCCAGGTCGAATCCATTCCGCCCTCTTAGCCGTTGGGGCCTGCGCCGCCTAGCGCCCGCCCAATTCCAGCGGCAGAAAACCATATTATTCCACTAGCAGAAATGCTGCAGTGCAGCAACGCAAATGCGCGTCAGGCGGCGCAAATATCGTTGCGGCGTGACCGATTCGCCACTGCGGCCGAATGTCCCGCGGCGTCGCAGCGACCTTTGAGCGGCCTGTTGATTGCGTGTAAGAAATTGTTGTCTTTGCCATCTCTGTCGGAGATACGCCGATGTCCGTCGACCGCGCCCTCGTGGAAAACGGCGGCGGCGCCGGGCCGTTTTCCGCCTTCGCCGCCGAGCGCGTCCGCCACGACGGCCGGCGCGCCACGATCGACGCGCTCTATCGCGCCCCCGAAACCGAAGTCGTGCCGGCGCTGGTCGCCGCCGCCGAATTGCCCGCCGCGATCGCCGAGCAGGCGCAGGCGATGGCGCGCAAGCTGGTGACCAACCTGCGCGAGAAGCCGCAGCCCGGCCTCGTGCAGGGGCTGATGCGCGAATACGACCTCTCGAGCCAGGAAGGCGTCGCGCTGATGTGCATGGCGGAAGCGCTGCTGCGCATTCCCGACGCCGCCACCCGCGACGCGCTGATCGCCGACAAGATCGGCGGCAGCGAATGGCGCGCCCATGTCGGCCAGTCGCCGTCGCCGTTCGTCAACGCCGCCACCTGGGGCCTGCTGATCACCGGCCAGCTCGTCTCCGCGGTCGACGAGACCGGGCTCGCGGCGGCGCTGACCCGGCTGATCGCGCGCTCGGGCGCGCCGGTCATTCGCGCCAGCGTCGACACCGCGATGCGCATCATGGGAGAGCAGTTCGTCTGCGGCCAGACGATCGGCGCGGCGATCGCCCACGCCAAACCTTTCGAGGCGCGCGGCTTCCGCTATTCCTACGACATGCTCGGCGAAGCGGCGACGACCGCCGAGGACGCCGAGCGCTATCTCGCCGCTTACGAAACGGCGCTAAAGGCGATCGGCGCGGCCTCGGCCGGGCGCGGCGTCTACGAGGGGCCGGGCCTGTCGGTGAAGCTGTCGGCGCTGCACCCGCGCTATTCGCGCAGCCAGCGCCGCCGCGCGTTCGAGGAGCTTTATCCGCGGCTGAAGCGCCTCGCCGTCATGGCGCGCGAATTCGACGTCGGCCTCAACGTCGACGCCGAGGAATCCGAACGGCTCGACATCTCGCTCGACCTGCTGGAAGCGCTGTGCCGTGACCCCGCCATGGAAGGCTGGAACGGCGTCGGCTTCGTCGTCCAGGCCTACCAGAAGCGCGCCGTCGCGGTGATCGACTGGATCGTCGAGCTCGCGCGCGCGACGCGGCGGCGCGTCATGTTGCGGCTGGTCAAGGGCGCCTATTGGGACAGCGAGATCAAGCGCGCGCAGGTCGAGGGATTCGAAGGCTTCTCGGTGTTCACGCGCAAGATCCACACCGACGTCTCCTACATCGCCTGCGCGCGTCGACTGCTCGACGCGCCCGACGCGGCCTTCCCGCAGTTCGCCACCCACAACGCGCTGACGCTCGCCACCGTCCACGCCATGGCCGGCGCGAACTTCTACGCCGGACAGTACGAGTTCCAGTGCCTGCACGGCATGGGCGAACCGCTCTACAACCAGATCGTCGGGGCCGGGCGCGAAGCGCGGCCGTGCCGCGTCTACGCGCCGGTCGGCTCGCACGAGACGCTGCTCGCCTATCTGGTCCGCCGCCTGCTCGAGAACGGCGCCAACACTTCGTTCGTCAATCGCATCGCCGACGCGTCGGTGTCGATCGACGCGCTGATCGAGGACCCGGTCGCGGCGGCCCGCGCAATCGAACCCGTCGGCGCGCCCCATCCCAGGATCGCCCTGCCGCGCGATCTCTACGCGCCGGCGCGGCCGAATTCAGCCGGGCTCGACCTCAGCAACGAGGCGCGCCTCGCCGCGCTCGGCGAATGGCTCGCCAGGAGCGCGCAAACCGAATGGCGCGCCGGCGGCGCGGCCGGCAAGGCGCGGCCGGTCGTCAATCCGGCCGATTCCGCCGACGTCGTCGGCCAGGTCGTCGACGCTGGTCGGGAAGACGTCGACAGCGCCTTCGCCGCGACGGTGAAGGGCGGCCCGGCCTGGGCTGCGCGCGCGCCGGCCGAACGCGCGGCGATCCTCGCCGCCGCCGCGGGGCGCTACCAGAACAAGGCCGGCGAACTCGCCGGGCTGATTGTTCGCGAAGCGGGCAAGACGCTACCCAATGCGCTCGCCGACGTGCGCGAGGCGATCGACTTCCTGTGCTACTACGGAGCTTCGGTCGCGAGCGGCGGCTTCGCCAACGACACCCATTCGCCGCTCGGAACCGTGGTCTGCATCAGCCCGTGGAACTTCCCGATCGCGATCTTCACCGGCCAGATCGCCGCCGCGCTCGCCGCCGGCGACGCGGTCGTCGCCAAGCCGGCCGAAGAGACGCCGCTCGCCGCCGCCGCCGCCGTGCGCCTGATGCACGAAGCGGGCGTGCCGGAAGACGCGCTGGTTCTCGTCGCCGGCGACGGCGCGGTCGGCGCGGCGCTGACGGCTCACCCGGATGTCGGCGGCGTGATGTTCACCGGCTCGACCGAGGTCGCCAAGCTGATCGCCGCCGCGCTCGCCGGCCGCCTGCGCGTCGATGGCCAGCCGATCCCGCTGATCGCCGAGACCGGCGGCCAGAACGCGTTGATCGTCGATTCCTCGGCGCTGCCCGAACAGGTGATCGCCGATGCGCTCGCTTCGGCCTTCGATTCGGCCGGCCAGCGTTGCTCGGCGTTGCGGGTGCTGTGCCTGCAGGACGACGTCGCCGACCGCATGCTCGAGATGGCGAAGGCGGCGATGGCCGAACTCGAAGTCGGTCCGCCCGACCGGCTCGCCGCCGACGTCGGACCGGTGATCAGCGCCGAAGCGCGCGACAAGATCCTCGCCCATGTCGAAGCGATGCGGGCGCGCGGCTTCGCAGTCGCCGCAGCGCCGCTCGGCAAGACTTGCGCGCGCGGCTTTTTCGTCGCGCCGACGCTGATCGAGATCGAATCGATCGCCGATCTCGGCCGCGAAGTGTTCGGCCCGGCGCTGCATGTGCTGCGGTTCAAGCGCGAGGCGCTGCCGGCTCTGATCGACGCGCTCAACGGCGCCGGCTACGCGCTGACCGGCGGCGTCCATTCGCGCATCGATTCGACGATCGACCTCGTCGCCTCGCGCCTGGCCGCCGGCAACGTCTACGTCAACCGCAACATCATCGGCGCGACCGTCGGCGTGCAGCCGTTCGGCGGCCACGGTCTGTCGGGCACGGGACCGAAGGCGGGCGGCCCGCTCTATCTCAAGCGGCTCGTCGCGCGCGCCCCCGCCGCGTGGCCGCCGCTGCCGGCGGGCGCGCCGGATGCGGCCGCCAAGGCCTTCGCGGGCTTCGTCGCCAAGCGCGGCGACGCGGCGCTGGCCGCCCTGTGCGAACAAGTCGCCGGTGACAGCCGGCTCGGCGCCAGCCTCGAGCTGCCGGGCCCGGTCGGCGAGAAGAACGTCTACTCGCTCGAGCCGCGCGGGGCCGTGCTGTGCGACGCGGCCGACGAGGCGACGCTGGTCGTCCAGACCGCCTGCGCGCTGGCGACCGGCAACCGGGCGCTGCTCGGCGGCGCGCCTGCGGCGGCGCTTGCCGCCGCGCTGCCCGAGCCGCTGCGCGAACGCGTCGCGGTCCACGCGACGGCCGACCGCGTCGACGCGGCGCTGACCGACCGCGACGGCGCCGCGCTCGTCGCCTTCGCCGGAGAGATCGCGCGCCGCGACGGCCCGATCGCCTCGGTCTTCCGCGTCACCGCCGACGCGATCCGGCGCGGCGAACCGGCGCCGCTCGATTTCCTGCTCAATGAGCGCTCTGTCTGCATCAACACCACCGCCGCCGGCGGCAACGCGAGCCTGATGACGATCGGATGAGGCAAAGAAAGTCGGAGCTCGCGTTCGCGCGCTCCCTTGTCATTCCCGCGCAAGCGTGGATCCAGTCCTTCCGCCGCCGTGCGCTCGAGCCGCTCTCGACCCTCCGCTTTCGCGGGGGTGACACATAGGAGAGGCGGAAAGCCTCAACCTAGATCCACCCCATCAGCTCCCGCCGCACCACCGTCTCGATGACGCGCATGCCGTCTTCGCTGTCGTTGAGGCAGGGCAGCGCGGCGAAGCGCTCGCCGCCGCCGGCATTGAAGTAGCCGGCGTTCTCGACGCCGATCTCCTCCAGCGTCTCCAGGCAGTCGGCGGCGAAGCCCGGAGTCAGCACGGCGATGCGCTTGACGCCTTGGCTGGCCAGCGCCTTGACCGTTTCGGCGGTGTAGGGCTGCAGCCATTCGGCGCGGCCGAAGCGCGACTGGAAGGTCATGCGCAACCGCTCTTCGCTGAGACCCAGCGCGGCGCGCAGCAGCCGCGTCGTCTGGCGCAATGGCAATAGTAAGGATCGCCCTTGTCGAAATAGGCGCGCGGGACGCCGTGGAACGAGGCGAGCAGGACTTCGGGCGCGAAGTCGAGCGCGGCGAGCGAAGCGCGGGTCGAGCGCGCCAGTGCGTCGACATAGACGGGATCGTCGTACCAGGGTGCGGCGACGCGCAGCGTCGGCTGCCAGCGCACCGCCTGCAACGCTTCGAACGCCTTGTCGGCGACCGTCGCCGTCGTCGCCGCGCAATATTGCGGATAGAGCGGCACGAGCAGGATGCGGTCGCAGCCCTTGGCCTGCAGCGCGGCGAGGCGCGCGGCGATCGCCGGCTGGCCGTAGCGCATGGCCCAGTCGACTTCGATTCGCCCGTCGCCGCCGAGCGCCAGCGCCAGCTTCTCGGCCTGGCCGCGGGTGAAGGTCTTGAGCGGGCTCTCGTTGCGCTCGCGATTCCAGATCGAATCGTAGTCGCGACCCTTGGCGGCGGGGCGGCGCGACAGGATGAACAGGTTGAGGATCAACCACCACAGCCAGCGCGGCGTCTCGATCACGCGCCGGTCGGAAAGGAACTCGGCGAGATAGCGCCGCATCGACCAATAGTCGGTCGCCTCCGGCGTGCCGAGATTGACGAGCAGCACGCCGACGCGGCCGCTGTGGACCGGGGGATGGTCCGGCGGACGGAACGAGGCGGCGGCGTTGGGAGCGTCCATCGCCGCTTTGTCGGCGGGGCGGCGAGCGGCGTCAAGGCGAGGGGCGTCCGGCGAGACCAGGGTCTGTCCGAATCTTGGCTACGCCGCCGGCGTGAAGTTCGTCGCCACGCCGTTGATGCAGTAGCGCAGGCCGGTCGGCGGCGGACCGTCGGGGAAGACGTGGCCGAGATGCGAGCCGCAGCGGGCGCAATGAACCTCGGTGCGCACCATGCCCCAACTGCGATCGGTCGTGGTCTCGATCGAGCCGGCGACCGGATCGGTGAAGCTCGGCCAGCCGGTGCCGCTCTCGAACTTGGTCTTGCCCTCGAACAAGGGCTGGCCGCAGCCGGCGCAGGAGAACGCGCCGGCGCGTTTCTCGTGCAACAGCGCGCAGCTGCCGGCGCGCTCGGTCGCGTGTTCGCGCATGATCGCATACTGCTCGGGCGTCAGCAGGGCGCGCCACTCGGCTTCGGTGTGGGTGACGGGATAGGTCTTGGCGTCCATCGACGATCTCCAATTGCGGCCTCCTCTCCCCGCTTGCGAGGAGAGGGGCGGTTCGCCCGATAAATCGCGCCGGAACCCGGCTTTGTTACGGCGCCGGCGTTTCGGCCGCCGGCGCGGGGGTCAGCGCTCTTGCGTCGTCGGGGCGGGCGGATAACGTTGCATTTCGGCGAAACGGCCGGCAAAATCACCGCCGATGACGCCGCCCTCCCCGCCGCCGAACCCGGCCCGACGCCGGCCGCTTCGCGCGGCGCGGCCGCTGTTGGCGGCTCTTGTGGCGCTGCTCGTCGTCTATGTCTGCGCCGCCTACGAGTTTGCGCCCGTGTATTGGCGCCATTACGAGCGCCAGCCGGCGCTCGCGAACAAGACGATGACCACGACGACCGCGCTCGGCCTCGCCGGCGACGCGCTCAATGTCGGCCTGGAGGGAAGCCGCGACGAGGTCCTGTGCGCGATGCGCGCCGCCGGCTGGCGACCGGCCGATCCCGTGACCCTCAGCTCCAGCTTGAAGATCGCCGACAGCGTGCTCTTGCGCCGCGCCTATCCGACCGCGCCGGTCAGCGACCTCTACTACGACGGCCGCCGCCAGGACCTCGCGTTCGAGAAGGCGGCTGGGGTCAGCCCCAAGGAGCGCCATCACGTCCGTTTCTGGCTCGCGCTGGCCAAGGGCGATTCCGGCGACCCGCTGTGGCTCGGCTCGGCGACGTTCGACCGCAGCGTCGGCGTCAGCCATTACACTGGCCAGGTGACGCACCACATTGCGCCCGACATCGACGCCGAACGCGACCTGCTCGCGGGCGATCTCGCCGCCGCCGGAATGGTCGAGACGGCCTATTGGGTGACTGGCGTCGGCGCGACCGTGTTCGCCCGCAACGGCGGCGGCGACGCCTATTTCACCGACGGCGAAATCGCGGTCTCGCGCCTGTCGCCCGGCTGCCAAATCGTTCAGGCCGCGCCGACGCTCGCCCCGCCGCCCGCCGTCGCCGCCAAGAACACGGCGTTTGGTTGGCTGAAGGCGTTATGGCGGCTTTTGTAACGCGGATTGTTAGAACCGGTTGATTGACGACAACCGACGCGCGAAGGTTCGCCGCTACGATTTCGACTCAGCGCCGGCGTTTGCGGAGCCGGCGACTCCAGGGAGGAGTCTCATGGCGACTGTACTTTCTCTGACGAGCGTCGGGATCGGCGATGTCGAGCTGTTCGTGCCTTCGCCGCCCTGCCTCGTGGTCAATACCTTCTATGTCGACGGCGAGCCCGAAAGTTCGGTGGTCTACCTCTGGCAGGACGCGGAGAGCGGCGAATTGAAGTCCGAGCTGGTCTACATGCAGCCGGTTCCGTTCGAGACCGCGCTCGCCTGGGCCGAGGAAAACGCCCCGGCCCGCAGCGTCGAGCGCATCCATGCGCGCCACGCCGCCAAGACTGAGCCAAAGCCCGCGCCAAAGCGCAAAGCTGCGGCCACGCGCAAGGCGGCCCCGAAGCGCAAGGCCGCGCCGAAGACAGCGGCCCCGAAGCGCAAAGCTGCGCTCAAGAAGAAGGCGGCCAAAACGGCGCCGGCGCGAAAGGCCGTGCGCAAGGCGCCGGCCAAACGGCGCGCGGCGCGCAAGGCGAAGCGCTAGCCCTCAGGCGTCGGGCCAGGGAAACAGGAACGCGTGCGGCGTCGCGTGGTAGTGCGGCGACCGCCAGGATTGGTCATGCGGCCATTCGACCGGCTGTTCGCGCGCGGGTTCGCGCACGACGGCGCGGCGGTAGAGCCGCCATGTCGCGTGGCCGAGGATCGGCAGCACGACCGCCAACCCGGCGAACAGCGGCAATGAGCCTACGACCAGCAACGCCGCCACGATCGCGCCCCACAGCGCCACGGCTTGCGGATTGTCGCGTGCCAGGCGGAGCGAAGTCGACGCCGCCGCCACCAAACCGACGTCGCGATCGAGCAGCAGCGGGAACGATACGACGCTGAGACAGAGCGCCGTCGCGGCGAATGCGAAACCGACGAGATCGCCGACGACGATCAGCGTCCAGCCGCGCCCCGTCGTCAGCACGTCGCCGAAGAACGCCGCCGCCGAGGCCGGCGCCTCGGGCCCGTAGAGCCAGACGTAGATCGCTTCGGCGGCGACGATCCACCAGGCGAAGATGACGAACAGCGCGAGACCGAGCGCGGCGATCGCCGGCAGCGCCGGCGAGCGCAGCACGGCGAAAGCGTCGCGCCAGTCGACGGCGCGGCCCATCTCGCGCCGCCGGCTCATTTCGTAAAGACCGACAGCGAGGAACGGGCCGACCAACGCAAAACCGGCGGCGAAGGGAAAGACGAGCTCCAACGCGTTGGCGAACGAGCCCATCGAGGCGATGGCGACGCCGCCCAGCGCATAGACCGCGCCGAGAAACGCGACATGCGACGGCATGGCGCGGAAATCGTCGAACCCTTCGGCGAGCGCCGCGAAACAGTCGCGCGGCGTGAGCTTGCGCAGCACCGGCCGCGCGGCAAGCGCCTCGCGCCCGAAATAGACGTGGAAATCGGAGAGCATGGTCATGGCCGACGTTCCTTCGCGCCAGCGGCCGCCCGACTTGACCGGGCGCTTCCGCGGTCTCGGCAGGCTGCCGGGTCGCGACGGCGGTTTTTGGGCGCGATGAGGGCGGCGGCGCGGCCGAGGTCCGCCGCGTCAGTCGGGGAACACCACCGTCTTGGCGCCGTTGATCAGGACGCGGTCCTGGAGGTGATAGGCGAGCGCGCGGGCGAGCACCCGCCGCTCGATGTCGCGCCCCTTGCGCACCAAGTCGTCGGGCGTGTCGGCGTGGGTGATGCGCTCAACCGCCTGTTCGATGATCGGCCCTTCATCGAGATTGGCGGTGACGAAATGGGCGGTGGCGCCGATCAACTTGACGCCGCGCGCGTGCGCCTGGTGATAGGGCTTGGCGCCCTTGAAGCCGGGCAGGAACGAGTGGTGGATGTTGATGCACCGCCCCTTCAGCTTGGCGACGAGGCCCTCGGACAGGATCTGCATATAGCGCGCGAGGACGACGACGTCGGCCTGCGCGGCGCGGATCGTCTCCCACACCTGCGCCTCCTGCTCCATCTTGGTCTCCGTCTCGACCGGCAGATGGTGGAACGGGATCGCGCCGAAATCGATGTTGTCGTAGGCCTCGCGCGGGTAATTGGCGATGACGCCGACCACGTCCATCTGCAGCTCGCCGCTGCGCCAGCGATAGAGCAGGTCGGCGAGGCAATGGTCGAAACGCGACACCAGCAGCACGACGCGCTTGCGCTGCGCCGTAGGCCGCAGCGACCAGGTCATGCCGTAGGCCGCAGCGAGACCGGCGAAGACGCCTCTCAGCGCCGCGACGTCGGCCGTGTCGCGCGCGCCGTCGAACTCGACTCGCATGAAGAAATTGCCGGTCTCGAGGTCGTCGAACTGCTGCGCTTCGAGGACGTTGAAGCCGCCGTCGAACAGCGCCGTCGAGACCTTGGCGACGATTCCCGGCCGGTCGGCGCACGAGAGCGTGAAGATGTGACGGCTGGCGGACATCGGCTTTCCTGAAGGACGGCGCGCGCTGGGTGGTAGCGCCTCGCGGGCGGCTTAGGCAAGGCTGCGCATGGCGCTTGGTGAACGGAGCCGCGGCGGCGAAACGCCAGGCGGTCCCTTCTCCCCGCGTGCCGGGACAGCGGCCGCAACGGCGCAAACGGCGTCCTAGCGCTTCGCTTGCGCCAGCACCGCCTCGACCGCGGGCAGGATGCCCTCGACGACGCGTTCGACGCCGGCGCGGTTCGGGTGGAGGCCGTCGTCGAGCTGGAGCGGCCGGTCGCCAGCGACGCCTTCGAGGAAGAACGGATAGAGCGTCACGTCGAATTTCTGCGCGAGTTCGGGATAGATCGCGTCGAAGCGGCGCTTGTAGTCCTCGCCGTAGTTCGGCGCGGCGACCATGCCGGCGAGCAGGATCGCCATATGCGCGTCGCGCGACTTGGCGAGGATGTGCGACAGCGTGACCTCGGTCGTCGCCGGATCGGCGCCGCGCAGCATGTCGTTGGCGCCGAGCTCGACGATGATCGCGTTCGCGTCCTCCGGCACGCTCCAGTCGAAGCGCGCCAGCCCGTCGGCGGCGGTGTCGCCGGAGACGCCGGCGTTGACGACCTCGACGTCCCACCCCTTCGCTTTCAGCGCGCGCGCCAGCACGTCGGGGAACGCCTGGCCGGAGGGCAGGCCGTAGCCGGCGGTGAGGCTGTCGCCGAGCGCGACCAGCTTCAGCGGTTTGGCCGCCGCAGGCCCGCCGAGAACGAGCGCCGCGGCGAGCGCCAGCGCCCCCGCCTGGACGGCGCGACGTAGAATCCCATATGAGGCGTGCGTTGGCGAAAGGATTGTCATGGTTGAGGGCGAACCCGCGATCGAACTTGCCGACGTCGACCTCAGCCTCGGCGAGGGCGTGGCGAGAGTCCATATCCTGCACGGCGTCAGTATGACAATCGGCCGCGGCGAAGCGGTCGGCCTCGTCGGCGCGTCGGGTTCGGGCAAATCGACGCTGCTGATGACCATCGCTGGGCTCGAGCAGCCCGACCGCGGCAGCATCGTCGTCGACGGCCAGCGCATCGACGCGATGGGCGAGGACAAACTGGCGCGCTTTCGCGGCCAGCGCATCGGCATCGTCTTCCAGTCGTTTCATCTCATCCCGACGATGACGGCGCTGGAGAACGTCGCCGCGCCGCTCGAGCTCGCCGGCGCCCGCGACGCCTTCGCCCGGGCCGCCGCCGAACTGGCGCTGGTCGGCCTTTCCGACCGCCAGCGCCACTACCCCGCCCAGCTCTCCGGCGGCGAGCAGCAGCGCGTCGCGCTGGCGCGCGCCTTGGCGCCGCGCCCGTCGGTGATCATCGCCGACGAGCCGACCGGCAACCTCGACGAGGCGACGGGCGGCGCGATCATCGAGCTGTTGTTCGCCGCGCGCGCGCGCAGCGGGTCGACGCTGGTGCTCGTCACCCACGATTCGGCGTTGGCCGCGCGCTGCGACCGCACCTTGCGCATGCGCTCCGGACATCTCGAAACCGCGACGCCGGCGCCGGCCGAGGCATGAACGCGCCCTTCGCGCCGCGCCGTCGCGCGCCGACAGCGGCGCTGCTGCGCTTCGCTTTACGCGATCTGCGCGGCGGCCTCGCCGGCTTGCGCGTCGTCATTCTCTGCGTCGCGCTCGGCGTGGCGGCGATCGTCGGCGTCAATTCGCTGGCGCGTTCGCTCGAAGCGGGCCTCGGCCGCGACGGCAGGACGATCCTCGGCGGCGACGCGTCGTTCTCGCTGATGCACCGCGAACTCGCGCCCGACGAGCGCGCCTATCTTTCGGCGCGCGGCGCGATTTCGACGGTGGCGACCTTGCGCGCGATGGCGCGCAACGCCGGCGGCGACGCGACGCTGGTCGAAGCCAAGGCGGTCGGCGAGACCTGGCCCGATCTCGGCGCGGCGACATTCGATCCGGCGATGGCGCCGGCTCAGGCGTTCGCGCCCGACGGCGACGCGTTCGGCGCGGCGGTTGAGCCGACGCTGATGGATCGGCTCGGCCTCGCCGTCGGCGACCGCTTCGACATCGGCGCGGCGCATTTCGTCGTCCGCACGCGCGTCGTCGCCGAGCCCGACCGGTTGGCGACCGGCGTCGGCTTCGGCCCGCGCGTGCTGATGAGCGAGGCGGCGCTGCGGGCGAGCGGCCTCATCCAGCCCGGCGCGCTGATCCGCTGGACGACGCGCGTGCGGCTGGGCGCGGCCGATGCGCCGCCGCCCGACGCGACGGCGGTCGACGCGTTCGTCGCCGCAGCCAAGGCGGCGTTCCCGCAGGCGGGCTGGGAAGCGCGCAGCCGCGCCAACGTCTCGCCCGACTTCGCCCGCGACCTCGACCGCTTCAGCGAGTTCCTCACCCTGGTCGGGCTGATGTCGCTGGTGGTCGGCGGGGTCGGCGTCGCCAACGCGGCGCAGAGTTTCGTCGAGCGCAAGCTGGCGACGCTGGCGATCCTCAAGGCGCTCGGCGCGAGCGGCGGCGCGGCGGTCGCGCTCGCGCTCGCCGAATTTCTCGCCGTGACGCTGGTCGGCGTCGCCGCTGGGCTGACGATCGGCGGCGCAACGCCGTTCGTTGTCGACGCCCTGTTCGCCGCCGCGCTGCCGCTGCCGCTCGCGCCGGCGATCTTCCCGCACGAGCTGGCGCTCGGCGCGCTCTACGGCCTGCTGACCGCGCTCGCCTTCGCCGTCGCGCCGCTTGGGCGCGCCCATGACGCGCCGGTGGCGCAATTGTTCCGCTCGCTGGTCGAGAGCGGATCGGCGCCGGCGCGCTGGCGCTATCGGCTCGCCGCCGGTCTCGCCGCGTTGGCGCTCGCCGCGCTGGCGATCTTTTCCGGGCCGCAGCGCAGCGTCGCGCTGGTGGTCGTCGTCGCCTCCGCCGCGGCGATGGTCGGGCTGCGGCTGGTCGCCTTCGCCGCGATGGCGTTCGCCCGCCGCGCGCCGCGACCGGCGTCGGTCGTCTGGCGGCTCGCGCTCGCCAACTTGAGCCGACCCGGCGCGCTGACGCCCTCGGTGGTGCTGTCGCTCGGCCTCGGCGTCGCGGCCTTGGTGGCGCTGACGCTGGTCGATTCCAACCTGCGGGCGCAATTGCGGACGTCGCCGGGCGAAACGCCGAGCTTCTATTTTCTCGACGTGCGCAGCGGCGAGGTCGACGCCTTCCGCCGCTTTCTCGCCGACCGGGCGCCCGAAGCGAAGATCGTCGAAGCGCCGATGATGCGCGGCCGCATCGTCCGCATTGGCGATACGCCGGCCGCCGAGGTCAAGGCCAAGGAGAGCGCCGCCTGGGCGCTCGAGGGCGATCGCGGCGTGACGTTCGCGGCGACCCTCCCGGAAGGCTCGAAGATCGTCGCCGGGCGATGGTGGAGCGCCGACTATGGCGGTCCGCCGCTGGTGTCGATGGAGGCGAGCGTCGCCGACGGGCTCGGCGTCAAGCTCGGCGACAGCGTCACGCTCAACGTGCTCGGCCGCGAGGTGACCGCCAAGGTCGCCAACCTGCGGCGGGTCGACTGGCGCAGCTTCGCGATCAACTTCGTCTTCGTTTTCTCGCCCAACGCGTTCAGGGGCGCGCCCTACACCGGCCTGTTCACCGCCGCCCTGCCGCCGGCGGCCGCCGCGGCGGCGGAAGGCGCGCTGATGAAAGCGGCGGCGCGCGACTTCCCCTCAGTGGCGACGATCCGCGTGCGCGAGGCGCTGGCGACGATTGAGGCGCTGACCGCGAAGCTGGCGCTGGCAATCCGCGCCGCCTCCGGCGTGGCGCTGGCGAGCGCGGCGATCGTGCTGGCCGGCGCGCTGGCGGCGAGTCGTCGCGCCCGCATCGCCGATGCGGTGATCCTCAAGATCCTCGGCGCGACCCGGCCGCAGTTGATCGCCGCGTTCCTCGCCGAATACGCTCTGCTCGGCCTGTTCTCCGGCCTGTTCGGCGCGGCGGCGGGCGCGGCGGCCGCCTACGCGATCGTCGCCTGGGTGATGGGCTTCGACTTCGCCTTCGCCGCCGGTCCGGCGCTCGCCGCCGTCGCGGCGGGGCTGGCGCTGACGGTCGCGCTCGGCATGGTCGGGGCCTGGCGCATCCTCGGCGAAAAGCCGGCCGCCTTCCTGCGCGAATTGTGACGGGCGGCGGTCCGAACGTATCGCCGCCCTCGTCTGGCGATTTGCGCGCGAGTGTGGTGAACTCGGCGCATTCAGGGAGGAGGCGTCGCGCCATGGCGGCTCTGACGCAAAGCTACGTCCACGGCGCAAGCGGCGCGCCGCTGATTGGCGAAACCATCGGCGCCGTGCTCGAGCGGGTGGCGGCGGGAGCGCCGGACCGCCCGGCGCTGGTGGCGCGTCATCAGGGCGTGCGCTGGAGCTACGCTGAACTCAACCGCCGCGCCGACGATCTCGCCGCCGGTTTGCTGGCGCTGGGTCTCCAGCCGGGCGAACGCATCGGCGTCTGGTCGCCCAACAACAGCGAGTGGGTGCTCACCCAATTCGCCACGGCGAAGGCCGGCCTGATCCTGGTCAACGTCAATCCCGCCTACCGCAGTCACGAGGCCGAATACGCCCTGACCAAAGTCGGTTGCAAAGCGCTGATCCTCGCCCCCGGCTTCAAGAGCAACGACTATTTCGCCAGCTTGCGCGCTTTGGCGCCCGAGATCGACGCGAGCGCGCCCGGCGCCCTCTCGGCGGCCGGGCTGCCGCAGCTCGAGATCGTCATCCGACTCGGGGCCGAGAAGACGGCCGGCATGTTGAATTTCGCCGACGTCGCCGCGCCGGCCTCCAGCGCGCAACTTTCCGAACTCGCCGCGCTGGGCAAGCGGCTGCAATTCGACGATCCGATCAACATCCAGTTCACTTCGGGCACGACGGGCGCGCCCAAGGGCGCGACGCTGACGCATCACAACATCGTCAACAACGGTTATTTCATCGGCGAGGCGATGCGGTTGACGCCGGCGGACAGGCTCTGCATTCCGGTGCCCTATTATCATTGCTTCGGCATGGTGCTGGGCAACCTCGCCTGCGTCACCCACGGCGCCTGCATGGTCAGCCCTGCCGAGGGTTTCGATCCGCTGGCGACGCTCGAGACGGTGGAGGCCGAGCGCTGCACCGGCCTGCATGGCGTGCCGACGATGTTCATCGCGATGCTCGAACATCCCGAGTTCGCGCGCTTCGATTTGAAGAGTCTGCGCACCGGCATCATGGCGGGCTCGCCGTGTCCGGTCGAAGTGATGCGCCGGGTCGTCGAGCAGATGCACATGAGCGAAGTGACGATCGCCTATGGCATGACCGAAACCAGCCCGGTGAGCTTCCAGAGCGCCCACGACGACCTGCTCGATCGGCGCGTTTCGACCGTCGGCCGGGTTCAACCGCACATCGAGGTCAAAATCGTCGACAACCAGGGCCGCATCGTTCCGCCCGGAATCACCGGCGAATTGTTGACGCGCGGCTACAGCGTCATGCGGGGCTATTGGGGCGATCCGGCCGGGACGACGGCGGCGATCGACGCGGCGCGGTTCATGCACACCGGAGACCTGGCGACGATCGACGCCGAAGGCTACTGCAACATCGTCGGCAGGCTCAAAGACATGGTGATTCGCGGCGGCGAGAACGTCTATCCCCGAGAGGTCGAGGAGTTTCTCTACAGCCACCCGGCCATTGCGGACGTCCAAGTGTTTGGCGTTCCCGATCCGCGTTACGGCGAAGAGCTTTGCGCCTGGGTCAAGCTGCGCGAGGGCGCCGCCCTCAGCGAAGCCGAGGTGATCGCGTTCTGCCGGGCGTCGATCGCCCATTACAAAGCGCCCAAATATGTCCGCTTCGTTCAGGAATTCCCGATGACCGTCACCGGAAAGGTGCAGAAATTCCAAATGAGGCAGACGATGATCGACGCTTTGGGCCTCAAGATCGAAAAGACCGCCTGACGCCGCTGCGGGCCAGAACAGCCTTGGGCGCCAAAAAGGCCGCCGTAAAACCGCCTTCGCTCCTGTTCAACGAAAGTTCAGACAATTCGGCTTCACTTGGCAATTGGCCTGGTCGCGCTTAAATGACGTCAGGGACGGCCGGGCCGGGCCTGAATTTCTTGGCGGCGCCGCTGTCGATGGGAACCCGATGAACCCAAACTTTCGCAACTTCGCCCTGTGGGTGATCATCTTCCTGCTGGTGCTCGCCCTGGTGACGCTGTTCCAGAGCCCGGCGCAGAAGACCCCCAGCACCGACATCACCTTCAGCCAGTTGTTGACCGAGGTCGACGGCGGCCACGTACGCGACGTGACCATCGCCGGCGCAGACATCAGCGGCCATTATAAGGACGGGCGCGCCTTCGTCACCTACGCCCCCAACGACCCCGGGCTCGTCGACACGCTCTACAAGAAGGACGTGACGATCACCGCCCGGCCGCCGTCGGACGGCAATTCGTGGCTGCTGACGCTGCTCATCAACGGCTTGCCGCTGCTGCTGTTCCTCGGCGTGTGGATCTACATGTCGCGGCAAATGCAGGGCGGCGCCGGCAAGGCGATGGGCTTCGGCAAGTCGAAGGCCAAGCTGCTCAACGAGGCGCAAGGCCGCGTCACTTTCGAGGACGTCGCCGGCATCGACGAAGCGAAGGAAGACCTGCAGGAGATCGTCGAGTTCCTGCGCGACCCGCAGAAGTTCCAGAAGCTCGGCGGCCGCATCCCGCGCGGCGTGCTGCTGGTC
>Ga0181517_10002760_pt1 | contig 17456 bp, 9 predicted proteins | sample PEATcosm2014_Bin_31_FD_119748 | JGI IMG/M metagenome (GOLD analysis project Ga0181517, IMG submission 119748) | Peatland microbial communities from MTU Mesocosm Facility, Houghton, MI, USA - PEATcosm2014_Bin01_30_metaG | ecosystem: Environmental > Terrestrial > Soil > Wetlands > Peat | place... | reverse complement strand
CTTCCGGTTCAGCCCGGTCCGCTTCTCGGCTTCGTCCAGCAACCGGCCTCGGCCCCTTTCATCGGCTCGGCTGTACTCTTTGCCGACCTCCTCCAAATACTGCTTTCGCACGTTCATGTCCACCTTTCATGGGTGTCACGTTTCGCGCCCTTCCGGGTTACATTTTCATTTGGCCCAACCGAGTCGCTCCTGGTGACATTTTAGATGACTCAATTCGGGCAGGAGCCGCAGGCGTCAACACGGGTCTATGCTGGAAGGGATGGGTTGGGCGTACAGGACTGAAATGGGCCTCGGCTCACCGGAATCCGCATCGGCAGCTCGCAAGCGCGGACAGAGGATCGCGACGCGAATTTGTGCGGCGGTCTTGTTTGTGGTTCCGGTCGCGAATCTTCACGCTCAGGCCACCGGCTGCGAGGTCCTGCCTGCTGCGAAACGTGAAGATATCAACGCTCTGGCGAACACCGGCCTTGCGCTATCACACGCGAAACAGTATGATGCCGCGGCTGTCTGCTACCGCAAGGTATTGGCCATTGACCCGAAGATTCCTCAGATCCAGCTCAACCTCGGTCTGGCCGAGTTCAAGAGCGGGCGTTTCCGCCAAGCGGCCGGGCCGTTCCGGGCTGTGCTGGAACTCGACCCGAAGAACATGCAGGCGCGGACCCTGCTGGGCATGAGTTACTACGGCAGCCACATGTTCAAGGACGCGGCCGCGAACCTCGAGATCGCGCTCGCCGCCGACCCGGAAAACGTGCAGCTTCATTACTACTTCGCGCAGAGCCTGCTTTCGTCGTCCGAGTACCAGCGCTCTTTGCAGGAGTTCGAGTGGTTGCAGCGCCACGACCCCGATTCTGCCGCCACGCACGTGCTCATGGCTGAAGCGTTAGACGGCCTCACCCGCCCGGAGGAAGCGATCCTGGAGCTAAAGGCGGCGATCGCGAGATCGCCTGCCGAGCCCAACGTGCATTTCGCCATCGGGTATATTTACTGGTCGCAGCAAAAAGACGATGAGGCCGAACGCGAGTTCCGTCTGGAGTTGGATCACGATCCGGCCAATGCGCAGGCGTGGGCATGGCTGGCCGACGTGCTGATCCGCCGCAACGACTTTCAGAAGGCGAAGCCGCTCCTCGACCAGGCGCTGTCCATCGACCCAAGCGTCCGCATCGCGCATCTCGATCTCGGCATCGTCTTCGCGCAGGACAGACAGTACGACCGCGCCATTGCTGCCTTCAAGGAAGCGATACGCCTCGACGATTCCAAAACCGATGCCCATTTCCGCCTGGCGCGCGTATACAAAGAAGCCGGCAAACCTGCCGAATCCGCCGCCGAATTGGCCATTGTCCGCCGTCTGCGCGAGGAGAAGAGCGAAGACAACCTACAGAAAGTGACCGGCCACCCGCCCGAGCTACAGCCCGACAAGTAGGGGGCCGAGGCGATGCCTTGCACTATTTCCCCGCGTGGCGCCGGGCGATCACCTGCGTCCCGATAGCAGGCTTTCCCTCTTCGATCACGTAGAACTGATCGGCCGCGACGTTATGAAACTCTTGCCGGACGCCGCTCGGCCAGCTCACTTCCACGCTGTCGATTCGCCTGCTTGGCCCCAGCCCGAAGTGTGCGCGGAGGTCGCTCTGCGAAAGATAGCTGCCGCCTGCGGCAATCTCGCGGATTTGCGAAATGCCGCCGGCCTTCAGCCGGATTCGCGCGCCCAAGGCATCGCGATTGCTGCGCGTGCCCACCAGCTTGAAACTTACGAAGTGATTGCTTCCCCCGCTGCGGTTTCGCAATATCGACGGCGGGTCGTCGTTATTCCCTACGACTATGTCCTCGTGGCCGTCGTTGAACAGGTCGGCGAAGGCCACGCCACGTCCGAGGTGGGGCACAGAAAAACCGTCCCCGTGAGCCTGCGCATCGGCAGTCACGTCAGTAAACGTGCCGTCGCGATTGTTGTGAAATAGCAGGTTTATCTGCTTGTAGTGACCCTTCACGGTCGAATTCTCCACGCCCTGATAGACGTGCCCGTTGGCGATGAACAGGTCCACCCAGCCGTCGTTGTCGAAGTCGGTAAAGCCGCCTCCGAAGCTCAGGAACCGTGCGGTGATAGTGGCGATGCGCGCCTTGCGGCCGACATCCTCGAACGTCCCGCCTCCGGCATTGCGCCACAGATGGTGGGGCACATCCTGAAAGTCGGAAACGTAGAGATCCAGCAATCCGTCGTTATCGTAGTCGCCCACCGAGAGGCACATCGCCGCCATGGTGCCGCCGTCCTCGGTCAACCCCACGCCCGCCATCAGTCCGGATTCGGTGAACGTGCCGTCGTGATCGTTGTGGTAAAGGTAGATCTCCATGCCATCGTTGGCGACAAACAGATCGGGCCAGCCGTCATTGTCGTAGTCGGATGCAATCACCGAAAGATTCTTGCCGTTGGGCTGATAGATCTTGGCGGCTTTGGTAACGTCGGTGAACGTGCCGTCGCCGTTGTTGTGGTACAGCACGTCCGGACTGCCGTGATACTCACCGGGCGGGCAGCTTGATTCCGCGTCGGCGATGATGCAGGTTTGCTTCACCTCCGGGCCGAAATCCACATAGCCGCCGACGTACAAATCGAGCTTCCCGTCGCGGTCGTAGTCGAAAAAGGTGGCGCCCAGATGCAGCCGCGTGCCGAAGTCGGTACCGTCCACGTGCGCCTTTGCGGTGACGTCGGTGAAGGTGCCGTTCCCGTTGTTGTGGTACAGCACGTTCTTGCCGTACTGCATCACGTAGAGATCCGGGTGTCCGTCGTTGTCGTAGTCGCCGACTACGCAGCCAAGGCCATAGCCGGTGCCCGGCACGCCGGCTTTTTCGGTCACGTCTGTGAACGTGCCATCGCCATTGTTCCGATACAGAGCGTTGCGCGCCACCAAACCCCGCCCGTAGAGATCGCGCGCGCTGACTAAGTAAATGTCGGGCCAGCCGTCTCCGTCATAGTCGAACACGCAGACTCCCGGACCAGCCTCGTCCATGATATTGGCGACGCCCTTGTTGCCTTTCAAATGGACGAAGCGGACGCCTGCCTGCCTGGTGATGTCATCGAAACGCGGCGTGGAGTTGTCGTCGGCGCTGGGTCCGGCAAATGACGCGGCGAGGAGCGACATCCCCACCACCATGCTCGCAGGAATCATTAACTGGGCGGGAGATACGCTTCTCTTTGGCAACGATCGCATTCCATACAGGCCGAACTCATCGACCTTAGTCGCACTGTCGAGCACGTCATGGAGACCTGGCTTGGCCTGCAGGGCCGCTCATCTGCGATTATCTCACGCGCGAGCAGTCGCGCTCTGGTTACTCCGCCGGTGAATATGGGAACGTAATAAACATTGTCGGCTACAACGACGTTCGGCGCTCAGAGAAACTGAGCCCCGGTAGTAGCAATCGGCGCGATAGCGGTCGCGCCCGTGAGAACAGCGTTCACGCTGTTCACCGATATATATAGGTCAGCGTCGCCTTTAGCGCTGCCTATATCGGCGATAGTTTCGCCGACTTACTGCGGGCCAATTCACTCTGAATCTCAGCTCGTGCTGGAAAGGCGCTTCCCACGCATACAAAATCATCAATCGCCTGTCAAACTCTCATCCGCAGCCGTGCACCTACCAAACGGGCACCCCCATCTCCAAACGGGGGCATCAAACCGGTTGCCGGGTCTCGCGCTGAAGCGGGACAGTGCTTTCAGCGAAACGACACGTGGAACGTGGGTCCGAACGCCTGTTCAGTGAGCTTCGCCTTCCAGACATCCCGTGGCGAAAGCTCCGGAACCTGTCGCTGAACTGGGGAGATATCAACGGTCTGTTCTTCCACGTACATGCTCGTACCATAGCGACACCACGTAATCGCATCAAAACACAACGTTGATACGGTACCTTACCGTAATCCTCTACTAAAGAAGCACTAATCCTCCTTACAATCTATGCGGTCTCGTCCAGCGCCATGGGGGTGCCTGGTGAGGCTAGAGTAATCTCGCTAAGAAAATCTCGCTTAAGGAGAGAAATGTGAAGCACGTCAGACTACGTCAGTTACTGATATTGTGCACTCTCGCACTAGCCTTCGCGTTCCACGCCGCAGCGCAGGAGGCAACCATCGTCGGAACGGTTACAGATCCATCGGGGGCAGCCGTTCCCGGCGTACAAATCACCGTCACGAACAACGAAACCTCCGCTGTTCGCCACATCGTCAGCAATGACACAGGCCAGTACACCGTGCCAAGCCTTGTAATCGGCAAGTACAGTGTCAAGGCCGAGGCCTCTGGTTTTAGGCCCGCCCAGCAGAACGACGTCGTTCTGAACGTCGGTGCTGTTGCTCGTATCGATATCCAACTGCAGGTTGGGGAATCCAAAGAGAGCGTCACCGTTGAGGCTGTATCCACCCGGGTCCAATCGGATTCCAGCGAAGTTAGCGAAGTGGTTACCGGACAACAGGTGACGCAATTGGCCATGAACGGCCGCAACTTGGTCGGCCTCGCGGAACTGGTTCCAGGCGTGTCCTCCACTGTGGCGGATTTCAATGGCCCCAGCGCACAGGGCAGCGGCTTCACCATCAGTTTCAATGGCCAGCGTCCAGACCACAACGTCTGGATGGTGGATGGTGGGGAAAATTACGATCGCGGCTCCGGCGGAAAATTCAACATCATGCCGTCCGTCGACTCGGTTGCCGAGTTCAGGGTGCTCACCTCGAACTATTCCGCTGAGTACGGACTCAATTCCGGCGCGACCCTCAGCCTGGCCTTCAAGTCCGGCACCAAGGATTTCCACGGCGGTGCGTGGGAATTCTTCCGCAACAACGACTTGGACGCGGTGAACTATTTCGTCAACGCGGCAAGCGCGACGACACCGGAATTGCGCTATAACGTGTTTGGCTTCAACATCGGCGGCCCGGTGATTCTGCCGCACTACAACAAGGACCGAAACAAGACGTTCTTCTTCGGCAACTTTGAGTGGCGGCGCATGATCCAGGGCGGCACCAACACGGTTCAAACGCCTACGAGCGCGATGGACGGTGGCCAGTTCCCGTCTAACATGACCATCAACGTGCCCTCAGCTGCCAGCCTGAACTCCACGGAACTCGCCCGGTTCACCTCGCTGGGGCTCGTTCCCGGCCAGCCTTTCCCGAACAACAAGATTCCATCCAGCCTGATCAGCCCGCTGGCCACGGCGTTTATTGGGCTTGGTATATTCAACTCGCCCAATACCACTAGCGGCGGATTCCCTGCGTTCACCGGTGGGGCCAACGCTCCCACCTACGTGGGCGAGCAGATTGCTCGTATCGACCACCAGTTCAGCGACAAGTTCTTTGTTTTTGGCCACTGGGTGTCGGAACAGCTCAACCAGACCTATGGGACGTCCCTTTGGAGCGGCGACAGCTATCCGACCGTCGGTTCGGTGTTTGTCAATCCGTCCTGGAGCGGCGTGCTTCACGCCACGTACACTATCAACCCGACCGTTGTCAACGAGGTGGCGTTTAACTACAATGGCAACAACATCAACGTCACGCCGGAGGGGATCTATCAGCGCACCTCCAGCACCAACCCGCCGGAGTTGTTCGCCGGCAACGCGGACAACCGCCTGCCGACTCTCAATTTCGGCGGCGGAGGCATCAATTCCACCTACGATGTGTCCAACTATCCCTGGACCAACGCGTTCGAGAATTACCAGTGGCGTGACGACATCTCATGGACCCATGGTCGGCACAGCCTGAAGTTCGGCGGCCAGTATATGTTCCAAACCAAGACCCAGGAGCTCTTTGGCCAGTCGCAGGGCAACTACGCCTTTAACGGTACCTACACCGGTGATGGCTTTGCCGACTTCCTGTTGGGCTATGCCGCCACCTATAACGAGCTGGCCGTCCAGGACAGCGGTGACTGGCATAGCAACACCATCGCCGTCTACGTGCAGGACGACTGGCGCGTGAACAATCACCTCACCCTGAATCTCGGCGTGCGCTGGGAAGGCATTCCCCACACATACGAAGTGAACAATCGCATGTCGAACTTCTATCCGCAACTGTACAACCCGGCAGATGCGGCAATACTCCTCCCCAACGGGAACATCAGTCCCAGCAGCCCGGGTCTGGCTCCCGGCGTGGGAGCGGCGTCCACCCTCAACCTGTATCAGAACGGCATGGCGATTACCGGCAAGAACGGCGCTCCCACTGATATAGTCCAAAACCACTGGAACAATTGGGGTCCGCGGCTTGGATTTGCCTATGACCCGACCAGTGACGGCAAGACCGTAATTCGCGGTGGTTTCGGCACCATGTACGAACGCGTTCAGGGTAACGACGTGTACAACATGGGTCCGAATGTCCCATTCAGCGCGAGCCCGACCGTGAGCAACGTTTACTTCAACAACCCGTTGCAGAGCGTCCTCACGGGGCAGACCGCTACCGCCCCGATCACCACTACGTCGATCACCGGCGAGAGCGAGTACAACTACAAGAACCCCACTTCATATCAATGGAGCATGGGTGTGCAGCATGAGTTTTGGCATGGAGCGGTTGGACAGGTGTCGTATGTCGGCAACGTCGGGACGCACCAGAACGATGCGATTGACATCAACGCGCCACTGTACTCCAGCGCGACTCTGGCCCAGCGCCTCCAGGTAATCGGGGGAACTTTGCCCGTCGATGCAATCCGTCCCTACCAGGGCTACGGCGGGATCCTGATGTACGAGGACGCGGGCCGTTCCAAGTACAATGCACTTCAGGCCGAATTCCGCGCGCAGGCCGCGAAGAACCTCACCGTGCAACTCGCCTACACCTACTCGAAGAACTATGACGAGGGTACCGGCGTAGCCGTCAACGGGAACTCGGGCGACCTGGCCACGATCTCGAATCCCTACAATCGCAGCTACGATTGGGGACTCGGTTCCTATGACCGCCCGAACGTGTTCATCGCCGACTACGTCTGGGACATTCCCATTTTCAACCACAGCAGCGGCGCGGTGAAAACTATTCTGGGCGGTTGGAAACTGTCCGGCATTATCACCGCCGAGTCGGGCGTTCCGTACACCGAGACGCTGGGTGGGAACACCCTGGGCATGGGCGGCAACGTCACCAACCGGCCCGACTTGACTGGGGCGATCTCCTATCCCCACACGATTGGCGAATGGTACAACCCGGCGGCGTTCACCGCTCCCATATTGGGCACCTACGGCAACGAAGGCAAGAACATCATTCGCGGACCCGGACGGGACAACTGGGACACTTCCCTGTTCAAGGACTTCAATTGGGAACGTGGCACTCTGGAGTTCCGCTTCGAAACGTTCAACACGTTCAACCACACCCAGTGGAACGGATTGAACACCACGTACGGCAGCGGCGCGGGTGCGATCACTTCCGCGTTCGATCCGCGTGTCATGCAGATCGGTGTAAAGCTCCTCTTCTAACTGCTGTAAGGTTCGATTCCTGCCCGCTCGCGCTCCCTCAAAGGGTGCGGGCGGGCTTTTTTGTCCCATGCGAAGATTTCACAGTCCGGCCGACTTCGATCGGGCACTCTGGGCCAGCAGATGGCTAGACAACCTCATTCGATACGACTCCTCAGTCCAATTCGGGGATAAACAGACCCGAATGCCGGTCGTGGCAACGCGCAGAACCCGGCGCCAGCCAGCATTGGCGGCCGCATGGAAGCGGTTCCATCCTTCGTCGCCGCAATTTGCAACTAACTCAATCGCTCATTAGCTGGCTAATGGAAGCGGTTCCATGCTCCACCGTGAAATTAGCAGGCAACTAACCGGCGCTTACGTGCAGATACCGCCCTGCTCGTCGCGGCTTGTATCATGGCGCACACATATTTCAATTACGCAAAGGCCGTTCCCACGATGAGTGCTATAATTCCCGGCAAGGGAGTTGTCTCAGGAGCACAGCCATGTACGCGGCGCACCTTCGCGAAGAAACGCACGTCCCCTTCGACGATGCGGAGCGGGAAGCTATCCGCCAGCAGTTGGAGCGGATGTTGGCGAATCCTCTGTTCAAGTACAGCAAGCGCTACCCGAACCTCCTGCGGTATGTCGTGGAAAACACGCTAGAGGGTCGCACCGGCGAGTTGAAGGAACGCTCACTCGGCGTGGCGGTCTTTGGCCGCGAGCCGGACTACGACACCAATGTCGATCCGGTAGTGCGCGCCACTGCGGGTGAAATCCGCAAGCGAATCGCGCAATACTATCACGAGCCTGGGCACGCGACGGAAGTCCGCATCGATCTGTCGCCCCGATCGTACATTCCGGAGTTCGAAATGCCGGTCCCGCCGCCTGCCGCGGCGCCCGTTCAGCAAGCTGTGCCGGCAGCCGCCCGTCTGGCGATTCGTCGTTGGCGCGCGCTCACTGTAGCGGCGGCGGTCGGGCTGCTGGTTGTGGCGACGGTCTGGCTCAGACCGTGGGCCAGGCCAAGCGAACTCGACCGCTTCTGGAAACCGGTACTCGATTCCTCCAACACCGTTCTGCTGTGTATGGGGCAACGCGAGTTCCTCGGCTCGTCCCCTGAACCTGGACAGGTGGCCGTTACCGACCTGCCGGGCGTTTCAAGCGGGCCGATCACGCTTTTCCAGTTGTATTATCTGGGCAGTCAGAATCTGTCACTGACGGATGTGAGCACAATCGGCAGGCTCACCGGACTTCTGCAGGCCAAGGGCAAGACGTTCCATATCCGCGGCCAGCTCTCCACGGATTTCGCAGACTTGCGAGATGGGCCGGTTGTCCTGGTGGGCGCATTCGATAACGACTGGACCATGCGGCTGACTGGGCCCATGCGGTTCAGCTTCGAGCGCGACCGCGACACGTTCTGGATTAAGGACCGCCAGAATCCATCCAGGCAGGATCGCGCCGTGAATTACCGGACGCCTTACCTGAGTCTCACGGAAGACTACGCACTAATATCCCGGACGCTGGACCCGACCACCGCCCGCATGGTCGTGGTCATTGGAGGGCTCACCGGCTACGGAACCGTTGCCGCGGGTGAGTTTCTCACCGATCCCCTTTACCTCGAAGCCATGGCCAAAGGCGCGCCGAAGGGCTGGGAGCGAAAGAACATTCAGGTTGTCCTGGCGACGAAAGTCATTCACGGCACGTCCGGGCCGCCCCGCATACTCGAACGACACTTCTGGTAAGACGAGCAGCGGAACCGGAAGATAAGGTTAGCGCGCCGGCTCTTTCACTTTCAGGAGCCGATCGCCCGGCACATCCTTCAGTTCCTGCACGATGCCCGAGGGCCAGTGGATCTCCACCAAGTCCACGGAGGCATTCTGACCCAGTCCGAAATGCACCGGGCCGGCACTAGAGGAGGCGTAACCCACACTCGTGGTGACGTGGTTGTATTGAGCGCCGCTCTTAGTGACAATCTTGATGCGAGCGCCAATGGCATCGCGATTACTCTTCGTGCCTTCCAGTCGAAGCTCCAGCCAATGATTCGACCCTGGGCTCTCGTTCATCCAGATCTCGGCGGGCGCGTCGAGCGCGCTGACGACGATGTCCAGGCGCCCGTCGCCATCGAGATCGCCCATGGCCGAACCTCGGTGCCGCGATGGCGCTTGCGCCTTGAACCCGGCTTCGCCGGTGAGAGCGGCAAACTTCATGCCACCTAGATTGCGGAATACGGTGTTATTCTGCGCCACCAGCAGGTGCGACGAAGCGAGCAGCGATTGCACATGGCCTCGCGAGACAAAGATATCCTTCCACCCATCGTTGTCGAAGTCGGCGATCATCGGCGAGTAACCCGACATGGACGCGCTCAGTTGGCTCATCTTACTCTGCGAAGTTACTTCGACAAAGTTCCCTTTCCCGGTGTTCCTGTAAATGGGAAAAGTCTCGTTATCGAGCGCCGCCAGGCAAATGTCGGGATAACCGTCGTTGTCGAGGTCCCGGAAATCCACACCCATGCCGGAGATGTATGTGCCGTCTTCGCGGAGCGCCACATTGGCATCGAACGCCACCTCGTCGAACTTCCCGCCGCCCTTGTTATGAAACAACGAATTGAATAGTTTGTCGTTGGCGATGAAGAAGTCCATGCGGCCGTCCAGAAAGTAGTCCGCCACTCCCACGCCCATGCCCTTGCCGGGATGGGCGCGAAAACCGGAGGAAACGGAGACGTCCGTGAACGTGCCATCGCCGTTGTTCAGGAATAACTGGTTCGGCGTCTTCCCGTAGAACTTCGGGTGACAGTATTCCTTGTGGCCGTTATCCAGGCATACCGGCTCCTTTTCGCCGTTCCACTGCAGGTAGTTCACAATCAGCAGGTCCAGGAGGCCATCATTGTTGACATCCACCCATGCCGCACCCACGGACCAGAGTGGGCCGTACTCGGGATCGGGTTTAGAGGATAGGCCGGCCTTCGCCGTAACGTCGGTAAACGTGCCATCGCCGTTGTTGTGGTACAGGGTGTTGCGATACACGCCGCCGACGAAGATGTCCTCATAACCGTCGTTGTCATAGTCGCCAATAGCTACGCCGGTATCGTAGCCGGTCCCGGCCAGACCCGCTTGCGCGGTGACGTCCTTGAAATGGCCCGTGCCATCATTCTCGAACAGGCGGTTGGAGTACTTCGGCGAGCTCTTTTTGAGCGTCTTAATATCCGCTCCGTTGGTGAAGAAGATATCCAGCTTGCCGTCGTTGTTGTAATCGAAGATGGCCACGCCGCCGGCCATGGTTTCAGGCGCGTGGCGCTCGGGCGTCTCACAATTCTCCAGCCTGAAATCGATCGGCCGGTAAGCGAATCGGATGGGGCTCTCTGCAGTAGGAGGCGCGGCAACCAGCCAGAACGCCGCTCCGGCCAGCGCCGCCATGGCTACCGCGACTGCGCCGGCGCCTGTCATAAACCTGGTGCCACAAACATCCGAATCTCCGTCAGGTTCCACTGTCACCGGCTCTTCCGCAGGAATCGGGAGACCAAGTGCGCGACTATTCGTTCGGAATCCGTTACCCCATACATACAACAGTGACCACGGAACCGGGCTCGTTCGCCCTCAGTGTACACCTCAGTTTAGATCACTGCTCCGCAGCCTGTCACAAGAGTTGCGACCGACTATCTCGAAGGAAGGCGGCTGGCTGTATACCGGCCGCCGGGCGCCAGACTGGAGATGCCGGTCGAGACGCCATCACCATGGCCACCGCGTTGGCCGTGTCGCGAAAGCCATTGACGAACTCGAATCCCAGAGCCCACCGAGGCGGGCGTTCGCGCTCGTCTCTATACGATGCCTTCGAAGAGGACCGACGTCAGATAGCGCTCCCCGGAGTCCGGAAGAATCACCACAATCGTCTTCCCGGCGAACTCGGGTTGCTGGGCCAGGCGCGCTGCCACCGCCGCCGCGGCTCCGCACGAAATGCCGCTCAGAATGCCTTCTTCGCGCGCCAGCCGCTGCGCCATTTCCACCGACTCTTCGTTGGTGACCGTCTCCACGCGGTCCACTACCGAGAGATCCAGCGTATCCGGAATGAAGCCGGCGCCGATGCCCTGAATCTTGTGCGGCCCCGGCTGCAGCGGCAGTCCGGCCCGTTTCTGCGTGATCACCGGGCTGGCCGCCGGTTCCACCGCTACCGAAGTAATCGCTTTGCCACGTGTCCCCTTGATGTAGCGCGAAACGCCAGTGATGGTTCCGCCCGTCCCCACGCCACTCACCAGAACGTCGATCGCTCCGTTCGTGTCGTCCCAGATCTCCGGGCCCGTGGTGCGGAAGTGTATCTCGGGATTGGCCGGGTTCTGGAACTGTTGCAGCAGCAGATAATGCTTGGGATCGGAGTTATAAATCTCCTCCGCCTTGGCGATAGCGCCCTTCATCCCCTTCGCGCCTTCTGTAAGCACCAGGTTGGCGCCAAATGCCTTCAGCACCTTGCGCCGCTCCAATGACATGGTCTCGGGCATGGTCAGCGTGACCGAGTAACCGCGCGACGCTGCGACGAACGCCAGTGCGATCCCCGTGTTACCGCTGGTCGGTTCCACCAGTTCCACGCCGGGCTTCAGCACACCGCGCTTCTCGGCGTCCCAAATCATGGAGGCGCCGATCCGGCACTTCACCGAGTAAGAGGGGTTGCGGCCTTCGATTTTACCGTACACCTTCGTCCCCGAGCCGTTCACAATGCGATTGAGCTTGACGAGCGGCGTGTTTCCGATGCTGAGTGAGTTGTCTTCGAACGTTGCCATGAGTTACTCCTGAGAAATCTGCAAGGCCTGGTCCAGATCGGCCTTGATGTCTTCGATATCTTCGATTCCGACCGACACGCGAATATAGTCCGCCGTGACTCCGGTCTCGGCCTGTTCCTTCTCGGTAAGCTGGGAGTGCGTGGTGGACGCAGGATGAATCACCAGCGTCTTGGCGTCCCCGACATTCGCCAGGTGGCTCGCCAGTTTCACGCTGTTGATGAACTTGACGCCGGCCACTTTCCCGCCGCGCACGCCGAACCCGAGAATCGCTCCCGCGCCTTGCGGCAAATACTTCCTGGCATTCTGGTAGTGCGAGTGGTTCGGCAGACCGGGATAGTTCACCCAGGTCACCGCGGGATGCTTCAGCAGCCACTCCGCCAGCGCCTGCGCGTTCCGCACATGCCGCTCCAGCCGCAGGTGCAGAGTCTCGATGCCCAGTAACAGCAGGAACGCCGCAAACGGACTCTGTGTGCCTCCCGTGTCGCGCAGCCAGTGGGTGCGGATGTGGATGATGTACGCCAGATTGCCGAGCGGCTTTAGCGCCTCGGTGAAAATCACGCCGTGATAGGAATCGCTCGGTTCGGTGAATTCCGGCCACTTCTTGGGATTCTCCGCCCAAAGGAAATTGCCGCTATCTACGATGGCGCCGCCGATATGCACGCCGTGACCGCCCAGAAACTTGGTGGTCGAGTAAACCGCGATATCGATGCCGTGCTCGAAAGGCCGGAACAGCGCCGGCGTCAGCACCGTGTTATCCACGATCACCGGCAGGCCGTGCTTGTGCGCCTCGTTGGCGATGGCGCGGAAATCCGGCACGTCGTTCTTCGGGTTCCCGACCGATTCCAAATACACCAAGCGCGTGTTCTCATCCACCAGCTTGCCGATTTCCTCCGGATGATCGGGATTGAAGAACCGTACCTCGACGCCCAGCTTTTTCAGCGTCTGCGTGAAGAGCGTCCAGGTGCCTCCGTACAAGCTGGTGGCGGAAATGAAGTTCTGCCCCGCGTGGGTGATGGTGAGGATCGCGGCGTTGATGGCCGCTTGCCCCGAACTGAACGCCAGCCCGCCGATGCCGCCATCGAGCGCGGCAAGCCGCTTCTCGAGCACGTCGTTGGTCGGGTTCATGATGCGCGAGTAGATGTTGCCGAACTCGCGCAACCCGAAAAGATTCGCGGCCGTCTCGGCGTCTTTGAAAACGTAGCTCGTGGTGGCGTAAATCGGAACTGCCCGTGCCGTCGTCGTCGGGTCGGGCTCCTGGCCGGCATGCAAAGCAAGCGTGCCGAGTCGGCGTTTCTGTGGTGCGTCTGCCATGATGAGTTCTCTCCGCTGTTGCCGTCTATGGGTCCTTACGATATGCCCAGCACAAAGATATTATCCTAATGTCTATAGAGTATAGTGATATTGCGTACGGATTTGCAAGTGGGATTCACCGGTTACCCTCACATAAGCCTCGCTATACGATTGATTATATTGGCGGTTTATCACGCCAGAAAAACTCCCGTCAAGGATCGCGGCGCCCCGCAAGCGCTTCCTCGAGGTCCGCGATCAGGTCGTCCACATCCTCGATGCCGATCGAAACCCGGATCAGGTCGGAGGTGATTCCCATGCGGGCGAGGACGGCCGGATCCACCGACGAGTGCGTCATGGTGACGGGATGCTCGATTAACGACTCCACCCCTCCGAGCGATTCCGCCAACGTGAAGACTTTCACTTTTTCGAGCAGCCCAAAGACGGCGTCCTCGCCGCCGCGCAGGCGGAAGGAAAACGTGCCGCCAAAACCGCTCGTCTGACGCAATGCGAGAGCGTGCTGCGGATGCGATTCGAGGCCCGGATGGCGCACTTCGCTCACCTCCGGGCGCGCTTCGAGCCAGCGTGCGATCGCGAGCGCGTTGCGGTTATGCTCCTCCATCCGGATGGCCAGCGTCTTGACGCCGCGCAGCACCAGGAAGCAGTCCTGCGGTCCGGCACAGGAGCCGGTCGCGTTCTGTAGAAAGCCGATCTTCTCCGCCAGCCCTGCGTGGTTGGCGATGACGGCGCCGCCCACCACGTCCGAATGGCCGTTGATGTACTTCGTCGTCGAGTGCACCACGATGTCGACGCCCAATTCGAGCGGGCGCTGAAAGTATGGCGAGAGGAAGGTGTTGTCGCAAATGGCGATGGCTCTGAAGCGATGCGCCAGATCAGCCACCGCGCGCAAGTCCACCAAATTCATTAGCGGGTTGGTTGGCGATTCGATCCATACCGCGACGGCGCCGCGTTCGAGTTCGCGCTCCGTTTCGGCCAGGTCCCGCAGGTCCACGTAAACCGCTTCGATGCCCTTGCTGCGGAATACCTTCTCGAACATACGGAAGGTCCCGCCGTACAAATCGCTGTGAACAATGATCCGGTTCCCCGTCTCGAACATCATCACGACAGTGGTTTCGGCCGCCATTCCGGTGGCAAATGCGAAACCGAACGCGCCGCCCTCCAGCGACGCCAAGCAGGTTTCCAGCGCCTTTCGCGTCGGATTGCCGCTGCGCGAATATTCGAACGCGCCCGGCTGGTTGACTCCCCGGAAAGCAAACGAGGAGGTCTGGTAGATCGGCGTCATCACCGCGCCGTGATGATCCTGGGGATTATGACCGGAATGAACAGCGAGAGTTTTGAATTTCATGGGCAGGCTTTGTACGGTACCTTCCTCGTCATTATAGACGGCGCGCAACCGAAGCATCGCTCGGCCGGAGTCATCAGCCACGCGGCCCAATAGGGAACGCGTGCGGCCGGAAGGTTCAACGCACTTTCGTCTGACGCGTTCTATACTACAAAAGACGCCGTTACGAGTTGCGGGCTTCTGCCACGACGAACTGTTCAAAATGGTTTCCCTGACACATCTGCCGATGCGGATGGCGATCGGGCTGGCGCTGGCCACCGCCGCCCTCGCGCAGCCGGCCCAGCCTCCGCTGAAGCTCACGTTGCAGCAGGCCATCGACCGCGCCAGACAGTACGGCCCAACCTTCCTAACCGCCGGTCTCGCCGCGGCCAGCGCTCACGAAGACGCGGCGCAGGCCAAGGCGGCGCTGCTGCCCGGCGTCGGCGCCCTCAGCCAGTTCATCTACACGCAACCGAACGGCACGCCCAGCGGCGTCTTTGTGTCGAACGACGGGCCGCACGTCTACAACCAGCAAGCGATGGTGCATGGCGACCTCTATGCGCCGGGAAAGCGCGCCGATTATCACCGCGCGCTGGCCGCCGAAGCCGTGGCGCGCGCCAGGGCCGACGTCGCGGCGCGCGGCCTGGTGGCGGTCGTGGTGCAGGACTACTACGCGATGGCGGTGGCCGAACGCAAGATCGAGAATGCCCGGCAGGCGCTACGCGAAGCCCGGCAGTTTCTGGACGTCACCGAACAACAGGAACGCGGCGGCGAGGCGGCGCACTCCGACGTCATCAAGGCGCAGATTCAGGTGGAGCAGCGCCAGCGCGACGCCGAGGATGGCCAGCTTGCGTTGGATAAAGCCCGTTTGGCGTTCGCGGTTCTGCTGTTTCCGGATTTCCGCCAGGATTTCTCGGTCGAGGACGATCTAGACAGCGCGGCGGCCCTGCCGCCACTTCCTCAGGTGCAGGACTTGGCGGGGCGCAACAATCCCGATATCCGCGCGGCGCAGGCGGTGGTGGAACAGCAAACTCACACGGTGGAATCGGCTCGCGCGGCGCTGTTGCCTACGCTCTCGTTCGACTATTTCTTCGGCATCAATGCCAACCAGTTCGCCCTGCACAACGTGGATCAGCGGAACACCCTGGGCTCGGTGGCGCAGGCGCAATTGACGGTTCCGCTGTGGACCTGGGGCGCCGCCCGCAGCAAGATTCGCCAGGCGCAGATCGGACTCGAGCAAGCCAGGAACGATTTGAGCTTCACGCAACGCCAGTTGCTGGCCACGCTGCAAGCCTTCTACCAGGAGGCGCAGGTGGCCGCCTCGCAGGTGGATTCGCTGAAGCGTTCGGCGGAGCTTTCCGCCGATAGCCTGCGGCTCACGCTGCTGCGCTACCGGGCGGGCGAGGTTACGGTGCTTGAAGTGGTGGATGCTCAGACCACGCTGACGCAAGCGCGCAACGCCAGAGCCGATGGTCTGGCGCGCTACCGCCTGGCACTGGCGGAATTGCAGACTCTGACGGGAGCGTTCTAGGAGATGAGGCAACGAGATAGCGTCCGTGGCGCACGCACTCCTGCGTGCCGCGTCGGCATTCCTGCCGACGCCCGCTGCCCCGGAACGAAGGGGCGTCGAGAAGAGTCTCGACGCGGCACGCACGAGTGCGTGCGCCACGTCGGCGGCATTGCCACAATCGTCGTCCTCTGTCTCCTCGCCGCCGGCTGCGCCAAGAAGGAAGCGGCGGAAGTAGAAAGTGTCGCGCCGGTGGAAGTAGCCGCCGTGGCGCAAGATTCCATTCGCCGGGTGGTGGAAGCCGATGCCGTGCTGTACCCCATCGACCAAGCCTCCGTGATGCCGAAGATCAGCGCGCCGGTGCAGAAGTTCCTGGTCAATCGGGGCGACTATGTGCGGGTGGGACAACTGCTGGCGGTGCTCGAGAATCGCGACCTTGTGGCGGCTGCAAACGCCGCCAAGAGCCAGGTGGATCAGGCCGATGCCAATCTGCGCAGCACCGAATCGGCAGCCGTTCCCGAAGCCGTCATGAAGGCGCAGACCGACGTTGCCTCATACCAGGAACAGCTAGACGCAGCTCGTCGTGCGCTGGAAAGCCGGCAGAAGCTTTTCCAGGATGGCGCCCTGGCGCGCAAATCGGTGGACGATGCCTCGGTGACTTACGCGCAGGCGAAGGCGCAGTTTGAAACCGCGAGCGAGCATCTCCACGCTTTCCAAAGCGTGGGCAAGCAGGAACAACTCAAGACCGCGCAGGCTCAGGTAGCTGCGGCGCAGGCGCAGTACCGCTCCGCCGCCGCGCAGGTGAGCTATTCGGAGATCTTGAGCCCGATCGCGGGCGTGATTGCCGACCGGCCGCTCTACGCCGGCGAAATGGCCCCGCCCGGCAGCCCGTTGCTGACGGTGATGGATACGTCCCGCGTGGTGGCGCGCGCCAACATCCCCCAGGCGCTGACCGCAAGCATCAAAATCGGTAACGCCGCCGCCATCCGCTTCACGGACGGCCGGACGGAAGTGCCGGCGCGGGTGACGGTAGTGAGCCCGGCCACCGATCCTGCCAGCACCACGGTGCAGGTGTGGGCGGAGGCCGCCAACCCCGGCGAACGGCTCAAGCCGGGAGCCAGCGTGCGTTTGAGCATCGTCACCGAGACTATCCCGCGCGCGGTGGTGATT
>Ga0181517_10002754_pt1 | contig 17478 bp, 10 predicted proteins | sample PEATcosm2014_Bin_31_FD_119748 | JGI IMG/M metagenome (GOLD analysis project Ga0181517, IMG submission 119748) | Peatland microbial communities from MTU Mesocosm Facility, Houghton, MI, USA - PEATcosm2014_Bin01_30_metaG | ecosystem: Environmental > Terrestrial > Soil > Wetlands > Peat | place... | reverse complement strand
CGGGCGATCATAGTGGGGCTGCCGATCGAGTCCGTCGACAGCACTGAAGGCTCAAAGCGCACCAGATCGAGCAGCGGACCGGAGCCGAAGCGGTCATAGTAGATGCCGCCGCCGCCACGGACCACGGTCTTGGAGTCTTGGCTGAGCACCCAGGCAAAGGAGGCGCGGGGCGCAAAGCCCAGCCGCCGGCCGCCCAGGAAATTCTGCCAGTCGTAACGCAGCCCGGGGGTAATCGAGAAGCGGTCGCTGATCTTCCACTGGTCCTGAATGAACGCGCCCACTTCAACCTGGTGATAAAGGAAGCGGATGTCGCCGGTATTTTCAGAGTAGCTTGAGGGAAGGTTGTTGGTGTAGTTTTCGAGCGCGGTTTGGAGCACGGTGACGCCATCGGCGGCCAGCGTGGGGCCAAAGGTGTAGGTGCCCAACGCGTTGGTATTGTCGTCGAACGCGCGGCGGCTGATGTGCGGCGTGTCAATGCCGGCCTTCAGCGTGTGGCGCCCGCGCGTCATGGTCACCATGTCATAAATGTGGAAGTTGTACTGGGTGCCGAAGGAGTCGCCCTGCGCCGAGCCGGCAAGAAAGTATCCGGGCACGCTGATGCGGGGACCTTCATCGGCGTTTTGATTGCGGTTCGAGTCGTGTTCTCCCACGATGGAAACCTGGTTCAGTGTTATCGCGGAGAGCGTTGTGTCCAGGTGCAGGACCAGGTCATCCTCGCGGTACTCATTGTTGTATCCGGCCTGGGCAAGCGCTTGTCCGCCCACGCCAAGGTTCTGTCCGTTCCAATCCTGGTAGCTGTATTGGGCATAGCCGGAGTTTTTGTCGCCGAACTGGTGCGCGGCGCGAATGCTGAAGTCGGATTCGCTTTGGGGCGCTGAGACGTTGGCCAGAAACGCGCCCGTGGGGTTGGCCGAAGTGGGAACAAGGGTTGCATCCACCACCGCGTCCATGGGGTGAATAATGCGCTCAAACGAGCCCAGGAAACTGCTCTTGGCCGCGTGCGGAATGGGGCCAGTGATGTTGCCTTCGTAGCTCTGCCGTTCTTCAAAGGACTTTGAGGGAGCCAGCGCGTTTTGCGCATTCATAGCGGAGTTGCGATAGAGGAAATTGAACTGGCCATGGTAGTGGTCGGCGGCGGACTTGGTGAGGATTTCCATCTGCCCGCGGCCCGGCCAATAATACTGCGCGGAGTAGGGGTCCTGATTGATGCGGACTTCCTGTACGGCGGAGGAGGAGACGGTGGCGTGGTTGGATTCGAGGCCGTCGACCAGCAGGCCGCTACCGCCGGTTGCGGTGGCGGCATCGTCGAGGAACGCGCTCATGGCGGTTGCGTAGTCGTTGTCGAAGATGGGCAGGGATTTCAGGTCCTGCGTGTTCATGACCGAGGAGTCGCGATTTTCGTCGGATGCGGTAAGGTCGGTATTATTCTCGGCGTTGACATGCACCGTGGTGGCAAAGGAGGCAATGGGCATGACGATGCGCAGCAGTGGCGTGGGTGGAAGCGGCTTGGCGGCGGCATGGGAGACAATCAGCACCGGCGTGCGCACGGTTTCAAAGCCAGGTTCCGAGATCACCAGGGTGAAGCTGCCGTCATGCGGCGCCACTACCTGGAACTTGCCCTCGCCGTCGGAGTGGAAACTGCCGGTCACGGCGCCGGTGCTGTCAACCAGGTCAACCTCGGCTCCGGGAATGATGCTGCCGGTGGCGTCTGCCACAACGCCGCGCATGGCCGGTGGCGGAGCGGGGGCGGCGGCGCCGGTGGCGAAGGCAAAGGCTGCGGAGGGCGCAGCCAAAATAAACGCAAGTATAAGAGAACGCATTATCTAACTCTCCACGGTTGAATTGAACTGCCCGTACGAGATGCAAATGTATACAGATCGCTCGCCAGTTTCTGCGAGTAGGCGCATCCGTGGCCAAGGGATGCAAATCAGGGTCAGGTGTATCGAATTGCGCTAAAATCCTGGGTCGATTTTCGCAGGACCGAGCGCCTGCGTCCAGTCCGAAGCAGTGTCTACTACCACGTCCGGGGGTATTTCCATTAGATTCTGGGGCCCGAAACCGAAGGCGCAGCCGACGCACCACACCCCGGCATTGCGCGCCGTCTCCACGTCCACCTTGCTGTCGCCGATCATAACGGTTTCTTCAGGCCGCGCGCCGGTTTCTTTCATCAGGGAGTGGAGGCCGAAGGGATCGGGCTTTTTTACCGGAAAGCTGTCGCCGCCGTAGATGTGCAGGAAATACGGAGCCATGCCCAGCCCCTCACAGATGCCGCGGGCGGGGCGCACCGGCTTGTTGGTCAGAACGGCCATGGCGCGGGTTGGGCTACCGGGCAGATCGTGGAGGTCGCGCAGGGCCTTGAGCGCCTCAAGAACGCCCGTGTAGGCGTAGGTGAAGTCCAGCTTGTGGGCGCGATAGTAGTCGAGGAAGAAGGCGAAAGCGGCGGCGTATTCTTCCTCGTTTACGTGCTCCAGCGGAATGTTGCGGCTGGTGGCCAGCGAGCGGCGAATCAGCAGTTGCGCGCCGTTGCCCACAAAACTGGCAATCACCGGGTTGCGCAGTTGCTTGAGGCCGACGTGGACCAGCGCTTCGTTGACGCTGTTGCAGAGGTCCTGGGCGGAGTCGATGAGCGTGCCATCGAGATCGAAGACCAGCAGCTTGAGTTGTTCCACAGGAATAGGACGAAGAACGCGAACCATAGGTCCATTGTAACGGGGAGGAAGGGAAGCAACTGGCCTTGCGCGGTGTACCATAACCCGCATGAGGACACTGATCATGTTTTGCCTTGCGCTTTCGCTATCCATGCCAGGTTGGGGCGCGGACAAGTTGACAGCACCGGAACTGATCGCGCTGGCCAAGGCGCACGGCCCCGAATTGCGGGCCGGCATCGAGGCTACCTTTGACGCAAAAGACCTGAAAGAGGGCACCGCCTGGGCCGGGCGTGGGCCGGAGTTCTTTTTTGCGGTGGAGGCGGCTACCGCGCCAACGCTGGTGGTGGACGAGCAGCCAGGGTTGCCGATGGAGGCGCTGCCGGACTCTCAACTCTGGTTTGGGATCGCTTATATTATGCCGGTTGGCCGGCTGCACCAGTTCCACTACGTTGTGAACGGGGCGGATTTTGGCGGGCGGCTGGACCTGCCGGTCTTCGGGACGCTTTCTTATCTGCTGCCGGGCGTGCCCAGCGGCAAGCTGTCTGACAAGCTGATCCACACCAGCAAGATTTACGACGGCATGAAGAGCGAGTACTGGATCTACGTTCCGGCGCAATACGATCCCGCGACGCCTGCCGCGGTGATGGTCTTCCAGGATGGCGGCGCCTACATTGATCGCACCGGCAACAACCCGGTTCTCAACGTCGTCGATAACCTGATTGCGCAAAAGAAGATTCCGGTGATGATTTGCGTGTTCATCAACCCTGGAGATATTGCGGACGCGCCGGGCTCGCCGACTTACAAGGCAGTAAAAGGCCATGCCGACCGGTGGGGCCGCACGCTAAAGGACGCGATGCGCAGCACGCTCTATGACACGGTGAGCGACCGCTACGTGCGGTTTTTGCGCGATGAGGTGCTGGCCGAGGTGGGCGCCAAGTACAACCTGCGCAAGGACGGGTACAGCCACGCCATTACCGGAGCGTCCTCAGGCGGGATTTGCAGCTTCAACGCGGCCTGGCAGATGCCGGACGAGTTCAGCCGGGTGCTTAGCCTGATCGGCAGCTTCACGTCGATCCAGTGGAGGGAAGATCCTGCGCTTACCGAGGGCGGGCAGGATTATCCCGACAAGATACTGCGCGAACCGAAGCGGAACCTGCGCGTGTGGCTGCAGGACGGGGCCAACGACATGGAAAACCCGCGCTGGGGAAGCTGGCCGCTGGCCAACATTCGCATGGCCAATGCGCTGAAGACGCGGGAGTACGATTTCCATTTCAGCTTTGGCAAGGGAACGCACAATGGGGGCCAGGGTGCGGCAGAGTTTCCGGAGGAGATGGTCTGGCTTTGGCGGGATTACGACCCGGCGAAGACTGCTCAGGAATACACGGCTGACCCGGCGGAAAAGGCCAAGCCGTTCTTCCGTGTGAGTTCTCTGAATCGGGACGGCGAGTAGTGGAAAATTGAAAATTCAAAAAAACAGGCGAGACTCTTGGTACCGTCCGGGTCCCGCCTGTGGAAGAAACTTGAGTGCCGGGTTGAGGCAGCACCCCTCAGGGGCTGAAGCCCGGCGATTGTTTTGCGAGGTGTATGTACGGGCTGAAGCCCGTACCCTTCATGAGGGCCGGTATTCTAGTGGCCTGTCCAATCCGGGGCCCCTAATCCCTAACCCCTACTCCCTGCTTTTCAGTGCACGCGAATGTCGCCGGAGCCGGTTTCTATGCGGACTGTGGGGCCGCCGCCATTGAGCTTGCCGGTGACATGGTGGTGCTCGCTGGAGCCCTGGGTCAGCATCTCCTGGTCGGAATGAATGTTGCCGGAGCCGGTTGAAGCGTCGAGGGTCAGCGGGGTCTTGCCGGGCCAGAACTCGACATTGCCCGAGCCGGTTTCAATATGCCAGAGCGTGGTGGGTGCTCCACCTACCTTGATGTCGCCCGAACCGGTGCCGGCGCGCAGGCCGCCGCGCAGATTGCGCAGTTCTATGTTGCCTGAACCGGTTTCGGCCTTCACGTCACCCTCGCCGGTCTGCTCGGCAAAGATGTTGCCGGAGCCGGTGCCGACGGAGAATCCGCCGCGCAGGCCGGTGGCGTGAATGTTGCCGGAGCCGGTGGAGATTTTGGCGTTTTCGCCCACGCCGTCCACGGTGACGTCACCGGAGCCGGAGCTGGCTTCGAGGATGGAATTTTCCGGAGCCTGGATCTCGTAATCGATGCTGATGTTGTGGTAGTTCTCGTGGCGGGCGCCGATGTGGATGATGTTGCCGGTCTGTTCGATGGGCGGATTGGCGGCAATCTCGCGCATCTTCTGCTCGCTGCCGCCCCAGCCGGTCTTGACACGGCCGTAGATGTGCACCTGGTTGCCGGAGCCGCGCGTCAGGTGGATGTTGCCGGAGCCGGTGGAGACTGAAAGCTCCACGTGCCCACTCACATTGAGCGTGCGTTCAAACGTTGCCTCAGAGGCCAGCGCCGGAACGGTTGCCAGTGCAAGCACCACAGTTGCTGCAAGAAGATGTCTCATCGTAATCCTCATTTCCTGGGGGTGTGAGGCAGCCGATGGATCAACTGGTTGCGCGGGAGCTGTGGCGGCTGCCTTCTACCACACTCCGGTCGTCAGGTACTCATGAATTGAGGCAGCGGCCTTGCGGCCCGCGCCCATGGCAAGAATGACTGTCGCTCCGCCGGTAACAATGTCGCCTCCGGCGAAGACGCCAGGTTTTGAAGTACGCGTGGTCTGCTGATCGGCCACGATGTAGTTGCGCGAATTCGTATTCAGGTCCGGCGTCGTGCTCTGGATCAGCGGATTGGCGGTTGTGCCGACACCGATAATCACCACGTTTGCCGGCAGCGTGAACTCTGAACCTTTGACTACTACAGGTCTACGTCTTCCGCTCTCATCTGGTTCCCCCAATTCCATTTGCACGCAGCGTACGCCGGTAAGCCAGCCCTTCTCGTCGCCAACCATTTCGACGGGGGCGGTCAACATGCGGAACTGGATTCCCTCCTGGCGGGCGTGGTTCACCTCTTCAAGCCGGGCTGGCATCTCTGTTTCCGAACGCCGATAGACCAGAGTCGCCGATTTTGCTCCCAGCCGGCGCGCAGTGCGCACGGCGTCCATGGCGGTGTTGCCGCCTCCCACTACGATCACGTCGCGGTCGCGGCAGTCATAGATCGGTTCATCGTATTCAGTTGACTGATAGGCGCGCATCAGATTGACCCGGGTGAGAAACTCGTTGGCGGAATAGACGCCGTTCAGGTGCTCTCCCGGCACACCGAGGAAGACTGGAAGGCCCGCGCCGGTGGCCACAAAGACCGCGTCGTAGTGCTCGTCCTGCATCAGTTCGTCGAGGGTCACGCTTCTGCCTACCACCACGTTGGTTTCAAATTCCACGCCCATGCGGCGCAAATTGTCGACCTCGCCTTTGACGATGGACTTGGGCAAACGGAACTCCGGAATACCGTAGACCAGAACGCCGCCCAGTTCATGCAGCGCCTCGAAAACCCGGACCCGGTGGCCTTTTTGCACCAGGTCGCCGGCCGCGCTGAGCCCTGCGGGACCGCTGCCGACAATAGCCACGCTTTTGCCCGTGGAGGGAGCGTTGGCTGGTAGGCCAAGCTGCCCGCTGGTGCGCTCAAAGTCGGCCACAAAACGCTCCAGGTTTCCAATGGCCACGGGAGCGCCTTTTTTACCCAATACGCAACCGCCCTCGCATTGGTTCTCTTGCGGACAAACGCGGCCGGTGATGGCGGGCAAAGAGTTGTCTTCACGCAGCTTGGCGGCAGCGGCCAGGTAGTCGCCGGCGTAGATCAGGGCCACCACGTCCTTGATCTTCACCCCAACCGGGCAATCGACCACGCATCCCGGTTTGGCGCAGGAGATGCAGCGCGTGGCTTCGGTAAGCGCGTCGGCGGCGACCAGGCCCAAGTTCACCTCTTCAAAGTTGCGGCTGCGCACTTCGGGGTCGCGTTCCGGCATGTGGGTGCGCGCTATCTTCATCCGTTCTTTAAGTGGAACCAGGTTCTTATCAGGCATAGTGTGTTTCCTCGGCGGCCAGGTCGGCTCTGAGTTGCGCCAGTTCTTCTTCCCTGTGTTCTTCAAAGTCCTTCAAGGATTGGCATTCCTTGTCGCGGTACATCTGGTTGCGCTGCATCAGAACCTCGAAGTTGACCTGGGAAGCGTCAAACTCCGGCCCGTCGACGCAGGCGAACTTGCTGGCAGAGCCCAGCAGCACGCGGCAGCCGCCGCACATGCCCGTTCCGTCAACCATGATGGAGTTCAGGCTGACCATGGTCTTGATGCCCAGTGGTGTCGTAATCTGCGCCACCGCCCGCATCATGGGCACCGGACCCACGGCCAGCACAAAGTCGATTTTGCGTCCGGAGGCAATCAGCTCGTTCAGTTTCTTGGTGACCAGGCCTTTTTCGCCGTAGCTGCCATCGTCGGTCATGATCCAGGTTTCGTTGCTGGCCTGGCGGACTTCGTCTTCAAACACCACCATCTCGGTGTTACGGGCTCCCTCAATAAAGACCACCTGATTGCCGGCCGCCTTGAGCGCGTTGGCGGTGGGCAGCGCCATGGCCGTTCCCACGCTGCCGGCCAGAATGACCGCGGTGCCGTAGTTCTCAATCTCAGAGGGGCGGCCCAGGGGGCCGACGATATCCAGAATGGCGTCGCCGGTCTCAAGGCAGTTGAGCATGGAGGTGGTTTTGCCGATAGCCTGCACCACGATGGTGACGGTGCCTGCCTCCGGGTCGGCGGCCTTGATGGTGAGGGGAATCCGCTCGCCCTTCTCGTGCAGGCGGAGGATGAGAAATTGTCCCGGCCGCTGCTTGCGCGCGATGCGCGGGGCTTGAATCACAAATTGCTTGATATTGTGCCCCACGGCGCGGGCTTCAACGATCTTGTACATAAAGGCAGGTCTCCGATTTTGGCCAGAGAATGATGTTTCGGCCAAGCTGCGTCCAACCCGCCTCTGCATTGGAAATTTGAGACGGATGAAGAATACATGCCACGGGCGAGGGCGCAAGCGAGTCCATGGTCATTATTCAGGATTATGCAGCGGATGGGAAGGCCGGGATTGAAATTGCCTGAGACAGGGACGACGCATTACCGGCTTTCTCCGCGGTTGGTTGCGTTTGCGAACGGCGCAACATCTCTTCCAGGGAGCCCCAGCGCAACGCGACTCCTAGCGGCGATCACCTGTTGCGCGTTGTAGTACGCCACTCAATCAGGGCGTTCTTGACCGTCTCCACCAGGGATTGCCAGTCGCCAGCGCTTGGTTGGCGGAAGAGTCTCATGGTTGGATACCAGGGAGAATCTTCACGTTTGTCGAGCCAGCGCCAATCCGGTGCGAATGGCAAAAGAACCCACACTGGAACGCCGAGTGCGCCGGCCAGATGTGCTGTTGAGTTATCAATGGTGATCACCAGATCCATGGCGGCTATCTGTGCCGCAAACAGATCCATATCTGAAAGCTGATCGACATCGCGATCGACGAGAAGGGGGAACTCTGCGCCCAACGCCTGATCTTCCAACTGGTTCGAATCCCCATATTGCAGGCTGATCCAGCGGAGTTCGGCGCGGGTAATCAGGGGGGCGAGCCTGGGCAAATCGATCGATCTGAATCGGCCTGTTTTGCGACTGTTTGTATACCATGCCAATCCAACCAGCGGACGCCCATCGCTGTAGCGGGCGCGCAGCGATGCCCGTTTGACCGGATCCGCAATCAGAAAAGGCGACGTGGTTTCGGCGAAGGACGACTCCGTTGTTCGGAACAATCCCGGCAAGCTGCCGCTTGGCAGTTGTGCAGCGATCCCCAACTCCGGATGGCTGTCCGGGGTGCGACCGGTGATTACGGAAACGCTGGGAAAAGAGCGCGCAAAGAGCGGGACGAGTCGCGCATCGCAATCCAGGACGCAGCGGTTGCCGGTGCGGAGTACGTCCGGGATGAGTCCCGAAAACATGATTTCATCCCCAACACCTTGTTCGCCCCAGATCAGTACGCTTCCGGACTCCAGCCTGTCTCCCGTCCACGCCGGCTCCCGATAGGCTCTTCTGGGTGTGTCGTGATCCATCGATAGCCAGCGCCGCTCGTAATTCTGCCAGCCAACGGTGAATCGGCCCGCAAGCAATTGCGCCAGTGCTTCACCAAAGCCGGCCTGGGCATAATCCGGGCGCAGCGTCAGAGCAATCGCAAATTGTTCTAAAGCCTCGTCCAGTTTGCCTTGTTCCCGCAGAGTGTTCCCCAGGTTGTAGCGTGCCTCGGGGTAGTCGGGCCGTATATCGAGCGCACGGTGATAACAGGAGACGGCCTGATCCAGTTTGTCCTGGGCGCGGCGCGCGCCACCCATGTTGTAGTAGGCCTCCGCGTAGTCCGGCTTGAGGGCCAGGGCCCGTTCGAAATGGCCAACCGCGGCCTCCAGCTTCTCTTGAGTCTGAAGTGCGCTTCCAAGGTTGTTGAGGGCTTCGGCGTCATCAGGGTTCAAATTGAGCGCCAGCTCGTAACAGGCCACACTTTCGTCCAGACTACCCTGGGCCATGAGAACATTGCCAAGGTTTACGCGTGCCTCAGTCAGATGCGGCTTGAGATTCAACGCATGCCGGTAGAGCGATTCAGCTTCGCTGAGCTTGCCCTGTGCCTGGAAGACGTTTCCGAGGTTTACATAGTAGGAGGATCCGGTCTTATGGATCGCGATCGCCCTGCGGATCAGATCGGAGGCGGCCTCAAAATTTCCCGCCTGGTACGCGATCGTCCCCAACAGGTTCAGGCAGTCTGGATGGGCGGGATTGATGGCCAGAATTTGCAGGTAAATCTGCTCGGCTTCAGTGATCCTGCCATCGCGGTGATGCTGCAGTGCGGTGTCCAACATGCGTTGAACGGTTTGGTGCTCCGCGGTCAAATGCCACCCTCATGCACGTCCATGAGGACAAGTGTAGCGCCTGGAGTAGCACCGAAATTGTGTTCGCACGTTCCGAGGCCATCCACTAGGGAGCCTCTGAATACGTCGCTGTTTTGAAAGGGCACGGCTTCAGCCGTGCCACGCGACGGTAAAGAGGAGATGTTGGGCTTTAGCCCCTGAGGGATTGCATTATGAATCGTTTGCATTCCCTCGGCGGCTAAAGCCGGTTCTCGTTTAGGAGACTTTACGGCACGGCTAAAGCCGTGCCCTTTCAAAACGAAGTGAATTCTCGACTCACCCAGAGGTTACTTCGGCAAAGCCACGGTGCCGGTTACGGTGAATCCAACCTCCGACTTGGACTGTGCCTCCTGCGGCTGGGCGCTGGCCAGGGTCAGCGTGTATTGGCCTTCGAGGATTGCCCGATTGCCTTTTTCGTCCACGCTTGAAATGGAGCGCGGATCGATGGTGATGGCCACGTCCTTGCTTTCGCCTACGGGAATACTGACGCGCTCAAACCCGACCAGTGAGTGGATGGGCCCATCCGGCTGCGGGGTCTTCAGATACGCCTCAACCACTTCGTCGCCAGGCTCGGTGCTCGTGTTGGTTACGGTGACGGTTGCGGTGAGCGGTTCGCCGGCCTTGAGGGTCTGCGCCGACAGTTTCACCGGACCATATTTGAAGGTGGAATAGCTGAGGCCGAAGCCAAAGCCCCACAGCGGCTTGCCGGTGAAGTAGCGGTAGGTGCGGCCCTTCAACGCGTAGTTGGTGAACTCCGGCAGTCCGTCGAGGCTGGAGTAAAAGGTGACGGGCAGCCGGCCTGCCGGGTTGTTCCGTCCGCTCAGGGTGCGGGCGATGGCCGTGCCACCCTCGACGCCCGGATACCAGGCCTCGATAATGGCCGCGGCGTGGTCATTCGCCCAGTTGAGCGCCACCGCACTGCCGCTTTGCAGGACCACAATCAACGGCTTGCCGGTGGCGGCAACGGCTTCCAACAACTTTTGTTGAGGCGCGGGCAGGTCGAGGCTGGTGCGATCGCCGCCATTGAAGCCGTCTATCTTGATGCTCATCTCTTCGCCTTCAAGTTGGGGCGAAAGGCCGACAAATGCGACCACCACGTCAGCTTCTTTGGCGCGGGCCACGGCCTCGTCCAGTTGCGCCTGCGGGGGCGCTTCCCACTTGAGCACCACCCCGCCACCCTCTTCGTCGCCGGAGTGGGAGTACTCGAACTGGAACGCGTGGGCGTCGGTGTCGGTAAAGTCCACTGCGATTTGGGGCACCTTGGGTGCGTTCATCTGCGGGGGCGCGGTGGGCGAAGCGCCGGGGGCGGCATGGAAGTTGCCTATGGTAGAAATATCCGGGGCCTGGCGCAAACTGCCTTCGGAGACCACCTTGCCGTCGAGAAGCAGACGGTAGGTTTCAGCAGGCGAATAAGGGAAACTGTCTCCCGCCTCGATGCTGAAGACGTAATGGCCGGCGGCGGGCACGGTGATAGCGCCGGTCCAGCGAACGGAGTAGTTATGGGTGGCGATCTGCGTGACGGGGAAGCCACTTTCCCAGTCGGTTTGGATGGCGGGCTGGGTCAAGGTAGCCTGCGGGCGGCCGGTCCAGTCAGGGGTGGCGAAGAACTCGGTTTTGAGACCCTTGCCCAATCCAAAGGCCGTGCGCGGTACCGGAACGCCTACACCGGCGGCCAGCGTCGAACCCTGCGCATAAAGGATGGGCGAACTGCTGAAATGCTGAAGCACTCCGTCCAGCGGCGTGACCGGGCGGATGGGCGTGCCCACGTAGTTGCCGAGAATTGAAACCAGCAGGTCGGCCGTGGGCCCAACCACCGCGATGTGCCCCGGCTTGGCCTTCAACGGCAGCACGCCGGTGTTCTTGAGCAGGACGATGCTTTCCATGGCGGCCTTGCGTGCCTGGTCGCGATTCGCCCCCGACACGTCGGCCGTGAAGCGGATGTTATCGAGGGGGTTTGAGCCCTGGGGGTCAAACATGCCCAGTTTCATGCGCGCGGTGTAAAGCCGCTCGGCTGCCTGGGTGACCAGTTGTTCCTTCACTAGTCCCTGGCGCACGGCGTTGGCCAACGTGTTGAAACCCGGCGCCCACATGCTGCAAGAGAGATCGGTGCCCGCCTCAAGCGCCATGGCGGAAGAGTGGGTAATGTCCGGGGTTTTCTTGTGGCCCTGGTTCACGTCCTCGATGGCTCCGCAGTCGGAGACGACAAAGCCGTTGAAGCCCCATGCGTTGCGCAGATGATCCTTGAGCAGCATCTTGTTGGTGCAGGCGGGGAACTCGTCAATGGAGTTGTAGGCGCACATCACGCTCTGCGCGTGACCCTCGGTGACCGTGGCGCGAAAGGCCGGCAGATAGGTTTCTTCAAGGTCGCGGGGCGAGGGGTCCACGTTGAATCCGTGGCGCAGTTGTTCCGGCCCGCTATGCACGGCAAAGTGCTTGGGAGTGGAAACGGCACGGAGGTGGTCCGGGTCGGCGCCCTGCACGCCCGTGACGAACGCCACACCCATCCTGGCGGTGAGGAAGGGGTCTTCGCCATAGGTTTCCTGCCCGCGGCCCCAGCGCGGATCGCGGAAGATGTTGATATTGGGCGACCAGTAGGTGAGTCCATAGAAGATGCGGTGGTTGCCTTCCCGTTGCGCCTGGTTGTACTTGGCGCGAGCCTCGGTGGAGACGACTCCGCCGAGAGCATGAACGATGGTGGGGTCCCAGGTGGCTCCCATGCCGATGGCTTGGGGAAAGACAGTTGCGTAACCGGCGCGGGCAACGCCGTGCAGCGCCTCGCCCCAGGTCTGGTAGTCGGGAACGCCCAACCGCGGAATCGACGTGGCCCAGTCTTCAAGCTGATTGGCCTTTTCATCCAGGGTCATCCGCCCTACCAGGTCGTGGGCGCGCTCGGCTGGCGAGAGCTTGGTGTCAAGGTACGGGACCTGCTGCGCGTTCGGGGCCGGCTGCGCCTGGGCGCAGAGTGCCAAAACGGTCAGGGCAAACAGCAGCATAGAGATCGAACGGCGAACCGGCATAAGGGCTTTCCTCCAAGGTCAGGCTGCCTCCCATCCGTTCCGCGCGCGCCGGGCAACGGGCGACGCCAGCCCGGAAGGCACTCGGCCGGGATCCGGAAAGGGAAAGGGCAACCGTCAAAACTTTACTAGGCCGGGGAGGCACTTGGCTAGGTTTATCGGTTTACTAGTGGATTTTCATTGAGTGCCAGGGAAGATCAGTTCTGCCGATCTGCTTCGGGCGCCACGGAGGCCTCCATCCGGGTGAGCACAGCCTTCATCGCAACGAACTCCGGCCTCTCGAAGAGGGGCTTCAACCGGGGGTCGGCCAGCATCTGGAAGAACCACGGGCAGCGGTCTTCCCCGGCAGCCTGCAATTCTGCCAGCGCGGCATCGTCTTCGCCAAGAGCCACATAGACGGCGGGGGTGAACGACTTGATCACAAATCGCTCCCTGCTCAACCACTGCAGCCGTTCGAGAATCGTTCGAGCCTCGTCTTTACGGCCGGCACAGGCCAGCGCATAGGCATGCGCGGCAGTTGCGATATCGATATATGGCTGGCGCAGGGAGAGCTCGTGCGCCAGTTGCAGCCCACGCTCCGTTTCGCCATTGAAGGGCAGAATCATCGATCCGTATAGACCAATGCCGTCGTGGTCGGGAAAGAGGGTCATGCCGCGGTGGATCAGCGCCATGCTCTCGGCGGCTTGGCCTGCCAGATGGGAGGTCCACGCCTTGCGGGCATGCAGCCACGGCGAATAAGGGTCCTCGAGAAGAGCCGCTCGTGTAATTTCATTGGCTTCGTCAAAACGGTGGCGGCTCAGGGCAAGCATCGCGCGCTCCCGCGTGTTCCACGTATCGTGCGGCAGATGGGCACAGCGAGAGAAGGCCCAGAGAGCGGCGGGCAGGTTGCGATCGACATTGAAGCTGACCCATCCCATCGCAGGTAGAACCGCGTCTGCCTGGCGCGGAAGATCGGGAATTGAATCGGCAGTGCGGCGCACAAGTTCCGCTGCAACCAAGGGAGCCATGGAACCGTAGAAGGCCTGGGTAATGCACAAATGCAACAGTTCGACCTTGGCGGGGATCAGTGTGGGGTCCAGTTCCGTGGCGTGGGAGAGATGCTGCAGTCCATCCTGCATGCGGTGCCGCTCCAGCGTTTGCCACTCGTAGCGCGCCCGCTGAAAAATCTCGTATGCCTCGCGGCGGTGGGGACCAAATTCATCCTCGGCGGCGGCGGCAATCGACAAGCCGCCTGGAACTCCCAGGCGGAGCGCCAGCCGCTCCACCAGTTGCGACTCCAGCCCGGCTGTACGGTCCTTTGGCACAAGCAAGTCTTCAACCCAGATCTGTGTGTCTTCCTTGACCAGGATCATCTCTACCCGCAGCCGGTAATGCGCGGGCATCGCCAGCAGTGAGCCGGTGAGGGCCAGGTCAGCTCTTAGAGCGGCGCCAACCTGCTGCGCGGTATAGCCCCGGGCCGCAAGTGTAAAAACCGAATCCCGGGCTACCATTGAGACGCGCGAACTGAGCAAATTGGTCAACCGGGCAATGGCCTCCTCGGCCACTGCCTGGCCAAGGTGCTCGGGCACCACAAAGCCGGTGGCAAAGGGCAGAATCGCCAGCCGTGGCAGGGGCGCGCGGGTTGCGCCGCCGTCGCGCTGAACTTTCGCGATGAAACGGTATCCGCGCTTGTAAACCGTCTGAATGCAATCTTCCGGCTCAAGCCGGGCGCGCAGCGAAGAGAGGCATCGGGGAACGCTGTCGGCGGTCACGCGCACATCGCCCCACAGTTCCTTTTTCAGTTGCAGCGGAGAAATAACCTGGCCGGCGTGCTCCAGCAGCAGCCGTAGAGCCGCCAACTCCCGGGGGGGCAGGTGAACCACCTCTTCGCCGCGAAACAGGGTGCCATCCGTTTCCAGCCGGAGTCCGCCGAACGAGAGCGAGGGCTGATCTCGATTGAAACCTGAAGCCCCATTCCCCCAAGCCGGCGGCGCAGTTTCAGCGCCCCGAGTCGCGGGGGAATCCGGAGCAGGGGTATCTCCGTTGGCAGATGGTGGCAGCTTCATTCGCTTTAACCCTTGTTCCTGGAGTTCTGTTCGATACCCACGGCGCCGATATGCCATCCGCGCAGCGGTTGGTAATCGATTGCCCTTGCCTTGGGAACTGCTTGTTTCACGTTCAAGCCAAATGAAAAACAGGCCGGGTAGCCGAAAGGAACGAGGCGAGTCTCTACGCTTGTGACTTGTAGATTATCCCGGGTCAATCCCTTGGGAGACTTTATGGCCCCGGATTTTGCGCGCAAAGTAATCAAAAACTGGTTACTTGATGACTAAAAGGTAACTAACTAGATTTTTCTATATGTTGTTCATTCCTATATTGTTAATCTTGAAAACTGGCACTTACCTCGCGCGATGTACGGCGCTACCCGAACGCACTTCCACCAAATGCCGCCCCGGCCGGGGGAGACGCTCAAGCCGCAGAAATACTTCAACAAATCATCAGGAAAGTCAGGGCCTTCCCGTGTAACGCTTGTCAGGAAGTGCGCGATTTTTGAGGAGTTTGTCATGGCCAAAGCCGTTTCCTACGCCCAGTGGGCACTCGAACCCTATTGCATCGGCATGAAACTGCGTGCTCTGCGCACCCAGAAGCGGCTGACCCTCTCCCGCCTGGCGGCTGAGACCGGGCTTTCGACCGCGCTGCTCTCCAAACTGGAGACGGATCGCATGATCCCGACTTTGCCCACGTTGGCCACCATCAGCCGGGTCTACGGCGTTGGCATGAGCTACTTCTTCTCCGAGCCGGCCAAACACGCGCTCTCCATTACCCGCAAGGCCCATCTGCAGGGCAACGGACGAGGCCTGGACGCGGTGAAAATCACTCCCTTGAACAGCAGCGGGGAAGGCCCGAGGCTCATCGCGCAGATGCTCGAATTTCCGCCCGGCGGAAGCTCCAGCACGACCGACCCATCGCGCGAAACCAGCGCCCTGGTGTATGTGCTGGAAGGCCGGTTGCAACTGGACGCCGGGGGGATGCAGGAAGTATTGGAAACCGGAGACTGCGCTTGCATGGAGAGCGAAATGACCCTGGCGTGGAGCGCGGCGGGAAAGCACCGCTGCCGTGTGCTGGCGGTTACGCCCGCGCCCCTCCAGGCATCCTGATGTGCCCCCGAATGCAGCTGGCATCGCGATCTAGCGAGCCGCCAACATCTCGCTTTCCAGAGCGATGGCCTGCGGAAAGAGCAGGTTGTTCTCTAGATGCACGTGGCGGTGAAGATCCTTCTCAAAAGCGTCCACACCATGCAGCAGTCCCACCAGGGTGGGGCAGGCGTCGGAGGGTGGAGTAAAGCCCTGGGTTGAAGTGCGCATGTTTTCAAGCAGCGCGCCCGCCGCTTCGTGCTCGTTGATCATCATTTGGATAGGGCTTCCGACGGTGCCAAAGCAGGCGTGAGGAGCGCTGCCGGCATTGGTGCGGCTTGCTTCCATGGCCACGATGTAGGGGAAGAGGATGGCTTCTTCCTTTTCGAGATGCGCGGTAAGCTCCCCGGCGAGCTGCTGCAACTGGCGCTCGACCTGGGTGAACTCCGGATGGACAGGCCCGTGCTTTCTGGCAACCTTCTCAGCCATCGACAACAGGCGGGGAAGCTCGTCGCGGACGTAGGCATGATGGGTCTCAACGATGTGCCGGATCAGTTCAGTCAACGTGGCCTTGCTGAAGTCCTTCGCTGCGCCGTCGTTGGCGCCGGTGGCCGCGGCCAGGGCGGTCAGCACGGTCTGCAAGTCAAGGCCCTTCTCCGCACATGCAGCGGCCAGCGGGCGGTTGCCCCCGCAGCAGTAGTCAAGGTGAAAGCTCTCGAAGACACGAATGGTGGCGGGCTGCTCAAGGGCGATGGAGCGAAGGGTTGAATCGAATAGGGTCATGATGAAAACCTCCTGATGTTTTGAGGCTACGCAGGGCTTTGAGCTGTGGCAGCGACTTTAGTCACCGGGCAGCGAGAAAAGAACGCAGTGGGTCAGTTTGAAGGGTACGGGCTTCGGCCCGTACGTAGATCCCGGCAAAATCACTGGGGCTTTAGCCCCTGAGGAACGGCGCCTTTCAAACTGACCCGCTACCGAAAAGAACGCCGGGTTTGCCCAACTTCGGCACGCTGTGTACTATCTCTCTTTGAACCGGGGAGGCAACACATCATGCGACCTAACTCCAATCTGATCAAGGCCACGCTGAGCGGGGCGCTGGGCGGCCTGCTGTTTGGATTCGACATTGCCGCGGTATCGGGCTTTATTGAGCCGGTGGTGCGGGTTTTCGGGCTGAGCGATTTCGGTAAGGGCGCCACGGTAGCCATGGGCACCATCGGCACCGTGATCGGCTGCTTTGTGGCCGGAGTTGTGGGCCAGAGACTAGGCTCGCGCACGGCCATGCGCTATGCCGCGGCGCTGTATCTGCTGGCCGCTTTCGGCACCGCGTTTGCCGCCAATTGGCCCATGATCCTGGTGATGCGTTTTCTGGGCGGACTGGGACTGGGTTCGGCCACGGTGCTGGGGCCGGTGTATATTACAGAGCTTTCGCCGGCCCTGTGGCGCGGGCGCCTGGTGGGTACCTTCCAGTTGAACGTGGTGGCGGGTTTCCTGGTGGGCTACACGTCGAATTACTTGGTTCGCCTGGCCCAACTCGGCTCCCTGGAGTGGCGCGTGATGATCGGTGTGGCCGCGATTCCGGGCATCATCTTCTTCGCAGCGCTGTTCGGCATTCCCCGGTCGCCGCGCTGGTCCGCGTCACGCAACCAGATTGACGAAGCGCTGGCGGTGCTGGGCCAGATGGGCGCGCCAGACCCCAAGGCGGAGTTGGCAGAGATCCAGTCGGCGATCAACTCGGAGCATGCCGTGGAGCACGAGCCGGTCTTCCGCTGGAAGTACCGCTATCCGCTGTTTCTGG
>Ga0181517_10002748_pt1 | contig 17498 bp, 19 predicted proteins | sample PEATcosm2014_Bin_31_FD_119748 | JGI IMG/M metagenome (GOLD analysis project Ga0181517, IMG submission 119748) | Peatland microbial communities from MTU Mesocosm Facility, Houghton, MI, USA - PEATcosm2014_Bin01_30_metaG | ecosystem: Environmental > Terrestrial > Soil > Wetlands > Peat | place... | reverse complement strand
GGCGTGGCCTGGTGCCGGCGCCGCTTCGAAGTGGCCGACCCGAGCGGGTGGTGGGCCCTGCGCTTCGGTGCAGTGATGGACGATGCCGACGTTTTCCTGAACGGCCACCACCTTGGCTCTCACCAAGGCGGCTTCACGCCGTTCGAGCTCGACTGTACCGACCTGTTGCGCTCGCCGGCCAACGAGCTTGCAGTGCGCATAGTCGACCATCCCCGTGGCAGCGCCGAGCACGGCCGCAGTGCGCACGGCAAGCAGGGATGGATGAACGAGGTGTTCCCGAGCCCACCAAGCCTGTACCTGGATTACGGCGGGATCTGGCAATCTGTCTCGCTTGAGCGCCGCGGCCCGGTGCGGGTTACCGACTGTTGGGCCAATGGGGACCCGGCCGATCTCGTCGTCGAAGTATCACTGGCCAGTGCGGCCGAGGCACCGGCACGGGTCGAAGTGGACTGCTTCGGTCGTCAAATGGTCCACGAGGTAACCGGTGACGGCGCCTGCGCCCGCTTTGTCTTTGGTCCAAGCGGTGACGCTGAGCTGTGGTCGCCGGCCCGGCCGGCGCTACACGAAGCCATCGTTAGGGTCTACGTGCACGGCCGCGTCTCAGACCGGCGGACGGTGCGCTTCGGGTTGCGCACCATCACCCTTAGCTCCTCGTCGTTCGAGTTGAACGGGGTGCCCTTCGAAATGCGCAGCGCGCTGGTCCAAGGTTTCTCCGCTCGGACGTTGTACGGGCCGCTGACACGAGCAGAGGCTGAGGCAGAGGTGGCCAAGGCGCAGTCGCTCGGCCTCAACACTCTCCGGTTGCACATAAAGGCGTTCGACCCGGTTTACCTTGACGTATGCGACGAGCGGGGGATGTTGGTCCACTGCGACATACCCATCGCCGAGCCGTTTTGTGGTCGGCGATGAACGAGGTCGGTGGCGAGCGGGTGCCGGTCCGCCAGGGGCCGGGCTATGAGGGTTTTGCCCGTCGGATCTACCGAGAGATCCGTGGCACGGACCCGACCCGGCCGGTCATCGAGAACGACTGGATGGAGCCCGACCCCGACTACGTTTTCGAGAGCCCCATATTGACGGCGCACTGGTACGGGCGGCTGAGCCCGCGCTACGTGGCCGAGCTGGAGACGAGGCTGGCTACCTGGGCCCGAGGCGAGCGCCCTTTGTTGATGAGCGAGTTCGGCGACTGGGGGCTGCCTGATCTTGAGGTGGACGAGGGCGCGTTCTGGTCCTACCGGGACCAACTTGTCCGGCTCATAGCATCGGCCCAGTGGCCGGCCAGCACGGCCGATTTCGTGTTGGGTACGCAGCGTTACCAGGGATTGGCAGACCGGTTCCAGGTCGAGCTGTTCCGTCGGTCGGCCGGCGTGATCGGGTGGTGCGTGACCGAGCTGACTGATGTGCCACAAGAGTTCAACGGGCTCTTGGACCTGCGCCGGCAACCTAAGGGACCGGCCTGTGACGAGCTCCGCCGCGCCCGGCGACGCCACGATCGACGCTTCGGGAGCCAAGTCCGAGCACGATCTGTTGGTCATCGCCGAAGGCCCCCTGAGCGCCGTTCCAGAGGGGACCGTCAACGACTGGCTCGGGGACGGTGGCAAGGTCCTTCTCCTCGCGCAGAGCGGCAGCGGCGATGTCGCTATCCCCTTTCCGTTGCACCTGGTTGACCTGGCGCCGGCATGGGGCTCGACCCCGTTCATTTTCACGACAACGCAGGGTGCTTTCACGTCCTTGGCACCGTGCTCAGTGCTGGCCAGCGAGCTGCTTTCCGTTGCACCAGAGTTCATCTTCTCCGATGGCAGTGATGGGCCGCCGATGGCCGAAACCGCGATCGGGGCGCTAAAGCCGCCACCGGAGCCGTTGGTGGGGACAGTGGTGGGGCGCGTGCCAGTCCTCGGCGGGCAGCTGACAATCTGCCAGCTGCCCCTCACCGAAGGTGCGTTAGCCGGAGACGCTCTCTGCGCCGCCGTCCTCGCGGACGTGCTCTGCTGGGCGGCGGCGCCTGCGCTCCCAGCGCAGAATTGACTGCGATGGCGGATGTGGGTGCGACTGGGCCGATCAGCTAGCCCAGGCAACCTACGGTCAGGGTTGGTCCGTTTTGACTTCGTTTTCCACGAAATCTGCGAGGGCACCGAAGACGGCGGCGGGCTGTTCGATGTGTGGGAAATGCCCGGCCTCCGGGACGGTCCGGAAGACGGCCCGGGGGAACGAGCTGGCTAGGGCACGCTGGTATGCCGGCGGGACAATCCCGTCCTGTTCTCCCGCGAGCACCAAGACCGGGACGAAGACCCGGTGCAGGCGCCCGCGCAGCTTCGGGTCGTAGTTAGTGCCTGCGTAAATGGCCTGGACGCGTTGGTTTTCCGCCATAGCGGCCTTTTGTGCCTCGCTCAATGTCGTCGGGTCGAGGCGCAGTTCGGGGCGATAAAACGCCAGCTCTCCTGTCTTCACCGGTCCCAGCTTCGCGGGGTCCGCGATCTCGAGAGGAGGCTCGGGTTTGATGCCGGTGGCACCAAGCAGGACAAGAGAGGTTATGCGCCGGCGATTGTCTCGCAGGGTCATTTCGATGGCGACCCAACCACCGATCGAGCTGCCAATTACCATCACCGCGCGCAAGTCGAGCGCATCGATCAGGTCCAGGTAGGCCACCGCCAGGTCCTCGATGGTGTCAGTCGGACCGGGACGGGTCGTGCCGTCAAAGCCGGGATGGGTCGGGACCATAACGTAGGCGCGCTCCGACAGTGCGGCAGCCAAGCCGGCCACGGAGCGAGGTCCGGCGCCGCCATGGAGAACTAGGGCGCCAGTGCCGTCACCGGGAGCGCCGTACTCGTCGACTTTGATGGTCAAGCCGCTCAAGAGTTCGATCGTGCGTGTCGTAGGGGTCATCGTGTTGTCTCCCTCCTAGGAGCCGGCCACCTGGGCAGGACCGGCGTACTGACCACTGTAGATCAATATGTTGAGATAAGCAAGTTGAGATACGAGTGCTAGAGTGGGCTCGTGACGAGACCGATGAGCGAGATAGGGCTCTCTGTGAAGAGGCTGCAGGTCCGGCACCACAAGGCCATCGACGCCGAACTGGTGCCCCTCGGGATCAGCCTCGTGCAGTGGGACGCACTGCGCCACCTCGACCAGAACCCGGGAGCTTCCTTGCACCGCTTGGCCGAGCTCACCTTTCAGAGCGACCAGGCCTTTGGCACCCTCGCCGCTCGCCTCATCGAGCGCGGGCTCATCGAACGGGTGCCAGGCCCAGGGCGAGCCGTGCACCACCGCCTGACCGACAAGGGCCACAGGCTGCGCAGAGCCGGGGACCTCGTCGTTGACCGCGTCATCACCGGTTCCTTGGCCGTGCTCACGCCGGCGCAACTATCGACTTTTGACAAGCTCCTGGTCAGATTGCTCGGCTCACCGGGTACGGTCTGGGAGACGAGGGCGACCGAGTAGGCGCTGCTCGGTCGAGCGGCGAATGGCGCGGGCAAGGCGGGCAGGACTGGTCGGCTTCGGCAATGGCGAGGCCCCCGGCGCCCGGAGCGCGTCGAGCATGTAGGTTGCAAACCGCTCCCACGCCTTGGGAGCGTGGTGTTTTGTGGCATTCACCACCCCGGCGTTGGCCATCAGCACCAGGACGAGATCCTCGAGCACGAAGTCGGCGCGCAGCGCTCCCGCCATCTTGGCGCTCTCGACAACATCGCCCAACCCGGCGGTAGCGGCACGGAGCTGACGATCGAGCTCGGCGGTGCTCGGGAACGTGCGAGAGAACACATCCGCGCACCCCGCATCGGCGGCCTGCATGGAGCACGCCGTGCGGACGAAGCCGCTAAACCCCTCCCACGGGTCTGCGGTGGCAATAGCTACTTGGGCCGCAGCCTCATAGGCACGGAGACGTGGCTCGAAGGCCGCCGCCACCAGGCCCTCGCGGGTCGGGAACCGCCGGTACAAGGTGGCGATCCCCACGTCAGCCCTCCGGGCGATCTCCTCTAACGCGGCGTGCGTGCCGCTTTCGGCGAACACCTGCCTCGCCGACTCCAAGATCGCGTCGCGGTTGCGGGCGGCGTCGACCCGCAACGGGCGGGAGGTAGGCGCCATACGACCAGCATACCAGCGAAGTGGAAATGACCCTCCGCTTTCGTCCAGAGCCCGCTATGATACGGAGGTACCCTCCACCTCGTGGGCGGCGCAAGATGTCAAGTGCCACCGCGCGTGTGCGAAGGACGCCAGATGACAGACCAGCTCGAGGTGCTTCGGACATCCGTCGCCCGCTTGCGCGCGACCGTCGAAAGGCTTGGCCCAGGCCAGCTCGCGGCGGCCGCCTACCCCGCCGAGTGGACAATCGCCGATGTCCTGTCGCACCTGGGCTCGGGGGCGGTGATCCTCCAGCGCCGGTTCGACGACGTCGTAGCGGGAGGTGAAACTCCCTCCGATTTTGCCCAGCTCGTCTGGGACGAGTGGAACGCGAAGTCAGCCCAAGGCAAAGCGGCCGACTCCCTCGCCGCCGATAAAGCCTTCCTAGACCGTCTCGGGTCACTTGCCGACGATGACCGGCCCGCTTCGAGTTCGCTCTCGGGCCCATGACCTTCGACAACTCGCGGGCCAGCAAACCTGGGCTAACTGCGAAACGTCTTCCCCGCGCCCTGAACACCGCCCCTGACCACCTAAGGAGAAGCCATGCCAGACATTCTCAGTGCCGTGCCTGAGAGCCACCGTGACCTTCTTCGTTCTCCCCTGACAGCGACGCTCACGACGATCGATGTCAACGGCCGCCCGCGGTCCACCGCCGTCTGGTACCTCGTCGACGACGATCGTCAGCTGAAAGGTTCGGTCACTTCGGACCGGCAGAAGTACAAGAACCTACGCCACAACCTCAATTGCGACCTGTTTATAATCGACCCGCAGAACCCCTTCCGCACGCTCGAGATCCGCGCCGAGGCCGAACTCGCCCGACCCCGACAAGGTCACGGTCCGCAAGTTCGCCAAGCTCTACGGCGTCGACGAAGCCGTCCTGGTCAGGCCCGAAGAAGACCGCTATACCCTCAACTACCGGCCTCGGCGGGTGGTCGCCAACGCGCGGAGCTGACGTGATGGCACCACTCGTCCAGGTGATCGTCGGGACCACCCGGCCGGGACGGTTCTCGGAAAAGCCGATCGCCTGGCTGGTGGACCGGCTCTGTCGGCGCGACGACCTCGAACTCGAGATCCTGGACCTCCGGGACCACCCGTTGCCCCTGTACGAGGGCACCGTCCCGCCGGCCCGCTCCCCACGTGACTACCCCAATGACGCCGTAGCTCGATTCGGCCAAGCCATCGACCGAGCCGACGGCTTCATTATTGTCACCGCTGAGTACAACCACGGCTATCCGGCCTCACTCAAGAACGCCATGGACCATCTGTTCGCTGAGTTCAATCGCAAGCCCGTGGCCTTCGTCGGGTACGGCAATGTGGGCGGGGCGCGGGCGATCGAGCAATTGCGCCAAGTGGTGGTGGAGCTGGAAATGGCTCCGTTGCGCCATGCCGTGCACATCCTACCGGAACTGATGATCTCGGCTCGGAGCGCAGAGCCGTTCTCGCCGGAGCTCTTTGCCTCACTCGACCAACGCCTCGAGACCATGGTCTCGGACCTCTTGTGGTGGACAGCAGCCCTCGGTGCTGCACGCGCCTCTGCCGGGTAGTCACGTCGTTCGCGTTCATCCTGAGAGCGGGCGGCTGAAAAGGTCGCGCGCGGTGGAGGCGGCATCCGCCGCGGCTTCCGCTGTCAGGAGTGCTCGAAGACGGTCGCGAACGCCTCCTTATTACCGGCGGAGTAGGTGGTCTTGATCTGGAGCGGCCCCGTCGAGCTCGCGTAGAGGTCGTCCGCCTGGAGCCCAGTTTCCGCGGAGCCGAACGGGTACCCATTGATCAGCGCGCTAGAGAACACCAGGGTGCCAAAGTTGGGCACGCCAGACGTCGCGCCAGAAACCACTGGAAAGTCGCGGGCCGTGATGCCCTCGCTCGTGCCGCTGCCGGCGCCGTTGCTGGTGGCGATGAACTTGTGGTTGGTCTCACACTGGACCTCCTTTTATCGTGCCGAGCACCGACGCTCCGCACTGCCTGTCTGCGACGGATTATCCCAGCACGTCGTCACACGGACGTCACAGGGGCACCTCATCAGGCATTTCCGGGGGTGAGGGCCGCTCAATACGCCGGCTGCGCGGTAAATCATCGTTATCGACTACGACGGGTTGCGGTCGCTGGGCGTTTAGCGTCGCCGTCGCTTTAGGTATTCGTCCAGCTCGTCGTAGGTTCCGTCGAGGTTGGCAAAGGTCGCAGCGTTTCGGGCGGTGGCTAGCCACTCGCCGGTGGTGGGCTTGACCTGCTTCCGGGCCGGGTCGAGGTCTGACATCATCACCGGCCGCACCTTGCCGGTGGCTGCCGCGTCTGCCAGTGCCGTCCTGGTTGCAACCGCGCACAGCTGTGCCAGGTCGGCGCCAGAGTAGCCTTCGGTCTCCCTGGCGAGGCGGTTTAGGTCGAGAGGGCCAAGTGGACGGTCACGGAGGTGGAACTTGAGGATTGCGACCCTCGCGTCAAGGTCCGGCGGGCTGACGAACAGCACCCTGTCGAAGCGGCCGGGCCGGCGCAGAGCTGGGTCGACGTCCCACGGCTGGTTTGTGGCAGCCAGAACGAAGACACCGTCGTTGTCCGAGGTGGCGCCGTCCATCTCGGACAGCAGCTGGTTGACTGTGCCGCGCATGGCCGGGTTGTTGCGCAGGTTGGTGCGGCGCTGGCCAATAGCGTCGATCTCGTCCAAAAAGATGACCGACGGCCGGTGGGCTCGGGCCGAGCCGAAGAGGGCCTTCACGTTGCGTTCGCTGGTGCCGAGCCACATGTCGAGCACGTCGGCCAGAGACACCGCAACGAACCCGGCGCCGAGCTCGCCTGCCACAGCCCGGGCCAGGAAAGTTTTCCCGCACCCCGGCGGCCCGTAGAGCAGCAGCCCGCCGCCAAGCGAAGCGCCGTAGGCAGCGCGTAGCTCCGGGTTGGCCATGGGGATGAGGAAGGAGGAGCGGATCTCCGCCTTGACATGCTCCATCCCGCCGACGTCGGCCATGGTCACCGCCGGCCGCTCGATCAGTGCGTCTGGCTCGGGCCCTGGCTCCGCCACGACGTCGACGCGGTCCATCTGCTGCTCCGCGGCCCTCCAGTCGAAATTGTCAGGGCCGTCTGCCGCGAAGGGACGACTATGCTCCGGCTCGGTCGGGAGGGAGGGAGAGGACGGCATCAACACGGCCGAGATCGATGCCAGCAACGCCGCGGCGGCCGGGTCGTCCGGCGCTAGGCGATAGGCGGTGGCGCAGTGCTCCAGTGCCTCCGCGGCTCGACTACCGGCCAGTAGCAGCCCGGCTAGGTGGAGGCGCAATGGAACGTCGTCGGGGGCTCGTCCGACGGCGTCCAGCAGGCTGGCGATCAGCGGGTCCTCTGCCACGTTTCTCCTATCTGCGGTTTGTGTCCCAACCCATTCGGTCGGCGGAGGCGGCGGGCCAGGGCAACGATGCACGCCACCGCCACGAGGTCGGGCATGATCACGGCGGCCGGGCTGGAGGAACCGATCGTGATGATTGTGCCACCGACGGCCATGGGCACGATCATCGCGGTTAGCGCCACCAACAGCCAGGTGCGCAGCTGGTACCTTGGGCGGATCGGGGCAGACGGCGACGTGGACCGCCTCGAGCCCCGGGCCTGGGGTCGCCCGCCGACCTTGTTGGCCTTTATCACGGCCCGTTTCTGAAGCCAGCGTGAAACCGGCGTCCACCGGAGGAGCGCGTTCTGGAGGAGCACGCTCACAACGATCCACCCGACAAACAGCGTTTGTGGCGGCTTCACCTGCGCAGTCAGCACAAGCAGGGGAGAAGTGACAAGGAGGCAGAGCAAGTACAGCCACCAGCCGTTCCGCCTGACCAGGTTGATCCGAGCCGGCTTCGCGACCGGGTCGATGGTAGCGCTGGCGACGAACTGCTGCCGGGCCCCCGCCCGGTCGCCCTTGGCGCCCAGGATCAGCCCGAGTTCGTTGCTCGCGGCGTAGAAGGCGGGGGCGAGACGGAGCGCCTCCCGGGCGGAGGCCTCCGCCACTTCGAAGTCCCTGGCCAGGCGGGCCACCCGGGAGCGAATAAACCAAACGTGCTCGTTGCTCGGGTAGAGCCGCACCGCGTGGTCTATGGCGGCTACGGCTTCGGGAAAGCAGCGGGCCCAGGCGGCGGCCTCGGCGACGGCCAGCAGGGCGTCGATGTCCGCGGGAGCAAGCCGCATAGCCTCCTGGGCGGACGCGAGAGCCTTGGCCGCCGCGTCGTAGCGGCGATAATCCCGCTGCTTCATGGCCTGGGAGATGAAGGTTCGGGCCAGGACCCGGTGGGCTTCGGCGCTACCCGGATCGAGGCCAACTGCGTGCGACGCTGTACGCTCGGCCTGCAGCGCGTCCCCCAGCGCCATCTCGGCTCGGGCGGCCAGGAGTAGGGGCGCCGGGTCTCCGGGGTTTTGCGCCGAGCAGGCGTACGCTAGGCGCCGGGCGTCCTCGTACCTGCGGGCGGTCAGCAACAACCGAGCCTCCGGCATCCCACCCCGCGCCTCGTTTGCACCCACAGCGAATAGTTTCGTCTACTCGCGGCTCACCTTGTACCTATCTACGGCAAATCGCGCAGCCGTCCCCTTCGGGGACCCAAAAATCGGTCGAGGAGGCTGCCAGCACGTTGCCGCCAAAGGTCGGCGTCCATGGTGCGCCGGGGCCACTGATTGTCGTTGGTAACGAGGCTATCCTGGCAAAGTAGATCAGGGATATGCCGGTTTTCCGTTTACGAAGTGTCCACCGTACGACCCCACTAATTAAGCTCTGGGACCTGGTGGACACCAACACCGTGCCCGCCCATCGGCGGCGCCTCCATATCGTTTCTCCGCCGGGCGCTATGTGCTAACGGCCTGTGCCCTCAGGTCGATAGTGGGCCCGACGAAAGCGGGGACGCGCTCAGGCAGTCGCACGGAGGGACTGGCCTGTCGATCGCCCCGCTCGACTGCTCCCACCGCCACCCAGGAGTCGAGAGCTTCTACCGCTACGTCGCCATCGATGTCGAGACTGGGGCCAACGAGGTCGTTCAAGTTGCAGGCGCCTATGACCCGCCGGGCGCGAGCCGATGGCGCCCGGACCGTCAATGACCGTGCCCGTTGCCGGAGGAACGCCCGAGCCCAGACGATGACCCCGAGGGTTGACGCCGCCATGAACTCGACCCCGCTCAGGTCGAGGATGAGGCCGGCGCTGTCGAGGGCGATGGCACTGGCCAGTGTGGCGCATAGAGCGTCATCGGTTGAGAGGTCGTGCTCACCCACCAGCCAGACGATGATGGGGCCGCCCCCGCTCTTGGGGGGGTCGGGAACGGTAAAAAAGGAAGATCCGGCAATGACCATCGCGTACTCCTACCTCAGGCGCTGCGCGTGCCGCGCTACCAGGGTCTGGAGTACCGCCCCCGGCCAACTTGCAACCGGCCTAACACGTCGGGGCTTTTGTCGTGTCCCCCCGATTATACACCTCTTTGGGCCGCGGCTCTGGTCAGAACAGGCTGTCCATCCGCGCTCGACCGATGGCACTCCACCCAGGAGCCGAGCGCCTGCCCTGTCATGTTGCCCGCCATTTCCGGACTGGGACCAAGGAGGTCGTTCGAGCCGCAGGCGTCCATGACCTGCTGGACGCAAGCCGACGGCGCTCGCACTGTCAACGATCGCGACTGCTGCCGGAGGAACTCCCGGACCCGAATGATGACCCCGAGTGTCGATGCGCCCATGAACCCGACTTTGCTCAGGTCGAGGACGAGCCCGGCGCGGTCGAAAGCGATAGCACGCGCCAGTGTCAAGCAAAGCAGCCCGTCAGTTGAAGCGTCGTGCTCCCCCCAGAGCCAGATGACGATGGGACCTGCGTCGGGTCCCTCTTGGTCCAGGGGAGGTCGGTCAGGGACAGTGAAGAAAGAAGACCCGTTGGGGACCGTGGCGTTCTCCTTCCTCAGGCGCTGCAATTACCGCGCTACCAGGGTCTGGAGTACCGCCCCCAGCCGAGCGCATGCCGGCCCAACACGTGGGGCTTTTTGTCGTGTCCCCCTAAACCTACATCCTTCGCGGCGCGGAGACGAACAAGCCACCGTTCGGGAGGCTCCGGAACTGTTCGAGCTGCAGTCCCGGGAGGGCCCATGCCTGGATTGCTACCGGACCGGCAAGCCCGTCATGGACCAGGACCAGGACCTGGCCATGGCCAAGGGCCGCTGGCCCCGCTTTTCAGCCGAGGCGGTCACCGCCGGTTCCCTGGCCGCGGCGGCGCTGGACCGCGCGCCCGGACCGGGGACGGACGGGCTCCGGCTGACAAAATGAACAACCGGGCCCGCCGTCGTCAGCCCGCTCTGGCCCCGGCCCCAACCAAGTGGCCGACGCCGTAAGTGACCGAAGCGGCAATGACCGCAGCGAGCAGCTGGCGCCCTGCAGTGCGGCAAACGCCTTGCCCGGAAAAAAAACCGATCGCAGCTCCTAGTGCCACAGCAGCTGCGGCGCCGATGATGATGGAAGCGAGGACAGCCGCTAAACCACTGGTGAAGAACCACGGCAGAAGTGGGAGGACGGCCCCGGCCGAGAAGGAGAGGAACGAGACCGCCGCAGCTTGCCGAGACGAGCCGGCGTCGTCAGGGTTGACGCCCAGTTCAAGCCGGACATGGGTGTCCAATGCGACTTCAGGACTGGCCATGAGGATGCGGGCGACGGTGTCGGCGTCTTTCGGGGGTACCCCGCGGGCCCGGTACATGGCGGCGAGCTCGCGCTCCTCGCCGGAGTGATCCTCGGCCAGCTCCGCCCGCTCAACGTCGATCTCGTGCTGCACCAGCTCGTCGTGGGCCTTCACGGACACGAGTTCCCCCGCGGCCATGGAGAACGCCCCGGCGAGGAGACCGGCCACGCCAGCGACGCGCACTGAGCCCCCGCTCGAATTGGCGCCAGCCACCCCGAGGACGAGCGAGATGTTGGTGAGCAGCCCGTCGCCAGAGCCGAGAACGGCCGCTCGGGCGGCGCTGCCCTGTACGTCGCGGTGACGGCCCCCACGAATAGCGCCGGGCCGCAGCAGGCGGCTGAGCCTCGACCACGACCGGAGGCCGTATGGTGACTGCTGAGAGGGTGGTGCTGCGGTCTCAGGCTTCCTCGGGCTGGGTCTCTCCACCATCAGAGCATGCCCTACAAGCTGGTGGCACAGCCACACCAAAGGCAGCCGTGCGCTCGGCGTCGCGGCGCTCGGCCCACGACCGCACGGTCCCGCCCAAGGTGACCTCACCATTGGGCTTGCCGGTGATGAGATCGGTGACGCCCTTTACCCCCCGCAGGTACCGGGCGCAGCTCTCGGCGGACCGGCGCAGGTAATCGGTCGTGAGCTGTCAGTTTTCATGAATTCTGCCCGTTTCATTTGAGTTATTAAAGGATACCTCGTCTAGGCCTTGGGCAGGGTCGACAATCTCGTGGACGAGGGGTCGTGCGCTGACGGGAAGAGGCGACCAGCCGAGCGCCTGGAGCACGGCCAGCTCCGCGTTGCGGGCGTCTTGGCCGTCCCGGGCGAAGATCCTCCCTATGGTGTCGCCCGCATGGGACTGGTCACCGATCTTGACGTGAAGGCTGAGGCCGACGGCGGGGTCAATTACGTCATCGAGCTTTTGCCGACCGGCGCCAAGTGCCCCTGAGGCCCGCCCGATCGCCTCGGCGTCGACGGTGGCGAGCCAGGCGTCTTGGGGGGCGTGCACATCGATGATCGTGGGAGCAGCGGGAAGTAGGGACGTGTCGTCGACGACATGGGGGTCGCCCCCTTGGGCTTCGACCAATAGGCGGAAACGGTCCAGGCCAGCTCCGCTGCGCAAGGCTTGTCCGGCTTGTTGGCGTCCGGTTCGGGCGTCCGGGGCCACACCGGACAAGGCAGCGAGGTGGCCGACGAGGGTGAGGCAGAGGTCGACGAAGCGGGATTGGTGCTCGCCTTTGAGGACTTCGATCGCCTCCTGGACGTCGATGGCGTTGCCGACGGTGTCGGCCAGGGGTTGGTCCATGTCGGTAATGAGCGCCCTGGTGGCGCGCCCAGCCGACGTCCCCAGTGCCACGCAGATATTGGCCAGTTCTCGCGCGCTATCAGCTGTCTTCATAAACGCCCCGGAACCGACCTTGACGTCGAGGAGTATGGCGTGCGCTCCGCCCGCGATCTTCTTGCTCATAATGCTGGAGGCGATGAGCGCCGTGTTGCCAACGGTGGCGGTGACGTCGCGCAGGGCATAGATGGCCTTGTCGGCGGGGACGAGGTCGGCGGTTTGGGCGCACACCACCAGGCCGATGCGCTCGACCTGGGCCAGCAGTTCTTTCTCTGTGAGCTGGGTGCGCATGCCGGGGATGGCCTCGAGCTTGTCGAGGGTCCCCCCAGTGAAGCCCAGGCCCCGGCCTGACAGCTTGACGGTTTGCATGCCTAGGGCGGCGGCTAAAGGGGCGACAACCAGGGTGGTGCTGTCGCCCACCCCACCGGTGGAATGCTTGTCCACCGTCGGCCCACTGAGCCCTGAGAGGTCGAGCCGGTCGCCGGAGGCGACCATGGCGTCGGTCAGGGCCACGGTCTCGTCGTGGCTGAACCCTCGCAGGTAGCCTGCCATCAAAAACGCCGCCATCTGGTAGTCGGGGACCTCCTTGGCGCTGTAGGCCGCGATCAGCTGGTGTAGATCCCCGCTGGCGATGGCGTGACCATCCCGTTTGGCGGCGATGAGCTCGACGACCTGCATCCTGGCTACCTGGGCCTCACTGTTTGGCCAAGCTCGCCCAGGATGGCGGCACTGGCCCGACCGGATGGAACCCGGTGGAGGACTTGACGAAATCGGCACCTGCGCCCTCCGCGGCGCGGCAGGCACAGAAGATCTGTTCAGGGGTTAGTACATCGTCGGCCCCATCGGCGGCCGCCCAAGCGGCTCGCGGTGGATGTCGGACAAGAGGGCCATGTGCCGCCCGCAGTGCGGCCATCAGCTGCGTCATGTGCGCCTCCCCAGCTTCTCCAGGCAGCTCAAGAGAGAACTCTTCGGTGGCATAAAGCTTGCGACGAGTGACGCCGAGACGGCGTTCGGTGCGGAGTCGCCGGGCCCGTCGTCAGGGTACGAAATCGGTGATCACAGTGAGGTCCACGAATTCAGGTGCCCCATCGAATACCTCGGCCATTGTCGCCCTCGCAGCCGCTAGTGCCTCCTGCCGGCGTGGGTCCTGCTCCCGGGCTCGAGCCTTCTCCTCACTCTCAAAAATGACGAGCGTGAAGAAGCGGGTGGGATCCTTCTGGTCCAGGAATGACATCGACCGGAGTAAGCCTGAGCCCGGCTGCTCTGTGGCCTTCATCTGATCAAACAACCTGGGCAGCTCTTGGTCCTTTCCCGGCTTCAGGCGAGTGGAGATCAGCTGTGCCCACATGTTGTCCTCCGTTTAGTTGATTGGGTTGAGAGCTACACCATAGACGAGACGTGTCAGAACGGGCCCGGCCATGTTGCGCACCCGCCCGGAACGTGCCGTTACAACCCAGAGCCGAGCGCTGTCCTCACCGTGAATCGGCGGCCCCGGGGTGCCTGTTGGGGTCACCTACCGGAGCGCTCCAGAGAGCGGCACTAGAAGTGGAACGGCCCTGTCCCCGGCCCGCTAAGAGCCGGAGCCCGTTAGGCGCCTTTTCGCAAGGCGTCGATGACGGGGGCGAACTCGGCCGGCGTGACGCCGATGATGGCGAAGTAACTGAGCCCGAAGCGTTGGCGGTGCCCGAGGAGCTGCTCCGCGATTTCGTCGGTTGAGCCAGCGAGGAACTTCGGGGATGCCAGGATCTCCTCTACGCTCAGATAGGAATGGACCCGGTGCGCCTCCTCGGCGGCTGCTCGCCGGTCGGCCGTGATGTGCACCTCGAGGCCGACGTTGAGCTCGATCTGATCGAAACGGTCACCCGCACCGGCCCGGACGGCGGCGATCCGCTCATCGGCCGCGGCAGGAGACAGCAGCGGGATGTGGCCGGGCGCGAGGTTGACCGGGTAGGGGAACGGTCCAGCGATGCCGACGATGTCGGCCAGCTCACCGGCGGTGTGCAGCAGGTTGTCACCTGATCCGCCGACGAGGACGGGCGGGCTCGACACCCACCCCGGCGGGTTGGCGGCCTCTGTCAAAGATGCCCGGAGCGCCAGCACGGTGTCTCGCAGGTGGGTCAGCGGCTTGGCAGGGCCGCCAGGGCTGACGCCCGCCCCCACGGCGATCTCGACCCGGCCCCCGGAGATCTGGTCAGCAGTCAGGAACTCGCGCACGAGAAGGTCTGGCCGCCAGAGCCCCGCGTTCGCCACTAGCGGGCTGAACCGCAGCGTGGTGGTGTGCGTGGCGAGAGCGGCCAAGGTGGCAATCGGTGAGAGAGCGTTTGGGAAGTCGGGAAGAACCAGGAGGTCGAAGCCGCTGTCTTCGGCGGCCTTGGCCTGCTCGGCCAGCTGGGCGAACGGGGTGAACGGGAGGGAAAGCGTGGCAAAGCGGAACGGTCGGGTCATGGGCGCTCCTTTAGACGTATGGCGATGGAGGGTCATCAGGCTACCTACGTCTGTGTCGGGCGCGCCGGGGCGACCACGGCGCCGCGCCGGTCCCTGTGCCCCCGCGTCCTACATGCGCAGGAGTTGAGTAGGTCCCTCAGAAATGCTCCAACGCCACCGGCGATGAGGTTTAGGTGCCTACCATAGTGAGTTTTTTCGGGCCGATGCGTTGGTTGGCCAAGACTTCCCGCAGGAGCGCCATACTCGGCAGCGATCCCGAGCGCTCGACAAGAGTGCGCGAGATCGTCGGCCCTTTATTGTCCTTGCCGAGCAGGGCGTCACCTCCGACAGCGGCTCCCGCCGGAGAGGCATCGGCGCCCAGGACGGCGACGGTTGCTGCGGCGGCCGCCCCAACACCTGCCACGCGCCGAGCCGGGCGAAGGGCCGGCGGCTCAGCTTTTGCGGTGGCTCGGAGAGTACGGGACGCGCCCCGAACGTGCAGTCTGCAACGGGGCGGCTCTTCTCAGGAAAGCCGGGCAAACGCGTCTCGGGCGAACTTGACGGAATAGGCGCAGTTGTTATCTACGATGCTCAGGTTCTGGGCCGAACCGTTGTACGTCCCGACGTTGGCGTAAAGCCAACCGACGCTAAAACCCTTGGCCACGCAGAAGGCGCCGTGACCCACCGCCGGTTCATTTACAAAGGGCCCGGGCAGGAAGGTCTTCTCGGACGCCGCCGTTCCCGTTTCGAAGGAATACGTGAGCGTATGGTCCTCGTTGGTGGTGCTGTACTCGCATTTTCCTCCCCCGGGGCCGCCGTCGGCGTGGGGCAGGATGGCCCGACCGGGGCCCACGGCCATGCCGAAGACGCTCTTGACTTGGCCTGACGTTATGAGCGAGCAAGGGTGGAGGTCGTAATAAGCGAACGAGTATTTCGGCGGCCCTGACGCGCCGGCGGTGGTACGGATCGGGACCATTGCACCCACCAGGCACAACCCCCCTGCTACCATCCGAACCGCTCGTCGCGTCCAGCGACGGCGCACGGTGCCCACGGCCTCAAACGCTCTCACTAGGTGCTCCCGTCTCTGAGGACAGCTCACCGTACCGGCTTTGGTCACCTACACTAGCTTGGCCCATGTGAGGTTGCTAGCTAGTTCCAGGCCGTAGATCTCATGCGCAAAAAAGGCCCCAGAGTTATCGCCATGACCTCGAAGGTCGAGATATTGGGCTCGGCTGGCCGGCGGTTTGAATTAGCGAGTACTGACAGAGGGCCCGCTGTGCCCGACCGGAGCCGGCCGGGCACACAGGCCGGCCCTGGTTAGGGAGCGCTGAGCCGGAGGGAGGAAGAGGCTTGGTCGGCGGCCAGCTGAGCGCCCGTGTAGGGGAGAGAGACCCACTTGCCCTGCGTGTACAGCTTTGTCATGTTGGCGTGGTCGGCCGAGCGGGTGTCAGTGGCTTGGGAATACGTAAGGATGCCCTGGGACACAGGACCTTGGCGGGTTAGTTCGGTGGTCATGACGACCGACGAGCCGTGGTAAGCCTGGCCGTACGGGAAAGCGTCGAGGGGGCCACCGGTGCCGTCGGCGCTGTCGGTTTGGAGGCATTGAAGGGCACAGCCCAAAAACCGGTGGTGGGTGCGGCAACGTCCCATTGCGCGAACAACCACCCACCGCTTGCGCCCAGCTGGCCGGTGCCGTTGTAGCCGGCCAGGGCCTTGCACGCCGGAGCCAGGTTGACCTTGGTGCCATTGCTGGCCGTTGCAACGGGCGTGGCCAGGCACGCCTTCACCAACGGCTTTAGCACCAATTGGGCTAAATATGAAGTACCGCGTTCCCACATGGCCTGCAGGGTCGGGATACTGAACTTGGCCGGCCCCAGGCCGTCGGTGCCGGCCACACGCGCGGCGATCTCCTGGTTGGCGATGCGGGTGCGCAGACCCTGCACGGTGCCGATATCGCCAACGGCCGGCGAATAAGCCGGGAAAGCAGACCTCGGGTTGGCCAGCCAGTACGAGTCGTTCGAGTTCTCGACGTAGTCGGTGCGGACGGTATGGGGCAGTTGGCCGGCGTTGAATATACCGGGCACCGGAGTGCCGGGGCTGGTGCGCCAGGCACAAGCCGAGCGGGACCCGTCCAGGGTGATAAAGCCCGCCTCGGCAAAGATCTCCTGGGGGATGCCCGTCGGCGTGCACGACCTGATGAGCGACAAGGGCACATTGGGGACGTTGCCGACATCGGCGTAAAGAACGTGGCCGGTGTCGTCGGCCGCCAGCGTGTTGAACTCGGGGATGGCCAAATAAGTCGATTCCACCTTCAGCAACCCCTCCACCGAGGTGGCCTGGCCCATCCGTAGGTACTGGTCGGCGAAGCGGGCGCCGTCGCTGAGAGCAGCGTCGTCAACGGTGTAGGCCGTCGTAGTCGTCCACGCATAACCGGCGGCGGGGAAGACCATGACAGTGCCCCATCGGGTCGCGTAGAACGTGTGGCTGACCGTCCCCTTCCCGGTGTCGACCCGGACCGTCTCTGTGCCCATCTTGTCGGCCCTGCCGTTGACGTAATAGCTGGTCGGGTGCCCGGGTACCAGCTTCAGCTGGTAGAACGTGAAACGCTGGTCGGTCGAGACGGTGTGCGTCCAGGCCAGGTCCTGGTTGAACCCGAGCGCTATGAGCGGGAGGCCATAGAGCGTTCCGCCCTCCAGGTTGTACTGCCCCGGCACCGTAAGCTGGGCCATCCAGAAGCGGTCCTCCCCGTTCCAGGGGAAGTGCGGGTTGACCAGCACCATACCGTCGGCATTGGCTGTGTCCTGGGACCCGATGGCGATGCCGTTGGACCCTTCGGCCGGGCCGTTATTACCCTTGAGCTGGCTCTTTAGCGCGGCCGCATCCGGGCTCTGCTGGACTTTCCCCTTGGTCGGGGTGGCGGCCGGTGCTTTCCCCTTGGTCGGGCTGGCGGGCGGGGCAGCGCTCACCTCGTTG
>Ga0181517_10002745_pt1 | contig 17508 bp, 14 predicted proteins | sample PEATcosm2014_Bin_31_FD_119748 | JGI IMG/M metagenome (GOLD analysis project Ga0181517, IMG submission 119748) | Peatland microbial communities from MTU Mesocosm Facility, Houghton, MI, USA - PEATcosm2014_Bin01_30_metaG | ecosystem: Environmental > Terrestrial > Soil > Wetlands > Peat | place... | reverse complement strand
CATTTACGATCCGTAAAATTTTTCCTTTTGCAATCCATGCAGCCGGTTTATGAATTACATTTATTGGTGGGATCCAACCACAGGCAGCTATGAAAAAGGTCTTCATCTCCTATCGCCGGGACGACACGGAGTATGCGGCGGACAGGATCAAAAGAGCGCTGGAAAGCGGCGGCGGGTTTGAGGTCATAGTCGATAGAGACAGCCTCCGCGGGGGCCAGCGCTACCGTGAGGCTTTGCAGCAATGGATCGCCCAATGCGAGGTCTTGCTTGGACTGATTGGCCCGCATTGGCTCAGCATGAAAGAGCCGCAGACCGGACAACGCCGGATCGACGACCCGGACGATTTCGTGCGCATGGAAATACGGGAGGGGCTCAAGCTCAACAAGGTCATCCCCGTCACAGTGAGCCGTGCGCTTTTGCCCAGGAAAGAAGATTTGCCGGACGATCTGAAAGACCTTCCGGGGCGTCAGGCTGAAGCCATCGATATCAAAACCTTCGATGCCGATATGCAACGGCTGATCCGCGGGATCAATCTATTCGACATCAAGGTGTACGACCCTGGACAGTGGCCTATCGTACCCGAGACGGTTTCCATTCCCAGAGGCCGCTTCCTCATGGGATCGCCGGACGATGAGGCCCAGCGCAGCCAGGACGAAGGCCCGCAGCACCCGGTCGTTTTCCTCGAACCCTTCGAAATTGGCCGGTATGCTGTGACAAGGGGGCAGTTCGCCGCCTTCGCCGCTGCTAGAAATTATAGGATCCGGGTAGGAGCCAAGGTGTGGGACGGAAGCAGGTGGGAGCATACCGCCAACGCCTCATGGATGAGGCCGGGCTTCGAGCAAGACGATACTCATCCCGTCGTGTGCGTGAATTCGGAAGACATCGATGCCTATATCAAGTGGCTGAACGAAGAGGCGGATCCCGGCAAGAACTATCGCCTGCCTACGGAAGCGGAATGGGAATATGCGTGCCGCGCGGGAACGGAAACCCCATTTTGGTGGGGGACGTCTATCAGCCCGGTACAAGCGAATTATAGGGGCAAGTCGGTCTACAAAGGCGGCGGTGTTAAAGGTGAATACCGGCAAAAGACCGTACCGGTGAACACGTTCCCTCCAAATTCCTGGGGCCTTTACCAGATGCATGGCAACGTCTGGGAACGCTGCGCAGATGTTTGGAACGAGAACTGCTATAAGGAAAAAGGGTCCGATACCTCGGCCCGTGCCTCAACGAGAGGCGACCCGGAGCGCCGCGTGCTCCGTGGCGGTTCCTGGCAGAGCAATCCGGATCAGTTGCGTTCAGCCAACCGCACCAGCGGATCGCTGAAAGACCGCCTTAGCGAACGCGGGTTCCGTATCGCGAGAACGCTCTGATACGGTTCCCCAGGGCAAAAGAAGTGAACGAACTCCTGCAAAAGAACGAAATCCTGCGAGCGCTCGCACAAAAACGGTGAGCGTTCCTGCAGCCGTTGCCGGACTTTGCCATCTATGCGTGCAACCGGCGCGATCCTGCACAATCTATTCAGTGCGGTTCCTGAGGGGCAGCGGCCCGCATATACGCGCTCAGCTTGGGCTTGTTGCGCGCTTCTCGCGGATGCGCGCGATGAGCGCTTCGGCGTCGGGCAGGATGTTCCGGACCACAACCGCGACGCCTTCCGGGGTTGGATGCAGCCCGTCCGGCAGGTTCAAGCTCTGCACCCCCGCGACGTCCTTCAGGAAAAACGGATAGAACAGCGCACCGTATTGTCCGGCTAGCCTTGGATACATGGCGCGGAACCCGGCGTCATAATCGGGGCCCCAATTGCGGGGCGCTTCCATACCGGCGAGGAGCAGCTCGATGTGCCGGTCTTTGAGCTGCTGGAGTATCGCGGCGAGCGAGCGTTCAGTGATCTTCGGATCGAGGCCGCGCAGAGCGTCGTTCGCGCCAAACTCGACAATGGCGCCATCCACCTTCTCGCTGAGGCTCCAATCGAGCCGGGCGAGGCCATCGGCCGCGGTGTCGCCGGAGACGCCCGAATTGATGACACGCACGCGATAGCCTTTCTCCCGCAGCGCGGCCTGCAATTGCGCCGGAAAGGATTTATCGGGCTGAATGTGGTAGCCCGCCATGAGGCTGTCGCCGAAGGCTAGGATAACGATTTCGTCCTTGTCCTGCGTTACTTCCCCCGCTACCGCTGAAGTTCCGACGGCTAATAACGCTGCCGCAGCCGTCGAAAAAACCATAATCCATGTCCATATCAGGCGCGGCGAAGCAAAATCGAAACGGTGCCTCATTGCTGAATTCCTCTGCGTCTGAGCCCGCCGCCGGAACCCCGGATTGGCGGACCTCACTGGTCATCGATCTGAAGGACGTAACCCTTACGCTCAAAAGCAGAGCGGGGCCGGTGGAAATCCTGCGCGGCATAGACCTTTCTGTGCCGCAAGGCCAGTCCGTTGCGCTTGTAGGTCCTAGCGGATCGGGCAAATCTTCGCTTTTGATGGTGATGACGGGCCTCGAAGCCGCGACTTCCGGCCGGGTGCTCGTCGCCGGTCACGATTTCACCCGCCTCAGCGAAGACCGCCTCGCCGCGATACGAGGCAGCTCCATCGGCATCGTGTTCCAGTCTTTCCATCTGATCCCCACCATGACCGCGATTGAGAATGTGGCGCTGCCGCTCGAATTCCTCAATCGTGAGGATGCGTTTGCGCGCGCCGCCGAAGCGCTGGCCGAAGTGGGCCTGTCCGGGCGGCATCATCACGTGCCCGGCCAGCTTTCCGGCGGCGAACAGCAGCGCGTGGCGCTGGCACGCGCGCTCGCGGCGCAGCCTAAAATCCTGTTCGCGGACGAGCCGACCGGCAATCTCGACGGCGAGACCGGAAAGCATATCGTGGACCTGATTTTCGGCCTGCACCGGCGTATGGGGACGACGCTCGTGCTGATTACGCACGATACGCAGCTCGCCGCGCGCTGCGAGCGTACCGTGATCGTCAACGACGGCCGCATCGTGGGCTCGCTGCAAGCGGCGGCTTACGCATGACCGCACCGATCCCAGACCGTCATTCCCGCGCAACAACGCGTGCAACATACACGGCTGTCATGGCCCGGCTTGACCGGGCCATCCATGGAAATACCAAGCGAGTCAACGTTTTACTGGATGGCCGGGTCAGGCCCGGCCATGACAGCAGCAGTTGCGGCCCGCTCGCGGGGGCGGCATGACGGCCGCTGTGACAAGCCGCACCGCCGGGCGGTTCCGCCTTCCGCTGGCTTTCAGGCTCGCGATCCGCGATCTGCGCGGCGGGCTGGCCGGTTTCGCCATCTTCTTGATCTGCATCGCGCTGGGCACGGGCGCGATTGGCACGATCAACAGCCTGTCGGGCGCCATCCAGGACGCAATCGCGCGCCAGGGCAAGGAACTCCTCGGTGGCGATGTGGAGGCGGTTCTGATCCACCGGCAGGCGGACGCCGCCCAACGCGCCTATCTGGCGTCGCTGGGCGAGGTCGGCGAGGTTGCCACCATGCGGGCAATAGCGCGGAAGTCCGATGGCAGCGCCCAGGCGCTTGTGGACCTCAAGGCCATCGACCGGGCATACCCGCTTTACGGCGCCGTGACGTTCGAGAAAGGGGATCTTGCGTCCGTCATGCAAGGAGGCGCCGCCCTTGACGCGAGCCTTCTCGATCAATTGCAGCTCAGCCTTGGCGATAGCATCATGATCGGCCGCGCCTCCTTTCCGGTCACGGCCATCATCGGGCGCGAACCGGACCGGCTCGGGGCCGGACCTGCTTTCGGCGGACGCATTTTGCTATCGATGGAGGCGCTGGCAAAGACCGGCCTCGTCGAGCCGGGCAGCCTCGTGCGCTGGAGCTACCGCGTGAAGACGCCCGGCCCCGCCCCGGCCCTCTTCAAGGAAGATCTCGCCGCTGCCTTTCCCGAAGCGGGCTTTCTCATGCGCGACGCGTCCGATCCTTCGCCTGGCGTCAAAAATTTGATCCAGCGGCTCACAGAGTTCCTGACGCTGACCGGGCTTACGGCGATGCTCACGGGCGGCATCGGGGTTGCGAATGCGGTGGCGGGCTTCATCGAGCGCCGGCGCAGGACCATCGCCACTTACAAGTCGCTCGGCGCATCGGAGCGCCTGATCTTCCGCGTTTTCCTGATCGAAATCGGGCTGCTCGCGCTCTTCGGCATCGCCATCGGTTTTGCCATTGCCGCGGTCGCGCCTCTCCTTTCGGTGAGCCTCATGCGCGGGCTGGTGCCCATCGATATCGACACCGCCCCGCAGGGCCGCGCGCTGGCGCTCGCGGCGCTGTTCGGGCTGCTGACGGCGCTACCCTTCATCCTCTGGCCGGTGGGCCGCGCCCAGCAGGTGCGCGCCGCCGAGCTGTTCCGCGATGCCGGAAGCGAACGCGCGGGGCTGCCGCCCTTGCCTTACCGCATCGCCTCGTTCGCCGCCGCGGGCCTGCTCGCGCTCGCGGCCATCGCGCTGTCGCAGGAGCATCGCGTCGCCGCTGTTACCTGCGCCGCAGTCCTTGCCGTGTTCGCGCTATTCTGGGGCGCGGGCACCGCCATCCGCAAGCTCGCCGCGGCGGTGCGGCGGCCGAAGCGGCCGGAAATCGCGCTGGCGCTGGTCAATATCGGCGGACCGGGAAGCCTCTCGCGCACCATCGCGCTGTCGCTGGGCGGGGGGATCACGCTGCTCACCGCGGTCTCGCTGACCGATGCCTCGCTTTCGCGCGAGATCCAATCGCGGCTGCCCGAGCAGGCACCCAGTTATTTCTTCATGGGCATTCCGAAGCAGGACGTACAGGATTTTCAGGATCTGCTGAGCCGGAAGGCCCCTGGCGCAACGATTGCCGCCGCTCCCATGCTGCGCGGCAGGCTCGTGGCGCTGAACGGCGTGCCGGTGGAGCAGCTCAAGGTGCCGTCTTCCGCCGAATGGGTTCTCAATGGCGACCGGGGCATCACCCATTCAGAAGCGGTGCCGGAAGGTTCGCTGGTCATGGAAGGCGAATGGTGGCCCGCGCATTACGATGGCGAGCCGCTCGTCTCCTTCGAGGCGGATATCGCCGCTGCGCTCGGCCTCAAGATCGGCGACACGGTCACGGTGAACGTCCTTGGCCGGAACCTGACCGCGAGAATTGCCAATTTTCGTAAAGTACAATGGGGCACGGTGGCCATCAATTTTGTGATGATCTTCTCGCCCAACGCGCTTAAGAAGGCACCCTTTAACTTTCTCGCAACGCTGAGCTGGCCCGAGCGGCCGGAGCCGGACGTAAAGGCGGAGGCGGAGGTCTTGAAGGCCGTCGCGGCGTCCTATCCAACGGTTTCGGCGATCAATGTGAAGGACGCGCTCGGCGCTATCAACAGCGTTTTTGAGAAGGTCATGCGTGCGGTGCGTATCGCCGGAAGCGTGACGCTCATCATGGGCGCGCTCGTGGTGGCCGGCGCGCTTATGGCCGCGCAGAGACGGCGCATTTACGAGGCGGCCGTGCTTCGCACGCTCGGTGCGAGCAAGCGCCGCATAATCGCAGCCCATCTTTTGGAGTATCTGGGCCTTGCCTTGGGCCTATCGGCGATTGCCGCCGCGCTCGGCCTGGTTGCAGCTTACGCGGTGATTACCCAGCTTATGGAATTAAGCTTTAGCCTATCTGCTTTTGCACTATTGCAGCCGTCGCTGATTGAGACCATATTCGTCCTGGTGCTGGGCGCTGCTGGGACTATGCGGGTTCTTTCGGCGAAACCGGCACACTATCTGCGTTCAGAGTGAACGTCTTGATAGCGGGAGGGATGGCCGCTTCAATAGAGGTGTGCTCCAGTCCGCTCAGGGCTTAAGCCTGGAAGACCTATCGCGCAGACCTTAGGGTTTTAGGAAAGTCAAGGACCGAACATGGCAGACTATGACAGCTCCAGAGCGTACTCAACGCCACGCTCCCGCGCGGACACCTTCGCAATCGACGAGGGCCTGCGCTCTTACATGATGCGCGTCTACAATTACATGGGCATCGGCCTGGTCCTGACCGGCGTCGTCGCCTATGCCTTCTACACGATGGCCGTAACCGACAATCCGGCCGAGGCCGTTGCCCGGCTTCCGAACCATCTGATGCTGACCGCTCTCGGCAAAGCGATTTACGGAAGCTGGCTGAGATGGGTTATTGCTCTGGCGCCGCTCGCCGTCGTGTTCATCTTCGCCGCACGCATAAATCAAATGAGTTCGGCGACAGCTCAGTCCGTGTTCTGGGCGTTCGCGGCGCTGATGGGCCTGTCGCTCTCGAGCATCTTCGTCGTTTACACGGGCACCTCGATTACGCGGATCTTCTTCATCACCGCCGCGACCTTCGGCACGGTCAGCCTTTGGGGCTACACGACGAAGCGCGATCTGACCGCCATGGGCTCGTTCCTCATGATGGGCCTGATCGGCATCGTCATCGCCAGCGTTGTGAACATGTTCATGGGCTCGTCGATGCTGCAATTCGTGATCTCGGTGCTCGCGGTCCTGATCTTCACGGGCCTCACCGCCTACGACACGCAGCAGCTCAAGAATAACTATTATTCCTATGCGAGCGGCGGCGAAGAGACCCTCGGCCGCAGCGCGGTGATGGGTGCGCTGAACCTCTATCTCGACTTCATCAACATCTTCATCGCGCTCCTGCAGCTCTTCGGCGATCGCAGATAAGCCAAACCTTGCGTCGCATTGAAATCAACCCCGCCGGCCGTTCCGGCGGGGTTTTTCATGTCCCGGCGGCTGCGCCAAGCCGCGGCCGGCAGGCGGCCGTTATACACTGCAACGCTTCATTGGATGCACAAACTCCCCTCACTCTGTCTCTCTCCCCAAGGGGCACGGCTGTCCGGAGAAAACTAGGCATATACAAAGCGCATTTGATGGTTAGATACATATTCGCATTTCCGCCCCGGATTGACAGGCGGCGGCCTGCCGATGGCCTCGAACCGCCGGCACTCGAAGAGGCACTGGCCCACAAGATCGAGCAGGCGGAGCACCGGCAGTGCGGTGCCGTGCGTCTTGGCCGCGATGCGGATCAGGACTAGGCAATCATGGCCGCAATGATTTGCAGGCGGATGGCACTTTCATTATTGCCCATGAAGCTGCGGATGCGCAGGTGCTGCTTCATCCAGCGGAAGAGCAATTCGATCTGCCAGCGGGTCTTATAGAGCTGCCCGATGGCAACGGCGCTGCGTTCCAAATCGTTGGTCAGAAGCGTCAGCGTGGTGCTGTCCTCGTGACGCTTCACGGTCACCCGCCGCAGTTTGATAGGCAGTTTGGAATCGCCTTTGCTCGCAGAGCTCACCTCGGTATCCTCAAGCCGCAACTGAGAGATTAATGGCGCTCCGGCGCTATTGAATCTAAATAGCCATGTCAAATCAATAGCTTAACTGACTGGCACTCTTAGGGGGTTCGTAACGGGCTTCTGGTACATTTGAGTCAAAGTTGGAACATCCCTCCTGGGCTGGCAAACAGGGAGCGGGGCGTTAAGACATGCGCAACCACACTCAAGTTTTAAAATGCGGCCGTCGCACAATGTGCTTTGGGCGCTGCCATCACCGGCCGCCGCAGGAGCAGCGCTCCACCTCGACCGTGACGTGGCTCAGCTTGGCGAGGCCTGCGAGCTTGTTCTTATAGTGCTGGGGCGGCTTCGGATCGCCGGAAAGGATCGATACCGCGGCTGCATAATGCCCCGGCCCAACCCGCCATAAGTGGAGGTCCGGAACGGCATCGCCGCCGGCTTCGAGCCGCGCCCGCATTTGCTGGGCGAGATGCGGGTCAGGCACGGAATCGAGCAGCGTGCCCCCCGATTGCCGCACCAGGCTATAGGACCAACTCAAGATCACGGCGGTGCCAGCAAGGCCAACCAGGGGATCCATGAAGGTCCAGCCCGCAAGCTTGGCGGTCAAAAGGCCGCCGATGGCCAAGAGCGAGGTCAGCGCGTCGGCCAGCACATGGACATAGGCCGAGCGCATGTTGAGATCGCTCTCGTGACGGTGGTCATGGCTGTGATCGTGGTCCCCGTGCGCGTGGCCGTGATGGTGATGGCCGTGATCCTCGCGGAGCAGCCACGCGCTGACAAGGTTCACAACAAGGCCGGCGCAGGCGATCGCGATGGCCTCGCTATAATAGATCGCGGCCGGATGCAGCAGCCGGTCAACGCTTTCATAGCCGACCAGGAGCGCGATCATGCCGAGCACGATGGCGCTCGCAAAGCTCGCAAGATCGCCGAGCTTGCCGGTGCCGAAGGCGAAGCGCTCATCGCGGGCATGGCGCCGGGCGTAGAGATAGGCGAGTGCGGAGATGGCCAGCGCGGCAGCATGCGTCGACATATGCCAGCCATCCGCCACCAGGGCCATGGAGCCCAGCAGCGTGCCGCCAACGATTTCGGCGGTCATCATCGCAGCAGTCAGCGCAACGACGGTCCAAACGCGCCTCGCATTATCATCGTGGCGGGCGCCGAGAAACACGTGCTCGTGCCGGTAGTCCTCGACGGGATGGATGTGCATATCGTTCATGCGGATACACTTAGAGGGGATCTCCCCTCACCCTGTCCCTCTCCCGCGCAAGCTCGCCTCGGCGAGTTTGCCACTTTAAGATGTCCGCATCCGCAAGCGGATGCGGATGGGAGAGGGGACGGTGCTTCACGCTCAGTGCCCTGTTCGGGCGTTCCTTCTCCCATGGGGAGAAGGACAGGATGAGGGGAGATCCCCTCATTCGTATCTTCAGCCGCCGTCAAGCCAGCGTGCCCATCTAGGCGTCCCATTAGCGATTGCTGCATCATGTCTGCGGGTGCTGTAGCTCCCCCCAAAGGTCGTAATCGCCGGCTTCCGTGATCTTAACGCGGACGGCATCGCCTGGTTTCAGCGCCTCGCCGCCCGCGACAAAGACCGCGCCGTCGATCTCGGGTGCGTCCCAGGCGCTGCGCCCGGTGGCGCCATCCTCGTCCACCTCGTCGATCAATACGTCCAAAGTCTTGCCAATTTGCGAAGCCAGCACTTCCGCGCTGACCTCCTGCTGCACCGCCATGAACCGCTCGTAGCGTTCGGCCTTGACTTCCTCCGGCACGTGGCCGTCCAGCGCGCGGCTGGCGGCGCCTTCGACGTTCTCGTATTTGAAGCAGCCCACGCGCGTCAGCCGCGCCTCGCGCAGCCAATCGAGCAGGAACGCGAAATCCTCCTCCGTCTCGCCGGGGAAGCCCACGATGAAGGTGGACCTGATGCCAAGATCCGGACAGACCGCGCGCCAGCGCTGGATGCGTTCCAGGGTCTTCTCCTGGCTGGCGGGACGGCGCATCGCCTTCAGCACGGCGGGCGAGGCATGCTGAAAGGGAATGTCGAGATAGGGGAGGATCTTGGCCTCCGCCATCAGCGGCAGGACTTCATCCACATGCGGATAAGGATAGACGTAATGCAGCCGCACCCAGACGCCGAGCTGCGACAGCGCTTCGCATAGCTCCGTCAGCCGCGTCTTCACCGGCTGCCCGCGCCATTCGCTTTCCGCATATTTCAGGTCAACGCCGTAAGCGCTCGTGTCTTGGCTGATGACGAGCAGCTCCTTCACGCCTTGCGCCGCGAGCGCCTCCGCCTCGGCGAGCACATCGGCCGCCTGCCGGCTCACGAGATCGCCGCGCAGGGCCGGAATGATGCAGAAGGAGCAGCGGTTGTGGCAGCCTTCGGAAATCTTCAGATAGGCGTAATGCGGCGGCGTCAGCCGCAACCCGGCGCGCGGCACAAGGTCGAGATAGGGCGTGTGCGGCGGCGGGGCCGCGGTGTGGATCGCGCCCATCACGGCATCGTATTGATGCGGGCCGGTGACGGCGAGCACGTCCGGGAAGGCCTCGCGGATGCGCTTGTCCTCCACGCCGAAACAGCCGGTCACGATCACGCGCCCGTTCTCCGCCATCGCCTCGCCGATGGCTTCGAGGCTCTCCGCCTTGGCGCTGTCGAGAAACCCGCAGGTGTTCACCACCACAACGTCCGCGCCATCGTAGTCCGGCGCGATGGCGTAGCCCTCTGCCTTAAGCCGCGTCAAAATGCGCTCGGAATCGACCAGCGCCTTCGCGCAGCCGAGGCTGACAAAGCCGATTTTTGGCGCCGCCGCGGCGCGGGTCTTGGGTTTTCGCATGAACTTAATGGGCCCGAACGAAAAAGAGCGCCCGTGGGCGCCCGCTTATGTAATGCTTTGCCGCGCCGATATAAAGCGCTCAAGAGGAGACCAACGCTGTCTAAGCATCCGCCAGCTCGAACGAGAGCCCAGCCTTGGCTTGCAGCGCATCGAGCAGCGCGTCGCCAAGGAGCGCCGCAGGGGTCCAAAACCCGCCCTGTTTGCCGTCCTTGCTGGAATGCGCCAAACACAGGCCTGCTTGCCCCAGCATCTTGCCGGTGGACAAATAGCCCGGATCCGCATCCCCGGTGACTTTCGCGCGAAGGGTCCGGCCATCGCTCAGCGTGCCCAGAAAGCGCAAATCGTAGAACCCGTTTTTTTGCGATTGCGGGGAGGGCCCCTCGCCGGGCGCGGGCAAAACGAAGCGCGTCAAGGCCTGTCGGGCGGGCGCAATCGCAGCCATGGCGAAGAAGCCGCCCAAGGCGCCGGCGATGGCGTAGGCTTTCAGCCGCCCCTTGAGGCCGGCGCCGGCGAGCATGGCCTCGTCATAGCGGAAGTCCTCGCCATAGGCATAGTTCAGGAGCGCGTTTGACCGGAGCACAACCCTTGTATTGACGCTTGCCATGACGAAGGGTGCGAGCCACGCGTCGAAACCGGCGTCATATTGGGGCCGCATGAGGTTGTCCTGGCGGGTGGCGGGGCGGCGGTCTTGCGGGCAAAGCAAGTATGGGTTTTGCAGCGCCCGCCGGAGGGCCGGGTCAACAGAGGCCTCCTTCACAACGTTCAGCATGCTTGCGATGGTGCCGCCCGAAACGCCGCCCCGCATGGCCTTCACGCGCATCTTGATATGCGTGCAATAGCGTCCAAACCGCTCCAGCGCATGCTTTTGAAGAAAATAGACCCCAAGGTCCGAAGGGATGGAATCGAAGCCGCAGCAATGCACGATGCGGGCGCCGCTTGCCTTGGCCGCCGGTTCATAGCGATCGAGCATGCGCCGGATCCATTGAACCTCTCCGGTCAGGTCGCAATAATCCGTCCCCGATTCCGTGCAAGCCTTGATGAGAGGCTCGCCATAAAGCGCATAGGGGCCAACCGTCGAGATCACCACCCGGGCTTGCGCACATAGGGCGGAAAGCGACCGGTCATCGGCGGCATCGGCGATCAAAAGCGGAAGGCCGCCAGCCTCCAGGCCGAGCGAGCCCCGGAAAGCCTCAAGCTTTTCCCTTGAGCGGCCGGCGAGCGCCCATTTCAGCCCAGAGGCACCGGGTTGGCTCGCAAGAGACTGGCAGAGAAGCTTTCCAACGAAGCTGGTCGCCCCGAAAACGGCTATATCGTAAGGTTTTGCGTTCATGACTTTCGATTTTGGCTCGATTTGTGCCGTTCGAAAATCCCCTTCTTTCATCGTCCATTCACAAGACCGTCAGTTGGAATCGGTCGCCAACAAGCCTCTTGCACCTGACCCATGCAAGCAGTTTTAGGCCGGCATCGATTTACAAGTCTGGACATCGCCGGGAAGCCCCGGTTTCCAGCGATGTCCGGCGATATTTACAGGTCGCTCAGCTAATGCGCTTGCTGACCATAAAGGACAGCGGCAACGCGATCAAATACCCAACAATCCCAGCAAGAGGGATCGTAATCCATCCCTGGTTTAACAGGTTGCCTTGGCTTACAACCACGAGCACGGCGATGCCCGCAATAGCCGTTCCGAGCATCAGCCAAATAACAAGCGCGAGTCTGAACATTGTCACCTCTCCCTGACAGTTTCAGTCACAGTTAACTGACTATAGGGAGGGCGCGTATTGATTTTTGGCAAATGCGGCGATCGCGATCTTGCGGCGCAGCGCCGCAGCCGTAAACGCAAATTAAGCGGCGTGCTTTCGCACGCCGCTTCGCTGAGTTTAGGCTCGGGGGGGGTAAGCTTACTTCAGCGGGGTCAAATCGCGGCCGAAAAGGTCGGCCTTGTAGGAAAGCACGAGCCGGCCGGACTGCACGTCGGTCTGGTCGGTGAGCTTCACGTCGTAGTTGCGCCAGCCCTGGCTGACTTTGATGGTGCCGAGCGTCTCTTCGCTAAAATGGGTGTAGCGGTATTCGCCCTTGAGGAACCAATTCCCGCCCAAACGGGTCTCGATACCACCGCCGACCGTATAGCCGTCAGGCGTAGAGCCGGAAAGGTGGAGCGGGAGGTCGAAATTGCCTTGCGTGTAGGCTGCGAGGCCGTAGACGAGCGTCTCGGGATTGACCAGGTAGCCGGCGCGGCCGCCAACCGACCACTCGCTAGTCAAGCTGGCGCTCAACTTACCGTTAAGGCTGCTGCCATTGTATTTGACATCGCCGCTGATACCGGTCCAATCGTAGTCGAAGAAGATACCGCCGACGAAGCGTCCGAATTGACGGTCATAGCCAACCTGGACGGTTCCCAAAACACCTTCACCGCCGAGGCCATCGAGTTCGCCCTTACCCACGGACTTTGTGTGTCCGCCACGATACACTTGGCTTACGTCTGCCTTCACGTCATCGACAGCCGCACCGCCACCGATACCGACGCCGATGTAAGCGCCGGTCCACCCCGTTGTTGGCGCCAGAACCATCGGCCCATCCTTCAGGCCGCCCAGATCGGCAGCGAAAGCCACGCCGCCCATGCCAAGCCCCGCTGCGAACGCAGCGGCGACAAGCGTTTTTTGCATTGTGTGTATTCCCCTAAATTGCCCAGAAGAACTATACGCAACGCATACTCCGAGGGGAAAGCGGCTCTACCAGCTTTCCGCGCTCTGAGGGCAAGGAATACCGTGATTCGAAGCGCTATCCGCGCTTGAACCGCAAAGGAGTAAGGAAGCGGCGGGGTTTACCGCTCCGGTTGTGGCCTAGATGGCACAATTACTTGGTTGTTACGCGAGATACTTGCAACTCTTGCGGGCAAAACAAAAGGCGGAGCGTTGGCGCACCGCCTTTTGACCTTGGGTGGGGCTACTTCAAGGGCACGTAGGCAGCGCCCAGGTGATAGTTGATGCCGGCTTTGACGGTATTGACGGTGAGTGCGTTGTCGTAACGATCGGTGCTATCCACCGTGAGCCTCTGCGTGCCGAAATCGAAATACTGGTATTCCACTTTCACGCTCCAGGCTGGCGACACCTGATATTCGATGCCACCGCCGGCGGTCCAGCCGTTGAGCGAATTCGCGCTGTTCCAAGCGGTCGCCGCTGTATCGTTGACCCAAATTTTGCCGTTGTAGAAGGCGTAACCGCCCTTGCCATAGACGAGCCAGCGGTCGAAGCTGTAGCCGAGGCGGCCGGTTACGTCACCGTAGAAGCCAGACTCGATTTTGCTGTAGGTCGTGGTAACGCTCGGGTTCGCCACGGTGTGGCCGAGGTCCATGCCTCCAAGGTCAACTTCGAGCCCGTATACGAAGGGGCCATGCTGGAAGTTATAACCGAGCTGCGCGCCGCCGAAAACACCCGAGGGTTTGTTGTTGAACCTATTGTCGCCCACGTCGTAGTCGGTAACTTTGAGGGTGGCCCAGCCACCGCCAACGTGGCCGCCGAAATAGAAGCCGGCCCAGTTTTCAACCGGTGCATAGAAGGGTGCGTCTTTGAAGCCGCCGCCCGTCAGGTCTGCTGCGGACGCCGCTCCTGCCACGCCCAAAACTGCCGCAGCCGCGGCGGCAACTAGTGCTTTTTGCATTGTGTGAATTCCCAAATTGTCTCGAACCACGCATCACAAGGCATACGGCGGGAGGGAACGCGTCCCTTCAACCTGTAGCTCAAGGCTAAAGCAGATTCGATAACGGAATACAACCAAAGCGTGTATTTCGGCGAGATTTCCTCCAGAAAGAGTTGCATTACGGCACCGCTGTAGCAAAGCGGGCGCGCCCTGTTAGCGCGGCGCGACCCGCCAAACCGTGCCGTTTGCGTCCTCGGACACATAAAGGGCGCCGTCCTTTCCGGCGGCAACCCCGGCGGGGCGTCCCCAAACCCGCCCATTATCGATGGCAAAACCAGTGAGGAAATCCTCGTACTCTCCGGTTGGGACGCCGTCGCGCATGAGGATGCGCACAACTTTGTAGCCAGTCCGCAAGGCGCGGTTCCAGGAGCCGTGGAAGGCCACGAATGCGGAGCCTCGGAACTCTACGGGAAAGGCGGTGCCGGTGTAAAAGCTCATGGCCAAGGGCGCCGAATGCGGCTGCAGCAGCACATCGGGCACAGCAACCTTGCCGGCGAGGTCCGGGCGTGCGCCTTTCCAGCGCGGGTCCTCGCGATCTCCCATATAGCGCCACGGCCAGCCGAAAAACTGGCCTTCGCGGACGCGGGTCACATAGTCGGGCGGCAAATTATCGCCGAGGCCGTCGCGCTCGTTGGTGGAGCAATAGACCTCGCCCGTTTCCGGATGTACCGCAAGCCCCACGCAATTGCGGATTCCCGTCGCGAAGGTGCGGCCATCCTTGCCATCGGGCGTAAAGACAAGAACAGCGGCGCGGTTCTCCTCGAAGCCCCAGGCGGCGCCAAGCCCCTTCCTCGCCTGCCAAGCCTCGATGTCCTCTGGCGTCTTGGCCGGCATGCCTTGCGCAACGTTCGTGGCCGAGCCCACAGAAACGAACATGCGCGCGCCATCGTTGGAGAACGCCACGTCGCGGGTTACGTGCCCGCCATGCGTTGGGGCGAGCTCGGGCACGACGATCTCGGGCCGGGATTTGGCTTCGAGATCGCCGTTCGTGTAAGGAAAGCGGATGACGCGGTTGTTTTCCGCAACGTAAACCCACTTCGGATCGGGTCCCTGCGGATAGAAAGCGATACCGAACGGCCCCCGCAGGCGGCTCGCATAGACGGAGGTCTGGGGCAGCTTCCCGTCCGCGCTGGGCCTCAGGATGCGGACGCGCCCTGCTGCGCTTTCCGCGACAAAAAGATCGCCATTGGGCGCGGCGCGGATGAGGCGCGGGCGTTCGAGTCCCTCAGCGAACAGTTCCACGGTGAAGCCGTCCGGCGCGTGCGGTTTAGCACCTGCCGGCCGGGACGCCTCTTGCGGCGGATTGCCCGCGGAGCGCGTCTCGTAGGGCGGGGGCAGATCGGCGATGGTAATCCGGTGACGCAGGCCGGGCCGGTCGCGCTGCCAATCGCCGAAGACGGAACCTGCGGCATCGTCCGCGGCCGGCTGTGCCGCCGCTTGAGTGCCGCCGGCTTCGAGCGTCTTCAGAAAGGCGACGATGTCCGCCCGCTGTTGCGGGTCCGGCACGGAATAGGACATCGACGTTCCCGGCCAGGCTGCGGCTGGATTTTCTAGGTAGCGGTTGAGCCGGGCGTCATTCCAAACCCAGCTCGCAAGTTTGAGGGCGAACGAGTAACTGAAGTTTTCCGCGCGAGCCGGCGGACGCCCGTAAATGCCGCGCAAATCCGGGCCTCGCCCTGCCCCTTCGTTCGTATGGCAAAGAGCGCATTGCTCGCTGAAGAGCTGCTTGCCGCGCGCCGCATCCCCATCGGGCGAAGCCGCCTGCGAAGACGTGGCGGCAGCGGCACAGAAGGCGGCTGCAACAAGACAACTGAATACCCTCATTCTCCATCGCCTCCGCCGGTAAACAAGGCTACGCTACCGTTGTTCCAGGTACCCGCGAACGGGCACGGGCGCTCACATAACAGCGGACGCTCCTTACGCGGTCCGGGCTCGCGAAGCCGGTGACACTGAAAGCTTTGAACCTGACGCTGGAAAGTGGCAAGTTTGAAAGCCCCGGCGCAACACTCGGCCACCCATTCCACGTTCCATGCACAGGGCAATCGAAACGATCGGAGAGTGGACCAGAAATTGCGAGCGGGCGCGATGATCTACTACCAGAATTGAGGAGTTGAGTAGATGGAAGTAGACACACTCGCTAAGCGGATTGAAAGAGCTACAGGCATAGAAGTCGAAGATAAGAATGACTTATTTGGTTTTTTCAGCCAATTCCGGCCGGACGGAGTTGGTTTGGAGGCTATATCTGCCGATTCTGGCGTTGAAGGTGAGGTGCTTGCCAGAATCAGGCGGGTCTTCGCGGCTACCGCGCCCGGGTGGGCTCCAGGTCAGCTGTACTTCAAGATCAGGCGCTTTGAGGCGTTGGATGCTGCCTCAGCTCAGCGGATCGCTGGCAGCTACTTGATGGCCTTTCAGAGATTCGTGCAGTATGTGGGAAACGCGGAACTTAGCGACGAGCTTGCAGGTGTAAGAGTTGAATCCCATCCTCCTGTTGAAGCGCAGGAAGACACCCATCTGCCAATCGCGATATCCGAATGTTTAGGAGATTTTCTTGCTCAACAACAGCCAAGCCGGCACGAGCTATTTCTCCTGAAGGAGGCGCTCTATTCAATGGCAGCCGACTACTTCCTTGCAGCATATATGTTGCGGCCTGTCCTGCCGCTTGAAGGTGATGCCGGTCAAGCACTCGACGAGTATTTTGATATCTGGCGCTATGGCATAAAGCTTAAGTTCTACAAGGGAGGAATTGCTGCAATCAGCCTCCCCAAAACAGAGGATAAGCCATCCCAGCCAGCATAAATCTGATATTTAGCAACTGGCAAGGGGAATGCATATCGTTCTTGCCTCCCGCTTATGCTGTTAAGGCACTACGCTTTGTTACGAAGAGGTTTCCAGCCAGCGGCGAGGATAAGCTAAATCTGGATTACGAGCACGAAAAGGCGCTCTGTCTCGCCGAAGCGTGAATTCCTCTGGCGCCGCCGGATTCCAGCCGCGGCGGGCCTCGATGAGGACAAGAGATGTATTATCTAAAACCGGCGCAGGAGCACGCCAACCTGTATGAATGCCGCAGGTTTCGGGTGCCTCAGTTCCCCTTATAGCGCGCGATCAGCGACTGGATGAACTTGCGGTATCCGGACGCGAGCGCGCCATCGCGGATGACGAGCACGTTCTCGGCATTGCCGCGGGCGCTGTTCGAAAAGTTGAAGCTGCCGGTGACGACCGTGTTGCCGGTCACGAGCGTCTTGATGTGCAGAAAGTTGTGCGGGACGTCCGGCGCATATTTGATGCTCGGCTTGAGCGACAGGTGCGCGCTGACCTTTTCCCACGTGTTGATCTTGTCCGCGCCCACGCCGCTTTGCCGCCACTGCTGCACGACGCCCTCCATCTGTGTGCCGTCGCACACGCCCTCGATGGTCACGCCGCGGTCGATGGCCTCGGAAAGGGCGGCGAGGATCGGGCCGGAGGAGAACAGCATCGACGCCACCGTGATCGTGCCGTTCGCCGCCTCGATGGCCTGGACGATCTCGCGGGTGATGCTTTGCCCCTCGCCCGGCGCGAATGAGACGGTGACGGCCGCGCCGCCGATGTGGACCGTGCCGGTGTCGCGCAGCCCGGACGACGGCAGGATCTCGCCGGCATTCCAGAGATCGTCGAAGTCGGTGGTGTAATAAGAAGCAAGATCGTGCGAGCGCAGCACCAGGATGTTGTTCTCCTG
>Ga0181517_10002743_pt1 | contig 17515 bp, 9 predicted proteins | sample PEATcosm2014_Bin_31_FD_119748 | JGI IMG/M metagenome (GOLD analysis project Ga0181517, IMG submission 119748) | Peatland microbial communities from MTU Mesocosm Facility, Houghton, MI, USA - PEATcosm2014_Bin01_30_metaG | ecosystem: Environmental > Terrestrial > Soil > Wetlands > Peat | place... | reverse complement strand
TCCCCGTCATATTGACACCCTGGACCGTCTGATCCATTTCGTTGTCCGGTCCGACCAGCGAGAAGGCCAGGTTGTTGGTTTTGGCGGCGTAAATCAGGAGAGACGCGATCATTTGGGCCCATTGCGGTTCCATCCCGGTGTTCAGGGCGGGGGAACCGAGCCAGGCCGGGCCGTTGCCCTGGAAATTGAGCATCAAGCCGTTGCTGATGCCTTTTTGGTTCAAATACCCCATCAGGGCCCACATCTTCTGGAACTCGGCCGAGCTATAGACCTGGCTGTAGTAGTTCCAGTCCATGAGGCTGGGATCGCTGTTGTCGTTGGTGGCCTGCCAGTCTGTCTTGTCATAGATCACCCGGAAGAGGGTCATGCCGGCCTGGTCCACCAGGGCATCGATAACGGGTTTGAGGTCGTTGTCGTTCCAGCTTCGGTGGTTGATGTTGACGCCGAAACCGTCGATGACCTGGTTGGTTACAGAACCATCGAACGTGATTGAGGGGGCACCCGCCGATGGAGTCGCCAGCGCCACAAGCACGAGCGCCCACAAGAGGGCGGCGGCAGAGATGGGGATGTAACATCGGAACCGGGCCATGGATTGGATTGTAAGCCATAATGGCGCCGAGCACCAACAAGGAAGCGTGTTGAAGTAGAAGAGTAGAAGCGGCCGGGACACCAATTCCTCCCGGTCCATCAGGAAGCAGCCCAGCCGGTGACTGTCGGCGGGTCTCAGGAATCTGAGTGCATCAGCCAGGTCGGGGCTTGCGACAAGGAGGGGCCGCGAACGAAAACGACCGACCGGATCGAGTGGGGTTTAAAGGCCGCTTGGAGGAACCGCTCAGGCTTGGCCATCCGAACCACTCGCAACCAAGCCGGTCGTTGCGATGGAGCTTGCAGATAGTTCTTGTTGGAATCTGCGACCCCGCCGGGGTCGCGGGGCAGGATAGGGGGCGGTGATCCGGAGGTCTCCGCGTTGCTCCGACGCTCCGGCTACCTTCTGCCAACCCGCTGGGTTGGAAAAGCTCGGGCAGCCGGACCAGCTTCCGGCGGAGTCTCTCCAGCCTGACGCCGGGCCGGCGGCGCCTCGCGCCGACAACGCGCCAGGGCGAAAAAGTTCTTTTATCCGGGCGTCATCCCGTTAAAATCGGCAGCGTGCAGGTTGTGATGCTTATCGGTGTAGGACTTTTCGCCGCAGCGATTACGTTCGCAACCAACTGGCTGGCGCTAATCCCCTGGCGTCGGGTGCGAGACCAGCACTGGACCAAGCGCGCCCGTCTCCATTTTCCGGTTCGCGTAGCCGCGGCTTCCAGTCTTTGGACAGTGCCCGCAGCCCTGACGATGTCCTGCCTTCTTGTTTGGCCGGATGAATCCCCCCATTGGGCCTTACTGGTCCTGGCGGCCGCTATCGGCACGGTCGCAGGGAACATACCGATGGACCGCGAGGTCTTTCCGCGAATCTCTCTGCGCGACCTGCTGCGGCAAATCGCGGTAACCTGCCTGATCCGGTTCCTGATGTGGTTTGTGTTACTCGCCGCGGCCACCTCGATGCCCCAGCAATTCAACCTTGAGGCCCTGCTCATCGCGGTGGCTGTCCTGGTCGCCTGCATTTTTTGGAATCGCAACGGATGGGTGTACCTGGGACGAAAGCTCGGGTTGTTTCAGCCGCCCCCCGAAAGGCTGCAAAAGATTGTCCAGGAGACCGCTGCCAGGATGAACGTCGGCTATAGCGAACTGTGGCTGATGCGCATTTCCGTGGCCCAGGCGTTTGCGATGCCCGACAGCCGGGTGTTGCTCTTCAGCGAACGCTTGCTGGAATTGCTCTCCGACAAGGAAATAGCGGCCGTCTGCGCCCACGAGTTGGCCCACCTGACGGAGCCTCGTCGACATTACTTCCAGCGCTACGTCATCTGGCTGCTTTTCCTGCCCTGGGTTCTGTTCAAGCCGATAGTCCACGCGTGTGGGGTCCTGGGGTTCTTCATGTTGCTCTTGACTACAGTGTGCGTGCCCGTCGTTTACCGACGCATTTCCCTGAAGCTCGAGGCTCGGGCGGACGAGTTAGCACACCAGAACGAGGCGGAGGAAGGCAGCTACGCCCGGGCGCTCCTCCGACTTCACGAAGACAGCCTGCTGCCTGCGGTAATGGCCAAGAGCCGTACCGCCCATCCGCACCTGTATGACCGACTGCTAGCCGCCGGGCTCACCCCGGACTTTCCTCGCCCGACACCGGCCGCGGCTATGGCGTGGCCCGGCATTGTTTGGTCTGCTGCGTTAGGCATGTCCGCCATGTTCCTCGTCCTGCGACTGACCCAGCAACAATGAAAGGGGATTGACATTTTACATAGCTCCTGGGTATCCACTGCCCACAGGCGCACGTGCGCCAAGGCGGCCAAAAACCGGCTCTCCGGGGCGGGATCCGGGTTTCCGACCCTCACGGGACCCGCATAAACAGGGCCTATCTTTGGAGTAAAGCTCCGGGTAACCGGGTGGGGAACCGTTGAGGGAGCAGTGGCCCGGAAGGCAAAGCGCCGGAATACGGCGCACTCCAAACGCTGCGCGACATGGCGTGCCATTTCTGGAGCAGGTTTGCCGAAGGTTCACTCTTCGGGGCTCAAACAAGAAACAAGAACAAGTGTCACCCCTCACTATTGAAACGGTGGCAATGTGTTTCGGCAATAGTGAGGACTTGTTAGCCCAACCAACGACCAATTTTCGACTGGGTAGAATGGGGCCTGTAGGTAGTCGATGATACCTGTTCAAACGGGTTCAACTACTACCTTGCCCGAAACAAGCCAGCCGCGTACAGGGTAGCGATTCTCAAAGTTTGTGCCGCGGAAAATGGCAATCGAGGAGGTCTTATGCACTTTGGATATCTGAGGCGGTTGATGAGCGGTAGCGGGATCGGGGCCGTGCTGCTGTTGAGCTGCGGCAGCGTCTCAGCCCAAACCAATAGCTGGACCAGCCTGACCAGCGACCATTGGGAAGCTCCGGACTGGTCCTTGGGCATCCTGCCCAACAGCACCCAGTCGATCATGATCACCAACGCCGGCTACAAAGCGGTCGGCATCTTCCCTTCCACCGTGAGCGACTTCCCCGGCAGCCTTACGGTAAGCAGTCTCACGATTTCCGCCCCCACCAATGGCCTTAACGTTCTCCTGTTGAATTACTCCGGCACGAGCGTGCCCCTCCACGTTTTGGGCGATTGCGCTATCGGTGAAAACGGGACGCTGCTCAATGAGTTTGGCGAACTGCAAACTGACGGTGGGCTGTACATCACGAGCGGCGGCACGGTGGAAAACGATGGGGGTTTCCTTGTAATCGGCGGTGAAACCTCAATCACAGAGGGAACCGCTGTTGTCAATGGAGATTGTGTTCTCGACACCTGCGACCTCTTCAGCGGGCAGATCAACCAATTGTCCGGCACCGCCACGATCAGCAACCTCTTGCTCCACGATAGCACGTACTTGTTGAGCAATGGGGTGGTGGCGACCACAGGCACTTATTGCGGCAGCACTCCTGGCCCGGCCTTCCAGCAGTATGGAGGCACCAACAATAGTGCGACCCTGGTGGTGGGCGGCAGCAACCTCGGGTATGAGGGCTCTGGCGCCTATGGGCTCTACGGCGGGACCCTGCCCAGCTCGAACATAGAGATCGGCTTTGTTGGCTTCCCTTTCGACGGCAGCGTGGGCTCCCTGTATCAAGCAGACGGCATTGTCAACGCCAGCTTGCTGGAGCTTGGAGGATTCAATTCCTTCAGCATTGGTTACTACTATCTCACCAACGGCGTCGTGGCGTGTGGCCAGGAGCAGCTAATCGATGGCTGGTTTTGGCAGTATGGTGGAGCGCATACGGTGACCAACACGCTGGACATGGAGGGAGATACTAACTTCAACGACCTGTACGGCTACGGGTTCTCGTATTGTCTCTTTGGCGGCAACCTGGCATCCTCGTCGCTGGAGATGGGAGTTTCATCGGCTTTTAATCAGTGGAGTGGGACTAATGCCGTGAGCGGCTCCTTGTCCATCCTCCAGGGGCAGTATAATCTCTTGGGCGGAATCCTCAGCACGTCGAACACATTGCTTCTGCCGATTGAGTTCACGGCCGGGTACACCGACTCGGCTTTTTTCCAGAGCGGCGGTGTCCATTCAGCGGGGAATGCGCTTTCCAATGCCGGCACGTACACACTCAGCGGAGGCAAACTGGTGACGCCAGAGCTGTTTCTAAGCGGCACCTTGACGATCACCAACGGTGCAGGTGCCGCAACCCTCAGCGCAGGAACCGTCGATTTGGCGGGGAGCTTGCAGCTCTGGGGCACAACCCAAACCTTGGGTACCGCCGTTTTATCCGGCAACGCGCAAATCCTCTTCGGTTCAGGTGCAAACTCGCTCACATTCGGTCCCAGCGCTCAGGCAACCTGGAATCCTGGAGCGTACTTGAGCGTGCTTGGATGGAACGGCTCGACTAACGGCAACGGGACAGATCGGCTGGTTTTTGGCACCAACGCCACAGCCCTCACCCCTGCTCAGGTGCGGCAGATCGTTTTTGTCGACCCTAATGGATTCGTTCCGGGTGACTTCTTTGCACAGGTTTTGCCCACCGGCGAAGTGGTGCCGCTCCCCAATCCGAAACTTTTCTGGCAGAGCGCTGGCCAGCACCTTGTCCTCACGTGGTCGGGGTTTTCAGTCTTGCAGGCGGCCACCAATGTAACTGGCCCCTACCAGGACGTGGTTGGTGTCAGCAGTCCTTACACCAACAACTTCACCTCTTCACCCCAGCAGTTCTTCCGCCTAAGTCTCTCCAATCCCTAATTGAAGCGGCACGCGACCAATCTTACAACAACTGGCGTTTGATCCGTGTTGAGCCGGAAATGCCCCTCAGAACGATCGGGCCTTTCACCTGGTATAATTCACTGGAGAGGAATCAAAATGGCAGGCAAGGCTGTTGCTGATCCAAAGCCGGTACCTGCGATTACTTGAAACGATGACGAGATTCGTTCCCCTGCGCTTGGCCGGTTGCCCTACCTATGACGGAGCCGGTAGAAGCTATGTTCCAGCTCCGGTGCCATAGTAACCTGATTTTGTTCTCCCACTCGGAGAACGGAATCCGTCACGTCCACCCAGTTCGTAGTGGCCAAGTTGCTGTTCGCCTGCAAAACGAACCCCGAAAACACCGCTGGCCATGAAACAACCATCCCCTCAGGAGAATGCGCGATGGTCAGTGCCGGCGCAGGACTTGAAGGATCATCGTTTATCATCATGCTGCTCCCATCTGCCGCACGGCCTACCACGTACCAACTCCGGTTCGGCTGGTTGGTGTTTGCTTGCACGCCCGCCGATGGACAAATTGTCGCCTCTGCGAGAAACCCAAGTCCGTTGCCCGCAGTCAGGGGAAACTTATATGAACCGGGCGTGCTGAACGTTTCCCAGCTCATGCCGCCGTTGGTCGAACTATAAAGCGGGCCGTTATCCAAAACCATCACGACAATTCGTGTCCCATCTGCTGACGAGTCAATATCGACCAGGTTCGTTTGCTCCAAAGCCGGCGGGCTCAAGTCGTGTGCCATGTAGGCAAACCCATGCAAGCACTTCGCTCCAGCGGATTTTCCCGGCCGTTCGCCGACTGACAGCGGCAATCGCAGCCCCGGTTCGGAATTGGTTATGGGAGGAGAATCTGACAGGATTATAAGGGGCACACCTCCGAGGTTCGTTACCTGATAACGCGGAACGGGCGGTGGGTTTGAGCGGGCCTCAAGAGCACCATCAACCACTTGGGTCCCGGACGGTATCTGTTCACCTCGCAATTCGGCCACAAGAGCATCAAAAGCGCCCACGAGCAGCGCCACAATCAAGAGCTGTTGCAGATGGAGGACCGAGCTTGCCTCTTGCAGAAGATGCATGAGCCTTCCCTCCCATCCGGAGGCCGAACATGACTTTGGCGACGCTTGTTTCATAGTCCGCTCTTGATCCAACGCAAACCCACTGGCCGGTTTCGAGTTTAGGGCGGCCTTTTGGTCTGTCGAGCAGTTTCCCCCCACGCACCTATCGGTCAACACCAGCAGTTAACCCACCTCCAACCCATCAACCAACCCCATAAAAACCACGACCATCACCATCCAATTCGAAACCACAGGAACCGCGCACTGCCTTTTTACGGAGGCTGTTCCCCTTCATGAACTTGGCCGGCTCGAAATCCACCGCGCCACCAACATCGAATTGAACAACGCCACTCAGCAATGGGAAGTGAAGGACCGGAAAGGCAAGGTCCGGTTCTTCTCCAACTCCCGATCCGCTTGCTTGGAGTGGGGGCAACAGAGTTTGCCGCCGGAGTGAGCCCCGGCGTTCATCACGCTCCCGGGGTAATTACTGTTGCACGGCCCACTCGTTCATGGGTGCCCACGCCTCCTCGTGCGGTTGGTTATCGCGATTCCAGTTACGGGCGGTCCTTGGCGGAAAAAGGTAATCGCTTCGCTTCACCAGCGCAACATGCCCATCGCAGAACTGAGTATTGTAGCCCTGTTCGTGTGGAGGTCCGGCTTCTCTAAGCGACTGGAGCGATGAGTCCCAATACCATGGGTCAGCCCAGGAAGCCATGCTGCCCATTCCCAGCGTGGCGTTGGGCGGTTCAATTGGGAACCAGCCAGGACCGGCCCCTCGTCGAAAGGGCCGCGCATCGGCTACGGCGTACATCTGGCTCGGTGCCGCCACTTGGGGATCCGATGCTGCTAGTTCAGGGTCCTGGCTGAAGAACTGCGCACGGCCGCCCAAGCCGAACTTTCCCTTCAAGGCCAAAACGGTTGGCGGCATGCCTGCCCAACCATTGCCAATGATACCATTGCAGTTGTAGGAGTAACTGGTCCAGAGGCGCGCTCCCGCCCACGGCGTCGCGGTGTTTGTCGCCCAGAAGATCGCCAAGCCATGGTTGGCCATGTAGGTCGGGCACTGCCAGGCAGTATTCGTCCACTGCAGCGGGTAGTACGGGTAGAGCCGGTCCATCCACACCTGGCGGGTCTGCCAGTTGTGAACCGGAGGATAGGTCTTGAAATCCGAGACATACATTCCCAGAGCAATGCCGATTTGGCGCAAGTGGTTCTTCCAGGCGGTGGAGCGGGCTTGAGCTTTGGTATTGGAGATCGCCGGGAGCAAAAGGGCGGCGATAATGGCGATGATAGCGATGACCACCAGCAGTTCCAATCTTGTCGCCAACCTGCACCCCGAAATCCAGCAGCATATTGTCAACGCCAGCTTTCTTGAGGCGCTCCAGTTCCGGTTCGTTCTTGAAGAGAAATACCAACGCCTCTTGGATCTGCCTGGTCAAACCAAGGTCCTGATCCTCGCTCAACAACACGACAAAACCTGAATCCGGCCTTGCTTGCTGCTCAGGGTTGTCCTTCGGAGGCACCTGACCTTTGCGAAAAACACTCATCGGCTTGAAGGAACTGCTCTTCAAGTAACGGTCCACGTCAAAACTCAAGCCGCTGGCCACAAATACGCATATGCCCATCAGAAAAGGGTGCGGATTCGTGGTCAGAAATCAACCCTCAACAAATAAGAGAAAACGCAATCAAATGACCTCACCCCTCGTCGTCTGCTGGGGTATCGGCCAGGACTCCACCGGAACGCTCATCGGCCTGTAGGAGCTCGGCATGAAAGCAACCGTCAACCAGCGCTTCTCAAGTTCGTGGAAAAGATATGAACCGCAAACGTCAGACCCTAAACCTGGCGGAAGACGTATTTTGGTTCACTCCGTAATCGCATAGCCTCCCACAAAGCTAAAACGGATCAGGTAAAAATCGTTCCGCCTGGTATCCGTGTTCCCTGGCGATGATGGAGGCAGTCTCAAAATCAATGGCCTCGTCAGCGTACTTGAATTGCCGCATTTCAAGCAGCCGGGCGACGATCTTGAACGGTTTCACGTTCAGCGCCTCGGCCAAGTCCTGCACCACAACCCAGCCTGAGAGGTGAATTCTCCGGTTGGGCTCGTCTGGTTGATCTTCAATTCCCCTGGCCGTGATCTTTGGAGGTCGTGGTGGTGGTCCGAAAAAGGCAGGTTGGGTCTGAGGAGTTCCACCCACTTCGGACGCGCTCATATTTCAATTTCAAGGATCCACGACAACAACAAAGCCCAGAGCATCCACCGCAGACGCTCGGGCCATTCAGACAATACATACCCCTTTACGGCAGCAAATCAACAATCAACAGAAAGGAAAAATGAGAAACAAAAACATCAACCACATCCGCGCAGGTTATCCGGGCCTCTACCTCATCTCGCACGAAGAACAGAGGGTAGATGGCGAATTGAAAGCCCCACCCCCGACCCTCGACCCACCGATTTCTCCTGACCTCCTCTGTTTTGACGACAAGACAATCCTCCCCAAAACCTCTTTCCTCCTACAATATGACTGGAAAAGCCGCTTGGCAGATCCGATAGAATGCACGAACTGTTATGAAATCCATCGCCTCCCGCACGCTCTCCCTGCTCCGAAACCCTCTATGCCTGCTGCTGGCCGCGGCGCTCGTCGCGCCGGTCTCCTGCCTCGCCGCGCGCTATACCAACTTCAACGTCGCCATCTATATCCCTGTCGGCGTGGTCCAGTCCCTCGCCAACCCCGACACTCTGCGCGCCCAGTGGGATCTGATCAGCTCCCAGTTAAAAGTGGACAAGGTTTACATCGAGGTGCAGCGCAACCGTGACCTTGCCACCGACGAATCGCTCGAGGCGATCAAGAAGTTCTTCCTGGACCATGGCGTCCGCGTCGCCGGCGGCATGGCGCTGGCTGACAACGAACACTCTCGCCAGTTCCATTCCTTCTGCTACACCGACCCGAACGACCGGCGATTCGTCAAACAGGCCGCCGAGCTTGCCGCCCGCCACTTCGACGAGGTCATCCAGGACGACTTCTTCTTCGTCACCACCAAGAACGACTCGGACGTCAAAGCCAAAGGCAACCGGAGCTGGACCGAATTTCGTCTGGCCTTGATGGATGACGCCGCCAAAAACCTGGTCGTCGGACCGGCTCGCGCCATCAATCCCCGGATTAAAATGGTCATCAAATTCCCCAACTGGTACGAGCATTTCCAGGGCCTCGGCTACGACCTCGACAACGAGCCCAGAATCTTCGACGGCATCTATACCGGCACGGAGACCCGCGATCCCGTTATGAGCGAGCAGCACCTCCAGCAATACGAGAGCTACCTGATCTACCGCTATTTCGAAAACATCAAACCCGGAGGCAACGGCGGCGGCTGGGTGGATACCTTCGGTGTGCGCGACGTCGATCGCTATGCCGAGCAGCTTTGGGATACTCTATTTGCCAAGGCCCCGGAGATCACCCTCTTTAACTGGGCCCTGCTGACCCAGCGCATCCACCCCGGCGAGCGCGCGGCCTGGCAGAATCTCCACACCAGCTTCGACTACAACCAGATGCTGCAATCCTGCGCCGCCAGCGTCCCAGGATCCGAGCCGACCATGGCCCGGGTCGCCGGCTATTCCCTCGAACAAGTCGATTCATTCGCCGGCAGCCTGGGAAAACCCATCGGCATCGCCAGCTACAAACCGCTCCAGTCCACCGGCGAAGATTTCCTCCACAATTACTTCGGCATGATCGGCCTCCCGATCAACCTCTTCCCGACTTTCCCCACCAACGCCCCCATGGTGTTGCTGACCGAATCCGCCGCATGCGACCCTGCCATCGTCGCCAAGATCAAAAACCAGCTCCGGTCCGGCAAGTCCGTTTGCATCACCTCCGGCCTGCTCCGGGCCCTGCAAGGAAAAGGCATCGAAGACATCGTCGAACTCAGATACACCACCCGCAAACTCCTGGCCCGCCAATTTCCGGCCGGCATCGGCCCCGGCGCCGATGCTTCGCTCGGCCCTGATCAGGAGCCGGGGATTCTCTTCCCGGAAATCGAATTTCTCACCAATGACGCCTGGGCCGTTGTTCGCGCGCTGGCTGATGGCGGAGGCGTGCCGCTGCTCATCCTGGACCGCTATTCCAAAGGCATCCTCTACGTCTGGAATATCCCTGACAATTTCAACGACCTCTACCGCCTGCCCCCTTCTATCGTTACCGCCATCAAGGACTACCTCATGCCCGGCTTCCCCATCCGCCTCGACAGCCCCAGCCAGGTCACCCTCTTCGCCTATGACAACAACACCTGCATCGTCCAGTCCTTCCTCCCCGCCGAGGCCGACGTAAAAGTTTCCGTCAGCGGCGGCTCGGCCTCCCTGCGCAATCTCGTCACCGGAGCGGCTGTCTCCGCTCGGGCCGAAACCCCGGCTTGGGGCCGGCCTCGCCAGGACGAGCCTCGCGCCGCCTTCGACCTCCACCTGCTGCCGCACAGCTACACGGTTCTGAGAGTGGAAAAGTGATAAACGCCGGAAGCTTGATTCGGTCTTGACCCATGGGCACAATGGCGGCTGGACTGGTTGCCGCCGCCGCGGCGGGCAGCCCATTGGAAGCAATGAATGAAAACCGTCAATCCGAGGCCGCAACTTGAAGGGTGGCGCTGTGACAACTCCACGCCGCTGGGCGGGTGGGTTTTGGCGCTGCGGCCGGGACGGGTTCTTGCTGCTGTTGGGGATGGTCTCGGTGTGGGCCGCCCACGCCCAGGGCGCGTCCGACCCGCTCGCCTTGAAGGTCCTGACGAATGTCGGGAGCTTCCGCGAGGTATCCGGCCAGGATTTTCTTCGAGGATGTCCCTTTCATTTGACGGGAATTGTAACGCTGGTAGATACCAATCGGGGCCTGGTGGTGTTGCAGGATGCGACCGGCGCCGCGGCGATCGATGTGCGGGAGAAGGCGTCCTCCCTCGAGCCGGGACAAATGGTCTCGCTGGAAAGCGATAACGGCTCGCCCTACGTCGCCTCCTTTCCGGATTACCCCTATCGGCCCTCGGGAGCTGATTGGCGCACTTCGTTCGAGGCCCCGCTGAACTGGGGCGACTATCACCTGACCCGAATGCGGGCCGTGTTGCATCCACCGGTGACGGGAAAATACACCTTCTGGATCGCCGCGGATAATTCGGGCGAGCTATGGCTGAGCAGCGATGAGAACCCGGGCAACGTCAAACGGATTGCGTTCCTACGCTCAGGGGAGTGGGTCAACTCCCGGGAATGGACCCGGTACCCCTCGCAGTGTTCCGAGCCCATCGTGCTGGAGGGCGGACGGGCGTATTACCTGGAGGCGTTCCAGGAGCAACTGACTCTGGACGACAACCTGGCGGTGGCGTGGGAAGGACCGTGGTGGCAGCGCGAAGTCATCGCCGAGAATTACCTGACCCCCTGCGTCCCGCGCTCCAGCGCCGGGCTGCCGGGTCAGTCCGGCAACGTGCTGCGCGAGTACTGGACCAACTACTTCATCGGCAGCCTCACCACCATTACCGGTCCAAGGCCGTTCGAATTTGCCCTGGCGGCCCGGCAGGTGAAGGTAACGCCTTTGGGTTCCCGAGCCTGGCCGGAGCCGCGACGGATTAGTCTCGACCAGCAATTGAGGCTGGAAGACAACTATCTCTGGGTCGAGATGGAGGGGGCGGTGAATTTCATTGGCGGCGAGGGCGCCAGCGGCATCCTGGAACTGGCCGACGCCCAGGCGCGCGTGCTGGTGCGCGCGCCAAATTGGAAAGGCCATTCGCCGCGAACCGGCACGAACTGGACTGCCAAGGTTCAGGGCGTATGCGAAGGGGTGCTGAACGAACACGGCCAACTGGTCCCCGGGTGTGTCTGGGTCCCCACGCCGGAAGGCGTCTCCTTATTCGAATCCGCCACCAATAGCCGGCCCGATCAAAGCCTCACCGGGTACCACTTCGCTGAGACCGCCAGCGGCTTTACCAATCGTTACTGGCGTGGCTTTCTGACCATTCGCGGCGTGGTCACGCTCAACGATCGGGTCCTGGGAAAAGATTGCTTGTTCATCCAGGACGCCACCGCGGGGATGTCTATTGTCCGGCTCGGCTCGCACCTTGGAGAAAACCTGCAGCCGGGTCAATGGGTTGAGTTCGGCGGAGACTTGCAGCCGGGCAAATACCCGCCGGCCCTGCGCCCGCTCTTCGTCAAGACCCTCGGCTGGCGCGCCATGCCCGAACCGGTCGGCGACCCGGTGGAACCGCCGGTCGCGCCAAGCCGGGACGGCCAGTGGACCCAGCTCGAAGGCGTGGTGCGCTCGATCAACCCCAACGGCACCCTTAGCCTGATGACCAAAGGCGGGGCCATCTCCGTATGGATCGGCCAGGAGCCCTCCCCTTCCCTGGCGCGCCATGTCGATTCTTATTTCCGCTGCCGCGGCGTGCTCGCGCTGTCCCTCCAGGCGGACCCGCTGCTGCTGGTTCCGACCCCCGGCTTTATCGAGGAGACGCTCGGCGCCGCCGACCCCTTCGCCCTTCCCCTGACCCCCATCACGACCGCCACGGCACGCGAGGGGAACCCCGTCCCGGCGCACCGGGTGCACGTCCGGGGCATGATTGTATGGCGGAACGACCGGCTGCTCTTCGTGCAGGACACCTCCGGCGGCAAGCGGCTCAAGGTCACGGCCGACTCGCCCGGTCGCGTCGGAGACTGGATCGAAGCCGCAGGGTTTCCCGACGGCGGCGAGACTTCGGCCTCCCTGAGCGATGGACTGACGCGCCTCGCCGATCCGGCGCCGCCGATCACTCCCCACTCGGTAAACCTGGGCGACACGGCCGCCGAAAAGCATGATGGTTCACTGCTCCAACTGAAAGCCCTCCTGTTGGCACAACGGGCTAATGAAACCAGCCAGTTGCTGGAGGTGCAACAGGGCCAGCACATTTTTGAGGTGGCGCTGGCGTTAAGCCAGGGACGGCTGCCGGCTTTCGAGTCCGGAAGCCTGCTCAAGATTACCGGAGTTTGCGATGTCAAACCGGCCGCTCACGCCGCCGCCAAAGCCAACGAGGAGAGCGGCGCGCCCGCTTCGGTGAAGATCCTGCTGCGCGGCCCGTCGGACGTGGTCCTGCTCAGGGGCCCGCCGGTGTGGACCTCGAAAAGGGCCTCCGCGCTCATCAGCGGGCTGCTGGTCGTGCTGGCGGGCGTGGTGCTCCGCATCTACTTGTCCCGCCGCCGGTTGGAGCGCCAGCAGGCCGCGCAGTTCGCGTTTTCCCGCCAGATCCTGCAAAGCCAGGAAAACGAGCGCCGCCGCATCGCCGCCAACCTCCATGACAGCCTCGGCCAAAGCTTGCTGGTCATCAAAAACCAGGCCCGGATGGCGATGCAGCCCGCCGGCGCCGAAGCAGCCCTGCAACAGCGGTTGAACGAGATCTCGACGGTGGCCTCTCAAGCCATCGAAGATGTTCGCCAAATCACTCACGATCTGCGGCCTTACCAGCTCGACCGGCTGGGGTTGACCCAGGCCCTTCGCGCCGTCATCAAACAGGTGTCGGAAAACAGCTCGATCCTCTTCGCCAGCCACGTCGAGGAAATCGACGGCCTCTTTAACCAGGAATCGGAAATCCACCTCTATCGGATCGTCCAGGAGAGCCTCAATAACATCATCAAGCACTCCGGCGCGGCGGAGGCCACCGTGGTCATCAAGCAACAGTCCGGCGCCCTCTCGCTCTCTTTCCGCGACAACGGCCGCGGATTTGCCTCCGAGAAGGTTTTGCTCCATTATGCTCCCCGCGGCGGCTTCGGGCTCAGCGGCATAGCCGAGCGCGCCCGCATCCTCGGCGGGAAGCTGACCATCGATTCCCAGCCGGGCCGGGGCACCAACCTGACCGTGGTGATACCCGCGGCCGCTTCGAAACATGAAACGTAACGCACGACTCTTGATTGTGGACGATCATCCGATCTTCCGCCGCGGGCTGCGGCAGATTATTGAGGAGAATTCCGGCTTTCACATTGTGGCCGAGGCCGCCGACGGCGAGAGTGCGCTGCGTCTCATTGCCGAGTTCAAGCCTGACATTGCCGTGGTCGATATCGACATGCCGCGGCTCAATGGGCTGCAACTGGCGCGCGCCCTCGCCCAAGCCCACGCGGAAATCTCGATTCTCTTTCTGACGATGTACAAGGAGGAGGACATGTTCAACGCCGCCATCGATCTCGGCGTGAAGGCCTATATCCTCAAGGAAAACGCCGCCGATGACATCGTCGCGGCGCTTGAAAAAGTGGCCTCCGGCGAGACCTTTGTCAGCCCCTCCATGCTCGACATGAGCCTGCGGCGCAACCGCCGGGCTCGGGAAGTCCTCTTAAACAAACCGCAACTCGATGACCTGACCCCTGCGGAACGGCGCATCCTCAAGCTGATTGCCGAAGATCGCACCAGCAAGGAGATCGCCGACCTGCTCAAGATCAGCATCAAGACCGTCGAAAACCACCGCCTCAACATCTGCAACAAGCTGGATCTCCACGGCAGTCACAGCCTGCTCAAGTTCGCCTTCGACCACAAGTCGCACCTTTAGCGCTCGGCTTAAGGCTGGACGCACCGGTAGTATTGCTGGGCGTTCGTCGCGTTCGGATCGCTGAACTGCCACGACCCGTCGCTGCCGGCGCTGTTGGTGCTCAGAGCCCACCACGGCCCCGACAGGTTGGTTGTCGTCTCCACCACATAGGTCGAGGTCGGAATGCCGAAGAAGGTGATGTTCACCACACCGCCGGCCGGAGCACTTATCTGCGCCGGACCGGGGGCGCTATACACATCCACCAGGATGTTGGCGGTGGCGCTGCCGCCGAAACCGTCGCTGACGGTGTAGGTGAAGCTGTCATTGCTGTTGCTGGCGGCCCCGGTGCCGGGCACATAGTAAATGGAGGTGTTGTCGTTCGAGATGCTGGCCCCGGTGCCGCTGGCGCCCAGCCCCTGCAACGTGATCGTGTCGCCATCCACATCCGTGACGTTGGTGAGCAAATCGGCAATGGCCAGGTTCAACGAACTGCCCTTGGCGCGATAGCAGGTCATATCCACGGCCACCGGCGGATGGTTCGTGACAACCTGGTACACCGTGCCCGTGCTCCCCAGATAATTGGCGTCGCCGGAGTAAGCCGCCGTGATCAGGTTCGTCCCGCGTGGAAGATTCGTAATCGAAAGGCTGCTGGCGCTGCCGCTGCTCACCACGCTCGTGCCGATCACGCCGTTGGTGGAGGCGAAAACCACGTCGCCGCTCGCGTCGGCGGGCAGTGCGGCCATGAACGCGACGCTATCCAGGTAACCAGACGGATTCTCTGAAGAGGACGCCCCGACGAAAGCGCTCGCCTGGTTGATTGAAAAGGCCGCGGCATCGGACGAGGCGCCGGTATTGTTCGCATCCGCCGCCACCGTAGCTGTCACTGTGTAGCTGCCCGCCACCGTCGGCGGCATGGCGCTCGGCCCGTAGATCGTGCTGCCCGTCCCCGCGTAGCTGTAGGTCACGTCTCCGGTCGAAACGGGACTGGTCATGACGCTGCCCGGCCCCTGCGGCAAGCCATTGTAGGCGTAAGTTCCGACTGTTACCGTCACCGTCGGCGTTGCCTGGGTGATCGTCAGCCATGTCGTGGCGTCTGTCGCCGAGGACAAGCCTGCGGCGGCGTTGCCTGGGTATTGATAGGTGATGGTATAAGGCGAACCGCTCACATCATTGGTCGCCAGTGACGGATCATTGTAGTCGATTGAAAAGTCGCCCGTCGCGTTGGTCACGGTGCCGCTCACCGTGTAACCGTTGATCGTGACGCTCACCGGGTCGCCGTTGGCGGGATAAACCGGGCCGGCGGCGCTCACTTGCCCGCTCAGGATGATGTTCGTGATGCCATAGCTGTTGGTCACCGACGTCAGACCCGAGAATGCGGGAGCCGCTGAGTTGATCGCAAAGGCGGTCGCGCTGGATGTGGCGCTGTTGTTGTTCGGATCCGCCGCCACCGTCGCGGTCACCGTGTAGCTGCCCGCCGCCGTCGGCGCGACGGGGCTCGGCCCGTAGCTGGAGCTCCCCGTGCCCACATAGCTGTAGGTTACCACTCCGGTCGAAGCCGGACTCGTGGTGGCACTGTTCGGTCCCTGGGGTGAACCATTATACGTATAAGAGCCAACCGTCACCGTTACTGTCGGAGTGGCCTTGTTCACCGTCATCGCGGTGCTGGTATCGTTTGCGGCGGCAGCCACGTTTGCATCGCCGCCAAACGCATAGGTGATGGTGTATGGAGAGCCGGCCACGCCGTCGGCCGCCAAAGAGGAATCGTTGTAATCGACGCTGAAATCGCCAGCCGTGTCGCTGACCGTGCCATTCACCGCGTGTCCATTGATGCTGGCGGTGACGAGGCTTCCCTTCACAGGATGCACCGTGCCGGAATTGGCGCTCAGCACGCCCGTCAAGCTGACGCTCGATGTGCCAAAGGGGATGGTCTCCGAACTCAAACCGGAGAATACTGGTATTGGAAGCGCGCCAATAACAAAATCCCCGAACGAAGTAACCCCGCTGGCCGTGATGCTGGTGGACGTGCGGGTTCCCACGCTAGGATGCGTCCAGGTGCTGCCCGAGTATATCCCAACCACATCGGCGCTGGTGCTCATTCCGCCGTCGATGTCGCCGGACAGGAAGTTCAACGTGATGCTGCCCGCCGACTCCGCGTAGCTGTTCGCGGCGGTTATCGTCCAATCCCGGTTAACGAATGCGCTCTGGCTAAGTCCCGAGGAGCTGAACGCCCCTTGCGAATTATTGTTCCCCGTGGTGCTGACAACCAAATCACCGGCGTGAGTGATCGTCGCTGAAGCGAGACTCACGGGCCTATAGCCGGAACTATCCCCGACCGGGAAACTGGCCGCGGTGCTGCTGGTCGTGAGCCCGCGGTCCAGCTTGCCATACACATAACTGCCGCTGCTGCCGCCTGAAATCGTGCCGGCCGAGGTTACTGTCAACGTATTGGCGCCGGTGATCAACAGCCCGTTCGTCAGCGTCAGCGTGCCTTTGAGCGTGGCGCTGGCATTCAGCGTGACTCCAGCCGCGTTGTTGATCGTCAGATTGCTTAACACGCTGGCGCTCGTGGGGAGTTCCGACCCGGTGGTCGTTGGGTTCACGTCGTCGTAGGTCAGGCTGACCGAGGTGCCGAATGTCGGCGTGAGCGAAGAAAGACTGCCGGCCGCCCTCGAGATCGCCGCGCTGTTGCCAAGCGTCAGGGCCCCCGTGCCGCTGGTCAGCACGCCGTTCGTCAAGGTGAGCGTGCCGTTGACGGTTGAAGTTCCGCTGGCAATGGACGCGCCGTTTGCGTCGTTCAATGTGAGATTCTGATAGGCACCGGTCCCGGACAGCGAATGCGAGGCGGATCCGCCCGACAACGCAACCTGGCCGGTTCCGCTGTGAGTCCCGCTATTCGACACGTTCCCGTTGGCAGTAAGTGTGAAGCTCCCATCAGCCAGTGTTGTCGAAGCGGCGATCGTCAGAGTGCCATTGACAGCCAGCGAGGCAGCCAAGGTCTTCGTGTTTCCTCCACTAACGGCAATGCCTTTTAGGAATTCAGGCATAGATTTCGCCGACGGCGTAACCGATCTCTCCGGTTCGGGAGGTGTTTTTTCGCAGCCGTGGCCAACTGCTCACCGGCTGGCGCAAAGCCCTGGGGC
>Ga0181517_10002742_pt1 | contig 17519 bp, 15 predicted proteins | sample PEATcosm2014_Bin_31_FD_119748 | JGI IMG/M metagenome (GOLD analysis project Ga0181517, IMG submission 119748) | Peatland microbial communities from MTU Mesocosm Facility, Houghton, MI, USA - PEATcosm2014_Bin01_30_metaG | ecosystem: Environmental > Terrestrial > Soil > Wetlands > Peat | place... | reverse complement strand
CTGGCATATTCTTACTCTCTGTTGTTTTCCTCAGTTGTCTGGCGGGAACCGCCCGATCCGAGCAGGTTCCTGAAGTGTCCCCGCACGAGCGCACGGTCGCCGCCGAAAGCTTTGCAACTGAACGGCTTTGGGCCTGGCAAAAGCGCCTCAATTTGCAGGATTGGAAGATCGCCCTGGTGATGGCCCGCTCAACCGAGCTGCGTCCCAAGACGCTCGGCAACATTCACTGGGATCTCGAAAAGAAGACCGCCGTTCTCCACGTTCTCGATCCCCTCGATTATCGCCTGCCGTGGCGCGAGATGCTCGACGACATCGAGTTCACCGTGGTGCATGAGCTCATCCACCTGGAATTCGCCCCCGTGGTATCCGATTTACAGCGCAGCGAGGCTAACCGCCGCGAAGAGGAGCATGCGGTCAACCAGATGGCGACCGCCCTTCTCAAGCTGGATCGCGGCAGATAACCTGTTCCGGGAGCTTGGAATCGGATTATGCTGATTCATGGCGGCCCCTCGGCGCCGCTCTGGAGGCGCTCATGCCATCGCTTTCCAAGATTCTGCTGCCGGTCGATTTTTCCGAGCGATCGGCCGGGGCCGCGCGATACGCCCGCCTACTGGCCGGCCGTTTCGGCTCCGAGCTGGTCGTTCTGCACGTGCTCACGCCGCCCCAGTACGAATTCGGCGCGCTGGATATCGGCGGCTCCATGCTCAACGAGCTGTACCGTAACCAAGCCGCCATTGCGCGGCGGGAAATCGAGGCTTTCCTGGCGGAGGAGTTGTCTGGGCTGAACGTCCGCCGGCTGGTACTCGAAGGCGACCCGGCGCGCCAGATTGTGGATTTCGCGCACCGCGAGCGGGCCGATATCATCGTCATGCCGACCCATGGGTACGGCCCCTTCCGCCGCTTCATCCTGGGGTCGAATACCGCCAAGGTGCTGCACGACTCGGATTGCCCGGTGTGGACCGGCGTGCATCTGGAAGAATGCCCTAGAGACGTCGCAACGCCGCTGGCCAGCGTGCTGTGCGCCGTGGATCTGGGGGCGCAAAGCTCCAAGACGCTCTTCTGGGCGGCCCTGCTGGCACGCGGCTTCGGCGCGCGGCTCACGCTGGTACACGCCACGGCCGCCGATCCCGAGCAAGGCGACAACTCGGAAGTGAACTGGCGCGTGGACGTGCGCGCGGCCGCCGAACAGGAGGTGCTGCGTCTTCAGCGCTTCGTGGGTGTGGAGGCCGATCTCATTATCGAGCCGGGAGACCCGGCTGCCGTGATTTGCTCGGCGGCCACCCGCGTGGGGGCCGGAGCGGTGGTGATCGGCCGCGGGTCGGCGGCGGGCGTTTTCGGCCGCCTGCGCACGAACGCCTATGCCATCATCCGGCAGTCGCCCTGCCCGGCGATCAGCGTCTAACGCGATGAGCATTAAGTTGCGAATGCTGGAAGACCACTCCCTGACGGTCGTGGCTCCGACTGAGCCGTGACCGTTAGGGAGCGGTGCCTCGTGCCCCAAACTTGACTCGGAGCCTCCCGGCTGCCTAACATTCATGATTTGAGACTGCTGGTCTTCTCTGACATCCACAACGACTGGACAACTCTCCGCCGGCTGCTCGCCATCGAGGCCGACTACTACATCGCCGCCGGTGACCAGGTGACCTGGTCGAAAGGCATCGAGCAGTGCGGCGAAATTCTGGCAACCCGCGGCGAGCGGGTCTACGTGCTTCCCGGCAACCACGAATCGGACGATCAGGTGGCCGGCATGTGCGCGCGTTACGGGCTGCACGATTTCCATGAGCGCCATATCGAGGTGGGCGGCTGGAACATCGCCGGCCTGGGCTATTCCAATCCCACCCCTTTCAATACCCCGGGAGAATACAGCGAGCAGCAACTCGCGGCCCGGCTGGGGCGCTTTGCCGATCTCGCCCCGCTGATCCTGGTGTGCCACGCGCCGCCTTACGATACGGCCCTCGACGAGATCCGCCCGGGACTGCACGCCGGGTCGCGCGCCGTGCGCCAGTTCATCGAGGCGCATCAGCCCGCCTACTTCTTCTGCGGGCATATTCATGAAGCCGAAGGCCGCGCCATCGAGATGGGCCGCACGCACGCGCGCAACGTGGGCAAAGCCGGGTACCTGCTAGAATTGAAATAACGAAAAAAACATGACTGTCGAAGAATTGGACCGCGAATATCTGCCCCTCCGCGAGAAGGCTCTGGCCGTGCGGAGGTATCTTTGACGCTCCCGCGCAGAAACAGAAACTAGCTCAAACCGAAGAACAGATCGCCCGGCCGGACTTCTGGAGCCAGCCCGAAAAAAGCCAGAAAGTCATGCAGGACCGCAAGCGCCTGGAGCAGGCCATCTCGAGCGACGAGCGCATACGCGCCCTCACCGACGATCTCGATACGCTGTTCGAACTGGCCCGCGAGGGCGAGGGCGTCAGCGGCGACATCGAGCGCGAGATGAAATCGTTCTCCGAGTTGCTGGAGCGCCTGGAAACAGCCATGCTGCTCTCCGGCGAGAACGATGCGCGCGACGCCATCGTCACCATCCATCCCGGAGCCGGTGGAACCGAGAGTCAGGATTGGGCCGAGATGCTGATGCGCATGTACCTGCGCTGGGCCGAGCGCGAGGGCTTCCAGACCGTGGTAACCGACCGCCTGGAAGGCGAAGGCGCGGGCATCAAATCGGTGACCTTCGAGGTCAATGGCGAGAATATCTACGGCCTGCTGCAATCCGAGATCGGCGTGCACCGCCTGGTGCGCATCTCGCCCTTCGACGCCAATGCGCGCCGGCATACCTCGTTCGCCTCGGTCTTCGTCTACCCGCAGGTGGATGACGAAATCAAGATCGACATCAAGTTGGACGATCTGCGCATCGATACTTTCCGCTCTTCGGGCGCCGGCGGCCAGCATGTCAACATGACCGATTCGGCGGTGCGCATCACGCACTTTCCGACCAACATCGTGGTGCAGTGCCAGAACGAGCGCTCGCAGCATAAGAACCGCGAAAGCGCCATGAAGCAGCTCCGCGCGCGGCTCTACGAATTCGAGCTGGAGAAGAAGCGCGTGGAAGCGCGCAAGACCGAGGATTCCAAGCTCGAGATCAACTTCGGCAGCCAGATTCGCAATTACGTGCTGGCGCCCTACCGCATGGTGAAAGACCTGCGCAGCCGGCTGGCGCTGGGCGACGTGGACCGCGTCCTGGAGGGCGATCTGGAGCCGCTGATCCACGCCTACCTGGTATGGCGCAAAACCGGCAAGATCGCCGGCGACGATAAGGACGAGTTGCCGGAGTGAGTGTCGAATACGCCGCGGAGCTGATTCGCGCCGGACGCCTGGTAGCCTTCCCCACCGAAACGGTCTACGGCCTGGGAGCCAACGCATTCGATGCCGCGGCGGTGGAGCGCATCTTCGCCGCCAAGCGCCGTCCCCACACGAGCCCGCTGATCGTTCACGTGGATGGAATCGAGATGGCGCGCGGCCTGGCCTTGCGCTGGCCGGAGGCGGCCGAAAAGCTGGCGCGTCTCTACTGGCCTGGCCCGCTGACCCTGGTGGTGCCCAAGCGCCCGGAGATTCCGGACGTGGTGACCGCGGGCCTCGCGACCGTGGGGCTGCGTATGCCGGCGCATCCGCTGGCCCTCGCGCTGATCCGCGCCGCGGGCGTGCCTATCGCGGGACCGAGCGCCAACCGCTTCACCGAGCTTTCGCCCACGGCGGCCGCGCACATCCCCGAGGAGCTTGCCGATTACGTGCTGGATGGCGGCCCGGCGCGCGTGGGCATCGAATCCACGGTGCTGTCACTGGTGGATCGGCCGCTGTTGCTGCGCCACGGAGTGATTCCGCTGCCGGAGATCGAAGCGGCGATCGGCCCGGTCGCGGTGGCCGGGGAAGCGCCGGCCGAGGGCCCCCACGCCTCTCCCGGAATGCACCGCCGCCACTATCGCCCTACGACGCCGCTGCTCCTCGTGGACGCGTGCGCCCCGGACCCGGAAGGCCGCGGCGCGTGGCTGCGCATCGGCCGCGAGATGCCCGCCGATCCGCGCGAGTATGCCGCGGCGCTCTACGGCACGCTGCACCGGCTGGATGCAGCGGGGCTGGATTGGATCGCCGTCGAGAACCCGCCCGACAAACCCGAGTGGGCCGGCGTGCGCGACCGCCTGCAGCGCGCGTCGGTGAGGTAAGGGTCTCTCTACAAAACCACGAGCGCTTCCGGCGTTTGATCCCACGTGCGGCCGTCGAGTGTGCGCCCGGTCTTCTTCTTATTCACGCCGCCCCACTGCTTGAAGAAGAACCCGACGCCGGCAGCCTGGCACCGGTCGCGGATGCCGCGGACCCATTCCGGGTCCATGGCTCGCGCGCCCGGCCCGGATTCGCCGCCCACGATCACCCAGTCGATACCGTGCAGGTTCAGATTGGGCAGGGGGCCGAGAAGCGGCTCGATCGAGAGAAATTTGATGTGCGCTCCCGTGCCGCGGAGGTGGTCGATGCGCGCGACGTAATCTTCGTTTTCCACGCTGACGCCCATCCAGATCTGCGGCTTCCATGGCAGTCTGCCGCTCAGCTCCACGAGCCGCTCGGAGCGCTTCGTCAGCACCTGGTACTGATGCCAGCCGGCCCGGCCCATGACGGCGAACACATCGTCGATATAGGAGAGCGGGACGTCTTCGTGAAAAAGGTCGCTCATCGAATTGACGAAAATGCGCCTCGGCGACTTCCACTGGAGCGGCAGTTCGAGCATGTGCGGCTGCCGCGCGACCTTGAATCCGTCGCGATAGTTCCTTTGTCCCATGGCTTGCAGGCGGTTCGCCATGCGCTCGGCATAGCAATGCTTGCAGCCGGGGCTGATTTTGGTGCAACCCGTGACGGGGTTCCAGGTTGCGTCGGTCCATTCGATAGGTGAGTTCGTAGCCATGGATTCACTGCCTGGGGTTGCTCAATTGGGCGGGCCGTTGTTCTGACTGATAAGACGCTGGGACCCGTGCGTCCGTTTCTGGCGTCGTTCGCCCCGGCTCCGTCCGGCCTCCCAGCGCAAAACGTCCGCGGAACCGATGGTAAACTGAGGAAGACGGAGAGGTGGCAGAGTGGTCGATCGCGCCCGCCTCGAAAGCGGGAGTACCTGTGAGGGTACCGGGAGTTCGAATCTCCCCCTCTCCGCCACGTTTCAAACCGCAAAGCTTTGCGTGCTTCCCGCTCCAGTCGCCCCCCAAACCCAGCCGCCTCCATTTCCGGTCCCCGATTTGGCCTATACTAAAGCGAATCGCTCTGGCACACTGTCTCCAATGCGTCGCATGGGGTGGTGGGAGAACGGCTCCCCTCGTGAACGGGGGCCGCGCCAGGCAGGGCTCGTCATTGTGCGCGTCCTGGAGATCCCAGCGGGGTCTTCGGGCGGCTCAGGTCCGCATTGCCGGTCCGGCTGAACGCAGTGGCTGAGCGGAGTCGGAGAAAGGAGCAGCAGGTGTCAAACGAACTGGAATCCAATCAATCCACCCGTCGCAGTTTCATAGGCGGCATGACGGCTCTGACCGCGGCGTCCTACAATCGCGTGCTCGGGGCCAACGACCGCGTCGGTATCGGCTTTCTCGGTTTTGGACTTATCGGTAAGCAGCACGTCTACAATTTCAAGAAATCGTTTCCGGATGTCGACCGGGTCGCTCTTTGCGACGTTTACAAGCCGCGCGTCGACGAGGGGCTGGCCTACATGGAAAGCCCCAATGCCAAGGGCTATAGCGATTTCCGCAAGATGTACGAGGACAAGAACGTCGATGGCGTAGTCGTGGCCACGCCGGACCACTGGCATGCGCTCGCCAGCATTATGGCGTGCGCGGCAGGCAAGGACGTCTACGTCGAGAAGCCCCTCACGGTCTTCATCGATGAGGGCAAGTGGATGATCCAGGCCCGCGACAAGTACAAGCGCATCGTGGTGGTGGGAACGCAGCGCAACCACAATCCCGGGCACCAGGTGGCCAAGAAGGTCTTCGAGAGCGGCGTGCTGGGCAAAATCCAGATGGTCACGTTGGGATCCGGAGGCCGCAACATTTATCCGGGATTCGGCAAGACCCCCGTCTCCGATCCGCCGGCCGGTTTCGATTACGATTTGTGGCTCGGGCCGGCGCCCAAGAAGCCCTATCAACAGCATCGCGGGCTATACCATTTCCGCTGGTTCTGGGATTACTCCGGCGGCCAGTTGACCAACCTGGGCGCCCACAGCGTCTCCGCGTTCCTGCTGGTCACGGGCGTGAAAGGGCCGACCAAGGTGGTCTCATTCGGCGGACGCTTCACCCTGGAAGACGACGGCGAAACCCCCGATCTGCAGGAAGCGCTCTATGAGTTCCCCGGCTTCATGATGAAGATGGGTTTGCGCGAAGCCAACTCTTACCGCAATACCGGCAGCTCGGTGATCATGGGCAACAAGGGCAACCTGGAGTTAGGCAGCAATGCGGTGGTTCCCGAGATGCGCCCCGGCGATTCAGCCAACCTGATTCCGCGGTTCCAGGGGCAGCAGCCGGCCGGCGGCGCGATCTTCGACGACAGCAAGCCTGCCACGCCCTGGATCGAAGCGCAGCCCGGGACGGGCGGCCGAGGTCCTGGCGGCGGACGCGGCGAGGGCGGTGCCGGACGCGAGAACTTGGAAGAGTTCATGTTCAACGCCAACAAGCGCGACTGGGTCAATTGCATCAAGAGCCGCAACCAGCCCTTCTGCAACCTGGAGACGGGCCATCGCACGGCCATTATCTGCAATCTCGGCAACATGTCTCTGCGCCTGGGCGGCCGGGCGATCCATTGGGATCCCGATAAGGAAGTGGTGATCGGCGACAAGGAAGCCGCCGCTATGTGCACCAAGGAGTACCGCAAGCCCTGGGATGGCGTCCTCAAGAGCTGTCTGAAGGCGTAGTTTCGCGCAGCAAACGCAGTCATCGGGGCGGCTCAGCGGCCGCCCCGGTAATCATCAGCCCAAGCCTTCGTAGAGCACCGTGCTCAGGTAGCGCTCGCCGGAATCCGGCAGCACCACCACAATGGTCTTGCCCGCGAATTCCGGCTGCCGCGCCAGTCTGACTGCTACGGCTGCGGCGGCTCCGCAGGAAATCCCCGAAAGAATGCCCTCTTCCCGCGCCAGGCGCCGCGCGAACTCCACCGATTCCTCGTTTGTCACGGTCTCGACACGGTCCACCACGCCCAGATCCAGCGTATCGGGGATGAAACCCGCGCCGATGCCCTGAATCTTGTGCGGGCCGGGCGCCAGCGCTTCGCCCTTGAGTTTCTGCGTGATCACCGGGCTCGCCACCGGCTCGACCGCAACCGAGAGAATGGCTTTACCGCGCACCTGCTTGAGGTAGCGCGAAGCCCCCGTGATGGTGCCGCCCGTGCCGACGCCCGAAACCAGCACGTCGATTCGACCCTCGGTGTCGTCCCAGATCTCCGGCCCGGTGGTGCGGAAATGAACTTCGGGATTAGCCGGGTTCTTGAATTGCTGCAGGAGAACATAGCGCGAGGGATCGGATTGGGCGATCTCCTCGGCCTTGGCGATGGCGCCCTTCATGCCCTTAGCGCCTTCGGTGAGTTCCAGCCTGGCTCCGAAAGCGGCCAGCACCTTGCGGCGCTCGAGCGACATGGTCTCTGGCATGGTGAGAGTGATGGGGTAGCCGCGCGCGGCCGCCACGAAGGCCAGCGCGATGCCGGTGTTGCCACTGGTGGGTTCCACCAGCTCTTTGCCGGGGCCGAGCGCGCCGCGTTTCTCGGCGTCCCAAACCATGGAAGCCCCGATGCGGTCCTTCACCGAATAGGCCGGCCCGCGGCCCTCGATTTTGGCCCAAATGGTAGCCGCGGCTCCTTGCGCCAGGCGGTTAAGCCGCACCAGCGGAGTGCGTCCGATACTGAGTGAATTGTCGTCGAATCTCATGAGCGTGCCTCCTTATGATAACTACGCGCCGCGTCGGCTTCAGCCGAATACCGTATCGGCAGATACCAGCCCGCGCGCGGGCCGGCACTGCTACACTCAGGAGAGAATGGCGAAAGCGATAGCCAAAGACACCGAAGAGAAGCCGGTTACGCCGCCCCTGGCCACCTGGGCGCCGGCGGTGGCCCTGGGATGGCTCATCCCCGGAGGCGGCCACTTCCTGCTCAAGCGGACCGGCCGGGGGATCCTGCTGCTGGCGGCTGTCACAGTCATGTTTCTGAGCGGCCTGATGATGCGCGGCGCCATGTTCCATCCGCAGAATGGCGACCTGCTCACCGTGCTGATCAACTGGGGCGGTTTTCTCGGCGATGTCTGCGGCGGCATTTTCTATCTGCTGAGCGTGTGGCTGGGATACAACCAGCCGGATGTAGCCGGCCACGTCCACGATTACGGCACCAAGTTCCTGGTGGCCGCCGGCCTGCTGAACCTGCTGGCCGTGGTGGACGCCTTCGAGATCGCGGCGGGGAGGAAAGACTGATGCCCAAAATGACGCTTTCGCATTTCGAGGCGGCCATGCTCTTTTCGCTGTGCACGTCCGTGGTGATGGGCGTGGTCACCAAACGCACAGATCGCGAGCGCCTGCAGTATGGCGTCTACATCTTCGCCTGCTTTGTGGTGGCGCTGTTCGGTATTGGCTGGCTAATGTATCTCGGCCACGGATGAGCGGCGTCCGCCCTATTCTTTCGCTCCGTAGGTCACGCTGACGGTGGTTTCCGATCCCGAACGGCCCACGACAATAACCAGCGAACGGTGACTGGCTTCGTCGGCGGCGGTGAACATCCCGCCTTCCGCCGTCGTGGTGGACACGTTGACCTTCATTCCCAGGTCCCTCGCCTTGTCCTGATAGAAAGACAGAACCTGCGCGGGCGAATCCGCGGTGGTGAAGGCGTATGTGCCCCCTTCTTTTAAGCCCTGGCTATCGGTTCCGGAAGCCGAAAAGGTGGCTTTCCCGTTCGACCCCGGATAGGCCGGCAACCAGGCGGGCAGCTTGGCCGCGCCACCGCCAAAATCCACTGTGGCGGTTCCGCCGTTATCGGCGTCGGCGGTGATGCGCAAGCGGCCATGCTGGAGGTCGTCGAAGTTGAGGGTGGTCTGCTTGCCGGTGCGGCGGTCGCGCACGGTGATGGAACCGGCGTTATCGTCGTGGCTCAGTTCCTCCAGGTCAGGATGAGACCCTAGGAACAGCTTGGCCACCGCATAACCGGGATTGCGGCTCATCAGGCCGGGATCGAAGCCCGCCTGCCGCACTTTGTGGGCAATAAACAGGCCCGTGCCCACGGTGGCGAGGCCGCCCAGAACGAACAGCCCCAGAACGACGATCAGCACCCAAACCAGCGGGCTGGTTTTGCGCTGTGGCGCGGACGGTGCTGCCCCATTGACGATGGGCGTGGGAGTGGGTTCCGGCGCGGCCGCGGGCGGCCTTCCGGCGGCGCTTACCGGGGTTCCGCAACTGCCACAGAATGCGCCGTTTACCGTGGCTCCGCAATTCGTGCAAAAGGCCATCGAATCCTCCGATCGATCCACTGTACGACGCCGCCGCGAAATGCGCAATCGGTCTTCACGCGGGATTTTCGGCCGCGGCCGGCCTAACGCGATCCCAGGTAAATATCGTGAATCCGCACGAGCCCCAGCGCCTGCCCGGCATCGTCCACCACCGGCAGCACGGAAATCTGCGACGCGCGCCGCTCCATCCGGTCGAGGGCCGCGCCGAGGCTGACCTCCGGTCCGATGGTGACCGGCTTCCGCGTCATCACGTCGGCCGCGCACAAGTCCCGTATATCGTCATGCGTGGTGAGCGCACGGCGCAGGTCGCCATCGGTGATGAAGCCGGCCAGCGAGCCATCGGCCGCCACCACGCAGGCGCCTCCCAGAGGCTGCTGCGTCATCGCGATGATCACCTCTTTGAGCGAGGCCTCCGGCGCGACGCAAGCCACCTCGTCGCGGCCGTGCATAGCCTCCCTCACCGAGAGGCGCAGGTTGCGGCCAAGCTGGCCGCCGGGATGGAAGCGGCCGAATTCCTCCGGGGTGAAGTTGCGCGCGCACATCAGGGCGATAGCCAGAGCGTCGCCGAGCGCCAGGGCGGTCACCGCGCTGGCCGTGGGCGCCAGGTTATGCGGATCCGCCTCGCGCTCCACCGAGGCGTCCAGCAGCACGTCCAACTGCGCGGCCAGCGGCGCGGCGGCGCTGCCCAGAATGCCGATCAGCGGCGAACGGAACTGGCGCAGCAGAGGCACCAGCGAGAGCAGTTCGGGCGAGCTGCCGTTTTTCGAAATCAACACGGTGGGGTCGCCGGGCGTATAGATCCCCAGGTCGCCGTGCACGGCTTCGGCGGGATGCAGGAAAACCGCGGCCGTGCCGGTGCTGCACAGCGTGGCGACGATCTTGCGCGCGATGTGTCCGGACTTGCCGATTCCTGTGACCACCACCTTGCCCGGATGCGCCTCGATCAACTCCACGGCGCGAATCAGCTCTCCATTCAGGCGCGCGGCGGCCCGCGCCACCGCTGCGGCCTCGATCTCCATGGCGGCGCGCGCGGCCGCCAGCCATTGCTGGGCTTTCGGGTCTGAAATCATGCGACTCGACCATGATCGCACGTTACAATCGGGCTCTATGCGCACCTCGATGCGGCGCCTGCTCGCCGTGGCGCTTCTGGCCTGCTGGCCCGCGGCGGCCGAGATCCGCTCGCTGACCATTCTGCACACCAACGATCTCCATGCCCGGCTCTCGCCGCTCAACAACGGCAACGGCGGCTTCGCCTATCTGGCGTCCGCCATCCGGCGGGAGCGCGCCGGCTGCACGGATTGCATCCTGCTGAACGCCGGAGACATGGTGCAGGGTTCGCCGGTCTCCACCATCTTCCACGGCCTGCCGATTTATGAAATCGCGAACCTTCTCGGGTTCGACGCGGCTACCGTCGGGAACCACGAGTTCGATTACGGCTGGATGCAGGTTCGCCGCTTCATCCAGCAAGCCAGCTATCCCGTGGTGTCCGCGAATCTGCTGGCGCCGGATGGGCAACTTCTGACGCCGCGGCCCTACACGATTCTGAAAGTCAACGGCCTGCGCGTGGCGGTGATCGGCGCCATGACCGAGACTCTGAATACCCTGACCACGCCCAAGATTCTCGCCGGATGCCGCACGCTGCCCCTGCTCCAGACCGTCCGCAGGTACACCGCCGAGGTGCGCGGCCAATCCGATCTGATCGTGCTGCTGGCCCACATCGACGCGCAGGAAGAGAAGGCGGTGCTGGAGAACGCCCCGGAGATCCCGGTCCTCGTAACCGGCCACATTCACTCCGGCCTCCAGGAAGTCCTCTCGCGCGAGGGCCGCGTACTGGTGCGGATGAAAAGTTACGGTGAAGAACTCGGGCGCCTGGAGTTGAAGGTGGATACCGAAAAGAAGGCTCCTGTGGCCTGGGCCTGGAAGCGCATCCCCATCGACTCGACCAAGATCGCCCCGGCCCCGGATGTCGCCGCCCAGGTGAAGCACTGGGAGGATGAAGTCACGGCACGTGTGGACCGGCCTCTGGCCGTCTCGCGGCGGGCATTTACCAAGGTCGAGACTAAGGCTCTGATCGAACGGGCCATGCGCGAAGAGACCGGCGCCGATTTCGCCTGGATGAATTTGGGCGGCGTGCGCGACGTGATTCCCCAGGGCCAGTTACTGGTTCGCAACATCTGGAACATGATGCCGTTCGACAATATCGTGGTGGTGGGGACGTTCAAAGGCCGCGATCTGCCCGCGGTAGTCGTCCCCAAAGGCTTCGCGATTGACCCGGCCCGCGACTACACCCTGGCCGTAAGCGACTTCACCGCCGCCAACCAGGGAACCGCCGAGAACCTGCGTACCACCGGGCTGAAGTTCCCTAACGAGCTCGGGCTGCAGCGCGATATTCTGATCGACTGGTTTCAGAAGAAGCAGATAATCGAGTGACGGAGCTTCCAAGCCCGATTTTGTCGGCCCCGACCCCTGCGTGATGAAGTAGTCGCGGCGATCTTAAATTCCGTAGAACCCGCTGCGGGATTCCATATGACCTTCGCGCGCTACTCTTGGCCTGCGTCCGTAACCTGTAAAATCTACCGCATCCACTTAGTCTAGTTATTCACATCGGATGCTTTTCATGCCAAGACTTCGCATCTTTTCGTCCACAACCTCATAGTGGTGAGCGAGTTGCTCCAGGGACGGCAAGTTGGAAACGACAAAGTTTAGTCTTTTGGTTTCCAGGTGGGAGAAAACTTACGATGCTACGAAACCTCTTAGTTGTCTGTCTTGGTATCTGGCTGGCCGTACTTGCAGGTACAAGTGCCCGAGGCCAATCGGTAACATCCGGCGATATCACCGGAACGATCACGGACCCGAGCGGAAGCGCTGTACCCCAGGCGGCCGTGACGCTAACCAACGTAAACACGAACGCCACCCAGGCCACCGTCACCAGCTACCAGGGCACTTATCGCTTCGCTTTTGTCCCTATCGGTACATATAATGTCACCGTCAAGGCGGCCAGCTTTCAGATATCGCAGAAAAACGGTGTTCAGGTCACCGCCGGGCAACCCGTCGCCGCGAATCTCCTGCTACAACTAGCGACAACCAGTCAAACCATACAGGTATCGGAAGCTACCGGCGTCATTCAGACCGAGAACGCCGACGTCTCGACATCGTACAATGCGGAGACGCTTGCAAACACGCCAAATCCCGGTGGCGACATTACCTACTTCGCACAGACTGCCCCCGGCGTGGTGATGAATACCCAGGCTGGTTACGGCAACTTCGTCGCGGATGGGATGCCCGCAACGTCCAACCTGTTCGCGATAAACGGCGTAAATAATAACGACCCGTTTTTCGGCATCAACAATAGCGGGGCATCCAACTTGCTGCTCGGCTCAAACGACATCGCCGAAGCGAACGTCATCAACAATGCGTATTCCGCGCAATACGGGCAGTATGCGGGATCCCAGATCACCTACATCACCAAGTCGGGAACCAACAGGTTCCACGGAGATGCGATCTACAATTGGAACGGGCGCGCGCTCAATTCCAATCAGTTCTTCAGCAACGAGGTAGGCCAGCCGACGCCGTTCAATAACTTCAATCAGTGGCAAACCAACCTGAACGGTCCCGTCTGGAAGGACCATACATTTTTCGATTTCAACTATGAAGGACTGCATAGCCTCTTGCCGACCAGCAGTACGCTCAACCTGATTCCCAGTCCCCAGTTTCAGGCCGCGACCCTGGCAAACCTCGCTTCCAACGGGAACGCCGCGGAGATTCCCTTTTACCAGAAAGCTTTCGCCATCTATAACAACGCTTCGGGAGCCAGCGCCGCAACTCCAGTGGCCAACAACGGCGGCTGCCAGGATTTCACCGGTTTGCCTTCGGGTGTCCCCTGTGCGCTCCAATTCCGCAGCACGCCGGGCAACCTGTTCACCGAGTACCAGTGGTCCACGCGCGTCGATCACGTGTTCAGCCAGAACGATCGCGGCTATATCCGCCTGGTGCGGGACAACGGCTTTCAGCCCAGTTACACCAGTCCGTTCGGCCCGACCTTCAACGAGCAGAGCAATCAGCCCCAGATGACCGGCCAGATCTCGGAGACGCATGTCTTCGGCCCCGAGACGGTGAACGAGTTTAAAGGGTCCGCCTTATTCTATTCGGCGGTCTTCCAGCCGGCTGACGAAAGCGGAGCTTTGACTGCCCTGCCGACTTATCTGGGCTTCTCCGGCACGCCGTTCTCTCCTATCGGCGCCTGGGGAGAGCCGCCTTTCCCTCCCGGCTTCTTCTTCCCGCAAGGCCGGCGCGTCTTCCAGTATCAAGTCATGGACGACCTTTCCCATGTTCACGGGAATCATACCTTCCGCATCGGATTTAGCTGGCTGCACGATAATATTACCGATCTGGATTTCCAGGCGCTCGGCGGCCCCATCAACGGAGCCATCAACACCACCATCGGCGATTTCTTCAACGGAGGCGGCTCCAGTACGTCTCTCAACCAGGCTTTTCCCTCCTCGCCCGAAGAGGGCATCCGTTTCAACACCTATGGCGGCTATGTGGCTGACGATTGGAAAGTGACCGACCGGCTGACGGTTTCGTTGAACCTGCGCCTGGAGAGCTATCTGAGTCCAACTTGCGATACCAACTGCTTCTCCCGTTTGAGTTCGCAGTTCACCGGCACGGCCACGCCGGGTGCCGGGAACATACCGTATAACCAGTTCATCCTCTCGGGGCAGCACGACGCTTACCCGCATACGCAGCCCGTGGTTTGGGAGCCCCGGGTCGGCATCGCGTGGCGGCCGTTCAAAACCCAGAACACCGTCATCCGCACGGGCGCCGGTATTTTCGCCGACGAGCTGCCGGGAGGATTGACGGAAGACGCGGCCTTCAACGCTCCGAACCTGAATGCCTTTACGATCGGGAACGGCACGTTGGCGCCCGGCGCACCCGGAAGCCTCTTCACGACGATCGCGCAGGCCAACCGTACCCTGCTTTCGCAGTTCGCGTCGGGCGGGACGTTCAACTCGATTTCGCAAACGGTCCCCGGCTTCTCGGCGCCCAATTTCTTTTCCTTCCCGAGCGCCTTCAACCAGCCCAAGTATTACAAGTGGAATTTCCAGGTGGAACAAGCGCTGGGCGGGAAGATGGCGTTCACCGTCAATTACTCCGGTATGCACGGCATTCACATCCCCGTAGCCGACGAGGGGCTGAATGCTTACTGCCCACCCTCGGTTTGCCCCAACGGATTTGTGGGCCTGCCAGTCGCGCCGCCGAACCCGGCGCTCGGCCTGGTCACACAGTACCTGTCGGCCGGAACGTCCAACTATAACGGTCTCACTCTCAGCCTGCAACGCCGGCTATCGCGGGCCCTCACCTTTAACGTGAATTACACCTGGAGCCATGCGCTCGACGACGTCTCCAACGGCGGGGTCGCTAATGAGCCGTTTGGCATTCTCGACACGGACCCCAGCATCACCGCGCTGCAGAACCCGTTCAGCGTGCGGGGCAATTACGGAAACTCGGATTACGATGTGCGTCACTACTTCAGCGCGGGCTTTGTGCTGACCGACATGTTCCGCCACGCGCAATTCCACTGGGGCCCCAACCGCATCTTCGGCGGATGGACGCTCTCGAGCAACTGGTTCTTCCGGACGGGTCTGCCCTTCACCGTCGTGGATAACAGCGCGCTGGCTCCGCTGCTCGGCTTGAATTACGGAAGTAACGCCGCGATCTTCGCTTCACCGGTGACGAGTGTCTCCGGCACGTGCACCAGCGCGGTGAGTTCGCCCTGTCTCACGGCTTCACAGTTCGCGCCCGCCGCCAACGGCGCTCCGACGGGCTTCGGCACCATGGCGCGCAATTCGATCTACGGCCCGCACTTTTTCGATGTGGATCTCGGACTCATGAAGGATATCGCGCTCGGCGAGCACGTCACCTTCTCGTTCGGCGCGCAGGCGAGCAACGTTTTCAACCACGCCAATTTCGACCAACCCGTCAACGATATCTCGAACCCGCAATTCGGCTCCAGCATCGCCGCGGTGGGGCCTCCGACCGGCATCCTGGGTTCCTTCGTAGGCGCCGGGAGCTCGCCGCGCTTCCTCGAAATCAAAGGCTTGATCCGCTTCTAACTGGCGGCCTTGCTCATGCTCCGGCATGGGCAAGGCCGTTTCTTTCCCTGCGATTTACCCGCAGCCGCGGTGCTATCCTGAGACTCCAATAGTCATGCGCATCGCGGTTCTTTCCGATATTCACGATAACGTCTGGCGGCTGGCCTCCGCGCTTGAAGCGCTCAGAGGCGCCGATGCCATGATCTGCTGCGGCGATCTCTGCTCGCCCTTCATCGTTCACCAGCTCGGCCGCGGTTTCCGGGGTCCCATCCACATCGTCTTCGGCAACAATGATGGCGACCTGTACCGCATCGCGAATAACGCCCGCCGCTACGAGCAGATTCAAATCCACGGCGAGTTCTTCCGCGGCGAGTTCGAGGGGTGTCGCGTGGCTGCCAACCACTACGACAACATCGGCCGTGCGATCGCGGCCTCCGGCGAGTTCGAGGTGGTCTGCTACGGCCACAACCACGTCTATGAGATCGCGCACGTCGGCCCCACCCTGGCCATCAATCCGGGCGCGATCATGGGCGCCACTTTCGCCCCCGATGGAATGCGCACGGACGTGGCCTCCACCTTCGTGGTCTACGACACCGCCTCCGGCCAGGCCACCGGCTTCGAAGTAGCCCGCGCCGGCGAGGTTCAGGCCCTCTCCACGGCGCACTGAGTTAGTTGAACGGCCGCTCACTTACCCGCGGCGCTAGACTGAGGGAGATGGCCAATCCACTCTCCTTCCTGCACGACCAGATCGAGGAATGGCGCGCGAAAGGCACTTACCAGCGCCTGCGCGTCCTCGAATCGGAAAGCGCGGCCGAATCGCGCTTCGATGGCAAGCTGGTTGTCAACCTCGCTTCCAATAACTACCTGGGCCTGACTACCCATCCCAAGCTGCGCGAAGCGTCCCTCGAAGCCGTGCGCAAGTACGGCGTCGGTTCGGGCGCGGTGCGCACCATCTCGGGAACCATGAGCCTGCACATCGAGCTCGAGGAGCGCATCGCCGCTTTCAAGAACGTCGAGGCGTGCGTGGTATTCCAATCCGGATTCGCGGCCAACGCCGGCACGGTTTCGGCCATTCTGGGACCCCAGGATCACATCGTTTCCGATGAGCTGAACCATGCCAGCATCATCGATGGCTGCCGGCTCTCGCGCGCCAAGATTCACGTATTTCCGCACAAGGACGTGGACGCCGCGGAGAAGATCCTGGTGGATCTGGATGGCGCGGCGGGGCGCAAGCTGCTGATCTCCGACGGCGTCTTCTCCATGGATGGCGATATCGGCCCGCTGCCCGGCCTGGTCGAGGCCGCCGAGAAGCACGGTGCCATCATGATGGTGGACGACGCGCATTCCTCGGGCGTGCTGGGGCGCAACGGCCGCGGCACCATCGATCATTTCGGCTTGCACGGCCGCGTGCACGTGCAGGTGGGTACGCTATCGAAAGCCATCGGCGTGCTGGGCGGATATGTGTGCGGCAGTCGCGACCTGATCGACTTTCTCTATCACCGCGCGCGGCCGTTTTTGTTTTCCACGTCGCACCCTCCGGCCGTGGCGGCGGCCTGTCTGGCGGCCTTCGATGTCCTGGAGCAGGAACCGGAGCGCATCGAGCGGCTGTGGGAGAACACCCGCTACTTCAAGCAAGGATTGGCGTCGCTGGGCTTCGACACGGGCATCAGCGAGACCCCTATCACGCCAGTGATCGTGGGCGAGGCGCGACTGGCGCACGAGCTTTCGCGCGAACTGTTTTCAGAAGGCGTGCTGGCCACCGGCATCGGCTTCCCCACGGTGCCCCAGGGCCGCGCGAGAGTGCGCACCATCGTCACCGCCACGCACACTCGCGAGGAATTGGACCGCGCTCTCGAAGCCTTCCGCAAGGCCGGTCGCAAGCTGGCCCTGGTGTGACGCGCGGGCGACAGTGTGGCCAGTAGGTCTTTGACCGCTTAATAGATTTAGATTTGTAGCCAAACTTGCGGCGAGCGGATTTGCGGTCG
>Ga0181517_10002740_pt1 | contig 17537 bp, 13 predicted proteins | sample PEATcosm2014_Bin_31_FD_119748 | JGI IMG/M metagenome (GOLD analysis project Ga0181517, IMG submission 119748) | Peatland microbial communities from MTU Mesocosm Facility, Houghton, MI, USA - PEATcosm2014_Bin01_30_metaG | ecosystem: Environmental > Terrestrial > Soil > Wetlands > Peat | place... | reverse complement strand
GAGGGTGACGTGGCGGATGGGCTAATTGGTGTGGAGCAGGTGGCCTTGGGCACGTCGGCGGTGCTGAATTTGTATCACTACAAAGGGAACTGGTCCGCCGATGAGTTCTTGCAGAGTCAGGAGCAAGCTCTCGTTGCTGATGTTAAAACAGAAAAAGTCAGCGGCCGGAGTATGTCGTATAAGCGAAACAACAAGCAGGATATCGCAATCGATGGCGCGACGGGAACGCGCATCTGGGGCACAGGGAAGCAGAAGAAAACTCACAATGAGCTTTCTTTGCAGATGCTGACGTTCTCCGTGGGAACGGATTATTTTTCCATGCAATTCAGCTCCGGTCCTGATTATGCTCGCGATCACCGCGATGAGATCGAGCAGATATTCACTTCTGTCCATTCTTTCCCGTTGCGGCCTGAATCCGCTTCAGCACCAGAACAGAAGAAGCCCGCCTGGAAAGCTAGAGCATGGGCTGACTTTGCCGACGCTTTTGATATGTTCGACGACCTTCCGAAAGGTGATATAGGCTCTATCCTCTCCGGCTGCGATGCACACCCCGCGCATCCTCCTACAAGCGCGCAGCTTGAGCGCGCACGTGAAGATGTTCGACTTTTCAATGACTCCAACTCTCACCTTCATCTGGGAAACCTGTTGCATTCCAGCGGCGATTGCGCCGGCGGCTCCGTGGAGTTCATGTCCGCTGTTCAGATCAGTCCCCGCAACGCCGAGGCGGATCAGGAAGCTGCCCGCGTGTACCTGCCGATTATCCAGGAAGCCCTGGAAGAAACTTTGGCGAAGAAAGGGGATTTTCCTTCCTCCGAGCCGGGAAAACACAATGATCTTGATCGCGCCATTGCCGCGTGGGAAAGGGTTCTGGCCTATGGACAGAGCGGATACTCTGACAATTATGTGCATTCGCAGTTGGCCTCACTTTACGCACTGCAAAGGAATACACTCTTTGCGTTGTTTCATCTGGGCAATGCCGGATCTGAGGCACGCAATATAGATTTGCTCACGGACAAGACCGATGCGGATAAAAAGACTCTGGAGAATCTCACTGCACAGGCGCAGGCTGCCAAGGATGCCTTACTTAAAGATCCAACGGCGCAGAACAGAGTGCGTTACGCGGAGCTGGAGATGAGCTATGGGGATTTTGCCGGAGCGAGCGTGCAATGCCGATTGGCGCACAGGATTGACCCGCGCAATGTGAGCGCCGTTCAGTGCCTGACGCGCATAGCAGTTGCAATTGACGAGCAGGAAACTGCTATTGATTATGCACAGGAATGGCTTGCGCTTTCTCCCAATGCGCCCGAGGCTTATTTCCGGATTGCGGGCAGTTATCTGTGGGATCCCACGGATTTTCAGAAGGCGGCGCAAAATTTTGAAGCCTCAATCCGAAACTCTGGAAAGGAGCAAATGCCTCCCGCCATGCTGCAAGCGGCACAGGTATTCTGGCCCTATTCATACGAGAACGCGAAGCTATGGCCGGAAGCCGCCAAGGCCTACGATGATGTCGTCCGTGTATTTCCGTCGGAAGCACACGTTTTGAACAGCGCCGCATGGTTCTATGCAACGACCAAATCGCCGCAGCGCAATCCTAAAAAAGCTCTCGATTACGCCACTCGCGCTGTTGCGGCAGCGCCTACTGATGCCAACATCATGGATACGCTGGCCGAAGCCTACTTCATCAATGGCCGCATTGACTCCGCCGTCGCCACCGAGCAAAAAGCTCTTGCTCTGGCGCCTGATAACGTGGAGATTCAGGCGCAGATCAAGCGATTCAAACAGGCCAAGCAGGCCAATCAGAACCGAAAGCCACAGCCGCCGCACGCAAAGTAAAGGCAACCGAAGCAATGGCAAAGGAGATACGAGATGGCAAAGCGCGTTTATAACGCAATCGAATATGAAGCTAGAAAAGTTCGCTGTGTGTGCCAATTCGCATCAGAATTAGGCTAGGAGGGTTTTCGATTTTTGTATAGACGAGAAGCAAATCCGGCCGCAGATGGCACTCGCGAAAGCCGTCCATATCTCCAGTGAGGGAATGATCCTTCAACTTCGGATCGAGCTGCTGATCGATGGCCAACCTATCCAGTACGGCGGAAAGCAGCGTCTCAAGATCATTGCGATATCGAGGACTGGATTGCAGCTTTTTGAAATCCCGCTTGAACTGGCGAGTCCAATCAATCTTCCGCATTCAATTGATCCATCAACTTTCGGACGCTAGGGGCCGTAGGCAGACCCCCTTGCCGGACCTCTTCCATCGCCGCTCTGGTCACTGCGTTGGGAACCCGCACCTCGAAAGGAAGAGCCTTCTCGGCAGCAATGCGCTTCAGGAGCAGGCGCACTACGTCAGAAAAACTCAAACCCATCGCATCCAGAGTCTTGGCAGCTTTTGTTTTTAGCTTCTGATCCACGCGGACGTGAATCATCGCAGTCGCATTTGGCATCGTGGCGCTCATGGATACATTGTATACCAGATGAGACTTATCTACAAAAAGCGAAAAATGCTCTGCTACTTCCCAACACCGTGGCACTTCTTGTACTTCTTGCCGCTGCCGCAGGGGCAGGGGTCGTTGCGGCCTACCTTTTCACCGGTGCGGCGCTGCATGGTCTGGCTTGCGTCACTGCCCGAGCGGCTGGCAGCTTCCAGTTCGCGCTGCTTCTTGCGCTGAAATTCTTTTTCCAGAGCGTCGATGGTCGTCGAGGGCTGGCGCGTGGAGATTGAAATCTCGCGCGGTGCAGCATCCAGCGTCATCGGCTCTTCGGCGCTCGCCACAGGCGGCGCTTTGGGAACCGCGCGATTCGTCCGCGGCAGCCCATCCGCCGGCTGACCATCGGGTCCAAGAATCTGCATCCGGAAGAGGAAGCGAACGGTGTCTTCCTGGAACTTGAGCATCATCGCCTCGAACATATCGTAGGACTCGCTCTTGTACTCCACCAGCGGGTCTTTTTGCGCATAGCCGCGCAACCCGATCCCCTCCTTCAGGTGGTCCATCGAGAGCAGATGATCCTTCCACAGCCCGTCGATCACGCTCAACATTACCATGCGCTCGTGATAGCGCATCGTCGGCGAACTGAGAATCCTCTCCTTCGCTTCGTACTCGTGTTTCAGCCTGTCGAAGATCGCATCACCCAGCTCATGACGGCTGATGCCGAAGGGCTGCGTTCCGACCGCGCCGATATTCAGTGAAGAATAATTCAGTCCGAAGTGGTCAACGAGCTTCGCGTCCAGGCCCTTCAAATCCCACTGATCGGGATGCAGTTTTTCTCCGGCAAATTCATCGAGGATTCCGCTCAGGATTCCGCCGACATAATCTTCGAGAATCAGCTCTTTTTGCTCCACGCCCTCCAGCAACTGCCGCCGCAGCCCGTAGACCGCCTCACGCTGCTTGTTCATCACGTCGTCATATTCGAGCAGATGTTTGCGGCTCTCGAAGTTCTGCGCTTCGACTGCCTTCTGCGCGCCTTCGATGCGCTTGGAGATCATCTTCGATTCAATGGGCACGCCTTCTTCCATGCCCAGCCGCTCCAGCAGCGTTGAAACCCACTGCTTGGCGAAGATGCGCATCAGATCGTCTTCCAGCGAGAGATAAAAACGCGACGCGCCGGGATCGCCCTGGCGGCCAGCGCGCCCGCGCAACTGATTGTCAATGCGCCGCGACTCGTGCCGCTCCGTGCCCAGGATAAAGAGTCCGCCCGCTGCGATCACCTGCTCGTGATCCTCTCGCGCCTTCTCGGCGTGAACCTTATAGACCTCGGCCCACTCCGGCTCGGCGATCTCGAACTCCTGGCCCTGATAGTAGAAGCGCAAAAATCCCGGCGGCGCCATCGGATTGATCGCGCCCTCGTTGGCGCTGATCGCGCGCGCCTTGTTCTTCTTCGCCAGCTCTTGCCGAGCCATGAAATCGGGATTGCCGCCCAGCAGAATATCGGTGCCGCGTCCAGCCATGTTGGTGGCGATGGTCACCGTGCCGGAGCGTCCCGCCTGGGCCACGTACTCGGCCTCACGTTCGTGATGCTTGGCGTTCAACACCACGTGCGGAATTTTATTGCGCGTCAGAATTGCGGAGAGCCTCTCGGATTTTTCAATCGAAACCGTACCCACCAGCACCGGCTGTCCCGTCTCGTGAAGTTTGCCAATGTCGTCCGCCGCGGCCTTGAACTTTTCTTTCTCCGTGCGGAAGACGACGTCGGGATTTTCCAGCCGCAGCATCGGTTTATTGGTCGGAATTACCACAATCTCCAGCTTGTAAATCTTTTCAAACTCCGCCGCTTCCGTCTCAGCCGTGCCTGTCATGCCGGACAATTTCTGATAAAGCCGAAAATAATTCTGAAAGGTAATCGTGGCCAGCGTCTGATCTTCCTTGCGAATCGTTACGCCCTCTTTGGCTTCGATGGATTGATGCAGCCCATCGCTCCAGCGGCGTCCGGGCATCAGGCGGCCAGTGAAGGTATCGACGATGATAACTTCGCCTTCCTTGACCACGTACTCCACGTCGCGCTTGTAGAGCGCGTGCGCCTTGATCGCCGTCTCGACGTAGTGCTTCATCTCCCAGTTTTCGGCGTCTGCGATGTTTCCGATGCCGAGCAGTTTTTCAATCGTCACCCAGCCGTCGTCGGTCACGCCAATTGTGCGCTGCTTCTCATCGACGATGTAATCGCCGGTCAAGTACTTCTGTCCCTCGGCAAGATTCAGACCCAACTCCGCGACGCGCTTGGTGTCGCTGGCTTCAATCTCCTCGCCCTGCACCAGTTGCGGAATAATCTTCCGCGCCCGCGCATATTTGTCCGTCGTCTGATCGGTCGGACCGGAGATAATCAGCGGAGTCCGCGCCTCGTCGATCAGGATCGAATCCACTTCATCGACGATGGCGTAGTAGTGCCCGCGCTGCACGCAATCTTTTATCTCAAATTTCATATTGTCGCGCAGATAGTCGAAGCCGAATTCGTTGTTAGTCCCGTAAGTGATGTCGGCGGCGTAGGCGGCTCTGCGCTCGTCGTCGCTGAGGTCGTGAACGATGACACCGACGCTCAGCCCCAGAAATTCGTAGATCTTTCCCATCCACTCGGCGTCGCGCTTGGCCAGATAATCGTTCACCGTGACCACGTGGACGCCGTGCCCGGCCAGCGCATTCAGATAGCAGGCTAGGGTCGCCACCAGCGTCTTGCCTTCACCGGTCTTCATCTCTGAGATTTTGCCGGAGTGCAGCACCATGCCGCCGATCAACTGCACATCGAAGTGGCGCATCTGTACCGAGCGCCAACCGGCCTCGCGCACCACGGCAAAGGCCTCGGGCAGAACCTCGTCCAGCGCCTCTTTCTCAGCGGCCTTGCGTTCGTCCTTGTGCTCCGCGTCGTCAGGAATCTCTTTGAGCCGCTCGGCAATCCGCTCCCGGAACTCGACGGTCTTGGCGCGCAACTCATCGTCGGTAAGTTTTTTCGTGTCGTCTTCCAAAGCGTTGATCAGCGCCACCATCGGCATCAAACGCTTGATCAGACGCTCGTTCGCAGTTCCAAAAATCTTCGTTAAAGCCTTATCAAAAAACACAGGAATCTCCGTTTACCAGTGTAAATGCTGAGGGTTGCGAATGGTTTTACAAAGCCCATCCGACGAACAATGGATTGGTGCCCCACCCTCGCCGCGTTTTTGTGTTTGCGGCTAGGGTGGGATACCACGAACCCCGCTGCCTCAAAGCCTTAACACCAGCCGGTCAACCGGTTCGCCGCGCCGAATCCGTTTGAGTTGCCGGTTGAGTTGATTATTCAGACTCTCCGGATCGCCCTCGTCGTCCTCATCAGCATCTACGTCCTGTTTCTCTTCCAAAACATGAGCAACGCTGGGCCGGTGAAAAACCTGCATGAAAAGCAGAGCCATTCCCATTGCCGCGGAAGACGGACAAAATCCGGGATTCTTTTTTCCAAGCCGTTTGTTGCGCCGCCATAAGGCGCGGCGCAGTTGGTAGTGAACGAGAATGGCAACAATGGCCAGAATAGGCGCATTGACGGCAATGGAGCTTAAAACAGAGAGAAGATCGATGTGCATGAGCACCCCTCACAAATCGCAGGCAGAACTTTACGAATGAATAAGCCGCGACCGCACAACAGCCGAAGCTGCTCTGCAAAGCCGGACCAGTTTTGAGTGAATTAAGCGAGCTGGAAGGGTGGCGGGCGCTGGAAGAGCGTGGGCAGCGCCGGTGCGTCAGGCGCGCGGCCAACGTACTCATAGGCCAGCGGCGCGAAGAGGGTGAGAGGCGAGATGATCCCAACGAAGAGAAGCGGCAGAACTGCCAGCCAATCCACGCCGCCGGAATGGTCGTGCGGGATCAGCATACAGACAAGCGCAAATCCGACTGCGATTGCCGCAATCAAGAGCCACGCGCGCCGCTGCCGATGCTGAGTCATCGTTGTGCTTCTCTTGTCTGGAAGTATATCGGATCGCAGTCAAGCCCTCAAGCCAACCACACAACCTCGTACAATGGAAGTGGACGCCTCCTCCACGCATGGCCGACGAAGAACAAAAAAAGCCGCAAAAGCCCGATGAAGACCCCGTCGGCAAGGTCTACGACTCCCGGCTGATGCGTCGGCTCGGCCATTATCTGCGCCCCTACTGGTGGCAGACCGCCGTCTCCACGCTCGCCATCTCGCTCAAATCCATCTGCGATGTCACCGGCCCCTACCTCGTGATGGTGGCCATCGACCGCTATTTTCCCGCCGACTCGCGTTCGCCGCTGGGCAACAATCTGCTGGCGCAAACGCTGGGCGCAACCAACTGGCTCACCCGCCGCCTGCCCGCCGATCCGCTTCAGGGCATCAACAGATTGGTCGAGATTTATCTCGCCGTGCTGCTCTGCGCTTACCTGTTCCAATTCATCCAGACCTACCTGATGCAGTGGACCGGCCAGAAGCTGATGTTCGATCTGCGCCGCGAAATCTTTCGCCATATGCAGCGGATGCACATCGGCTTCTTTGACGCGCATCCGGTGGGCCGCCTGGTCACGCGCCTCACCTCTGACGTGGACGCCATCAACGAAATGTTCACCGCCGGCGTGCTGGCCATGGTGGACGACTCTCTCAACCTCACCGTGATGGCCATCCTGATGCTCAAGATCAACTGGCGTCTGGCGCTCTGGGCCTTTGCCGTTCTGCCTCTCATCTACGTGGTCACCAGCATCTTTCGCGTACACGTCCGCGCCAGCTTCCGCCGCGTCCGCGCCGCCATCGGCCGCATCAACAGCGTGGTGCAGGAACACATCTCCGGCATGAGCGTGGTGCAGCTCTTCAACCGCGAGCAGCGCGCCTACGACGACTTCGAGCAAGTCAACCGCCAGCACATGGTCGCCTTCAAGGACACCATCTTCGCCTACGCGCTCTTTTATCCGGCTGTCGATCTGCTCAGTGCCGTGGCCATCGCGCTGGTAGTCTGGCGCGGCGGCTTCGGCGTGCTCTCCGGCGTGGTCACCATCGGCGTGCTCAATATGTTCATCCAGTATTCGCTGCGCTTCTGGCGGCCCATTCAGGACATGAGCGACAAGTACAACATCCTGCAATCGGCGATGGCCGCCAGTGAGCGCATCTTCAAGCTGCTCGACACCGAGCCGGAGATTGTCTCGCCCGCCGATCCACTTCCCGGCGACGGCAGCAACCGCATCGAGTTCCGCCACGTCTGGTTCACCTATCAAAAGCTGACTGATGAGCAACAGGCGGCTGTCAATGCTGCTGTGAGCATTTTTGAGACACACGCTTTGAAAGGGCACGACTTCGGTCGTGCCGATGAATCGTCAAATATGATTGGGGCTTTAGCCCCTGCGGGAAATCTCTCCGCCATCCCCAACATTGAATGGATTCTCAAGGACGTTTCTTTCACCGTCGAGCCGGGGCAGACAGTGGCCATCGTCGGCCACACCGGCGCGGGCAAGACCACACTCACCAGCCTGATGATGCGCTTCTACGATGTGACCGCCGGACAAATCCTCATCGACGGCATCGACCTTCGCCAACACGATCTAACCGCGCTACGCCAGCACTTCGCCGTTGTCTTGCAAGATCCGTTTCTCTTTACCGGAACGCTGGCCGAGAATATTCGCTTCGGCAACGAAGCCATCACTGAAGCTGATCTGCGTCAGGCGGCGGGCGACGTGAATGTACTCGATTTTATCGAGAGCCTGCCGGGAAAATTCGCTGAGCCGGTTCGCGAGCGCGGCAACTCGCTCTCGACAGGCCAGAAGCAGCTCATCAACTTTGCCCGCGCGCTGGCCTACAATCCGCGCATTCTCATCCTCGACGAAGCCACATCGAGCGTCGATACCGACACCGAACTGCGCATTCGCGGCGCATTGGAGCGCATGGTCGAGGGCCGCACAAGCGTTTTGATCGCACACCGCCTCTCAACCATACAACGCGCCGAGACGATCCTGGTGATGCACCGCGGCCAGTTGCGCGAGAGCGGCACACACCAGCAACTGCTCGCGCAGCACGGCCTCTACTGGAAGCTCTACCAGCTTCAGTACAAGGATCAGGAGTTATCCGCCAATGGGATAAACGCAGCCGCTCACACCCAGCAAGCTCCGATCTCTGCCGTGTGATGCGCGGGATTTCATCAGGAAAGCATACGAGACAGCCATAAGAGTCAACCGGCGCGCTATTCCGGGACTGTCGGTTGAATCGGAACCGGAGTGTTCGTAATTGCGGGTTTGACAGAGGCCGCTGGTTTGGCCGGGGCGCGTTGCGGAGTCAGCACTGTTTTTACAGGCGATTTTGCTCCGACAGCCGGCAGCAGTTCATTCTTGACAACGGCTTGCGCAGGCGGCTTGGGCGCTCCAACGGAGGCATCCACAGGCGCAGGCAGATTAGCCGCGCCAATATTGGTCCCCGTCTTGACTGCGCCCATTATCTTTGACGGAGCGATCACCGGCTTAACTGCGCCTTCGATTGAGACTGGCGCAAGCGGCGCGGAAAAGGCCGGTTTAATCAGCGTCCTTTTTTTAGGCGCGACCGGAGTTTGCTGCACAGCAGCCGTGGGCGCTGGCGGCGCCGGCGGGGTAGCTGCTTGCACAGCCGTAGCTTGAATAGCGGGCGGTCTGGAGGGCACGATCGGCGCTGGAGGTGTTGAATTTGGTTTGGCCGCAGCTTCGGCTGCTCTCACTTTGACGGGGCGCGGCGGAGGCAGTTGCGTGGGCAACTGGGGCTGCGCGCTCTCGGAGATATTCAGCGCGGGATTCTCTGCTGAATCAGCGAGAAACTTCTCATCGTCTTTGCCGTTGATGGCGGAGCGCATCCAATCCATCCAGATAGGCAGCGCTGCTCGTGCTCCGGTTTCTTTGACGCCCAGCGACTCGCGGCTGTCAAAGCCCACCCAGACGCCGCAGGTGACCGACGGAGAGAAGCCGAGAAACCATGCGTCCGTATACTCGCTGGTAGTGCCCGTCTTGCCGCCAAGCGGGTGTTTCAGTTGCGCCGCCGCCGCGCCGGTGCCCTTCTGGGTGACGGCCTTCAGCAGCGTCATCATGGTACGCGCTGTCTGCTGGTCGATCACTTCCTTCACCGCGGGAGGATCCTCCCACAGCGTAACGCCGTCGGCATTCGAGACCTTTTTGATCAGTCTCGGCTGCACACGAATCCCGTCGTTGGGAAAGACCGCGTAGCTGGCCACCTGTTCTTCCAACGTAATCTCCACCGCGCCCAAAGCCACCGGCAGGTAAGCGGGAATGTTCGATGTCACGCCGAATCGGTGGGCCACCTCGATGACATTCTGAATTCCCACGTGAGCAGCCAGCTTGAGAGCGGGTATATTGCGCGACTCGGCAAAGGCGTCGAGCAGCGTCATCGTGCCTTTGTAGTCGTCTTCATAATTGTGCGGAGTGTAGCTGCCGAAGCTGACCGGCCCATCGACAATCGTATCTGTGGGCTTGGCGCCGTCCAAAACCGCCGCCGTGTAAACGTAGGGCTTGAAGCTGGAGCCGGTCTGCCGCTCGGCCTCTGTGGCCCGGTTGAATTGCGAGAGCGCGTAATCGCGTCCGCCCACCATTGCCAGCACGTCGCCGCTGGTGTTGCTGATGGCCAGCAACGCTCCCTGAGCGCCGGAGTCCTGCTCCAGCGAGGCCAGCATCCGCGTTTTGCCCGAGGTGTCCGCCGTTGCGCTGATCAGATGGACGTAAATGATGTCACCGGGCTCGACCAGCGCTTTTGACGATTGCTGTCCCGTCCACTTCCAATCCTCCGGCAGAATCACAATCTCGTCATTGCCCACATGAGCATGAATCTCCGCTGGCAGCACGCTGGTCACTACGGCGTGCGCATAATCCCCTGGTCCGTACTCCATCGCCCAGTCGGGATGTTTGTAATCTTCAATCGGAACGCCGCTGGAGAGCGCGTTGTCCAGCTTGCCAACCCAGCCGCGCCGCCGCTCATAGACGGCCAAACCATCGGCTACTGCGCGATTTGCGGTTTGCTGCAAATCCAGATCGAGCGTGGTTTCCACCTTCAGGCCGGCCTCATGCACCTGCTCCGTGCCAAAGCGTTTTTCCAGCTCTTGCCTGACCTCCTCCTGAAACCACGGAGCCACGGGAGTCTCCGGCTTGGCGATATGAAGCCCAAGCGGAGCGTTGCGCGCCTGCTCGGCCCGCGCGTGCGTGATCACGTGGTCCAACTCCATCTCGGTGAGTACCAGGTTGCGCCTCTTCAGCGCCTTCTCCGGCGCAAGCAGCGGCGAAAAGGCCACCGGACCCTTGGGCAATCCGGCCAGAAGAGCGGCTTCGGTCAGCGTCAGGTCTTTGGCGTGTTTGCTGAAGAAAAACTGCGATGCGGCCTCAAAGCCGTACATCCCGTGGCCCAGGTAAATCTGGTTTCCATAAAGAGTGAAGATCTGCTCCTTGGTGAAGGAGCGCTCGATCTGAATGGCCAGATAGGCCTCTTGCAGCTTGCGCGTCGGAGTGCGCTCACTCGATAGAAATAAATTGCGCGCCAACTGCATGGTCAGCGTGGATGCGCCCTGAGCGCGCCCGTGACTGCGAATGTCATACCAAACCGCGCCGATCACGCGAAAGACATTGATGCCCCAGTGCGACTCGAAGCTCTTGTCTTCAATCGAGATCACGGCTTGGCGCAGCACTGGCGCAAAATCGTTATAGGCCACCACCTCGCGCCGCTCCAGCGCGAAGGAGCCGATCACGCGGCCTTTTTGATCGAATAGCTCGGTCTTCGTCGAAGGCCGGTAGCGCTCCAGATCGTGAATCTGCGGCAGATCGGCCGAGTAAACCAATGTAAGTCCGGCCAGCGAGCCGGTTATCACTGCCAATAGAATCAATGCAATGAGCGCAACTTTTCCTGCCAGCTTTCGTCGGCGCGGCGGAGGAACGTACTGTTCTTCAAGCCGACGCTTCCTGGCCAGTTCCAGTGGATCAAACGATTCAGTTGGGCGGTAGCTCAAGCGATTCCGGCCTCGTGGTATTTCTCCCGATTATAGTGGAGAAATCAAAAAGCCTGCCAGTAGCAATCGCTGCGCGCGCAGAGCTTCCGAACGTCATGTTCGCACAGATCGAATCACTTAGGGAAAAGTTTGAATCTCAATCACCGCTCAACTATTTTTCGCCTTCAGCAGTTCAATTGCCTTGAGCAGAGGCTCGTCGCTCTTCGCAGGCGGCGCGGTTTCCTCTTCTTCTTCCTCTTCGCTCACGGCCGGTCCCACCTGCACCGTCGGCATCACCGCTTCGTCTTGAATCTTCTTGCCGGCTGCGTTCTGATACTTGGCCACAGTCAGCAGTAGCGCCGCTCCGTCGGGTAGCTGGATGGTCTTCTGCACTGAACCCAATCCAAAGCTCCGCTCACCCACCACATCACCGCGTCCCGCATCCTCAATTGCCGCGGCTGTCAGCTCCGCCGGTCCGTAGGTGCCGCGATTGATAATCACTGCCAGCGGCGCAGTAGTGATAAATTTAGCCGGATCGGCGGCGAAGGTTTGACGGGGAACCGTTTGGCCGACGAGCGTGGCCAGCGTACCCTGCTTCACAAAAAAGTTAGCCAGCCGCACACCCTGCTCGGCGTCGCCGCCGGCTGAGTCGCGCAGGTCCAGCAACACCTTGCGCCCCGGAGCCGCCTTGAGCCGCGCGGCGATCTCGTTCACGCGAGCGGCGGTCAGCGCACCCGGCTTCAGATAAAGAATCGTCGCGCCCTCATACTGCTGCTCGTCCAGCGCGGGCTGACCGTAGATCGAGCGTGTCAAAGTTATCTTCTCCGGTTCGGGCTTGCCCGGGCGCACCACAGAAAGGACCACTGTGCTCCCCGGCTTCCCCTCCAGCATCAGCCGGATCATTGCCAGCGATAGTTCGCGCGTCGATTGATCGCCAATCGATTCGATCACGTCGCCGTCGGCCACATGTTCCTTATCAGCGGCAGAGCCGGGCAGCACGCTCACCACCACAGCGTAGCCATAGCGTTTGGAGGCGACGATGCCCACCTGTGCCGCGACCGCCGCCATCCCGCGCTCCTTGTAAATTGTGTATTCGGCCGGGGTCAGGTAGCTGGAGTCGGCGTCCAGGCTCTCCAGCAGTCCATGCAGCGCGCCTGTCGTCACGTCGTTGATATTCGGCGGGGTAACGTAGTCGGTCTGAATCTTTTCCAGCACTTGGCGGTAGACATTGGTCTGGCGATAGGCGCCATCCTGCTGGCTCCCGGCGCGAACATTCAACATACCAAATTCGCCCAGCACAAAGCCGGAGAAGAGAGCAAGGCAGATCGCTATTGAAAGCACGAAGACAAATCGCTGGAAAAATCGCGTCACACACACCACCGGGCCGGCCCTTTGGGGAAACAGGCCGCGCATCCTTATAGACGCAATCATAGCGCAATAGGCGCGCGCCGTCCTCTAATCCAAGTTTCCTGTCTCTGCAATAATCCCTGTATGCTCATCCTCGCCTCAGCCTCCCCGCGCCGCCGCGAACTCCTCGCGCAGGCCGGCTACACTTTTGAGGTTCATCCCGCCGACATTTCCGAAGACCCCAGCCCCAACGAAGATCCTATTGCCTACGTCACCCGACTCGCCCGCGAAAAAGCCCAGGCAGTTTACAACGAACTTTCCCAGTCCTCTGCCAGTTTCGCGGATACGCTCACCGTCCTCGGCGCGGACACTACTGTAACTCTCGACAACCAAATCCTCGGCAAACCCTCCGACGCTACCGACGCCGCCCGTATGCTCCGTCTGCTCTCCGGTCGCGCTCATCGCGTCATCACCGGCATTGCCTTGGTCAGCGCGACTTCAACCCAGGTCGCCGCAGAAGTCACGACCGTCAACTTTCTCACCCTCTCCGATGAAGAGATCGAAGCCTACATCGCCACTGGCGAACCTATGGACAAAGCTGGAGCATACGCCATCCAGGGCCGCGCCGCCCGCTGGATTCCCCGCATCGAAGGCTGTTACTTCAACGTAGTAGGACTTCCCACTGCTCTCGTCTCCTCGCTTCTCAGCGGCAGGAAATAGTCTGCAACGCAAAAATCAGGCCGATTACTCGAATTTCAAATTATGGTATAGCCCTGCCTGTATGTTGTTGCAAAAGTCCTTGATTCTCGCAGTTGTTTTAATTATGTGCAAGGAAAGAGGGCCGAAAATAAATATCGAACGAATCTCAGAAAAGAACATTCTTCGATTTGTTCGCCGTTCGATGATGCAAGTGGCCGGGACGGCGTCAAGTGTCAAGATAAACGCCAAAGTACGGCGCTCTTGACCCCGTCCCGGCCACCAGAGGGAGACTCTGCGCGCGAATTGAAAAAACGCGTTTGACAAAGCCGACGCTGTCATACATGGGGTATACGCAAACTGCCGACCAAAGGGAGGCGTCCGCCTGGACGGTCAGTCCCTCAAGCGGCGTTCTCGACGCGAGCCAGCATCGGCGCGCTCAACTGCTGGCGGAGGCTGCCGGCGAGATCCGCCACGACGCGCATCCGTTCGGCAATCGGAGCCGGCACTTCGCTGCCGTTCATCGCCAGTTGCGAGTGCAGCAGGAGTCCGGCGACGGTGGATTTCAGTTCGGTTTCGATGGCCACGGCGGCGGCGCGGCGGGCCAGCGACTGCTCGCGCTCACGGCGGTGCAGCGCGGAGCGAATCTCGCGAACCAGACGAGCCGCTCCCGATAGCGCGAAGTTAATCTGCAAGGGAATCGCCAGACTGGCGTGCTCCCAGATAGCCTCGGCGGAGGCCGGATCGCACTCGGCCATCGTCTCGTCGATCACCACGGCGGCATACTCGCGGCGGCGCAGCGCGGCCAGCGCGGCCTTGCGTCCGTCGGCTACCTCAATCTCCATGCCCAGTTGCGTTGCTACAACAGCCGCGCAGTTGCGGGCGCCTTCAACACCAGTCACTATCAAAATACTCATTTCCAGCTCCTTTGGCCTGTTCCGTTAGCCTGTTCCGTTGGCTCGCCCGGCACTCCTGCCGGCTCCGAATGTGATCCCCGCAGGTCATCTTCCCGCTTAGGGCCTGTGATCTGTCCCGTAATTGTGCTATCGGCGTAATCTGTCCCGGCTTGAGCCTGAACGATTATTCTTCCCGAAGCGGGTCGGCGATGCCATATTCCTTCAGCTTGCGGTAGAGGGTGGTCTTGCCGATTCCCAGCAGCTTGGCCGCCTGCAGCTTGTCGCCGTTCAGGGTGCGAATGGCTCCCAGAATCGCCTGACGCTCCAGGTCCGCCAGCGTGGTCAACTGCGGCGCGTCGCCCTCGGCTGCCGGCTCGCCGACGACGACCGAACGCCGCGCCTCCAGACCCTGCTGCTGAAGCTGCGTGGGCAGGTCGCCCAGGTGCAGGATGGGACCGCTCGAAAGCGCGCAGGCCCGTTCGATTGAATTCTCCAACTCCCGCACATTTCCCGGCCAGTCGTGGCGCATCATGGTGCGCAGCGCCTCGTCGCTCAGCGTGAACTTGACGCCGTGCTCGCGGCTGATGTGGTCGAGGAAGTGCGCGGCCAGCAACGGAATATCTTCGCGGCGGTCGCGCAGCGCGGGCAGCCGGAGATTGACGACGTTGAGCCGGTAGAAGAGATCCTTGCGGAAGCTGCCCTTTTCGACCATTACCGCCAGATCGCGGTTGGTGGCGGCGACGATGCGCGCCTTGATGGGAATCCGATGGGTTGCGCCGACCGGGCGGACCTCTTTTTCCTGCAAGGCGCGCAGCAGCTTGGCCTGCAAATCGAGCGAGAGTTCGCCTATCTCGTCGAGAAAGACCGTGCCCCCCTCGGCTGAGACCAGCAATCCATCCTTTGCGCGGTTGGCTCCGGTGAAGGCGCCCTTCACGTAGCCGAAGAGTTCGCTCTCGATCAGCGTCGGCACCAGCGAGCCGCAATCGACAGGTAGGAAGGGCTTTTGCGAGTTTGGACCGTAGGCGTGGATGGTGCGCGCCACCAGCTCCTTGCCGGTGCCGCTCTCGCCCAGAATCAGAACCGGATGGGAGCTTTGCGCCACTTTGGACAAGATGCGATAGAGCTTCTCCATCTCGCCGGAGCGGCCGATCATCGCGCCCAAACCTTGACTGAGACGGAGGCGCTCGCGCAACTGGCGCGTGGCGGTGTCGGTGACCAGCGAGGAGGCAGCGCGCTCCAGCACTGTTGAAAGCTCGTCAATCGCGAAGGGCTTGGCGAGGTAGTCGCAGGCTCCGCAGCGCATCGCCTCGACGGCAGCGTTGACCGAGCCTGAGGCGGTCATGGCGATGACCGCGGTCTGGGGGTAGAGGAGCTTGACCTCGCTGACCATCTCCAGACCTTGATTGTTGCCGGCAGGAAGGTTGACCAGCAGGATGTCGGCGGTCGAGCCGCGCAGCATACTGCGCGCCTGTGTCATATCGCCGGTGCTTTCGACCGCATAGCCCAGGCTCGCGGCGATCTCGGCGCAGGCCGAGCGGACCGCCGTGTCGGCGTCGACCACCAGCAGATGCAGGCGAACCGGCGCTTCCGCGAATTGGGGGGGGATAAAATCCATGGCCCTCGTATTCAGAACTGTTTCGAGCATTGTAATTGCCTCACGCGCTAAATGGGTGAACTGCTTTTGTGGTTGATGCCGATCCAGGAGTTTTCTTTGGTCAGCTTGCCGTTAAAAATCCGCTTGTTCGCTTGTCCTATCTGTACTGCTACTTCAATTTGTTCAATTCGTTGCGGGTGCCCCACCCTCACCGCGTCTTTGTTTTTGCGGCTAGGGTGGGATACCATGCGCTCCTGCTCAGCGGCTTCGGAGCGGCAGCGTGATCTCGAAGCGCGCGCCGCGCGGCGAGCGATTGGCGGCATGGATGCTGCCTCCGGCGGCCTCGACGATGGAGCGGGTGATGGAGAGGCCCAGTCCGCGATGCCCGGCCTGCTGCGGGTATTGTTTGTTGGCGTTGGTGGAGTAGCCGGAGTCGAAGATCTTCTCCAGCGCATTCGCGGGGATGCCCGGCCCGTCGTCCTCGACGGTCAGCGTCAAGCTGTCTTTTGCCGGGTTCTCGCCGAGGCTGAGCCGTATGCTGCCGCCCTCCGGCATCGCTTCGGCGGCGTTCTTCACCAGGTTGACCAGAATCCGGGTCAGCTCCTCGCCGTTCATCTGCACCGGCAAGGCGCCGCACTTCGCGTCCACGGTGAGGCTAATCGCGGCTCCGGCCAGAGCGGCCAGCAGATTGCGATTGGCCAAGAGTTCCGCGGCCAGATTGTTGATTGGCGCGGCGGGCATCAGATCCCAGCGGCGGGCGCGCTCCGGTCTGACCGCGCCCAGCGGTGCGCTTCCCGGTTCGCTGCCCATGCGAGGAAGGCCCACAGCTGCTCCCAGCCTCAGATCGAGCGACAGCAGCTTCTCCACCAGACGGCGGCTGGCCGAGGCCACCAGACGGAGTTCACTGGCGTAGTGAGTGTACGAGGAGTACAGCACCCCCGGCTCCTCTAATAGGTCGCAGTAGAGTCCCAGAGCCGTGACCATATTCCTTGCGTCGTGGGCCACCTCTGCAAGACTCTCGCCTTCGCCGCGCAGATTGGCCAGCGTCTCGACGACCGCCTCAACCCGCTGGCGTTCTTTTCCGGCCACCCCGGTTCCGGTTGCTCCCATGGTCGCCAGCCCCGCTGCCGCCGGCCCGATCTCATTGATTCCTTCGTTGATCTCCGCGACTCCCGCTACTTGTGCTGTCTGCTGCTGCATGATCCGCCTCGTTTCGTGGTCCCTATTCCCTATTCCCTAATCCCTTAGTCCCTTAGTTCCTAGTCCCTTAGTCCCTAGTCCAGGCTCTTCAGCCCTTCCCGATTCTGCCCAAGGTGTTGGAAACTGTCCTCTTCTATTACACGTGGCGTGCCAAACTAGGACAGCCGGATTAAGTTCCTAATGAGGGAAGGAGTTAGTGTATGAATTCGGTACAGCCCAGTTTGAAGCGAAGTTTCGCTTTTTCTCCCAAAATGGAACGGGCCTCTCTCTGAAAAATTGATTAACTCTATTTATTTCAATTAATTAAAGCGAGATTCCTGTTTCGGAGTAGATGATTAGAGTTTTCCCATCCTGGAATCGGCGAGAATCTGCCCCGCGCAAGCCCCCTCCCGTACAATCTCTTCAT
>Ga0181517_10002739_pt1 | contig 17537 bp, 14 predicted proteins | sample PEATcosm2014_Bin_31_FD_119748 | JGI IMG/M metagenome (GOLD analysis project Ga0181517, IMG submission 119748) | Peatland microbial communities from MTU Mesocosm Facility, Houghton, MI, USA - PEATcosm2014_Bin01_30_metaG | ecosystem: Environmental > Terrestrial > Soil > Wetlands > Peat | place... | reverse complement strand
CTTCACTTTTTCTTCCAGCGGGGCCTGCTGACCCAGCGACGAGTAAGTTTCCCGGGTGCTTGCGCTGGAACCATGCGTGCGCGCTGTACGATGCCCGATTTTGACTTAGCAAAGAATCGAACCGCTGGCGAAACTCGTGGGTGCTCAGCGCGGCCTTGGTTCTCTCTTTGGAAACCGTCCGCAATATGACCCAGGGATTTTGGGTAGCGGCCCAGAGCTCTTTGTCAAGCTCTTCCCAAAGGTTGTCCGCTGCATGGTTCCAGGACCAGTGCAGATTGAGCGCTAACTCGACCAGGGCTTCGGTTCCATCGATCTTTGACCGGTCGGCGGGCGTCTTAGGATCATTCACTTTTTCTCCCTATTTATCGAACTTCAGAAAACGAGCGCAGCTATCGCGAATGTCTGGCCGGCGATAGCCACTCCGCTTCAATTTCAAAAGCTTGTCGCTTAGCTGTCAGTGAACATAGCCTTCTGCGGATGTCCCTTGGCCAGCGGAGCAGGTGCAGCCGAATCGCTGAAGTCCGCCGTCCACTGCCAGTTCCTGATCTCGGGCATATCCTCAAGGTGCTCGCGAATGTAGTCGTGATGTTCATTGAGTTTCTTGCCGAATAGCTGGATCGCATCCGCAGCCTGCACGCGAAGCCGGGGAATGTGCTTCAGCGCGTCAAGCGCAAGGTGGAACCGGCTCATTTCATTCAGCACCACCATATCGAATGGGGTAGTGGTTGTCCCCTGGTCCATATATCCATGCACATGGAAGCGGCCCTCATTGGCGCGCCCATGAACCAGCGTATGAATGAGCCAGCGGTTGTTATGAAAGGCAAAGATAACGGGCGCCTTTTCCGTGAAGAGCGCGTTAAACGACATCTCATCCATGCCGTGAGGATGTTTGTCTGGATACATCAGCGTCATCAGGTCAACTACATTGACGACCCGCACCTGGATGCCAGGGACATGTTTCTGCAGGAGCCATGAAGCCGCGCAGATCTCAATCGTTGGCACGTCGCCGGCGCACGCCAGTACGATATCCGGCTCACCGCCCTCGTCATTGGTTGCAAACTTCCACGTCGATGCGCCGCGTGAACAATGTTCCAGAGCTTCATCCATGTTGAGCCACTGCAATTGCGGCTGCTTCCCGCAAGTGACAATGTTCACGTAGTTGCGGCTCCGCAGGCAATGATCGAAGACGCTCAAGAGGCAATTGCTGTCCGGCGGATAATAGACGCGAATGGTGTCGCTTCTGCGCGCCAGGGCATTGTCCACAAAGCCGGTGGCCTGGTGGCTGAATCCGTTGTGATCATTCCGCCACGCATGGCTTGTGAGCAAAACATTCAAAGACGCAATCGGCTTGCGCCACGAATAATCGCGACATTGTTCAAGCCACTTTGCATGCTGTGTGAGCATGGAATCGACCACCTGCGCGAAGGCTTCATAGGAGGACCACATCCCATGCCGCCCGGTAAGCAGGTAGCCTTCCAGCCATCCCTCGCACAGATGCTCACTCAACACTTCCAACACGCGGCCATCGGGGCCGAGTTCGTCATCGATCGAGACAAGCTCTGCCATAGAACAGCGCTTTGTCGCTTCGAAGATGGAATTCAGTCGATTGGAGTTTGTTTCATCGGGACAAAACATACGAAAGTTTGTGAGATTCATCCTGAAAATGTCACGGAAGAAATCGCCAAGTTTGCGCGGAGCCTCGGCTAGAACCTGACCCGGTCCGGGAATTTCGAGTGCGTACTCTGTGAAGTCGGGCAGGGCGAGCGTAATCAGCAATCGGCCGCCATTCACATAAGGACTGCCACCCATGCGCCGGTTGCCGCGAGGCGCGAGGACCGCCAATTCTTCAATGAACTTGCCACTTTCGTCGAATAGTTCCTCTGGCTTATAACTCCTCATCCAAGCTTCAAGAACTTTGAGATGCTCCGGATTTTCGCGAACGGTTGCAAGCGGGACCTGGTGTGCACGGAAGGTGCCTTCGATGGGGATTCCATCCACTTCTTTCGGGCAAGTCCATCCCTTGGGGGTGCGCAGAACGATCATGGGCCAGACGGGCTGCCTCTTGAACCCGTTCTTGCGCGCTTCCTGTTGAATCGACCGAATCTCGGCGTAGCACTCGTCCATCGCCCGAGCCAGAAGTTGATGAACAACCTCGGGATCGTCGCCCTCGACGAAGTAAGGCTTGTACCCACGGCCGGTGTACAGAGCTTTCAAATCTGCGTCGCTGGTACGCCCCTGGGCGGTCGGCCCCGATATTTTGTAGCCATTGAGATGCAGAATCGGAAGAACCGCGCCATCCCGTGTGGGGTTAAGAAAGTTGACCGACTTCCAGCTTCCTTCAAGTGGACAGGTCTCGGATTCACCGTCGCCAATGACACAGGCAACAATCAGATCTGGATTGTCGAATGCAGCGCCGAACGCGTGAACCAGTGAATAGCCAAGCTCTCCACCCTCATGCATGGAGTTCGGCACGTGCGGTCCGCAATGGCTGGGAACTCCGCCGGGCGTAGAGAATTTGCGGAACATGAGCCGCATGCCATCTTCATTGGCTGTGATCTCGGGGTGGACCTCGGTGTAGGAACCTTCCAGGTACGAACAGGCATTCAGCGATGGGCCGCCGTGTCCCGGGCCAGAAATGTAGATGATGTCCGCATCATTCTCTTTGATCAGGCGATTGAGATGGATGTAAATGAGGTTCTGCCCCGGCGACGTTCCCCAGTGTCCGAGTAGCCTCGGTTTGATTTGTTCCGCCTTGAGTGGTTCGCGAAGCAGCGGGTTTTCGAATAGGTAGATCTGTCCGATGCACAGATAGTTCGCTGCACGCCAGTAGCGATTCATCTTGTCCAGCATGTCCGGCGAAAGCGGCCCTTTGGGGGCCAGCGCATGCACCTCTGTTTTGCCATTCGCGGCAATCGCGGTTGACAATGCCACATCGAAGATAAACCCGGACGTCTTCTCAGTCTGATTGATATTCCCTGCGAGTCTCTTGATAGCCATATTGACGGTTCCTCTGAAGTCCCCGCGACCTATAACTGCGCGATCGCGATGTTGAGACGCTGTTTGTTCGCGTCTGTCCGCGCTGCAATCCCTATCTCATTTCGTCAACAGCTTCTTGATCGCCTGCAGTTCAAGGCGCCGCTTAGCGGTGGTCTTGGGAGAGGCCATCCTCAGCCCTTCCAGCGCGTCAAGGACGATTTGGGAAACGATCAACCGTGTGGTTTCCTTGTCGTCAGCAGGAACAACGTACCATGAATTTCCGTCCAAGCAGAAAAAACTCAACGCATAATCATGCGGGGTGTCGTTTGACCTATACTCCTGCCATCGTGTGATGCAGATTGACACGAAACTCAGCCCAGGAGATGGACTCAACCCATCGGGTCGGGATTAGCACCGATCGATTGTGAAGCCAGTCTCCGCCCTTTACATCGAAGTAACCGAGATGCCAGCTAGTCTCATCCATGAGAAAGCCATCCAGGGTTCCGAACTCGCCATCCGTGGCCCACACGTGGTAGCCCTTCACATGGGAGGTGCTGCGCAGGTGGGGGACGCCGTGAATCTTTACTGGATACTTCATTCCAGTCGCCATGGGCGGCATGCCAAACTCGGTGTCAACCCAGGTTGCCAGCGGGCCAAAATAATCGTGCATGGCAATCTCCTGCTCGCGGGAGACCGGTTTTTCCGCATCGACGTCGGGACTGTTGTGGACTTGCTCTTTGGTCAAATGAGTGCGACAGGTTTTGTTTGTCCAGTCGGGCTGTTCGAGCACGGCAATGGGAAGAACCACATTGCGGCGTTTCAGCCAGTTCCCTACGTCCACCACCAAGTAGAGAATCCTCCAGGACTGGTCGTCAAACAGAAAATCGTGGATACTCCCCGCTTCGCCATCAGTTGCGATGACCGGAGATCCGATTAAGGCGTTCAGATCGTACAGCATGTTCTTCCCTCACTTGGTTGCTGCAATGGCCGGGCATCTCAGCCCCGCAGTTGTTTTAGGACTGATGTCCTCTCCATCGCAAACGCAATGCGAGGTCTCTACCGGTTCCTCCGAGCATTCATCAGGACGTTCACGCAACCTTGCCATGATCCCCCTGATCCCTCTGAATTTCTCTCTCGGCTTCGAGCCAATCCTGATTCTGTTGGCTCTCGCCCTGGACCCTTTGCTGGTAGAGTTCATAGGCCCGCGCTGCGATCTCTGCTGTCCGATCGACGGGTTTTTTCATAAGCAACGCAGGTTTGGTTGGATCGAAGATCCGGTAAGCAAGTAGCTTCACGCGGTCATTGATGAGGGCCCAGACCAGAGCGTAAGCCCAAACGAACCCTGCCCACTTCCAGCCGAGCGGGGCCATAAATATCCCGTAGACCGCGATCAGCGTTGCTATGGTCTGGGTGCCAAGCACCGCGATCCAGAGAATCTTGGCAGGGCGTATCGACCAGAATGGGCCGCGCGTGCGGGTGAGGAAAATGGTCAGATGGCCAGCTATCGAAAGCTTCAGGTACATCAGTGTCTGGATGTGCAAGCGGTCCATGTGGAAGACTCGCTCGCCGAGATAGAACAGAAGAAAGGCGGCGGCAACTCCAACGACTCCGAGCACGGTAGAGATCGAAAGCACAAGCCGCATGTTCCACGACTCTGGCTTGTTCTTGTAGAGGACGTTATCGTAGGCGATGGACAGGATGGCTCCATCGTTGAGCAGTGCCAGCATCACGATCATGACGGCAGTGAGCGGATAGAAGTTGAACACCAGGATTGCGAGCGTCATGAAGAACAGTACGCGCAAGGTCTCGGCAATGCGGTAAATGGCGTAGCTGTTCATCCGCTGGAATATTCGGCGGCTCTCCTTGATTGCATCGATGATCACCGACAAGCCCGACGTGAGAAGTACGATCGATGCGGCTGCCCGTGCAGCGTCTGTGGCGCCCGAGACAGCGATTCCACAATCGGCCTTCTTGAGTGCGGGAGCATCGTTGACGCCATCGCCGGTCATGCCCACGATGTGGCCACACCGTTGAAGAATATCGACGATGTGGTACTTGTGCTCGGGAAATACCTGTGCGAATCCGTCGGCCTTTTCGATCGCCTCCTCAGTTTGGGTCGACTCTTGTTTCTTGGTGTCGCCCAGGGCGCCTGCATCCAGGATGTTAGTGCCCAATCCGAGTTGTTTCGAAGTCTCCCGGGCGATGGCGATCTGATCGCCGGTCACCATCTTTACATCCACGCCCATCTGCCGGGCGCTGGCAATGGTCGCTTTGGCCTGCACGCGCGGCGGATCAAACAGCGGCAACATGCCGGCAAATATCCACTTGCCCTCTTCGTCGGCTCTCGCAACGCCCAGCGAGCGAAAGCCGCGTCCCGCAAATTCGTTGATTGCGTTCTCGACTGCGGCCTTCACTTCATCTGCGTTGGTCGCCAGTTGCAGAATCGCCTGCGGAGCTCCCTTGGTCACGAAGAATTGTTTGCCGTCAGTCCCTTTAACCGTGGCTTCGGTGCGTTTATGCACGGGATCGAAGGGTTGAAAGTGAAGTACAGTGAAGCTCTTCAGCGTCTTGTCGTCCTTCACTCCACCGATCACTGCCAGATCGATGGTGTCCTTGTCTTCGGCTCGCGATGCGAGCGCGGCCCAGAGGATCACGTTGTCCGGTGTAATGCCATTCAGGGTGAAGGGATCGCCCAGCGCCAGCTTGTTTTGGGTGAGCGTACCGGTTTTGTCCGAACAAAGTACATCCACGCCCGCGAGTTCTTCAATCGCCGACAATCGGGTGACGATCGCTTCTTTCTTCGCCAGCAGCCGTGCCCCGACCGCCATCGTTACAGAGAGCACCGTGGGCATGGCTACCGGGATTGCCGCAACCAGGAGCACCAGGCAGAATTCCAGCGTGGTCAGAACCTTATCGCCTCGGAAGAGAGCGACTATCAGAATTAACGCGACCAACGCCACCGCCAGCACGATCAGGTAGTCACCTATCTTTAAGACCGCTTTTTGAAAATGGCTTACGGTATTCGCATCCTGCACCATCTGAGCGGTCTTGCCGAAATAGGTGTTCGTTCCGGTGGCGTACACCATCGCGTCGATTTCACCCTGACGGACGATCGATCCCGAGAACACAGCAGCACCTGGCTTGGCGGTTACAGGCAATGACTCGCCCGTCAATGCGGATTGATCTACCTCGATCGGGTCGCCATCGAGCAAGCGCGCGTCAGCCGGTACAATGTCGCCCAACCGCAGTCGAATAACATCTCCAGGCACTAACTCACTTGCCTTGGGGTTCTGCCACTTGCCGTCTCGCTTGACTTTGGCCAGGATTGCCAGGCGTGCTTTTAGAGCTGCAATGGCGTTACCGGCCTGGTGCTCTTCCCAGAAACCGACTACAGCGTTCGAACAAAGCAGAAGAAGAATAATGAAGAAATCAAGCCAATGCTGAACAGCCGCGGATAGAATGACCGCAACTTCGATCATCCAGGGAATGGGGCCCCAGAAATAGGAGAGAAACTTCAAGAGCTGATTGGTCTTCTTCTCAGTAATCTCGTTGGGGCCGTATTGAGTCAGCCGTTTCTCTGCCTCGGCCTGGCCCAGTCCATCCGGGGTTGAGCCCAACTTCTTCTGCAACTCCAGCATCGGAAGAGTCTTGAGATCGTCCTTGGACGCTGGGTTGGAGTCGTGCTTTAACTCTGGCTTCTCTGCAATCGCTGTCACGATGGATGCTCTCCCTGTTCTTGCTCCTTCCAGCCAGCGCGCTTCAAAGGGAGGCTTGGAGGACTGTTGAATGGTGGAGATGGACTACCGGTCTCGCGCCCAAGCTTTGGAACGTGGCGCCGATAGGACGGACCAATCAGAGAAGAGATGCTTCAACGAGCAGGTTACTTCGAAAAAATACTGTGGTCACTGTCGTACCGCTTTTCGGTTTTCGAGGATTTCTCAGCAGCTTTGTCAGCCACGTGTTCAATCCTTTTCTCAGCAGTTGCGTCCGAGATCGTTTCGTCTTCCAGTTTCGTAGTTTCTGAGTTCTCAAATTGCTCCGGCATGGCGATTGCCCCTGTTGTTGCCATGGATCCTCACTCGTTCAGATTCTGTGATCTTTTGCTCTCATGGTTGACTACCACCACTCCGTGGCGCGACCTGCTCCAGTCTTGACCCCGCTCTCAGGCTTGGCTGAGCGAAGAAGTAACAGCGGACATTCCACCAGCTTGACAACCTTCTCGGCGATTGAGCCGAATACCAGCGGGTGCGAGCCGGAGATGCCGTGTATTGAGATTACGACCATGTCGATATGCTCGCTCGATAACCTCCATAACGTTTCCCGCAACGTCATTGCCGACTTCGACGCTGGGGGTTGCTTTGATCCCCCTGGCCACAAGAACCGCTTGGCACTTCGCAAGATGACGCGTCGAGTATTCCCGAGCCTGCTGGATGAAATTGGCTTCTGGGATCATGTCGGGGAGGCTTGTGGTAGGAAACATGGGGATCACATTCAAAAGGAAGAGTTCGGCATGAAAATGCTGCGCAAGATCAACTGCCATTTCTAAAGCCACCTGGGATGATGGGCTGAAATCAATGGGCAGAACGATCTTCGTAGGGATCGATGGGAAAGCATGAACTTCAGCCACGACAATCTCCAGGCCGTCTCAGTGAACTGGCTCAAACCTCATGTTCCTCCCTACACAGGAGTAAAGGCTGTGCTCTTTTGTTCACTCTCAGAGGGATCGGATTGAGCGGATAAGGTTTGCCGCCGCTTGCGTCGCTGAATGAAACGGTAGAGGGACTTCTCTCAGTGCCGGCCTAAAGTGACGATCTTTTGAGTATCCCTCTCTGACCACTCTCTCCAAGGACATAGCGGAGCCAATTTGAACGGCGCCTCAATCGATCCAGGACAAGTATGACGTAGCCTTGAAAACCGACAAGTTCTTGCGCGTTGTTCATGGCACACCGGCCGACGTAAACAGGGCCAGGGACATCATTGCCGGGATTGAACACGGTTCGTACGCCGTTGATGGCGAAACGGTGTACGCCTGAAGATTGGCGAAGTTGCACACCACTCCGCGGGCCTGGACTGAAAGGCAAACCTGCCTCAGCACAGCCCATCAACGCAGAAATGTTGAGGCAATTATCAGGAAGTAACGCCATTCATTTCAGCGCTGAAATGCGCTTCGAGTATTGGTCTTCGTCGAAAATTCAAATAGCTACGGGTATTCACCGACTTGTCCCTTCTAGACCGTCTCGATTGACGTCTAATCGCGAACGTACTCATCGGGGAGCTTATCGGTCCCGGAAGTCGCGATGCGGAGTTGATCCTCGCATCTGACACGGCCTTCCGAGATGCTTCCCAGTGAGTTGACGATTGCCCGCCGATTTAGAAACCCGTCTGCTCCATTTCTGCTCTATTCGATTGCTGAAGAATGGCACTTTCAGAAATGCCCGTATTCTCTATTGCCAGAACGAGATAGAGTGAATGCCATGTTCTTTGTTTTCAATTGATGAGTACATTCCCAAGCTGAATGTCGCCGGTTCGATCCTGGTCTCTCGCTCCGTATAAACAGAATCCTGGAGCCAATTCGGAATCCAGTGGTTTTCATCCGTGAAAAGGCTGCGCCAGCGCGAAAGCCAACTAGCCAGCTAGTCCCTACGCTGTAGGGTTTTGCTAACAAGCACATTCCAAATAAGTTATTGAAACAATGAACCGTGCCCAGCCGGGCTTTTGGTAGCGCTGGCCTCCTGGCTGGCTGTGCCGAGGACCTCCAGGTCCTCGGCGGCAGCACCTAACTCTTCTTGTCGCCCAGCCGAGCCACACTGAATTGCGCTCCGGCAAACAGGATCAGGCCTGAGATATAAGCCCAGAAGAGCAGCCCCACTGAAACATAAAACCGCCCGTAGAGCGCTTCCAGGTCGAGGTGGGGCAGCACGCCGACAAAGATATATTTCGCTACCAGCCAGATGACCCCGGTGATGATGGCTATGCGCATGACCGGGCGCGGCGGAACCTTGCGGTTGGGCAGGAGCCAGTAGATAGAAAAAAAGAAGAGAATGGAGGCCACGCCGGTGGTGGCGGCCAGCAACAGGAAGGTGATGGAGTGGAAGATGAAGTTATCTACATGGTGAAAGAACACGAACTCCAGCACATCGCGCAAACCGGCATTGATGGCGATGCTTCCCATCCCGAGAATCACCATCAGAATGGCCAATCCAAAGGCGACCACCTGGTTGGCCAGGTAGTTGCGGCTCTTGACGACGCCCCAGGCCTGGTTAAGGGCCACCTCAAGGGGCAGGAAGATGCCTGTGCAGGCGACCAGAATCATGATCAATGAGAATAGGCGAATGCCCTGGTGCGTGGCTGCGTCCCCCAGGCTCTTGGCCACGAAATCCTGGTTCGAAGGCAGAAAATAACGCACCATGTCGGTGATGACAGATTTCATCGTTTCCGAGTGGAAGACCGACCCCGCCAGGGTGTAGAGCAGCACGATGAACGGAATGAACGAGAGGATGGCATTGGCGGCCACGCTGAAGGCGAAGGTGTGCACTTCGCTGTCGAGGAGATATTTCACCAGCGCCTGGCCGTCGTTGCGCCAGCGGAACCACTTGGAATGGACGACGGTTTCAATGGCTTCGGCGGTGGCGTTGCCGTTCGCAGCGGCTTCTACCTGGACGGCGGGATCTACAACCTGGGACATGCTTTACCTCTTTAGTGGCACAAAGCGAGCGTGTTGGCAGATGCGCGCAAGAAACAACAATGCCGGACGGGCGCTGTTTCAAGGATACCCGCTTGCCGGTAATCCGCGCAGTCCCATTGGGGACACCGCGTGGTCAGTTCAAGATAGTTCACTACTATTCCGCGTGGAAGACGACATCGAAGAGCAGCAGGCTGGCGGTGGTGAAGATGATGTCGTAGCCGAGCAGCATCTTGATCCACAGGGTGGGGTCGTTCTCTCCGGTGAGGATGGCGGTGGTGGCCTGCACCATGGCCAGAAGCGCGGGAATGAAGATGGGAAAGAGGATAAGCGACAGCAGCAACTCGCGGTTGCGGCTGCGAATGGAAAGCGCGGCAAAGAAGACGCCGTTGGCCACCAGGGCCCAGGTGCCGAGCGGCAGAACCAGCGCCAGAAGCCAGGCCTGCCCGGCGATTTGCAGGTTGTAAAAGATGAGGAAGAACGGCGCCAGGATCACCTGCACGATGGAGACAAAGAGGAAGTTGGCGATGACCTTTGAGAGATAGAGTTCTGCCCCGGGAGACGGGACCATGCGCTGAGCGTCAAGCACCTGGTGACGAATCTCGCGCGCCCAAGCCTGGTTCAGCGTGCTCACCGACGCAAACATGGTGGCCACGCACAGTACGCCGCCGGCAATCTGCTGCGAGAAGGCGCCGCGCGGGTCAAAGGCTATCGAGAACAGCACCACCACCAGCCCCGAAAAAAAGAGCATCGACACGATGGCGTCAAGCGAGCGCCACTCAATGCGCAGATCTTTGACGAGATGAGTCCACAAGGCGCTGGTCATCAGGCGTGCACCTCCGGGACGGTCGTCTTGGCGGCATCTTTGGTCAGATCGGCGGTCTGGGCCTCGGCAGCACGAATGTAATCTTCCGGGTTGAGAATAAGCTGAGTTCCGCGGGTTCCGGCTGAGACGCTGATGGTTTCAAAGAGAATGGCGGTCTCGTCGACAAAAACGGGGTAGGGCTTTTTTGCGCCGAAGACGGTGACGCCGCCGCGAATGTAGCCGGTGAGCGGCTGCACGTCCTTGAGGGGGCACATCTCAGCCTTGCGCAGGCCGGCGGCGCGGGCCAGCTTCTTGAAGTCCAGTTCGGCGTCGCCGGGGATAACGGCAAAGACAAATGTGTTAGCCCCGCCGGTGGTCAGCAGCGTCTTAAACACCTGTTCGGCAGGCATCCCGATCTTGCCGGCAACTGTAGTGGCTGAGAGGTCTTCAGGGTCCACTTCGTATTCGCGAAGTTCGAAGGCGATACCGAGATTTTCAAGGAAGCGCGCGCCGTTGGTTTTCATTGCGTGGGGCTTCCCTTCTCAAATGAATCCACACGGCCGGTGTGCAGCGTCAGCACCCAGTCGGCGATGGGGGCGGCGGCTTCGCGCTGATGCGTGGTGAGGACGATGGTGCGATTGTGGCGGCGGAATCCGGCCAGCAGTTGAACCATCTGACTGACGCTTTCCACATCCATATTGGAGAAAGGCTCGTCGAGCAGGAGCAGCTCAGGCTGGGCCAGCAGCACGCGGGCCAGCGAGGTGCGCTGGCGCATCCCTTGCGAGTATTGGCCGAAAATGCGCGGCAATTCAGGGTCGAGCCCCACCATGCGCAGAGCTTCACCCGGCGCGAGGCACTCGCGGCCCGGATAGAGGCTGGCAAAATAGCGCAGGTTTTCCTGGGCGGTGAGCTCGTCGTAGAGCATGGGGGCGTGGCTCATGTAGCCGATGCGGGCGCGGGCTTGGTGGGGCTCCAGACCGTCGAATACTTTGATCGTGCCAAAGCTGGGCCGCAACAATCCGGCCAAAATGCGTAACAGGGTTGACTTGCCGGCACCGTTTTCGCCCACCAGGACGTAGCAGCGACCGGGCTCGAAATCCACTGAAACCTGGCGCAGGGCCGCAAACGTTCCAAAAAGTTTGGAGACCTTGTCGAGGCGTGCGCTGATGGTGGAACTGGATGGCTCAGCGGAAGCTTGCGTATTCATCCGATCAGTTTGCCGCGGTTGGACTGGCCGGCTGAACGCTGGCGGCGGCGCGTGGTGTTACCGCAGCCTTGGCGGGCGGGGCGCCGGGCTGCGCGGGAGTTGCGCCAGGCTGAGCAGGAGCGTATTTGCTGGCGCACTTGGCCTGCAACACGGTGGCATGGAAGACGCCGTCGCGGCCGTAGGTGCCCTGAGCCAAAGCCTGGGAATCGTCCTTGAACGTGTCTGGCGGCGGCTCAGATCCTTTATAGACGACATGCAGCAACCGCCCCGAGGGGGCCTTGGGGGAGTGGCTCTCAAACTCGTTGAGCACGAAGTTGACGTGGGTGCCGTTTTGCTCGATAGAGCCGGGCTGCACAAAGCCCTCCACGCGCAACTGGCTGTGGTAGGCCTTGTCGCCCATACCGCCAAGTTCGGCAATGGTCACGTAATAGCTCTTGTTGGCGTCGTATCCAGACATGGCCAGCCAACCGATGGTGCCAACGATGACGGCTACCGCAATACCAATCCGCAGGGTGTTTGGGGGAATTTTCATATGCACCTTTATATGCACCTTTAAGGATACGAGCGTTCCAGTAAGGGGTCAACCAACGGCAGCAAGAAGGGGTGCATTCTTTCCCGGGAATCGGTGTTGAATAGGGAGTGGCACGTCCTGCCCAGCCGGGTTGGGCGCTTTGCTGCCGGCTGTGTTGCGGGGGAAGCAGCGCGCATCCAGACGAATGGGCGCGGAGCAGGTTAACTGGATGGTTCTTCAGCGCTTGCCAGACCGTTTCGGAAGCGGCCCGGGAAGGAATCCGAGGGCGGCAGCCTTCTACAGGTCGTTATCCTGTGTCTTTTTCGCCTGAAACGAGGCCACAACAGCGGGCGTCAAGACCATTGCAACAAAGGCCAGAGCGATCACGAAATCAATCACGGGAAACTCCTTTCAGCAGGTGTACTGGGGGAACATCTCGAAAGGTAGTTCCCGGTGCATGAAATCGGAATAACCCCTTCGTTTGTCCGGTATGGCCCGTTTGCCTAAGTTCAACCGTCGATTGGTAACCGTGCGGGGTTACTACGGCGCGGAGCCCAGTCGACAGCGAGGGCCCCTGTCTCGCACAAGAAGCCATTCTTAAGCTGTGAGAAAGTGAAATCTGATAAGGATCCGGTCAGGATTCCAGGGGCGGTCAGGCTTCGTCATCTGACTCGGGTTTCTGCATGGAGGCTACAATTGCGGGACTAGCAACCATTGCGACAAAGGCCAACGCAATGAGAAATTCGTGCATATCGCGGCTCCTTGGGCCGGTTCGCGCTTGCGGATTTTTCGCACACGCGTAACCTATCGTTCACGCATTCGTAATAATAACCGTCGTCTGTGAGTGACTTTTGTATTATTACTATGCAACGTGTTTCCGGGGATTGTCTACCTATAAACGGTTGGAATGTAGATTAAATTTGCAAAAAGCGAGGAAGAACCGGCAGATCGGATTTGTCAAAATGACTGGGTATCAAGTTTCGACCGGCAATTGTAAATGGACTTAGCCAATCTAATTAGTCAAAGATAAGTCAAAATGAATGCATGCATGCATACGTGCAGATTATTTGGAGCAAAATGGGGCAGAAACTTTTACGGCACGACTGAAGTCGTGCCCTGACACTTTTTGCTCTTCCGGAGGAGTATTTCCGCAAGCTGTGAAGTCGCGCCCTTTCAAAACAGCGGGCTGAAATGGAGGGCTTACCGAGCGGCCTCAAGGGCAACCGCAGCTCGCTGCAAGGCATGGGTGAGCACAACCAACTGCTGCGCGGCGCGGGGCTGGTCTCTTGTGTCGATGGCCTCGTTGACGCCGGGCAGGACGACCGCTGCGTAGCCGGTATGTTCGCCGGGGGCGAAGATGGTGTGCTTGTACCAGGGACGATCGGGCAGGCCCTTCTGGCTGAGCAAGGCAGTCTCAACCTGGCGCAGGTTGAGGTTGAGCGTGGCCAGGTCGCGAGAGGGAGAGATTTGGCGACGATGCGCCGCTTCTGCCGCTACGGTCATGCGGGCGGCAGCCGCTTTGGCCGGCCCAAAGTCCAATCCCGCCAGCTTTACCTCGGCCGTTTTGTTTTCGGCGGCTTCAAGGTACGAGGTCACTTCGCGGGCATAGGTCACGTAATCGTAGGGCAGCACGTCGGTATCTGCCATGCGCAGGGCCTCAAGGCCAAGCACGCGCGCCATCTCCTGGAGGTAGACGAACTTGGGGTCGGCATTCCGGGTGTACCACGCGAAGTTGTCAAAGACCGAGTGGTAGACGCCGTAGGGGCCTCCGGAGCCGACATCGGTGGAAGGGACGCCGGCATGTTGTAAGAACGGGGTAAAGTCGGAACCGGAACCGAGGTCGCCCATGCGCACGTCTTCACCAGCCACCGGGGGAGCGTTTGAGGCGCGCTTTTCGCCGTTGCCGGGACCGCGTGCCTTCCACTGGCTATAGACGGTGCCGCCTTGCGGGCTGGGAACGGAGCGGGTGAGTTCGCGAATGAACTGCTTGAGCGAGGGAACAGCGGCGGCCGAAAAATCCGGACCGGAAACAGCCACGTCTGCATTGAAGTAAGCCACGGCGTGATCCAGGACAGCCGCGTGCTGCTCAACCCACTCGGTGGAACCGATGAGTCCCTGCTCCTCCGCGTCCCAACTGCAAAAGACAATGGTGCGCGCGGGGCGCCATCCCTGGCTGATCAGCGCGCCGACCCCGTGGACCGCCTCAAGCATAGCGGCGGTGCCGCTGGAAGGATCGACGGCGCCATAGATCCAGGCATCCCGGTGGTTGCCCTCGATTACCCACTCGGAGGGGTAGAGCGAGCCTTTGATCTTGCCGATTACGTCCCAGATGATGCGCCTCTGGTAGTCCTGCTTTGAGACCAGGTGAACGCGCACGCCAGCTCTCGCTTCTGCCAGTCCGAAGTGATAGCGGAACGGCAGTGCGCCCTGCCAGGGCTGGGGAACCACCTGTCCCTTGAGGGCTTGCAGGATGGGAGCAGCATCGTGATAGCTGATGGGGATGGAGATAATGCGCGGCTGATTGCCAGATTTCTCGTTGGAGATGCGTGCCGAGTCGGGCAGGTCGAGAGTAGAGGCCACGCCGGGTGTCTCCGGGTCGCCGGGATATTTGAAGAGGTATTGCACCGAGCCGAGTTGAACGGCGGTCTCTGGACGCCAGGGTCCCTTGGGATAAACAGGGCCCTTGGCGAAGCCGTCATCCTGAGGGTCGGAATAGAGCAGCACGCCCAGGGCGCCGCGCTGCTCGGCCAGGAAGACCTTGACGCCGCGAAAGTTGGAACCGTAGCGGCACAGCACGATTTTGCCGTGCAGATCGATATGCTGGGCCTCGAGCAGATCGAAGTCCTCAAGGCGGCCGTAGTTGGCATAAACCACCTCGGCGGTTACGTCGCCCGATCCGGAAGAGCCGTTGAAAGGCATGGAGACGCGGGGATCGTTCTGGAAGGGATCTGAGTCGACGTGCTCGCGGGTGGGTCCGCTCATGAGCAACTTGCCGCCGGGGTCAAACGCCTCTACGCGCACCACTTCAGGCTGGTTCAGCAGTACCCGGTAGGGAACGATTTCTGTATCCAGGCCCGCGGCGCGAAACTGGTGAGCCACATAATCGGCGGTCTTGCGATCACCGGGCGTCGCCGCCATGTGGGGCTGCGCGGTGAGGGTCTTCAGGTGCCGGCCAGCGAGCTTGGCGCTGGGCACGGCGAGAAACTTCTTTTCGATGCGCGCCTGCAGGCTGAAATCGGCATAGCCAAATACGGTTGGCGGCGCGGATTGAGCCCCGAGGAGGCTGGAAGCGAGAGCCAGAAGGATTGGAAAGAAAAGCTGCCTGCGTACATTCATCAATCGAACCTTTTTGAATCGAATGGCAACCGGGGTTTTGCGGCGTATCGCGCGATGCGGTCCGGCAATGCCTGGCAATAACCTCACAGCTTAGACTACAGCCTGGAGGCTACCTGTTCTGACGGTGGACGGCGAGTTCGAAGAGGAGCCACGCGGCGCATCCGCGAAGGAGACCGCGGCGGTTGCTGCGACCATCGCCAGCGTGGAGGCCGGGCGCTTTCCGCAAATCGTCCGGGCCCTTGCCAACCCCAACTTCCGTCTGTTCTGGAGCGGCAATTTTCTCTCCAACATCGGCACCTGGATGCAGAACGTGGCGTTGGGCTGGCTGGTGCTGGTGCTGACCAACTCGGCCTTTTGGCTGGGCGTGGTGGGCTTTGCCGGGTCCATTCCATTTCTTTTCTTTACGCTGTTCGGGGGCGTGATTGCCGACCGGGTCAACAAGCGCCGGTTGCTGCTGGCGACGCAGACCATCATGATGATCCTGGCGTTTCTTCTGGCGTGGCTGGCCTGGTTGAAGATCATCACGGTGTGGGAGGTGGTGGCCATCTCCTTCCTCAACGGGATGGCGCTGGCCATGAACCAGCCCAGCTACCAGGCGTTGGTGCCGCAACTGGTCAAGCGCGAAGACCTGACCAACGCCATCGCCCTCAACGCGGTCCAGTTCAATTCGTCGCGCGTACTCGGCCCGTCCCTGGGAGGCTACGCCATGGTCCTGTTTGGCGTGGCAGGAAACTTCTTCCTGAATGGCCTGAGCTTTCTGGCGGTGATCTTTGCGCTGCTCCGCATTCGCTATCCGAAGGAGAAGCAAGCGCGCCCCGAAAGCATGTTGGCCAGCCTGCGCTCGGGGCTGCGCTATGTGCGCGGCAATCCGCAGATGTACGTGCTGGTGTGGATGATCGGTATCGCCAGCCTGATGACGATGGGGTTTCTCACCTTCATTCCGTACTTTGCGCGCGATGTGCTGCACGTGGGCGAAAGCGGTCTGGGCTGGCTCATGGCCTGCTCCGGCGCGGGGTCGGTGATGGGAGCGGTGACGGTGGCGTGGCAGGGCAGGATCCGCCGCCGCGGCGCGGTGATCGCCTTTGGCAGCGCCGGGGTGATGGCTTCCATCATCGCCTTTTGCTATTCGCACAGCTTCACGCTTTCCTGCTTCCTGATGCTGGTGGAGGGCTACGGGATGATTCTCACCATCTCTGCGGTGAGCGTGGCGATGCAGCATCTTTCCTCGGACGAGATGCGCGGCCGGGTGATGAGCATTTATGGCACCTGCTTCCTGGGGTTGCCGCCTGTGGGTGCCTTGTTGGCCGGCGAGTTGTCACGGCATTTTGCAACCCGCAATGCGCTGGCAGCGATGTCCGCGGTGGCGATGGCGGCGTTTCTGGGGTTCTATGTGTTTTCGCGGGCGCTGCGGGAGTTGGACTGAGTGCGGGGATTAGGGGATTGTCAATACCCCCGGCAGAGCCGGGGGCTTGATTGTGTGAGCCGCTCAAAGCGGCTTGAGCGGGGTCGCTAACGCGGCCCCGACGTTTTTGGGGCCGCCTTTCGGTGGCTATTTCCACATCTTGAGCTGGTCCAATCGCTTGTCCTCAACCTCTTGGTTTCGGATGTATTCACGAATCGCCGTCTCGTCGCGCCCCACCGTCGACACGAAATAGCCGCGCGCCCAGAAATGCTGACCTGCGAAGTTCTGCTTGTGCTCGCCGTAGGTCCGCGCCAGGTGAATCGCGCTCTTGCCCTTGATGAATCCCACAACCTCCGATACCGCATATTTGGGCGGAATCGAAAGCAGCATATGCACGTGGTCAGGCATCAGGTGGCCTTCCAGCACACAGCATTCCTTCTGCTCGGCCAAACGTTTGAACACTTCGCCCAAATGCTGCCGCAGACCTTCATACAGCACCTTGCGGCGGCATTTCGGGATAAATGCCACATGGTATTTGCACTCCCATACCGTGTGGCTTAGACTCTCCAATTGGTCCATCCAGTTTCTCCTTTGCGTGTGCTTTGGTCGGCTCACGTT
>Ga0181517_10002738_pt1 | contig 17549 bp, 8 predicted proteins | sample PEATcosm2014_Bin_31_FD_119748 | JGI IMG/M metagenome (GOLD analysis project Ga0181517, IMG submission 119748) | Peatland microbial communities from MTU Mesocosm Facility, Houghton, MI, USA - PEATcosm2014_Bin01_30_metaG | ecosystem: Environmental > Terrestrial > Soil > Wetlands > Peat | place... | reverse complement strand
GGATTCAAGCCGATCCAGAAGGCCCACACGATGAGCGGGGCGAAGACCAGAATCTCGCGCAAGGAAAGATCTTTCAGCAGGCGGTTCTTTTCGCTGACTTCGCCCAGCATGGTGCGTTGAAAAAGCCAGAGCAGGTAGGCCGCGCCCAGCGCTATCCCCACCGCCCCCCAGAACGCCCAGTTCAGGGAGACCTGATAAGCCCCGCTCAGAATCGCGATCTCGCCGATGAAACCGTTCAGCGGCGGCATGCCCATCGAGCTGAGCGCGGCAATGCCGAAAATCACCGTGAAGATCGGCATGATGCGCATCAGGCCGCCATATTCTGAGATTTCGCGCGTGTGCCGGCGCTCGTAAACTACGCCCACGATCAAGAAGAGCATACCGGTCGAGATCCCGTGGTTGATCTGCTGGATGATGGAACCCGCTATGCCGGCCGGATTGAGAGCGAAGATGCCCAGGGTGCAAAAGCCCAGGTGGCTCACCGAGGAGAAGGCCACCAGCTTCTTCCAATCCTTTTGCATCAGCGACGCCAAGGCGCCGTACACGATGGCAATCATGGAGAGAATGGCCATGGTGTTCACGATGGCCGGGTTCCTGGCTGCATCGGGCAGCAGCGGCACGGAGAATCGGAGGAAACCGTAAGTCCCCATCTTCAGCAGGACGCTGGCCAGGATGACGGAACCGGCCGTGGGAGCTTCCACATGGGCGTCCGGCAGCCAGGTGTGGAAGGGCCACATAGGCACCTTAACGGCGAACCCCAGGAAGAAGGCCCAGAAGATCCACCATTGCATAGTGGCCGGGATCTGGGTGCGCATGAGGTCGGCGATATCGAAGCTGAGCATCTGAAACTGGAGGTAGTGCTGGTAGTAAAGCGTCAGGATGCCCAGCATCATGATCACCGAGCCGATCAGGGTGTAAATCACGAACTTGGTGGCCGCGTAGACGCGCCGCGGACCGCCCCATATGGCGATGATGAAGTACATGGGCACCAGCCCGGTTTCCCAAAAGACGAAGAACAGCAGGAAATCGAGCGACATGAAAACGCCCAGCATGGCGGTCTGAAGGAGCAGGAAAAAGGCGTAATATTCCTTGAGCCGGTCGGTGACGCTGTTCCAGCTCGAAAGGATCGCTATGAAGCCGACGAGCGTGGTCAGCATGACCAGCAGCAGACTCAACCCGTCGATGCCGATGTGGTAGCTGGCGCCTAGCGTGGGAATCCAGGGGGCCCGCTCGACGAATTGGAAGTCTTTGGTGCGGTCGAACAGGAAGACTAGCGGCAGGGAGACCAGGAAACCGAGCAGGGCAACGGCGTTGGCCCAGAGTTTGACGGCCCGCGGGTTGGAAGCGGGGATAAACAGCAGTATCACAAGACCGGCGAGCGGCGTAAACAAAACAATGGAGAGGATATGATCCATATTCCTGCCTGGGAGTAGCCCACAATGGTATCACCACTGTGGGTGAGGCTTTCAGGCCCGCGTGTGCTATCACTAGAACTGGATGGACCGGATCGGGCGGTATAAGATCGTCAGGGAACTGGGCCGCGGAGCCATGGGCGTGGTGTACCATGCCATCGACCCAAATATCGGCCGCCCGGTGGCCATCAAGACCATCCAGTTAGGCGGGCGCAACGCGGATGAGCAGGGGCGCATGCGCGAGCGCCTGTTCCGCGAGGCGCGCTCCGCCGGCATCCTCTCCCACCCCGGGATCGTGACCATTTACGACGTGGAGCAGCAGGGCGAGCTGGCCTATATCGCCATGGAGTACGTGGATGGGCCGACGCTCGATCACGTGCTCTCCGAGCAGGCGATACCTGGCGGTCGCATGTTCGGCATCCTGGGGCAGACCGCCGCGGCGCTCGATTACGCCCATCAGAAGGGCATCGTGCACCGCGACATCAAGCCGGCCAATATCATGCTGGCGGCGGGCGATACGGCTAAGGTCACGGATTTCGGCATCGCCAAGATCACCGCCTCCGAGCAGTTCACTATGACCGGGTCGATCGTGGGCACGCCGCACTATATGTCGCCCGAACAGGTGCAGGGCCAGAACGTGGATGGGCGCTCGGACCAGTTTTCCCTGGCGGTGATCGCCTATGAGATGCTCACCGGGGAAAAACCCTATACGGGAGAGCAGCTTACCACGGTGGTTTTCAAGATTGTGGCGGACGAGCCGGCGCCGCCGCAGCGCCTGAACCCCACGCTCAGCGGGGCCATCGAGAGCGCGCTGCGCAAGGCGCTGGCCAAGAAGCCGGACGGCCGCTATCGTACCTGCTCGGAGTTCGTGAACGCGCTCGAGAAAGCCTGCGATGCGACCCGCGGCTGGAAGGCCATGGCGCGCGGGGGCAGCCTGAATTCGCCCACTGTTACCGATGCGGCCCCGTTAATAACTTTGCCTCCGGGGCATGCACCGTCGCGCGCGGAATCCACCACCACGGTCGAACGCTCGGGGAAGCGAAGGTCGGGATTTCTAGCGTTCATAGGCGCGATTCTGGTGGCGGCCGCGCTACTGGCGCTGATCGGCTGGCAGGCGGATCCCTCGCTCCCGGGGAAACTCCAATGGGTTTCGCAACAGTGGACGGCGCTCGTGGGGCGCGGAACGGCTCCGGAGACAACGGCGCCACCGGCTGAAGCGCCAGCCGCGGCGCTCGCCGGGGGACAGGCCCAGACTCCCCCGGCGGCCGAGCCATCCGCCAATTCCACCGCGGCTGTGTCTCCGCCGCCGGCCCCGGCTTCATTACCGGCCGAGACCAAGCCCAGCCCCATGCCGTCCTCCGAGGCCAGCCCCGCCGAGCCGAAGCCGAGCCACGTGCCGGCCTCCGAAACCGGTGCCGGGGAAGCGGTCCGCGCGGAGCCGCCGGCGCGCTCGGAGGAGCCGGCGGTGAAACAGGCGGCCGAGCCGAAGATGGCCGTCCGCGAGAGGCCAGCGCTGCCCGTCCGCCCGCAGCAGGTCGACATCATCAGCAGTCCGGGGGGCGCCACGGCCACGCTGGACGGGCGTCCCGATACGGCCTGCAAAACGCCGTGCTCGCTGAATGCCGCACCCGGCCGCCACATCGTCGCCATTACCATGCCGGGCTACCAGGTGGAACATCGCCAGATCGAGGTGGGAAGCGGGCCGCTCGAGATACCGCCCGTAGTGCTGCGTTCCACCGGAGGCACCCTGATGCTGAGCAGCGATCCGGCGGGAGCGGCGGTATTGGTGAACGGCCAGGCCGTGCCACAGACCACCCCCGCGCAGCTAGCGCTGGCCCCCGGGACGTATCAAATCACGGTGCAGAAGGACGGCCGCCAAAACACGTCGAGCGTGGAGATCCGCTCGGGCGAGATCAGGAGCCTAAGGGTTCTTCTTGGGCAGTGAACGGCGGCGCGATGGGCACCACCGGCAGGGTCCAGTTGCGCCGCTCGATAATGGTGCGGGGCTCATAAGTCTTGCCCGCAAGCAGGTGCTTTTCCTCGCGCCGGGCGGACCATAATAGTACCGGCCCTAAAGCCCGCGCGACTGCGCCGCTCATCCATCCGAACTCGTCGGCCACCTGCTTGCGCAGGGCGCGGATGCTCTCGCTCACCGATTCGTTGGTCCGGCGGAGGTGCTTCTCCATGGCCCACAAGGCGGCGGCATAGCCCTCACGCAGCGACTTGGCTTCGCGGGCGAAGCGCTCGCGCACGCGCGGATCGGGATCGTTCTTGTAACGCAGCCAGCCCTCCAGCGTGGTGCGGCAGATGCGATAAATGCTGGGGCCGTTGATTTCGAAATCGCGGCGGAAAGCCCAATCCAGCCAACGCTTGGAATCCTCGCGCGAAATGGCCGCGTGCTGGAAATTGAACCGATCCTGGCCATGGATATCGGCCAGGTTCACGCCATCGAGCATGCGCCCTTCCTCGGTCATCTCCTGGAAGAGGGGCGTGCCGGGGACCGGCGTGTAGAGCATGAACTGGTGGAAATCGGTGTTGTGCGCTACGGCGTGCTCGATTTCCCCGCGAATGTTCTGGGGCGTATGATGCTCGAGCCCCACGATGGTGGAACCCAGCAGCTTGATGCCGTGATGGCGCAGCTCGCCGGTGAGCTTGACGGTGTCGGTGTCCTTCAGCTTGGCGTAGGCGGAATGCGGCGATTCCAGGCCCATCCAGACCCACGATACGCCCAGCTCCACCAGTTCCCGCATGGAATACTGGCGGATGGCATTGGCCGAAGAGAAGACATACAGCGCCCACGGCTTGCCGGCCTGCTTCATGTTGTCGAGCAGTTCCATGGCGCGCCGCTTATGCAGCAGGAAATTCTCGTCCATCATGAAGAAGGATTTGACGGCGAGCTGGTCTTCCATGTCGGACATGACGCGGAACAGGTCGGTGCCCGATTCGTAGAAGTTCAGGAACTTGCCCTTGCCTCCGAAGAAGGCCGAGGTGGTGCAGAAGTTGCAGCCCATGGGGCAGCCCACCGAGGGAATGATGGTGGCGGCGGTGTGGCCCTTCTGGCCCGGCAGCTTGAAGCCCATGGTCCGGCCATCGAAACCGGAGATGATGGCGGGGTGGCGTATGGGGGCGTTCTCATCTTCCCCGAGATAGCGCCGCATCCAGGAAATACCGTCTCCGCGCACCACGTAGTCGGCATCGATCATCTTCTCGATGCCCGGAATAGCGGCCACGTGCCCGCCCACGACGATTTTCGAGCGCGGGGAAACCCGCCGTGTAATGCGGCACATTTCCCGCACCTTGCCCACGTTGACGATGATCGAGGAGATGCCGACGATATCGTAATCGTTGGCACGCAGTTCCGCCTCAAAGGCTTCGCGGGTGGGGAAATCCAGCACCGTGGTGGGAGCCGAGATGTTCTGCTGGATCATGAGAATGCCCCACGAACGGTGAAACATGCGCAGGGAAAACGGGCCTTGCTCGCGAGTCACCTGGTTGTGATACAACTCCATCGGGTTGATTTTGCGGCTGCCGAATTCGTCGTCCTGTGCGTAGGGGCCGAAGACCGAACTGAAAAGAACACGCGCGCGAATACCGAGAGGATGATGTTCCATTTTCCGAAATTAGTGCTGTATACATTCTAACAGCAAATTCAGCCGCGGCATTAAGGACATGCGCGGCGCGCGATAATCGATATTGATGCGGCGGGCGCTCATCCTGGCCTTCTTTCCCTGCCTTTTGGCGGCGGCGGACCATTGGGTCCGGTTCAATTCGGGACCTTTTGAAATTCTCAGCGACGCGGGACCGCGCGCCGGGCGCGAGGCCCTGGTGCGCTTCGAGGAGTTTCGTCACGGGCTGGGGCTGCTGCTGGGCGAGAACGATCTGGAGACTCCGCTGCCGGTGCGCATCATGGTTTTCCGCAACGCGGCCGGCTGGAGTTCGGCCGAGCCGATTGTGGAGGGGCGCGACCGCTACGCCGTGGTGCTCTCCGAAAGGCAGGCGGTCTCGCCGGAGGTCTACCGCGCGTTGACGGCGCTGCTGCTGAAATCCAACACCGCGCGCATGCCGGCCGAGTTCGAGCATGGATTGATCGAATTCTTCTCCACCTTCGAGGTGAAAGGCATCCACATCGCGGTCGGGGCGCCGCCGCCCAAGCCGGACCTGGATTGGGCCCGCATCCACCTGCTGGTGGCCGATCCCGAATACGCCGGCCGCACCCCCGCGCTGTTCTACAATCTGCGGCGGGGGGTGGACCAGGACGTGGCTTATCGCAACGCTTTGAGCAAGGATCGCGCCCAGATCGAAGCGCAGGTCCGCCAGCATTTGGCCGCCGGGAACTTCGAGACCACTTCGCTCAACAGCCTGCCCATGGCCGAGAGCGATTTTCCGGAGCGCTCGGTTTCGGATGCCGATGCCACCCTGGCGCGTGCCGATCTGCTGGCGGGCGAACGTTCGGCCGCCGAGTACCGGCAACTCCTCAACGATGGCGTGAAGAAGCCGGAAGCCCAAGAGGGGTTGGGCCTGCTGGCTCTGCGCGCGGGACAGGCCGGCGAGGCACACAGCGATTTCGCGGCGGCCATGGAGGCGAGCAGCACGAGCGCGCGCTGCTACATCGAGTACGCCAAGCTCGAGCCGGATAACGACAAGGCTACCCAGGCGCTGCTGCATGCCGCCGGAATCAACCCTAAGCTGGCCGAGCCGTTCGCGCTGATGGCCGCGCGCGATACCGATCCCGGGCGGCGCCTGGCCCACTGGAAGGCCGCCGCGGAGCGCGATCCGCGCAATCTCGCATACTGGCAGTCGCTGGCTGAGTGCTATCTGGCGAACCACGATTTCGGTGACGCGGCCAAGGCCTGGACGTCCGCCGAGCAGGCCGCCGCCACCCCGGCCGAGCGCGACCGCATGCACCAGGCGCGCATGTCGATCGAGCGGCAGCGCCTGGATTACGAAGCCGCCGAGAAGCAGCGCAAGGCCGAGGAAGAAGCCCGCGACATCGAGCGGCTCAAGAACGAAGCGCGCGCGGAAGTGCACCAACTCGAAAGCAAATACAGCGACGGCAAAGCTCCCGCGGATAAGCCGGTTCCGTGGTGGGATGGCCCCCAGCCCAAGGGCAAAGCCGCCGGCACGCTGAAGCAGGTGGATTGCCTGGGCAAGCAGGCCCGCCTGGTGGTGGAGGGCGACGACCACAAGACCATACGGCTGCTGGTGACCGACCCCGGCGCCATAGCGGTGAGCGGCACGGGCGATCTGAAGCTGGGCTGCGGAGCGCAGAAGCCGCGCCGCGTCGCCATCGGATTCGTCCCCAAGCCGAACGCCCGCCTGTTAACCGCGGGTGAGGTGGCCACCATCGAGTTCCAGTGAACCGCGAACCCGAGGCCGCCCGCTGGCGCTGGCTGGTGCTGGCCGTTTTCATGCTCTCTTCGGCCATCAATTACCTGGACCGCCAGACCTTGGCCACGCTGGCGCCGGTGCTGCGCGCCGAGTTCCACCTTTCCAACGCGCAATACGGGCTGATCCTGACGGCGTTTTCGATCACCTATGCCGCCAGCGCGCCGTTCGCGGGCCTGCTGATCGATGCCGCCGGTTTGAATCGCGCGATCAGCCTGGCGGTGGGGCTGTGGTCCGCGGCGGGCATCGCCACGGGCTTCACGCGCGGGCTGGGCGGGCTGGTGGGCTGCCGGGCGGTGCTGGGCGCGGCCGAGGCGGCCGGCTTTCCAGCGGCGGGCAAGGCCATTCATCAATATCTGCGACCGGCCGAGCGTGCGCTCGGGAACTCGCTGAACCAGGCGGGCGTGAGCCTGGGGCTGATTCTGGCGCCGCCGCTGGCGACCTGGCTGGCCGTGCGCGGCGGATGGCAGCAGGCATTTGTGTTCACCGGTGTGCTGGGCCTGGCCTGGATCCCGGTGTGGAATTGGGCCGCACACCGCGCCGGAGCCGCTCCCACTCCGCGGCTTGCGCCCGGCGCCGGGCTCGAGACTCTGCGCAACCCGCGCCTGTGGGCCTATGTGGCGGCCAACGGCCTGGGCATGGTCGGCTATTCGCTGTGGACCAACTGGACCACGCTGTATTTGGTGGAGGTGCACCATCTGACGCTGGTTCAGGCGGCCTGGTACGCGTGGATTCCGCCGCTCGTCGCGACGGTAGGCGGCCTGGCCGGCGGATGGCTTTCGCTACGCCTAGTGACGCACGGGATGGCGGCCATTCCGGCGCGCTGCCGCGTGTGCCTGGCGGCCGCCGTGCTCTCGCTCTCGACGGCGGCCATTCCGCTGGCGCCCACGGCCGGCTGGGCCTCGGCCGGCATCTCGCTCAGCATTTTCGCCGTGGCGGCCTTCAGCGTGAACATGTACACCCTGCCCCTCGATGCGTTCGGAGGTGCGCGGGCGGCCTTCGCGGTTTCAATATTGGTAACATCTTACGGCGCGGTGCAGGCGATCGTTTCCCCGGCCTTCGGCAAAGCCATCGACCTGTGGGGATTCGCGCCGGTGACGACCACGGCCGCGCTGATGCCCCTGGCAGCCTGCGCGGTTCTGTGGGGGACGGGATCGAACAAAGGAAGCTCGGCGCAATGAAACAGCGGCTCAAGCGGTGGATCTTCCGGCTGCTGCGCAAGGACCCCGAAGCCGTGGTGGTCACCTTCGCCAGCGGCGATACCGAGCTATGCCGCCGCATGGCCGAGGAGGTCGAACGGTTGACTCCCGACCGGCGCCACTTCGTCGCCACTCCAGCCAACTGGCCGCAACTGCGGCGCGAGCTGCGGGGCTATCGCATCGGCCTCGCACCGGCGATGCTCACGCGCCAATCGAGCGCTTTGCGCCGCGCGGCATTCCTTCGGGCGCCCCGCAGAATCCTGGCTTACAACGGGCGCCTGGAACGCCATCACCTCCGCCTGGACCTGGCTTCGTTGCTGTTCTGGCGCGGCGTGCCGCTCGACCGCATTTATCTGCGGCCGCACTGGTGGCCGTGGCCCACGCGCGAGCGTTCGGTGGTTCCCGCGGGGCATCGCGTGATTCAGGGCCGCGCCTGCTCGCCCGAAAGGCGGCGCGTGGCGGTGCTCTCTCCCTATTTCCCTTATCCGCTCTCGCATGGCGGCGCGGTGCGGATTTACAACCTGCTGGCCGAGATGGCCCGCGAATTCGATATCGAATTGTTCGCTTTCACCGATGGCGATGCCGAGCCCGAAGCCGCCCCGCTCGCGGAGTTTTGCGCGCGTCTGGTGGTGGTGCCGAAGCCGCGCTACAGAGAGCCGCGCTGGTCAACGCTGCTGCCGCCGGAGGTGCACGAGTTCCGCTCGCCGGCCATGCGGCGCGCGATCGAAGCAGAGAAGCGCGATTTCGGCTTCGAGCTCCTGCAGGTGGAGTACACCCAACTCGCCGAATACGGCGGCGACGTGCTGGTGGAGCACGACGTCACCTTCGACCTGTTTGCCCAGGTGTGGCGGCGCGAGCGCACCCTGGCCGCGTGGTGGGATTGGTTCCGCTGGCGCCGCTTCGAAACGCGCGCCGTGCGGCGGTACCGGCGCGTGGTGACGATGTCGGCAAAAGACGTTGAGCTGCTCGGCTCGGCGGTGCGGGCCGCGGCGATCGGGAACGGCGTCGATCTGGAGCGCTTCCGCCCCGAGCCCGAGCGGCCCGGCCAGCACTTGCTCTTCATCGGCTCCTTCCGTCATTTCCCGAATGTGGCGGCCTACCGCTTTTTCACCGGGCAGGTCTGGCCGCTGCTGCGCGAGAAGTTTCCCGAAATGACCCTCACGGTGGTGTGCGGGCCGGATTATTTGACCTATTGGCGCGCCTTCACCGATTCGCCCGAGCCGGCGGCCGACGAACGCATACGCTTGCTGGGTTTCGTCGAGGACGTGCGGGCGCTCTACGTGGAATCCAACCTGGCGATTGTCCCGACCACGGTTTCGGCGGGCACCAACGTCAAGGTGCTGGAGGCCATGGCCATGCGGCGGGCGGTGGTTTCGACCTCCTCGGGCTGCGCGGGCCTGGGCTTGCTGCACGGACACAGCGTGTGGGTGGCGGACACCGCCTCGGCGTTCGGCGCGGGCGTGGCGACGCTGCTAGCCGATCCCGAACGGCGCGCCCAAATCGCCGCCGCGGCCTGCGACCATGCGCACCGCAATTTCGACTGGCGATCCCTCGGCGAGAAGCAGCGCGAGCTGCTGCGGGGGTTGACGGCCGGCGACGCGCTCGCGGCCACCGCGCTCCGGTGGCCCTGAACGGTTCCGATGGGTTACTCTGAATTGTTTAAAGGGAAGAAACATTGCCGAAGGTAAAGATCAGCGCGCTGGGTTGCTATGCGCCGCCGCGCCTCCTCACCAACCAAGACCTCGAGAAGATGGTCGAGACCTCGAACGAGTGGATCCTGGAGCGGACCGGCATCCACCAGCGCCATATAGCGGACCCGGACATGGCCACGTCCGATATGGCTGTCGAAGCCGCCAAGTGCGCTCTGGCGCAGCGCGGCCTGGAGGCTACCGGCCTGGATGCCATCATCGTCTGCACGGTCACGCCCGACCACCTGTTTCCGTCCACGGCTTGCCTGGTGCAGAACCGCATCGGCGCGCGGGGCGCCTGGGGATTCGATCTGATCGCGGCCTGCTGCAGCTTCGTCTACGGCCTGACCACGGGCGCTCACCTGGTGGCCGGCGGCCAGCACGGTAAAGTGCTGGTGATCGGCTCGGACACCATGAGCCGGGTCATCGATTATACCGACCGCTCCACCTGCATCTTGTTCGGCGACGGCGCCGGCGCCATGCTGCTGGAATCCACCGGAGCGGGCGAAGAGGGCCTGGGGTTTGTCGATTTTCTGGGCGAGGTGGATGGATCGGGCGCCGAATTCCTCAAGATGCCCGCCGGCGGCAGCCGCATGCCGTCCTCCCACGAGACCGTCGATAAGCGGCTGCACTACGTGAAGCAGGAGGGCCAGCAGGTCTTCAAATACGCCGTGCGCAAAATGTACGAAGTCTGCCGCGATTTACTGGCGCGCAACGGCCTGACCGGCGAGGATGTGGGGCTGATGATTCCCCACCAGGCCAATAAGCGCATCATCAACGCGGCCGGCGAGCGGCTGGGGATCGCGCCCGAAAAGGTGATGATCAACATCGAGCGCTACGGCAACACCACTTCGGGGACCATACCGCTGGCCACCCGCGACGCCATCGCGGAAGGCCGCCTGAAGAAGGGCGATCTGGTGCTATTCGCGGCCGTGGGCGCGGGCTATACGGTCGGCGCGAGCCTCTGGCGCTGGGCCTTCTAGGCTTCGGCCGGTGGGCAAGCTAAAGCATGCCCCACTCAATGAAACCGCTTCTTGTAAAAGAAGTCTAGAGCCAACTCGCCATAGATATCGCGCTGCGCGATGGCCGAGAACTGCGGCGTGATGCTCCATTCGATGCGGATCGCCATGGGATTGCTCTGTGTAACATCCTGTATATAAGTGAACGTGATTTCGCGTGTAACCTGCTGCTGCAAAGTTAGTGTGGCCTGCGGGTTATTGGTGGTAACTCCGACGATCTGCGGATCGATGGATAACTTGGTTACGCCGAACAGGCGCTGCAGGCGTCCGGAGACCGGATTGGCAACCGCCTGGCCTAGTAAGCTGGAAGCGCCCGCCTGTTCGAAACTCTGCTCCGGAGCCGCCGGCTCATGGGCGGCCAGCACGGGATCGGTGGTGGGCGTCTTACCGGATGCCAGCAGCGAAACAATCTGCTGAAACTCGAGCGGCGGATCGGAGTGGTAACTCAGCTTGAGCTTGTCCATGGGGCCGCTAACTCCGATGGTTACGTCCACGCCCTGAACCGTAGTCTCGAGCTGAACACTCAGAACCGGCACGATCCTGTTGGGGTCGTAGAACGAGATGGTGCCCTGGTCTACGGTATAACTGGCTCCGAAGAAGACTACATTGCCGGAGTTGACGACGAAGTGGCCGAGCATGCCGGGGTTATCGGGGGTGCCGCGCAGGGTGAGGTCCGCATCCGCCTGGAGGCCTTGCGTGAGATTGGTGCGGAACTGGACGCCCGGCGAGGTCCGTATGCGCACGGCGAAGCGCATTCCGGCCAGGATGCCCGAGCTGGGCGCGCTGGCGGAAGGCGGCGTGGCGGCCGAGGAAAGCATCGAGCCGACATCGGAGTGCGAGTGGATCGCCACGTTCAGGATGGTGGCGTCGCCGGAGAGCAGGCTCTTGGTTTCCGATCCGGCGAGCGTGAGGTGCGCGCTGGCTTGGGTGGTGACGGTCTCCGGATAATCGACATGCACGTGGGAGGCGTCGGCCTGCACGCGGAATTGCAGCTCCGGCCCGGCATAGCTCACAAAGCCCGCGAGGGTGACCTTGCCTCCGCCCGTCTGGCCCGTGAGATTGTCGATGGTGGCTTCGGTGCCGTTGAAATCGACCGCGCCGCTGGCGCCCGAGATGCCGTTGGGCAGGCTCAGAAGGTTGAAAGACGCGTTCTGGAGTTGCAGGCGGCCGCGCACCGCGGGGCGCGAGGCGCTGCCGGTAACCACGGCGTTCAACGCCACCGCGCCGGAAGAGAAGACATCGGTGCTGAAAGCCTCCAGCATCTCGAGCTGCACAATCCCGGCGGCCCGGATGTTGAGCGGCTGCGGGTCCTTGAAAGACGCGGCACCGGCGATCGTCAGGTTCGTGTAGGGGCCGGTCAGTTGGAAATTCTGCACCGTGACGGCCGAATTGGCCAGCGCAACCTGGATGTTCCCGGCGTTGTGCAGTTCGAACTTGACGCGTGGCGCGGTGGCCGTGCTGGTGGCCGCCGAGTGCGCCTCCAGCCTGGTGAGTTGCAGGGTAGCGCGCAGGGCATCGAGATTGGCCGCGCGTCCGGAAATCGCGATCTGCCCATCGAGCGAGGCGTCAAAGGGCCGCGCGGCGGTAGCCAGCAGTGGGCTCACACCGGCCCAGGTGACGCCGTTGAAGTTAAGGCGCGCGTCGATGGGGTAGCCGGCAGCCAGATCCAAGCGCCCGGAGCCGCCAATGCGAGCGCCGGCGAAATCGGAATTCACGTTGAAATCGACCGCGCCTCCTCGCGTGGAGGCGGTGGCGGTGAGGCCGCCCAGGTCCTTCTGGTTCATGGTCAAGTTGCGCGCCGAGAGGCTGGCGTTGAGGCTCGAGAAGGCTATGGGCGCGTTGCGGTGCAGCGTGACGGCGCCATCGGCAGCCACCTGCACAACTCCGGCGAGCCCCGGCCGCGCATCGGTGACGGCGTGGATGCGCGAGAGCTGAATCGCATTGCTGCGCGCGCGAAATTGCAGCCGGCCATCTTCCAGATCGCCGGCGGGGTGGTTGAAGCTGGCGCTCAATTCCAGGTTAAAGGGGCCGGCCTCCACGCGCAGTTCGGTGACATCGATGAGCACGCCGGTGTAATTCACGGCCGCCTGGATTCGCGTGAAGGGCTCGTTGTAGGCGCTGCCGTTCGCGACCGTGACCGTGCCGTCGGCGCGCGGATTTTGCAGCGTGCCGCTCAGTTGCGCGTCGGCGCTGAGGGTGCCTTTGACGGGCAGGTCGCGGCGCCCGGCAAGGGCCAGCACGCGGTCGATGGGTAGGTTGGCAATTTTTGCGGTGACGCTGGTCTGGTGATCGCCCGCCACGAGCGATTGGCCGGCGACCCGCACGGACGAGCCGGCGAAATTGGAATCCACGGTGTAGTGGATCGCGGGGCCGGATGTAAAAGCGTTGGCGGTGAAATCGCCGAGCGCTTTCCCTTCCGTGGCGAGGTTATGCGCGGCCAGGCTGCCGTTCAGAGCCGTCAACTGGAACTGGGCGCCGGCGGCGGATGGGGCAATGGAAGCCGTCACGGCCGCATTCAGGTTCAGCAGCCCGGCGAGGCCGGGGCGCTCCTTGACCAGCGATTGAAGGCGCGCGAGCTGCACCTGGTTGCTGGCCACGCGCGCGGTCAGAGTTCCGCGTCCCAGATCGTTCACGGCATGGCTGTAATTCGCGGTAGCGTCGATGCGCGACGGCCCGGCGGTCACGTTGAAGCCGGTCAGTTCGATGGCGGTCGGGCTCAGAACGACCCGCGCGGCCAGGCTGTCGAGCGGCTCTCCCCCGAGCTGGCCGTTGGTCACGCTGAAATCGGCGGTGCCGGCGGGCGAGCCGATGGTGCCGGCGATATGGGCGTCGGCCTGAAGCGCGCCATTGGCAGCAAAACCGGCTTGACCGGCCAGCGCCAGCACATCGCGAAGATCGGCATCGCGGATCTCGATGTCGGCCTTCAGCGGCTCATCATTCTCGGGTTTCCACTGCTTCAAGCCGGCGGTCGCGGAGAAACTAGCCTGGAGGCGCCCATGGCTGAGAAGTGCGTTGGTAATCGCGGCCGAGGACGGGGAGGCGTCGAAGGCCGCCGCCAAGCGGGTGAAGGGGCGGCCCTCGATGGCGAAATTGGTGGCCTCGACCCGGCCATCGATGTGCGGCGCACCCAGGCTGCCGGTGACCGTGGCATCGATGACAGCCGCGCCATTGCTCGTGAAGGTGACGGGAATCGCCGCGACGGGCCGGAAATCGGCGAAATCGCGCGACGAGAGCCGAATCTGGATCTGCCGCCCCAGCGATCCGCTGAACTCGGCTGTGGTGTGCGGAAGCGCAATGCGGGATGGGTTCAGATTCACCATGCCCGTGCGACCGTTGTACTCCCCGCTCAAGCGCCCGCTGACGGGGATGCCGCGCGAGCCCGGCGCGATCGCCAGGTTCGCCTTGGCTACCAGGGTCGCGGGATCGCGCACATCGCCGCCGGCTTCGAGCGGTCCGGAGATGACGCCATCGTAGCCCAGCCCCTTAGGCATGAGGACGCGGGCCACCTGCGCGATATCGAAGTTGCGCAGATCGCCAGCCACGTGGAATTGCGCCAGGTCGAGAATGCCCGCGGAGCCGGTGAAGCTGCCGCCGAGCGCCGAGAGCCGCAGCCCGGTCAGCTCGATGCGGCGCGGATCGGCTTCGACGGCGGAATCCAGGCTGACCCCCGCAATGGTCGTGCTTCCCTGGTGCAGGGCCACGCCGCGCGCTTCGAGATTGGCGACGACCTTGTACTCATTGTCGGCGCCGATAGCTGCGTTGCCGCCTATCCGCACGGTTCCCTGTGGCCGCGCCCCAACGCGCAAGAGCGCGCCGATTTCGCCCAGCGCCACAGTGGAGCTGAATTGGAGCGAGCCGGCGCGCCCTCCATCGTTCAGCGCGCCCGAAGCTTCGATGGCGCTGCGGCCCAGGCTGGCGCGCGCGGAAGCAATCCGGATGCTGCCGTCCGCCATGGAAGCGGCCAGATCCGCGGTCAGGAAACGCGGGCCGCGGGCGGTATCGAGCGGCATGGCGAGGCCCAGCGCGCGCTTGATTTCGTCGAGCGCCAGGGTGGCGTTCACGCGCGCGGAAGTGCGGGGCACGATCAGATGGTCGATGGAACCGGAAATCGCGATCCGCGAGGCCGGCGTGCTCAGCGTGGCATTCGCGAGGGTGATCTTGTCTCTCTCCACCGTGAGCGGCAGGCGGACGTCCACGCCGAGCGCTGGATTGGCGCCCGATTGCACGTCGAGCGGGGAGATATCGATCTCGCCGGTGTAGCGGGCCGCCGCGATGTTGTAGGCCAGTTGAGTGCGCAGGTTCGCGCCGCTGGCGTTAAATTGCGCCTTGCGATTGGCGAAAGTTGCTGTGCCGTTGCGCAGATCGAACCGGCCGATGGCGAGATCCACGATGGTCTCGACGCTCGTCTTGCCATTGTTCTTCGGCGGGAGTTTGGGCGTGGGAATGTTGGTGCGGCCATCGGGAAAAACGATCAGGTTGGCGCGCGGCTCATCCACCAGCAAATAGGACAAGTCCACGAAGCCTTTGAACGGCGACAGCAGCTTGAGATCGACCTGCACCAGGCGGGCGCTGAAGAGCGGCGCGGCGGTGGGCGGCTCCAGGCCGTGGATGGTGAAGCCGCGCACCTGGGCACGCAGATGGCTCAGATCGAGGCTCAAAGAGCCGATATCCACCTTGCCGCCGGTGGCATCTTCGACGGCCGCCACCAGTTTTTCGCGAACCCAGCCGCGGAACCAGGCCGTCCGCACGACGAAGGCGCCGGCGACGATGACACAGACCACCAGGCCCGCGAGAGACGCGGCGGCGATGGCGGCGATCTTCCGGCCGCGCGTCATCGGAACGCCTCCGGCTTGAAAACGATCTTGGTATTGGCGCGGGCTTGCTTGAGCCAGGCGTCCATCTGCTGGTCGATGGCAGCGGTATTGGCGGCTTCGTCGGCGCGGTTGGCCGTCTGCGCATCGCCTTCGGTCTGCGAAGGCCGGAAGCGCAGATCCGTGAAGCGGATGGCGGTGCGCTGCCAGAGCAGCCGCTGCTTCAACTGCTCTTCGGCGATGCCGTATTTCGCCAGCGCGGCGCGATATTCGGGAAGCGAATGAAAGCGCTCCTGTAGGAATTGGCGTAGCAAAGCGCCGGCATCGGTGGCGGGAGGCTGGGCGAAGCCGCTGACTTCCATCTCCTGGCGGATGAGCTCCTGATCCACCAGATGTTCGGCGGCCGCACGGCGCGCGGCGGGACCCAGATCCAGGAGCTGATTGTTCAGGAACTCGGTGACCCGCAGCTCGTCCAGCACTTCACTTTCGGTGACGACCGTCTTGCCGATGACGATAGCCACGCGGTCCACCACCAGCGCGGAACAGGGCGGCGCGAGCAGTAATAGGTTGGTTAGTAAGCCGAGGTAAGTCTTCAGCCGCATATTAGAACGCCTGTCCTATGGAGAAGAAGTATTGAAAATGGCCGACGCTTTGAACCGTTTGGGTGGCGCCGCCAAAGAGTAACTGCTGATAAGTCCCCTGGAGTCCGTTGAAGGTGGGCGGGTTGATGCTATAAGCCAGATCGACCCGTATGGGACCGAGCGGCGTCCGATAGCGAATCCCGAAACCCACCGCGTGCACCATGTAGTTGAAATCCGTCAGGCCATTCTGGTGCACGCGGAACGAGATACTGCTCAATCCCGAGTAGACGTTCCCCATGTCGTGGAAGACGACGCCGGAGATGTTATCGCCGATCAGCGGGAAGCGCACTTCCGTGCTGTGGAACAACACCGCGTTGCCGCCCAGCGGGAAGCCGGTATCGAGATCGCGAGGGCCCGCCTGGTTAATGGGGAAGGCTCGTATGCTGTCTTCTCCGCCGCTGAAAAAGCGCTCGGGCAGTGGGACGTAATTGTCCGACGCGATACCGCCCGTGCTGAAAGGCCGAATAACTCCGAATTCGGTATTGCTGGCCAGCACGATATCTCCCGCCACGGTCTTGTAATAGGAATTGCGGCCCAGAAAGCGCAGGAAGTTCTTATTGCCGCCGAGCTGCGTGTCGGCGAGCCCAAGGTCGAGGCTGTTATAAATGCCGCGATGCGCATCGACGGGGTTGTCGCGCCGGTCCTGGACCAGGTTGGCGGCGAACACACCCACCTGCGCGGGCTGCGAATACAGGGGAATGAGCAGGGGATTGATCTTGAGCGTGCTCTGATCGACGCGATCGTCGGTCCAGGAGTAACGAAATAGTAAGTTGGTGGCCTTACCGACGCGCTGGGTAACTTGCAGGGCGCCCTGGTATCTCACGGCGGTGAAAGTGAGGACGTCGCGGGTATTATCGTAGAGGCCGCTTACCGTAATGTTGCGGCCTTCCACGTTGCGAAACCGCGGGGCCGCATAACTCAGCTCGGCGCGGCGGTCCAGCGTCGAATAACGTCCATTGAAGATCACGCTGTGGCCCAATCCCCACATGTTCAGGCGGCTGAGCTGCAAATCGAAACGCGGCGCGACGCCGCTGGTTCCGGTGGGATTGCTGACGCTCGAGGGGTTGCCGCCGATCTGAGCGAGTTCCGCGCCCACCCCAATTGCCATGGTGTAGAGGTGGCCCTCCACAAGATGGAAGTCGACGTACTTCTGCTCGGTATCGCCGTCGGGGTCTTGGACGGCCATATCCACGTTTTCGAAGACGCCCAGGTTGTAGAGGCGGCGCTGCATGTTGCCCATCTCGGTCAGGGAAAGGGGATCGCCTGGATGCAGAGAGATTAGCGGATCCACCAGCCGGCGGCTTGTCGTATGCAGGCCGGAGACCAGAACGTCCCGCACGTACTCGGGCGAGGTTTCGGTGACGAGGTACGAGACGTCGAACCGGTGCGGGCCG